>WNFA01000962.1_pt1 | contig 28002 bp, 26 predicted proteins | sample 5400481 | NCBI WGS metagenome assembly WNFA01 (sample SAMN13153340, study PRJNA577476) | soil metagenome | isolation source: 120 cm saprolite under Douglas fir tree site 2 hole 1 replicate 2 | place: USA:California | collected 2015-04-18 | reverse complement strand
TTCTGCATAATTATCTCCTCGACGGCGCCTACGACGAGACGTTTGAAAGCCCGGGCAAACCCCGTCCGCACTACGCCCCTCTGCTGGAGATGTTCGCTTCCCTGCCCGCCGACGAAATCCGGCGCCGCAAGCACTCTGCCGACCTCTCCTTTCTGAACCAGGGCATCACCTTCACCGTGTACGGCCGGGAGGAAGGTACGGAGCGAATCTTTCCTTACGATCTTCTGCCTCGCCTGATCACCAGCGCGGAATGGAACCACATTGAGCGCGGCCTGACCCAGCGCATCACCGCTCTCAATCTGTTCTTGCGGGACATTTATCACGAAGGCAGAATTCTCTCCGAAGGCGTCGTCCCCCGCGAGGTGGTGTACAGCTGCAAACATTTCCGCCGGCAGATGCGCGGATTGCAGGTGCCGCGCAACGTCTACATCGCGGTCGTCGGTTCCGATCTGATTCGTCTGCCCAGCGGCGAGTTCGTGGTACTCGAGGACAACCTGCGCGTGCCCAGCGGAGTGTCTTACATGCTGACCAACCGCCGGGTGATGAAGCGAATTTTCCCCAATCTGTTTCGTCGCCAGGGCGTCCGTCCCATCGAGCATTACACACAGGCTTTGCTGAGCACCCTGCGGTCACTCGCGCCCGAAGGCCGCCCCGAGCCAACCATCGTGTTGCTCAGCCCGGGTGTTTTCAATTCAGCGTATTTCGAACATGCGTATCTCGCCCGCCAGATGGGGATCGAACTGGTGGAGGGCCGCGACCTGGTCACCCACGACAATATCGTTTACATGCGGACAACTACGGGATTGCGGCGCGTCGATGTCATCTATCGCCGGGTGGATGACGACTTCATCGATCCGCTGGCCTTCCGCTCCGACTCGGTGCTGGGCGTGGCCGGTTTGTTCAATGCATATCGCGCGGGAAATGTGACCTTGTCCAACGCCTTCGGCACTGGCGTAGCCGATGACAAAGCCCTGTACGCCTACGTGCCCAAGATCATCAAGTACTACCTGGGCGAAGATCCGGTGCTGAATAACCTGGAGACTTTCTTGCTCACCGATCAAAATCAGCGTGACTACGTTCTGCAAAACCTGGACAAGCTGGTGGTCAAAGCGGTGGGGGAATCCGGCGGCTACGGCATGCTGATCGGACCGCACAGCACGGTCGAGCAGCGCCAGGACTTTCGGGAACGCATTCTCGCCGATCCGCGAAACTATATTGCGCAGCCCACCATTACGTTCTCAAGGGCCCCCTGTTTTATTGATGACACGCTACAACCCCGGCACGTTGACCTTCGTCCCTACGTCTTGTTTGGAGACAAAGTCACCATCGTTCCCGGAGGGCTTACGCGCGTGGCCCTGCGCCGCGGATCGCTGGTGGTAAATTCGTCGCAAGGCGGCGGTAGTAAAGATACCTGGGTTCTGAACCAGTAAAACGAACCAATAAGCCATGCTCTCTCGCGTCGCTGACAACCTGTACTGGATGAGCCGCTACCTGGAGCGCGCCGAGCATGCTGCCCGCCTGCTGGACGTGAATCTGAACCTGATGCTGGACGAATCCACGTCCAGCGCGGACCGCCGCTGGCGCCGCGTTCTGGCCGCGCTGGGGACCCCGCCCAACCTGGCCTGGAGTGGTGACGCTTATCAGGTGGCGCGAATTCTGACCTTCGATCCCGGCAGCCGATCCTCCATCACCTCCTGCATCACCGCTGCCCGCGAGAATGCTCGCCAGGTGCGCGAAGAGATCAGCACCGAACAGTGGCAGCGGCTCAACCACCTGTTTCACCAGGTCACGCGGCACAAGCCGAATGAGACCGACGATGTGCTGCCTTCGGATTTCCTGCTGGCCGTGATCGAAGGTGTGCACCTGTTTCAGGGCGTGACCGATTCGACCATGAGTCACGGAGAGGGCTGGCATTTCATCCGGGTAGGGCGTTACATCGAGCGCGCCTGCGCCACCGCCACTCTGCTGGACCTGTATCACCGCGAATTCTGGGGCCCTTCCGATCAGACTCCCGAGGCTGCCGAATATCTGGAATGGATCGGCCTGCTTCGCTGTTGTACCGCCTTCGAAGCTTTTTGCAAGGTGTACACGGCAGACTTCAGCCCCGACCGGATCATTGAATTTCTCCTGCTGAACCAGGAATTTCCCCACTCCCTGCGCTACTCCATTGACAGCCTGCACAACGCTCTTGAAGCCATTCATGGCGAGGGTGGAAAACGGCGCGCGGTGCAGTTGACGCGGCTGGCCGGGAGGCTGCAGGCATCGCTCAGCTTCGGACAAATTTCAGAGATACTGTCGCAGGACGTGGGTTCGTATCTGCAGGGGATTTTGCGCAATTGCCGCGAGATCCACGAAACTATCTATGAACTGTACGTGAACTACTCGATCCATACGGCGTTGGCAGGTTAGGAAAGAGACCAAGGACCTTCATGTTCTATTCGATCAAGCATCTGACGAAATTCCACTACACCTCGCCGGTGAGCGAGAGTGTCATGGAAGCGCGGATGCATCCGCGCAGCGAAGGCAACCAGCGCTGTCTCACCTTTCATCTGGCGGTAAGTCCGCGGTGCCGTGTGTTCGCCTATCGCGATCACGTGGGCAATAACATTCACCATTTCGATATTCCCGGACAGCACTCCTACCTGGTAATCGTGGCCGAGTCGCTGCTCGACGTGCAGCCCGTGGCGGATCTCCCGGCTTCATTGCCACCTGAGGCCTGGGGCGAAGCCGATGCCATGGTACAGATGGGAGATTTTTGGGAGATGCTTCTGCCCAGCGAGTTCGCCCAGCCCACGCCACTTCTGCTTGATCTGGCCAATCAGCTCGGAGTCTGCCGACGGGCCGATCCCCTGACCGTGTTGCGGGAGCTCAACCAGCAACTCTACGATTGGTTCGACTATGTGCCCAAGAGCACCAAGGTGGATTCGCCGATTGATGAGGCCATCCAGAGCCGTCACGGCGTTTGTCAGGATTTTGCCCACATCATGATCGCGCTGGTGCGGAGCCTGCGAATTCCCTGCCGCTATGTCAGCGGATACCTCTACCGCCGCTCCCAGGATCACGACCGTTCGGTCGCGGACGCAACTCACGCCTGGGTCGAGGCCTACCTGCCGCCGATGGGTTGGGTGGGATTCGATCCCACCAATTGTCTTGTGGCCGGCGACCGTCACATCCGTACCGCCATCGGCCGCGACTATGCCGACGTGCCTCCAACCCGGGGAATCTTCCGCGGACACACGGCCAGCGACCTCTCCGTGGCCGTGCGCGTGACCGCCTCCGCCGACGCCCCCGAACTCGACCAGATTCTTCCTGTTCCCGAGGAGTGGTCCGTGCTGGTCGAAAAGGCGCAGGAGCCGCCACCTCCTCCCGTCAAAAACATGCAACAGGAGCAACAGCAACAACAGTAGGTCTCTTAGCGCGGCAGGCATCGCCCGCTTGTGCTCGATTGCGAAGACAGTCAAGAGCTTTTGCATCCCGCCGCCGTTTCCGACATCTCAACTACGGCACGTCTGTACAATCGAGGCTGTTGACCACCTATGAGCGCTTGCGTCCAACCACGTAAGAAATGTTGTCAGGAGAGCTGCCGGTGAAGTCGCAGTGTCTGCCATTCCGCCAGATTCCGCACACCACGCCGCTGTTCACCGATTTCCTCTCATGGTCTCCCGCCATTCAGCCCTTTTACTCCCGCTCTCCACACTTTTCCGAGTGGCTGAAAGACGAAACATCTGCGATCCGTTACGATTCCGGGCGCCGGGATCGAGTGGCGGCCATTCTGGAACGGCAGAACAAAGCCTGGGATGCGTCGCCGAAGACCCTGGAGAACATTGCTCGACTGCGCAACGGCGCTTCGGCGCTCGTCACCGGGCAGCAGGTCGGACTCTTCGGAGGACCGCTGTTTTCCATTTTCAAAGCGCTCTCCACTGTCAAGTTGGCGGATGAAGCGACCCGCGCAGGCTCCGACTGTGTGCCCGTCTTCTGGCTGGCCACCACGGACCACGATCTGGATGAGATAAGTCACGTTTCAATCCTGGGACCTGATGGCGGACTCCAGAAGTTGGCCGCTTCGACCCACGGCGTACCTGATGCGCCGGTCGGCAAGGTGACTTTCGGCCCCGAAATCGAGGCGGTCGTCGAAGCTGCGGCCGCGTCCTTGGGCGACTCCGACGTGACCGGGTTCCTTCGCGACTCATACCGATCCGGTGAAAACTTCGGCAGCGCATTCGCTCGTCTGTTTTCGCGGCTGTTTGCCGACCGGGGTGTGATTCTACTGGACGCTTCGGATCCAGAATTGCACCAGATCGCTGAGCCCATCTATCGCGGCGCCATCGAACGCGCCGCCGAGCTCGACGACGCTTTGCTGGCTCGCGGCCGCGAACTGGAAGCCGCCGGTTTTCACCAGCAGGTGAAGGTCACGCCCTCTTCCACGCTTCTGTTCACGCTGCGGAACGGGGCTCGGATCCCGGTGCACCGCCGCTCCAACGGCGGGGGGACGGAGCCCGACTTTCTGGTGGGTGACGAGAAGATCCCGCAGTCTGCGATGTTGCGCCACATTGCCTCTGAGCCGCACCAGTTCAGCGCCAATGTACTGTTGCGTCCGGTAGTGCAGGATTACCTGCTGCCCACCCTGACCTATGTCGGCGGGGCGGCTGAGGTCGCGTACTTCGGACAAGGCGCGGTGGTCTACGAGGCGTTAACGAGCGACACCGATCCTTCCAAGATTCTCCGCCACCATCGTGGAGGCCAAGCCGCAAACCCTACTGGAACGCTATGGTCTGAGCGTCCCCGACACATTCAACGGTCCTGAGGAGTTGCGGCAAAGTCTGGCTAAAAGTACCCTGCCGCCCGACCTGCAAGCCGCCTTCGATCAAGCGGACTCGTCGTTGAAGACTTCGCTGGCCGCGATTCAGCAGTCCCTCGAACGTCTGGACAAAACTTTGGTGGATGCGGCGGTCAACGCGGGGTCGAAAATGCAGCATCAACTGGAGCAGTTGCGCTCCCGCGCCGCCCGCGCCGAACTGCGGCAAAGTGAAATCCTCAACCGCCACGCGGAGTTGCTCAGCAATGCGCTGTATCCCGGCAAAGTTTTGCAGGAACGTGAGATCGCCGGAATCTACTTTGTGTCACGCCACGGCGCGGAACTACTACGCGATCTTTATGACACCATCCACACCGACTGCCTGGATCACCAGATAGTTTCGCTATAACCTGCATCCCCTTGTCATCCTGAGCGCGGAGTCGAAGGATGACAAAGGGTTGAACTGGAAACCAGAAACTGGGAACTGTATTTAAGGTTCCAGCACCAGCCGATCCGTCGCTTCCCTCTCCACCGCCTCTCGCGAATACACCAAAGGAAAATATTTTCCTTCGCTCCACAGCGGCAGCAAATCTGAATAATGCGGGCTCCTCGGTTGCCCGCTCTGACCGGGGACATTCACCGCGACCGAGTGGTCCCAGTCCGCAAGATCCAGAATCTCGCGATAGCTCGCACCCGAAACCTGGTCGAACGAGTCTCCGGGGAAACCCGTAGCGTTCACCGTGTACTCGTCTCCCGGACGCGCCACAGGCCCGAGATCCATCGCACCCGCAGCATCAGGTATCTGGTCCAACGGATGCCGAAACCGCACCCGGTGCAACTGGCCCCACGACCACTTGGCCGGGTCCGGACCCTGGAGTCGCTCCATTTCGCTCCAGGCTTCGTCCAGGCTCTTGCGCAGCATCGTGACCTGCGCATCACGTCCTTGACGGGTGGGCGCATCGAGAAAATTGGCCAGCTGATAAGGATCCCAGTCCTCGGCAATGGATCGAACCGCTGGCGGCACGTTCAACCCGATCGTTTCCTCCGTCACGATGCGGAGCCAGACCTCATACAGCGCGGCCGCTGGGGAATCACGGTTCAGTTCTCCACTCCACTGCAGCAGGAGTTTGGCCGCGGCACCCGTGTCTTCCTTGCCCAGTTCCGTACGCAACAGCGCAATCAATCGCAGCGCAGGCAGCGAGAGCACGTCGGACTGCAGCCGTTGCAGGGCTTCCACATCCAGCTTGTCCCCGGACTGAGCCTGCTGTAGTACCTGAGTGATGCGCTGGAAGCGAAACGGGGGTGCCCACACGTACCCGACCCTGTACGGATACCCTTCGGGAATCATCTTGTGGTTTGCGGTGGCGACAAATCCCGCAGCCGGGTTGAATTGGTGCGGCAGCTCCGCCGTGGGCACAAATCCGGACCACTCGTAGCCCCCCGCTCCCGGGACCGGCAACAGTCCCGACCAGTTCTTGCGCAGCGGAGCAAGCCCTACCGAGTGCTCGCCGATATTGCCTTCGCGGTCGGCGTAAACAATATTTTCGGAAGGAACTTTCCAGCGCAGTATGGCCGCTTCAAATGCCGGCCAGTTCTGCGCCCGGTCGACTGCCAGCGAACCGAGATAGCCTGCGGTTCCCGGTTCCGCTCCCACCCAGTGTAACGCCAGGGCTCGCTTCCCGTCTTCCCAGAGCACCGGGCCGTGGCGCGTGAACTTCAAATCCACCTGCACATTGGGGCCGCCGCGAATCCCGAACGTTTCTTTACTTACCTGCATGCTTTTCCATCCTTGCGCGGTTTTGTATTGTGAATGATCGGATGGATTAAGGTCTTCCACATACAAGTCCTGCTGATCCAGACCAAAGATGGTGAAGCCCCAGGCAATATTTTGATTGTGTCCCAGCGCGACCCCGGGCAGCCCGGGCTCTCCTGCTCCAATCACGTCCCAGCCCGGCGCGACCAGGTGCACCATGTAGCGCAGCGAGGGCTCGGCAATCACACGGTGAGGATCATTGGCCAGCAGCGGCTTCCCGGTGCGGGTCAGTTTGCCCGATACCGTCCAGTTGTTGCTTCCCTCGGCCGAAGCCTTCGAAAATCCGATTCGAGCATCGCTTCCTACGAGATTATGCAGCAGCGCAGCCGAGAACCCAGCCAAGTCGGCGCCCGGCGCCGCGTCCAGCTTCACCGGCGGATCAAAACCGAAAAGCTCTGACGCGGAATCCGTGCCCACCGCGTTCAGGGCTTGCGCATGCTCCAGTTCTCCGAACGCGTTGCCGGTCATGGAGAAGGCCGCCATCCGGTTCAGGCAATCCGTCGGCTTCCAGGGTTCCGGTGCAAAGCCCGCCAGCTGAAACTCAAGCGGCAGGCCCGGGCCTCCATCCGCCAAACGGCTTGCAATGTAGGCATTGATTCCCGCCGTAAAGGCTTTGAGAATGTCCTGCGTATCCGGCGAATAGCTTTCGTATTCTGCCTTCATGTCGCCGCGGTAGATCAGCAGCCGTGCATTGATGTCGCGCAGCAACGCCGAAGGGCCAAGAATTTCCGCCAGCCGGCCTTGCCCCGATCGCTTCCACAACTCCATTTGGAATAGCCGGTCCTGGGCCGCCACGAAACCCTGGGCGAAGAACAAATCGTGCTGGCTGCGGGCGTAGATGTGGGCCACGCCCCATCGGTCGCGCAGCACGTTCACGGGCTGCTCGAGTCCTGCCACCTTGAGCGTCCCGCGAATCACGGAAAGGGCAGCTTCCGCCCTGGCGTCGAGGCTGTGCGGGCGGACGCTATCCGGGTTGGAAGCCTGCGCGGTTGCGCCTGGCGCGACGCTCACCACCAACAGGCAGACAAGACCAAAGCATCTTTTCATTGCCGCGACATTTTACTCTGACGCCGACACATCGGCATGAAGGGCGGTACGGTGGTACGTCCCTAGTTTGACCACCAAGGACACGAAGTCACACGAAGACAACCAGTAAGATTTCTGCCTTGGTGTGACTTCGTGTCCTTCGTGGTTTGTAAATTCAGGAGCCAATCGCAAGCTATCCCGCTGACTTCGCCGGACGAAAAGAGTAATATCTTTAATCTTTATCTTTCGGCGCGATCTTCGGCACGCCATTCATGTTGCTTTCTTCCGACGACTAAACACCGAGCCCATGCCCCCATTTCTGACCGCGCTGCTTAGCTCTCGCTCCATCCCCGCATCGTGGCTGTATTCCGCCTTCCAACTTCAATTCCTCCTGGTGGCCTTCTACGGGGATACGGACAAGAAGGGCGACATCTTTAACCTTTTGTGGGTGCTTGTCTTTGGTTTCGCCACCCTCAACATTCTCGGTCTGGTGGCCCGGCGCTTTGAACCCTCGCGCAACCGCTTGAACTTCGGAGAAACCGTCGCCATCATGGTGGTGGTGGTTTCCATCGTTCTTCTGGGCTGGGAGATGCTCAACCTGTTCAAGATCTTCCCCATCAAGCTGCAGCGTCATGACTAGCGGTTTTGGGGTATGATTCGGGCATGGCAAAGAGCGTTCCTCCATTCGAGGTCACCTGCCCGTGCTGCAGCGCGGTATTAAAGGTGGACGCTGATATCAAAGGGGTTATTGCTCACACCGCCGCGGTGAAACCCAAGATGTTTGCCGACATCGAAGAAGCCGCCCGCGCCATGAAGGAACAGGACAGCCGCCGCGATTCCATTTTCCGCCAATCAGTGGAGGCCCAGAAGCATGCCTCCGACCTGCTGGAGAAGAAATTCCAGGAAGCCGTCAAGAAAGCCAAAGAATCCCCCGATACCGGAAAACCCATCCGCGATTTTGATCTGGATTGATGTTTTCCACAGAAATTTAATGAGGAAGTAAATCGATTCGGGCGGTAAAATTCGCAATGGCCCATCCTCCCCTTCTCCTCGGCCATCGCGGCGCAGGTGTGTCCCCTGGCATCCCTGAAAATACGTTCGCGTCCTTTGACCTTGCCCTCGAACATGGCTGCGACGGCTTCGAGTTCGACGTTCGCCTCACTGCCTCCGGGAATGCCCTGGTTTGCCACGATCCCAAGGTTGGAAAAATCACGGTGGCGCGCGCTGAGGACGGCCAGTTGTCCAAACTCCCGCGGATGGCGGATGTCATCCAGCGCTATGGCCAGCGCGCCTTTCTCGACATCGAGATCAAAGTAGAAGACCTGGAATCCAAGGTGCTGACCGCATTGCGCGACCATCCACCCGAGCGCGGCTATGTAGTGTCTTCGTTTCTTCCTGACGTGGTCATGAACCTGGAAGCCCGCAGTCGCACCGTTTCCATCGGGCTCATCTGTGAGACCCAAGCCCAGCTGTCCCGCTGGCCCACACTGCCAGTCGATTATGTAATCCCTCACCAGTCGCTGGTGGACAACAAACTGGTGCAGGAGGTTCATGGTGCCGGCTTGAAGATCCTGGTCTGGACCGTCAACGACGGCGAAGCCATGCTGCGCCTCGCCGGCTGGGCGGTTGACGGGATCATCTCGGATGACACCGACCTTCTCATGCGGACGCTGAGTCGAAGCGAGAAGAGGGGGGCAGGTGCTCCCTGAATCGGCGGCTACACGATCCCGGTCTGTGCCGCCTCCAGAGTAGCGTCAATCCCTGCCGGCTTGCGCAGGAAAGCGGCGCGCTCGAGTTCGAACCCGTGCAGTTCAGAGGCCGCCCGCGCATCGTCCCATTCCATGACGACGGCGATGCGGGCGGCCGCTTCCCGGCTGCAAGCCGGCGACCAGCAGGCGCCTAGCGCGACGGGCACGCGTCGCAGCAAGACATCGCCCAGCGTCACGGCGCATTCCGCAGTAAAGGCGTCCACCGCTTCGGCCACAATGTGCTCGGTGTGAGCGCAGAGCGGCGCCCGGAGTTCCGCGCTGCGTTGCGCGACGCGAGCGATGTCCAGGGCCCGCTTGCCGTGCCATTCCACGATGCATTGAGCCGTGCCTTCTCGAATGTCGCCCGCGCCGCTGATCTCGCTTGTCCACCGGTCCAGCAGGAGCTCGGCACTCTGCGCTGAGGCGATGGCGAGCGACTGTGCAGAGGTTTGCTGCACTCCAATCCGGGCAGCGCACTGCCGCGCCAGCTCCGCCGCCGTGGTCAGTTTGCCGCCAATCACGGAAATCATTTGCTCCGCGCCATCCTGCGCGTGATCGTGCAGATAATGTCTGCGGCTCACCGCCGCGGCTTTCTCTTTGGGCGCAAAGGGAAGCGGCCGGACTCCCGCGAATGTATAACGGATGTCGCTGGCGGACAGCTTGACCCGTGGAAACAGGCGAAGCAGGGAGCGCACCAGGTAGTCGATCTCGTCCTGCGAGGGGTGGACCCGGGCAGGATCGTCCTGGTCGGCAACCTCGGTCGTTCCCACCAGTACCTGCTCGTTCCAGGGGATGACAAAAATCGGGCGCTTGTCCACGGCTTCGGTGTACACCGCCGCGTCGGGTGCACCCGGGAACCGCGGCAGCACGATGTGCGATCCCCGCACCCCACCCACCATGGGATGCGGCATTTCGATGTGGGAGCGCTGGCACAACCGGTCGGCCCACGGACCGGTGGCATTGATAATCCAAGTGCCCTCTACGCGCTCTTCTTTCCCGGTGAACTGGTCCCTCAAAAGCACAGCTGCCGCCCGTCGATGACGGACGTCCACCGCCAGTACCTGGGTATGATTGCGCGCCACCGCGCCCGCTTCCATGGCTTCCACCAGCCACTCCGCGACCAGCCGCTCCGGGAACTCGCACTGGGCGTCCTCGTAACCGAAAATCGACCACCGCCTCCCGGAGTCGAGCAACCGTTCCAGCTTGTGCAGATCTTCCCGGCTGGAGTCAGGGCGAAGCTTGCCTCCACCCAGGTTGCGATATAGCCATAGTCCAGTACGCACGGTGAGAGCGTTGCGGCCGCTCTCCTGATCCAGCGCCAGCAGGAAATGAACCGGATGCACCAGGTGCGGACGCTGTTGCAGCAAGCGCCGGCGTTCCAGCAGAGACTCACGCACCAGCCCGAGCTCCGCGTGCTCGAGATAGCGCAAGCCCCCGTGGATGATGCGCGTTGAACGGCCGGTCGTGCCGGCGGCGAAGTCCTGTTGCTCGACCAGAAGGGTACGGCGTCCGGCACGCGCGCACTCCCGCGCGATCGCAACCCCGTTGATCCCGCCGCCGATCACGATCACCTGAAAGCGTTCGCCTTCCAGCGGCCGCCGAATTGATGGAGTGTGGTTCATGGCTGAATTCACGCGGCGAAAACTGGCCGCAATATTCCTAACTCAGTTGGTAATTATAGTTGCCGGTGAAATAAATCGGCTGAAACGATTGTCTTTTTACCGGTTTCCTTTAAGCCGTACACGCACCCCATTTTGGAATAAGGCGCTTGCTTTCGTAGCGCCGGCATCTTGCCGGCTGTCTCGAGGGCGTCTCGCCCTCGGCGGTGGGCGGGACGCCCACCGGACAGCCGCCGGGACGGCGGCGCTACGAAGGTCAACCGCGCACGGCCCCGGTTCGTAGTCCTGCTTTGTCTTCCTTAGCTTCGCGATGTATTAGCGTGCCTCTGAGGATTGATCCCTGCCGGATTTTGATTTTGGGTGGAGAGCGCTTTAGCGCTGCAATAAAAGGTAGGGCGGTGCGGCTTCAGCCGGTACGGTATCGCATCACAAGACAGCAACCGTATGCAGGCCTGAAGGCCTGCTCCACCTCTAACCAATAACCTACTACCCTGGAATATGGCTATCCTGCAGCCCGCGCGTCTTCAAGAATCCCGCCCACTCACTTTGCCTTAGAGAAGTCTTCCACAGCAAACAACTGCCCGTTGCGTTCCACAATGCCCACGCCCATTACATTCATGTCCGTATCCAGGATATTCGCTCGATGGCTCGGCGATTTCACAAATGCCGCATGAATCACTGAAGGGTTGGATCCCAGGGCCACGTTCTCGGAAAGCCAGACGAAGTGTGCCCCCGCCTTCTTCACCCGGCTGGGAAGGTTGGGCTCGCCCGGAAATTGATGGGAGAGCTCCTCTTTATGGGCCATCTCACTCGCGTGCTTGCGGGCCGCGACCGCCAGCGCGTCATTCCACCGCAGCGCCGGCAACCCGTGAGCCAACCGCTCCCGGTTGGTGGCCTCGAACAACTCCCGCTCCGGACTGGCGGCCTTGGTCTGCGCGATCCCCGCAGCCGACAGCAAAGTAAAACAGATTACGAGCAATAACGTGGTCTTCAATGAGGTCCGCATGGGCCAACTCCTACCCATGATTTAAGCCCAGTTTTCGCGGTTTGCCGCGTATCCAAAAGGGCACCACCCAATCCCCGGTGCAGCATCTTCGGTAACATTTCCGCATCTATTTGAGATAGATTGACTTCCAGCCGGGCACAACTTAGATTGGAAGTGGCTCTTTAAGCGTTGCTTGAAGGGTTTGTTCTTTGTTTTTAGTTCTTTGCATGGCCATTCCCACCAGTGGGGGCGTCACGGCTTCGACGGAGATGCTTGCGGCCAAGAGGCATGCCAGGGTGCTCGCACCTGTAATCGTGGGCAAAATGATAATTGCCAATCAAGAAATGGCATACGCAGCCTAATTAATTAGGCAGCCGTCTTCCGCAGCTTTGCCCTTGGGCTGCGAGCGGACGTCACACAGAGGGCTGGTCTTCCCGGCTACGTCTGGGCCGGGAGGGCGAGATCTTCAGGCTAGCGGCAACCGTTTCTTGTCCGTTCTGAGCGGGGGCCGCGAACGTCCCAGGGTAATGCCTGGGGCATGAACGCGAATAAGCATGTAGTCTCTTGACCAGTAACATTTTCGGACGCGGGTTCAACTCCCGCCGCCTCCACCATGCTTCAGTCGTTGGTCTTCAGTCGTCCTTCACTAATGAAATAGCGAGAGTGCAATATTCGAGTTCGTCGCCTTCAGGAGATCCCTGGGCCGCGCCCCACAGAGCTGCTTCGTCGATCGATCACCTCCGTACCTTGCCGGCGAGCCAGTAATCGACACTGAGCTTTCCCGGACCGGAGCAGATCAGCCAGATAAAGAAGAGCGCGTACAGGACTTCCGGAAGGTAGAGGAAATCGTCGAGCCAGTTAAGAGGCGACAGCCCCTTAGGCATGGCGGAAAGCTTGGTGGTCAGGATGGCGACAAGCATATCGACCAACAGAGCCAAGCAGACCAGGCTCGAAAGAAACCCCACGGTCAGCAAGGATCCGCCAACGAACTCGACACCCGACACGAAATAAGTCATCAAGCGGGGAAACGGGACTTTCGCCTTAACGAGCGTTTCGTACATAGTTTGCGTGCTGCCGGCGACAAACAATTTGTTTGCCCCGGAGATCGCGAAGAACAGCCCAATCGAAACGCGTACCAGCAGGATGGCATATTGTCCCAAATCACTGCTGCCCAGCAGCGCAAACTGGACCAACCGTTTCCAATCCACCTCTTGCCCCCCATCGGAGGATGTGATGTAAACGAATTCTCGCCTCGAGATTAGGTGTCCATCCGTTCGACCCATTGAGCGCGCGATGCGGGAGCCACGAATGGATCCGCAAAATACTGTGTTTCCCGCGCAACCTTGTCGTCCCTGAACTCCATGATGCTCACGGTGTAAGACGGCTTGCCGTCATATGTCAGGATGAATTCGGTGACCCAAAGATCGCCGCCGCCAATGATTCGTCGGACAGCAAACCGCTTTTTGCTCGGCTGACTAGCGCGCTGGTTCTGTATGTTGCGTCGACCGCGGGTTCGCTCGCCTGACTGCGGGTATTCCAGCACCGCGTCCTCGTGATAGATGCGGTGCTCCGTTTCAAAATCGTTGGCATCGGACGCCGCCCAATGCTGGTCGAGTGCCGCACGGATCTCTTGATCGCGCACTCCAGAATACTGCTCCTTCTTTTGTTGATCGCTCATCTTGAGCCCCCTAACGCGATCGAGGGTTTTACTTGATTAGGTGAGTGAGAGTCAGGTTTCCGCCGCTGGTGGTGACGATAACCAGATTTATAATGACGACCATAGTATCGTAACTCCAGCCGTTCGTCCCCGATTTGCCCCAGAAGCCGGTGTGCCAAGTAAATATTTTCTTTTGTATGGCTCCCAGCATAACCAAAATCAAACCGATGGCGGCGAGTTGTGCGAGAACGCCCGAAATTACTCCGAGGCCGCCAGCTAACTCGGTTGCACCCAGCAAAATTGTGAAGCTCTTGCTCATCCCAATGTCCTTGCTCCGCGTTGCCGGATCTTTAAGATGTTTGTAGCCGCTGGTGATGAACACGATGCCAACCATCAAGCGCAGGAGCAGAAGAGCAATATCGGCGAATTGAGCCAATTGCGGGAAGATCATACAAGTTTCTCCGAGCCGCTACCTGTATTCACGCTCGTTCCGCCGAAGCGGTGCCGTTCGATTAAGGCCACCCATTGCCCAGCAGCAGCCGGGCCATACCGTTAGGATCCTCACGCATGAATCTTCCTATCGGCGGTTCCGTGGTTGAGTGGAATTCTCATCATCCGCAGATCCTTTTACACCATGACCCGACGCGAAGAGTCTTTCCTGATCCAGGAATCGGCGACCGCTTCGCCGAACACCGCCGCCACACGGGCATGTTCCTGCCCCGCTTCTCCTAACTCGCTCGCCGAAACGCAGGTGTCCGCGCCGACACCCCGACCTCAGATTACTGGATCGGTTTCAGATAATTCTTGACGGCTAACTCGCCGATTTTTTTACCCATGGTCTGGCCGACCACGGTCGAGTTGCGGTAGTGGATTCCACCGTAGATGCGCGCCGCGGAGACTTCATCCGCCCAGTCCTTGACGCTGGTCCACGTGCGGGTGACACCGGGCGCGGTGGGGCTGGTCATGGTGAAAACGGGAATTGGTCCCGCGCCGAATTCAGACTCGAGGACAGCCCTGGCGGCGGCAGACGTGATGCAGTGCGCGCAGGGATATTCTGGGTGGAGAGGCGTATCAATGGTGGGCTCCCAATCGGGCACTCGGCTGGTGGCGTCGTTGCCGTCGATATCGCCATTGCGGATCGCCGTAATGGGACGCCAGAACTGGTACGCGTACTTGGCTTCGAAGACGGCGATGTAGGCGTCAGCAGTGGCAAGTCCCACGAGGGCAAACAAACGAGCGTTTTGCAAGAGGGTTCGCCCCGGAGCGGAGGCCAAGTGGCGCACGATGGGTTCCCAGCTAGCGGGCCCGGCGAGAGTCCAGAAGCGCGCAATGTCTGTCTGTTCGGGTGTGCGGATGGTGCTCTTCTTGTTTCCCAGGTCTTTGATCTCGTTGTAGTCGCTGGCCCAGACGGAACTGGTCAATGGAGGCGGGGGAGCTGGCCGGAACTGTGAGCTGTGCTCAATAACCCAGGGGGTCAAATGGCCCCATTGTGCTGAGATGGGCAGCGCCGTGGAAATGTAAACGCCGGGAGCGGTCACGGGCCTATAGCTGTTCGGTGCATCGGCGCCATCCGAGGCGCGAAGAACAAGAATCTTGGCGGCGACGTCTTCGCCGACTGACATACCAGCGGGTTTTCCACTGCCGTCCGGGATTTTTGCGAGAGACGCGGCGAAAGCGGCATCGAGGTCCGCTTTCTGCTCCGGAAAAAGCTTCAGCAAGACGGCATGGGCGGCGGCCACACCGGCGGCCTCCGGCGAACTGCCAGAAGGAGCAGCTACCTTGAACCTATACGGGGAATACCGGCCTTCGACGGAATTAATGGCGTCGAACATAGCAATGTGCACGATAGCGACGGTTCGGGACGCGGCGGCAGGGAGTTCTTTTGCCTGAGCTGAGACAGCAATGGTTTTTTCGTTCCATTCGGAGACGCCATCGGCGGCAGCGACGCCGGGAACGAGAAGAATTGCCATTGTTGAAAGACAACGGCGGAGAAGAATAGCGCTCACGTTGACCTCCTTTGAGTTCACAAACGAGTTCGCTGCAAGGGGCCGCTGGGTGCTTAATTGAAATTTCCGTTTTGAGTTGCTGAACGACGGATAATATACGGCGGATCCCCGCAGTAGACAATGGTCCGCAGGTTTGAGGTCACCTTTTTTCGGCAGCGGTGAGAGAATCGCAAAAAACCCAAAACGTATGCCCACCGATTCTGCCTGCTCCTGATTGAGCGGCGTTTGCTATGCCTCTTCTTCGACCAGTTGTTCGCCGTGGGCGGCCTTGTGGGCGGCGATGACTTTTTCGGCGAGCTCGTTGGGGACGTAGTCGTAGTGGGAAAATTCCATGGAGTAGGTCGCGCGGCCTTGCGTCTTTGAGATCAGATCGTTGGCGTAGGTGAGCATTTCGGCGAGCGGCACTTGCGCCTTGATGATGACGTTGTGGCCGCGCAAATCGCTGCCGGCAATGCGGCCGCGCCTGCTGCTGAGGTCGCCCATCAGGTCGCCGGAATATTGATCGGGAGCATAGACTTCGACGTGCATCACCGGCTCGAGCAACACGGGCCGGGCTTGCTTCATGGCTTCCTTGAAGGCCAGCGAGCCGGCGATCTTGAAAGCGATGTCGGAGGAGTCGACGTCGTGGTATTTGCCGTCGTAGAGGATGGCGCGGAAATCGACCATGGGGAAACCAGCCAGATAACCGCGCGCGGCGGCTTCGCGAATTCCTCTTTCCACCGAAGGAATCCAGTTCCTTGGTATCGCGCCGCCGAAAACGTCATCGACGAACTCGATGCCTTTGCCGCGCTCGATGGGCTCCATTTTGACGCGGCAGACGCCGAATTGGCCGTGACCCCCGGACTGTTTCTTGTGCTTGCCTTCGGCGTCGGCTTTGCCGCGAATGGTTTCACGGTAGGGGACTTTGGGCGGCTTGAGCGTGAGGTCGACGTGATAGCGTTTGTGCAGCTTGGCTACGACGACTTCGATGTGCTGCTGGCCTGAGCCGGCGAGCAAAAACTCCTTGGTCTGCGGATCGCGCGAAAAGCGCAGCGCTGCATCTTCTTCCATGATTTTGTGGATGCCAACGCCGATTTTGTCTTCATCGGCGCGTGTCTTGGGCTCGATGGCGAAAGTGATGGAAGGCTCGGGAAGCTGCGCGGGCGCGTAGTAGATCGGCGAATTTTTGTCACCGAGCGTTTCACCGGTAGTGGTTTCCTTCAACTTGGCGATGGCGCCGATGTCACCAGCATGCAATTCGTGGATTTCGGTGAGCTGCTTGCCTTGCACGATTTGCGTGTGCTGAAAGCGCTCCGGAAGGCAGCGGTTGTAGTTGAGCAGCGTGGCGTCGTTCTTGAGCACGCCGCTTTTTACCTTGAAATAGTTGATGCGGCCGGCGAAGGGATCGGCCAACGTCTTGAAGACGAAGAGCGACAGCGGCTGGGTGTCGTCGTACTTGCGCTCGATCCGGTCGCCCTGCGCTTTGGGTTCTTTGTAGCCGACCTGGGAATGCTCGTCGGGATGCGGGAAGACATCGGCGATGAAGGTGAGCAGGCTGGCGGTGCCGACGTTGCGTAGCGCGGAAACCATCAGGACGGGAAAGATTTTTTCGGCGACGATGGCTTTGCGCACGCCGGGGATCAAGTCTTCGACGGGAATGGTGCCTTCGCGGAAGAATTCCTCCATCAGGTCGTCGTCGCCTTCCGCGACCATTTCTACCAATTTTTCGTGGGCAGCTTTCGCTTCGTCGGCCAGCGCGGCGGGAATTTCTTCGATGGAAGGTTTTCCATCGCCGTCGGGCTTGTACATATGCGCCTTCATGGCCACCAGATCGATCACGCCGCGAAAACCTCTCTCGGTGCCGATGGGGAGCTGCAGGGCAACGACGTTGCGGCCGAACACGGACTCCAGCGATTCCATGGAGCGTTCAAAGCTGGAAAGCTCGCGGTCCATCCAGGTGAGCACGAACGCGCGCGGGATGTCGTACTCGGTGCAGTAATCCCAAACTTTTTCGGTGGTGACTTGCGCGCCGACATGGGCGTCGACGGCGATTAGCGCGGCGTCTGCGGCGATCAGCGAGGCTTTCGTTTCGGTGATGAAAGTGGAATAGCCGGGAAGATCGAGGAAATTGATTTTGACGTTGCTACCCTCGCACAGGGTGCAGGGCCATTCGGCGTAGGCGAGCCCGGTTTGAATCGAAATTTTTCGGGCGATTTCTTCTTCGTCCCAATCCGTGGTGGTGCTGCCTTCCGCAACTTTTCCCCACCGCGGCGTCATGCCCGCGGTGTACAGCAACGACGACACCAGTTGCGTCTTTCCGGTGCCGCCGTGGCCTACAATGCCAACGTTGCGAATGTCCTTGGTGGGATAGCCCTTCATACAGACCTCCATTGGGCGAGGTCCGCCGAACACGATGGAGGCGCGGGCCTGCGCCTGGATTGTGGCACTGGGGTTTGAGAGCGCGGCCCTTTCCCTGGGTCCTGCGAAGAAGGACGAAGAGTTAGCGAAATCCCCTGGTCCGCTCTCGAAGCAGTGCGAAACCCCGGACAGCTAGGGTCCGCACGAGGCGGATGCTAGCACAGGGGATTCTGGAGGGCAATCTGGAGACTTACTCGGCCCGAGAGCCGGATAAAACTTGCGCAGAACGGTGAGGAGTTCCGTGGCACTGAGAGCAAAACCGATGCCGCTAACGCTGCTCCGCTCTACCTTCAAGGTGTTAATGCCGATCACTTCCCCGCTTGTGTTGAGAAGAGGACCGCCGCTGTTTCCAGGGTTGATAGCGGCATCGGTTTGGATCCACAGTCCGGGTCCGGCGGCAGGAAATTTACCGACGGCGCTGACGATTCCCTTCGTGACTGTGAAAGGCATTGCCCCGCCCGGATTTCCAACCGCGATTACGGTCTCTCCCTGACGCACGCTGCTGGTGGCCGCCAAAGTCAAGCATGGAAAATGGTCGCCTTCAACCTTCAGCAAAGCGATGTCAAGGGTCGGATCAATGTGAATTATTTTGGCGGTGAGTTGCTCTCCACCGGAAAGAATGGCCAGCAAGGAACCTTCGCCGCGTGCGAGATGCGCGTTGGTGGCGATCACTCCCTTTTCCGTGACGAAGAAGCCGCTGCCGGATTTGCTCAGTCCTTTGAGGCGAACCACGGCCGGCTTGGCACGCGCGATTACGTCCTCCAGCCCCAACCGTGCATTAACGTCCAAAGGGCCCGGTGCGTCCGCAGGTTCCGGAATATCCGCGCTGATATTGCCGGTAAACACTTTAGAGATGGGATCGAGATCGACATGGAAATGCTTCAATTTCACCAGCCAATACTCTCCGTGGTTGTGGCCTTTCAGCGAAACCCAATTCATCGGCCCTTCGGTCATCTGAACTTCCTTGGTCGCGTAGCCGGCGAGGCTGATGCGCGCAATCATGGAGTGCTGGAGACGTCGGCCTAAAGCCGTCTTGGTTTTGTGGAAATAACCGCCAGGCACTTCCTCTCCGTAGGGTGTGGTTCCGACGGTAACGCCGTTAATTTCGACGCTGGCGCCTGAGGGAGTGCTGGTGATTTTCAGCGTATCGGCGCGCAGAAGCGGCGGGCAAAGAAACACCAAGGGCGCAAAAGAAAGGAGGAGCTCCGAGCGGGACGCCATGCGCCAACCTCGCCGGAAGGATGAGAACCACGCCGACATAGATTACCATGTATGGAATTACTTTCATAGAGAAATTACTCAGGAGCAGGATCTGCGGGCGGTTTGGTCTTGCGCGAGTAGCCCGCGCATGACAGGACTGGCAAGCGTGGGTATTTTGGAAACGTTGGATCGCTGGCCGAGAGCTGGCACATCACAAAGGCCGAGCCACGATCGGAGAGTATCGTACGGGCGTGGCGGCAGTCGGAGCACAGCCCGGCTTCCACGTCTTTCTGTGGGTTGCTCACGAAACAAGGATAGCGCAGAGTCGCGCGTGAATAGCCAAGGCCAGGGATCAATGAATTGAGCCGGAGGTTCCGATAGCCAGGGCGCATGTGGCGTCGCATAATCGGGTTATGACGCCGCGGGAGCTGGCCAATTCGATTTGCGAGAGGCTGCGCAGCCATGGGCATGAAGCGCTGCTGGTAGGCGGCTGCGTGCGCGACATTTTGCTAGGACGCAAGGCCGCGGATTACGACGTGGCCACGGATGCCACGCCCGACGAGGTGATGGCGCTCTTTCCGGAGAGCGTGGCGGTGGGCGCGCAATTCGGCGTGATTGCCGTGCCGCGCGATGGGCTAAAGGTGGAGGTAGCCACGTTTCGCGCCGATGTCGGTTATTCCGATGGGCGTCATCCGGATAGCGTGGTGTATGCGCGTACTGCGAAGGAGGACGTGCAGCGGCGCGATTTCACCATCAACGGGCTGCTGATGCGGCATGACACGGGCGAGGTGCTCGACTACGTCGGCGGACAAGGCGATCTGCGGGCTGGGATTATCCGCGCCATCGGTGAACCGGATCGCCGCTTTCGCGAGGACAAGCTACGCCTGCTGCGGGCGGCGCGCTTTGCCGCTCGCTTCGGGTTCATCATTGAGCCTGCCACGTTCGGGGCCATACGCGGGCATGCTGGCGAGATCACACAGGTTTCGGCGGAACGCGTGCGTGATGAACTGACGAAGTTGCTCACAGAGGGCGCGGCGCGGCGGGGATTTGAGCTACTCGAGCAAACAAGCTTGCTCGAGGCAGTTCTCCCCGAAGTCGCGGCATTGAAAGGGGTGGAACAGCCGCCGCAATTTCACCCCGAAGGCGACGTCTGGATCCACACGCGGCTGATGATCGAGCAATTGCCGGCTGGAGCCTCGCCAACGCTCGCGTGGGGCGTTCTTTTGCACGACGTAGGCAAGCCGGCGACTTTCAAGTCCGCTGTGGAGACCGGCGATCGCATCCGTTTCGACGGCCACGTGGACGTTGGGGTCCGTATGGCTCATGACATTACACGGCGCTTGCGTTTCTCGAACGACGATGCCGAGCAGATTGTCGCGCTAGTGGCCAACCACATGAAATTCAAGGACGTCGAACAAATGCGGGCCGCGACGCTGAAACGCTTTCTTCGGCTGCCGCGATTTGAGGAGCATTTGGAGCTGCACCGGCTCGACTGCCTCTCCAGCCACCGGCGGCTTGAGTCTTACGGATTTGTCCGCCGCACACTGGCGGAGACGCCGGCGGAGCTGATCCGGCCCCCTCGACTGCTTACCGGGGACGATCTCCTCGAGATGGGTTACAGGCCGGGACCGCTTTTCAGCGAAATCCTGCGATCGGTAGAAGACGCCCAGTTGGAAGGGCAACTTAAGTCGGAAGAGGAGGCCAAGAACTACGTTCAGGGCGAATTTGGAACGGCTAAGCGTGAAGTGACGGGTAAACGAGCGAAATGACCACTGCATTTTTCTCGCGTCGGTACCTATCTAATTGATTCTGCTGCCTTTCTGTGGAAATTGCACTCCGGACCAGAGAGCGTTATAATCTTAGCTTGCCGCACTAAGATTTTGTGCTACTTGTAGTTATAAGTCTCGCACCCTTTACCACCCCGGCGCATCTAACCACTCGAGCGCGTTTCTTCTTCCGTTTCGCGCGTAAGATTAGGGGACATCATGGCTGAGAAAAAATTCTCGGTGCCAGACGTTTTGCCGGTCCTGCCAGTTAGGGACACAGTGCTGTTTCCCGGCGCTGTGCTTCCGCTCACGGTCGGCCGGGAAAGCTCCCTGGCGCTGGTCAATTCATTAGAGGGAGACGAAAAGCTCTTGGCGGTGGTCGCGCAGCTCGACCCACGCATCGAGGATCCCTCTGCCGCGGACCTGCACAAGGTCGGGACCGTGGCAAAAGTACACAAGACCGTAAAAATGCCGAACGGCAACGTGGTTATTTTTCTGGAAGGCTTGCAGCGGGTGCAAGTGGCCGAGTTGGTCACCTTGCGTCCGTACATGCGCGCTCGCGTTGAGCCGCAGCCGGACATTATCGGCGAAGTGGATGCCGAACTTGAGGCTTTACAGCGCAACGCGCAGGAGCTGTTCCGCGACGTGGTAGGGCACTCGCCGCAACTCTCCGATGATCTGCAGTCCGTAGCATTGAACATCGACGATCCCGGGCGGTTGGCGGACTTCATCGCGGGGACCCTGCCTTCGCTTTCCACGCTGGTACGGCAGGAACTTATCGAGACGCCCAACGTGCGCAAACGCCTGGAAGCGTTGATTCGCGAGCTTTCCAAAGAGCTCGAAGTGCTCGAGTTGCGCTCGAAAATACACGAGCAAGTGCAAGAGCAAGTCAGCCAAAACCAGCGCGAGTACCTGCTTCGCGAGCAGATGAAGGCAATTCAGAAGGAACTGGGCGAGTCCGATGATTCCACGCAGGAGATTGACGAGCTCCGCACGAAAGTCGAAGAAGCCAACATGCCCGCGGAAGCCAAGAAGGAATGCGACCGCGAGCTCAAGCGACTGGCCAAGATGACTCCGGCTTCCGCGGAGTACATGGTTTCGCGGACCTACCTGGAATGGATGACCTCGTTGCCGTGGAGCAAGTCCTCCGGCCACGAAGAAATCGACATCAGCAAAGCGCAGACCATCCTCAACGAGGATCACTATGATCTCGAAAAAGTCAAAGAGCGCATCCTGGACTACCTGGCGGTCAAGAAATTGCAGCCGGGCATGAAGGGGCCGATCCTGTGCTTCATCGGACCTCCAGGCGTGGGCAAAACCTCGCTGGGCAAGTCCATCGCGCGCGCGCTCGGACGCAAGTTCGTACGCATCGCCCTGGGTGGCATGCACGACGAAGCAGAAATCCGCGGACACCGCCGGACATACATTGGCGCGTTGCCTGGCCAAATCATCCAGGGCATCAGGCGCGCGGAGATGAACGACCCGGTAATGATGTTGGACGAAGTCGACAAGCTCGGGCGCGATTTCCGCGGCGACCCCTCTTCAGCGTTGATGGAAGTCCTCGATCCCGAGCAGAACAACTCGTTCCGCGATCATTACCTGGACGTGCCATTCGATCTCTCGAAGGTGCTGTTCATCGCCACGGCCAACTGGATGGATCCCATCCCGGAGCCACTGCGCGACCGCATGGAGATCATCGAACTGCCCGGCTACACGGGAGAAGAGAAGCTGCACATCGCGCACAAATACCTGATCCCGAAGCAAACTGCGGAACACGGATTGAAAGTGGGCGAGCAACTGGAGTTCACTGACGAAGGGCTCCAGGAAATCATCCACAGCTTCACGCGAGAAGCCGGCGTGCGCAACCTGGAACGCGAGATCGCGACGATCACGCGCAAACAGGCTCGCCGGATTGCCGAAGGCAGGACGGAAAAAATGGTGGTGACACCGGAAATCGTCCGCGAATTCCTGGGCGTGCCGAAGTTCCGCACGGAAAAGGAAGTTGCGGAGCGGGTCAAAAAACCCGGCGTTGCGGTGGGGCTGGTGTGGACGCCGGTGGGCGGCGACATCATCTTCATCGAGGCCACGCGCATGCGCGGCGGCAAGCAGTTCACCATGACCGGCCACCTCGGCGAAGTCATGCAGGAATCGATGACCGCCGCGCTGACCTGGACGCGAGCCAATGGCGAGCGCTATGGCATCGATCCCGACTTCTTCCGCAAGCAGGATATCCACATCCACGTGCCGTCCGGCGCGGTGCCGAAGGATGGCCCCTCGGCGGGCGCGGCGATGGTAACCGCGCTGGTCAGCCTGCTCAGCGGGCGGCCGGTGCGCGAAGGCCTGGCCATGACCGGAGAGATGACGCTTTCCGGAGTAGTGTTGCCGATCGGCGGCGTGAAAGAAAAAGTGCTCGGCGCCAAACGCGCAGGCATCAAGGAAGTGCTGCTGCCCGCGGACAACGAACCTAACGCGGTGGCCGATCTCACGCCGGAAATTCTCGGCGACATGAAGATCATCTACGTGCACACACTCGATGAGGTGCTGGAACACGCGTTGCAGAAGGATCCGGTGACACCAGCCGTCGTGCCGCCGGAGCCAAAGGGCAAGCGCGTCGAAGTGCCTCGCGCAATCCACTAATTACGTCCTCAATCGATATAAAGAACAAGCCCGGGATTCTCCGGGCTTTTTCTTTGTCGCCCTCAGGACACTGCGCCCTGTTGTTTCCTTCCGCACGCCCGCTTGACGCTGCGGTTGCGCTCGCCGCTTTCGCGTTCCACAATTTCTATATTATGAAGATTCTTGTCTCCCTGTTGGTTACGACTGGCTTTCTCTTTGGCGTCTACATTTTGTACTTGAAGAGGATTCCTACCGTCGCCGAGGGCACAGTCGCTACGCAAGCCATCAGCCTCACCGGCGTGAAGATGGATTTGCTGCAAATCGCCAAGGCCGAGCGCAGCAGCATCGGCGCCGACGGTCATTGCATGAACATGGATGAGCTCCTGGCTTCCGGCTCCATGAGTTTGTCGCGCCCCGAGCGCGACGGGTATTCCTACACCGTGGAGTGCTCCGGCAACGACTTCACAGTCACCGCACGCCACGCTCCCGCTCCCGCAGGCTCTGGATTCCGCTACCCGAACATGATGATCGACCAGTCCATGCAAGCGCGTGAAGTCGATTAGCCTGAGCTGATTCGACTTCCGCGCATCCTAAGTTCCCTCTAAAATTGAGTTTTCACTTAGATGCCTCGGCGGCTACGGAACTTTTCTCGCACCTCCCGCGTACCTTCTATCGACACGGATTCCCGCAAGCCTCGGCGCCAGGGGCGCCTCAAAGATAACGAAGGAGCAGAAAATGGACGGCACGATTATCGGTTTAGTGGCTGTGATTATGAGTTTGGGCATTCCCCTGGGCGCAATGTATACCTACTACCGCGTGCGCAAGCTGCGCTCCGAAGAGCGCCTGGCGGCCATTGCCAAGGGCGTCAGCGTTCCCATGGAGCCGGAGCTCTCGCAAGGCGCGCGTTCGCGTCGCGCGGGCATCTTGCTGACCTGCGGCGCGGTCGGCTTCATCGTCGCACTCGGCTTCATCGCGCAAATCAAGCATGAGCCGGACACCTGGACCGCCGCGGCTCTCGGCATCATTCCGCTGGCCATTGGCGTCGGCTACTTCGTCGACTTCACGCTGATCCGCCGCGACGCCCAAGTCTCCTGACGCCAGCGTTGTAGTGGCCAATCTTTAGACTGGCTAGTTTTTCATACAAATCAAGGCGGCAGAGATTTAGACTAAGTGCGATGGGACGCGGATCAGCGGTGAGCTGATCCGCATTTCATTTGGTTTCGAGCGGCGTGAACGCATCTCCCTGCTTAATCGCCAGCCGGATCGGTCTTGGCGGACCGCTTTTCGGAAGGGTCACCTCAGCCCACAGCTCCCCTCCCTTGGCTTGCTTCCATGGATCGATTGCATGCTCGGGCAGAAAGAACAAGACCGGCTCGCTTAAGGTCGTTGTCGCCGCCTGCCCGAGCCGGAAACGGCGAACCATATCGGCTCCTTCTGTGCTTGAAGCGCAGTCCGACGCCAGCCGACCATTTTCCACGCGAAGTTTTCCTTTAAAATATCCGAACGTCTGGGGACGCGGCATATCTCGCGGCGACGCGGGCGCAGCGGGTTCGGCCGCGGCGTTGTCACAGACGACGTCCAGCTGCAACGCCAAGTATCGTCCACGAATCGGCAGGTCCGGATCGTACACTCCGACCCTGGCCCACCCTCGGGGCAACCGATGGCGGTCCCACGCGAGCTTCGCGCCCAGACTAGCCACAATCGCGACCTGCAGGGCGCCCAGCAGCAATCCCTTTTGCAACGCAGTCATGCCGCGCTCCTCTGCATGCGCGCGATGAGCTGGCGCCGTGCGCGCTCCAGAATCCATCCGCCCACCAGGAGCAACACGCCCATTCCGATCAGGCTGGCCGAACGTCCCAGTTTGTCCATCACATCGGAGAAATAGAAAATGAGCACCGTCAGCGCAAAGCCTACGACGCCCAGGTTGATCCGCTCGCGCTGCCGTTCCAGCAAACCCCAAATCACCAGTCCGAGCGCCCCGGCCCCGGCCCAAAAATAAATGCCCACGGAATTCCAGGCGTAAGCGGCCAGCGTGTCCGTAGTTCCGGAGCGCACGGGGCTGAATGTTCCGATCACCAGGACCCAGATCGTAGCGATCACGTTCACCCACGCCGCGCTTCCGCGCAGGATCGCTGCGAGTGCCAACGGTGCGAAGATGGCAATCGTCCAGCCGGTTACGAGCAGCAGCGGCATGGATGGATGCGAACGGTTCGCCGACCACCATGACTCGTGCCTCTCCACGAACGCCAGAATGCTGAGCGGCAACAGCGCTATTCCTCCGACCCACACCAGCGCCCTGCGGACCGAAGAATCCTCCTCGCTGGTCCTGGCAGTGAAATAGGTAATCGCCAGCAGAAGGAGTCCTTCCAGCATCAATCGACCGCTGAGCTGCAAAGTCTCCGCGCGTACTTCCCATTCACCAGCCAGCCATGCCGGCACAAGCAAGGCCAGCAGCGCCGCCTGCGTCCAGTTACGCAGAAGGACCCAACCCGCGAGCGCTCCGATGGCCCACAGCAAAATGCCGTTCGGCCAATGTTCCTGAAGATTGAAAATTTGCGCCGCCAGGAAAACTCCGGCGCCAACGCAAACGGTACCGATGGCGTAAAACGTTACCGAAAGAGCCGGGAAGCGTTCCGCGGTGAAAGCGCCGGCGACCGGAAACGCTGCCACCAGCAACAGAACCAAACTGAAGCGCCACGCCGGTGACAGTTCGTCCCAGTGCGCCGCGACGAACAACAAAACGCCGGCGCACAGCAAAAGGCCGCCCAGCGCCAAGGCCAGCAGCACCGGCCAGCGCAGGCGCTCGCTCGGCGTTTGCGATTGTTCGAACGCCCGAATCCGCGCTGCTGCGCCCGCATCCAAAATTCCGGCCGAAAGCCAGCGCTCAAGCTGTTTTTCCAGGGGAGCCGCCAAGCGATGCCTCCTCTATATACGTGTGGACGTGCCGCGAGCCTAACGCAGAGCCGGCACGCCTGCAACAGAGAAAGCCTGACGCGCTACGACATTTACGGCGTGCGCTTCTGGTCCGCCACCAGCACCCCCGCCTCCGCATAATTCGTCGCCGGAACGTCCTGAAACGCCACGTGAATGTTCTCGCGCTTGGCCCGCCCATCTTCCATCAACACGCCGGTAATCCGCTCCGCAATCTTGCGCTTCTGCTCCGGCGTGCGCCCTTCCACCCAAGTAATCTGCACATGCGGCATCGCTTCTTCTCCTCGTGGGAAAATAACGCAACGCCGCATTTTATCGCACGCACCGCTAATCTTTGCACGCATCGAATCCGTTCCGCAGGTCATTGCTATGTCGAGATCAACGAATGAAATTCTTTGGCCTTGGAGTAATATGCCCGCATGAACCAATCTCATCGCGATCTGCCTCAGTGCTGGCCCGCTTTGCCGCTGCGTTCGTGGAACGACACTCGCGCAACGCTTCACATGTGGACGCAGATCGTCGGCAAGGTTCGCCTGGCGCTCACGCCCAAGGTCAACCACTGGTGGAACGTCCCGCTCTACGTAAGCTCTCGCGGCCTTACCACTTCGCAGATGCCCTACGGCGACCGCGCGCTCGAATTGTGGTTTGACTTCATCGACCATCAGCTTGTGCTGCAGTCGAGTGACGGCTTGCGCAAGACGCTGCCGCTCGCGCCCCGCTCGGTAGCCGATTTCTACCAGCAATTCATGGACATGCTCCGCTCCGCGGGCTTCGCCGTAAAAATCTGGAAAATGCCGGTGGAAATCCCCGATCCCATCCCCTTTGACCAGGATCGCACGCACGCTTCCTACGATCCGGAATCCGCGCGGAAATTCTGGCGCATCCTCCTGAGCGTCCAGCAGGTGCTCGATGAATTCCGCTCGCGCTTCCTCGGCAAGTCTAGCCCGGTGCATTTCTTTTGGGGAAGTTTCGATCTGGCGGTGACGCGCTTCTCCGGCCGTCGCGCACCGGAGCGCCCCGGGGCCGACACCATCACGCGCGAAGCCTATTCGCACGAAGTCAGCAGTGTGGGCTTTTGGCCCGGCAGCGGCGCCATGGACGGCGCATTTTACTCCTACGCCGCTCCCGAGCCTCCAGGCTTCAAGAATGCCCATGTGCTGCCCGGCGCCGCGCGGTATGACCCACAGCTCAGCGAGTTCATCTTGATGTACGATGACGTGCGCAAAGCTCCTTCACCCAGCGCCGCGCTCCTCGACTTCTGCCAGTCCACCTACGAAGCCGCCGCCAATCTCACCCCTTGGGACCGCAAAGCCCTCGAGCGATAAGAAACGAAAGAAGGCGTCGGCGAATGGGCCACCGCCCATAGCGAGGGACGAAGCAAATCCAGCCTCTTTTGCAAAAACACCCGGGGTGGGAGTGTCTCCGTTCCAGCCTCATGCCTCA
>WNFA01001256.1_pt1 | contig 28025 bp, 20 predicted proteins | sample 5400481 | NCBI WGS metagenome assembly WNFA01 (sample SAMN13153340, study PRJNA577476) | soil metagenome | isolation source: 120 cm saprolite under Douglas fir tree site 2 hole 1 replicate 2 | place: USA:California | collected 2015-04-18 | reverse complement strand
TACGTCTCCGTTTTTTGAACTTGAAACTTGAAACTTGAAACCTGAAACCGCTATTTCCGCGCCAATGTGCGCCTTGATGTCACTCTTCTTTGCGGCCATATGAAACCGCGGCGCCCCGTAAACGCCATTTCGATCCAGCAGAGCCATCGCCGGCATGTCCAGTTCAGCACCGGCGCCGATTAACGCTTCCGGCGTCGAAGCGCCTTCGAGAAAACTAAACGCCGATCGAGCATGTAGCTCAATGTAATCAGTGCGCAGTGGACGGTGAACAGTGGGCAGCCCGCTTTGCCCTTTGCCCTTTGCCCTCTGCTCTTTGCTTTCAGTCATACGTCCCTTCGACAAACCACTCCTCGTTTTGCAAATCGCGATAGATCCGGCAAAGCATTTCCGTTTGGACTCCGATTAGACTGACCACCGCCACGTCCCATTCGTCCCTGGCCCATGAATCCTTGCGCCACCAATCACCAGACGTTCGCCACGGACCAGACGCGCACACAATGGTGCCGCGCAAAGCGCAGTGATCCGCATCTCGAACGCTAATTTGTGACGGTCGCCCATGCATGATGTGCACTTTGGCGCGCCACGGGGGTCGAAACTTTCTGAAGCCAATGACACATTGCTGATTGCCAATTGCCGTTTGCCGATTGCGAGTTGATTTCTTCCGGCCATGCGAGAGGTCAAAGCGCTTCATTTGAAATGCGTCGGGCCGATGTGTGTCCAGAAGTTCAGGCGAACCTACATTCTCTGCTCCTAACAGTTTTGCTAACCGGGCTAGAGTAACTTCCAGTTTCTCCGGTTCGGGCGCAAGCGGAATAAACAGGCCCGTCTGCATCACGCGTGGCTGCACCGGCTCAGCCGTGATCGCGACCGCGACGATCGGAGCCGGCGGCGGATGCGACTCAATATCGAGTAAGAACAATCGCAGGAACGTTCTTGGATTGCGCATGGGCACCGGCAGAGTTATGGACCGCTCATGCTCGGTTCCGTTCTCCAGTTTCATACGCAAGCGCAGTTCGTTCGTTGCCAGCGCCTGCGTGTTCAGATTTGCGCAAAGCTGGTTAAGCAAACGCGACAGGATGAACGACAAGGGTTCGAGTTCATCAACGGGATGTTCTAATTCGATCGCCTGTTCAAAGCCGGGCCGCAGCTGAACCAGGACCAATTGCCGCTCGCTCTTCCCCTGGGCCAGTTTTTGTAGTCGCACTCCTTCCGGTCCCAGTCTTTGCGCAATTCCTTTCAGTGGCAGCCGCGCCAGTTCACCAAACGTGCGCACGCCCCAGAGCGTGAGTGTTTCTCGCAGTTCTACCGCGCGATCCGTTTCAATTCCCGCGAGCGAATAATCGAGTACTCTTAATGGCAGGTTACCAAGATGTGCGAGCTCTGCCCCGAGGGGAATCATCGTTACACCGGTAATGTTCCTCGCTGTGTGGATCGCAGCGTCAGGATTCGCGGCGATGGCCACATTAACCCTGAGACCAAACTCCGTTGCGCGCTGCCTGATCGCACCTGCCTGGCTGTACAGCGCCGCGCTGAAACCAGGTTTCGCTGCGAACATCAAGTCGCAACCTTCTATGTCCAGCACCACCGTATCCACTGATGTTTGCTCAACTAATGGCGAGAAAGTGAAGGCTAGATCGACCAGCGACTCAGAAGAGACACCATCTCCCATATTGTTTTCAGAGACACTTTGGCGATAAATACAGGCCAACATCGCTTCCCTGCTATTCGGCGGAAATTCCGGAATCGAACGTGCGCGAAGATTACCGAATATCCGCGAATGCTGTCAAGGGCGTCCCTATGCAGTCGTCGCGTGGGTCCTGAATTTTGCTTTCGGTTGGCAAGCGATGGGCTTCCGTTGATTAATCTGTAAGCCGCTACCGCAAAGCAGGAGTGAATGGGTTAAAGGAGAATCACAGGTCTCGGGTTGCTGCCCCAGGTTGTTGACGAGAACCAGTCGGGTGTTTTCAGACCATTGTGGGCGATCCACTCTTAACGCTAAAGTCGTTTCAAAAGCCTTTGTAGTACATGACCATGCCAGGGAGTTATTCTTCAGCTCTAAACTCAACGAAGCGCAGGAACGAACACAAGATGTCTGACTTATTACCACCAGCGCCGTGGGCGTGTGTTCGATTGCGTGGCGGAAACGATACCACCACGACGATACAATTCTGCGCGCGTACTGAGCCGCCACATCAGCCATGTCTAACATGACAAGGCCGAAGCCGCCGCTTTGCAGCACCAGATCAGTCGCTTTAAACGCCCGCTCGAGATTGTTTGCGCAGCGAATCCACAACAAGCGATCCAATGCTATGCCGGCATGTGCTGCTGAAGCCGGATCGAATCTGTCGCCCATATCGATTAGCGCGCACGCTTCATCGGCCCAGGTCGCCTGCGCCAAAACAGAAAGCAGAACACTGGTTCGCCCTGACGAGGTCGCTCCCGTAATTTCCGTAATGGCGCCGAGAGGAAGGCCATTTGAAAGCGCATCGATCTCTGCGATGCCCGTGATCAGTGTCTCAAATGAAAATTTCCGGCTCGGCGCGAACGAACTTTCGAAGCGTCTTGCCAGCGCCGATTCGATCTCTCTCTTTGAAATTGCCGCTCTCACATTTCACCATTCAATATTTTCTAATCACACCCACGACTACACCCTGAATGCGCACGCGGTCAGCCGGCTTTACCACGATCGGTTTATAACGTGGATTGGCGGGTTCTAATCGCACTTGATTGCGTCCCGGATAGAATCGCTTTACCGTCGCGTCAGTGCCATCAATCAGCGCCACTACGGTCTGGCCGTTCTCAGCGGTCTGCTGCGATTGAACGATGATGTAATCGTCGTCTCTAATCTGTTCATCGATCATCGAATCACCGCGTACGCGCAACGCGAACATCCGCGCGCGCCGCAGCATGTCCCGGGGAATGTTAACAGTCTCGTAATTCAGCACTGCCTCGATCGGTCTACCCGCCGCTACGACCCCGAGCAAAGGGATCTCATACTTCTCTTCGGCCGTCGCTCGCTCAACGATTTCAATTCCGCGACTGACATTGGGAATCCGTCTAATCAAGCCTTCTCTTTCCAGAATTGAGAGGACCTGATGCACGCTGGCCGATGAACTCATGCCGAACTGCTTTCCAATCTCGGCGATAGTCGGCGGCTCCTGATGCGCATCGACATAATGCGAGACATAATCAAATACTCTTCGCTGGCGAGCTGTGATAGCCATACATTTCCCTCCGAGTTCCAGCGCCGGACGCCGGGTTTTTGCCGAGCCACGAAGATTATCGAATATTACCGAACAGTTTGTCCAGCGCGCGAAGGGGACTATTTTCGATTAAGAAAGCAGGATGTGTAGGGTCGGATTGATGGAGTGATTTGCTGATTACAGCGACACTGTCTGCTCGGCCCAGAACTGAAACTCGCGATGCTTGTTTTCTTCGGCCCGTGCCAATACTTCGCCACTGGCCACGCGGCGCACTTGCTCAAACACGCGCGCGCCAACCTCATCGATCGATTCGGTCCCGTCGATGACGCCGCCGGCCGACAGATCGAGATCGCGAGACATGCGTTCGAAGACAGGCGTGTTTGATGCGAGCTTGATGACCGGCGCGATCGCATTTCCGATCGTCGTCCCGCGGCCGGTGGTAAAAACGATGACGGTCGCCCCGGCGCCTACCAGACCAGGCGTCGATTCCTGATCGTATCCGGGTCCCTGCATCAGATTAACTCCGCGGTTCTTTGGCGGCTCGGCATATTCAACGACGCCCTCAATCCGCGTGGTGCCGGCCTTAGCGATCGCGCCGAGCGATTTGATTGTGATGTTAAGCAGACCGCCGGCGACATTTCCCGGGCTCGGATTCTGGTTCAGCACTGCGCCGAACTTCGAGGCGTATTCCTTGTACCAATCAACCATGCGGTAAATCGCACGACCCGTCTCAGCGTCTTTCGCCCGATTCGCCAGGACGTGTTCAGCTCCGCAGAATTCCGGGACCTCAGTAATTAAAACCGTACCACCGGAACGCACCAGCAAATCTGCGGCGCGACCCAGCGATGGGTTGGCTGAGATTCCCGAAAATCCGTCTGATGCCCCACACTTCACGCCCAGGACCAATTCACTGATCGAGGTTTGCTCGCGGGTCGCGCGATTTACTTCGGGAAGCATTCTTTCCACTTCTTTCAGGCCCTGTTCAATCGCCGCCTGCGTTCCGCCGACTTCCTGAATCCCAATCTTCGCGACCGGTTTATTAAAAGACCTGTCGCGCTTGAGCAGGTACTTCTCAACTTCTGACAGGTTGGTTTTCTCGCAACCCAAATCGATCAGGATCACGCCGCCGACGTTGGGATGATCGGCATAGTTCGAGAGCGTACGCATCATGACTTCGATGGTCGAGCCGTCCTGACAGCCGCAACCTTTGTTATGCGGAATCGCCACCACACCGTCAACGTTCGGATACTTCTCTCGGCTGTGCAGCGCGAACTCGGCCATGATCGAGATTTGTTGGGCTTCATGACTGGCGCACATGCTGGTTGGCACAATCAAGACGTAGTTGCGGGTTCCGACTCGGCCTTCAGGGCGGCGAAAACCCATGAAAGTTGCGCGTTCACTCGCCGGCACATAGTCAGGCGCCGGCATGCAGGCGTCTTCGCGCAGATGCCGCACGACGGGAACATCGTTCGACATGTTATCGACGGTGATCTGCTCACCTTCTCTAATGCCGCGCGACGTTCCGATCGGCTGACCAAACTGCCGCACGAATTCACCGGCCGGAATATCACACGTGCTGAAACGGTGGCCCGGGGGCACCGCGTCACGCGCTTCGATCACGCGCCCATCCGGCAGCAACATCTCCTGGCCCGCGATGCTCTGACTCTTTACTACGGCAACGTTGTCGTTAGGATCGACGATAATCGCCCACTCGCTTATCGGGCTCATCGCCGCAGTATCAAGAATGACAGAAGACATGTTTCCCTCAGTTGGCTTCGTGCAAGTTCATGCGGACAGCAAGTCCGGCAAAATCAACGAACGGACACTTGGGTGCAAACGCAGCCACAGCCCGGGATTCTCATCGAGCTGCACCGCGCGCTGTTCCGGGTCATCCGAGATTGGAGTTTCCAACAAACGACGAAAGCTTTCGCGCTTGGCGGGCGCGGTGCTCGCGTCGACGATTGACTGAACAATCCGCCGCGCCGCTAAAATTGTTGCCGGACCCAGGGTAAGAATATGCGTCGCGGTCCGACACTCAGCCTCGTCGGCGTCGCTGGTAACGCTGCCCCCGGCTTTGAACTTCGCGATGTGATGCTCAAGGATGCTCGAAGAGATCGGAATCATCCCGGCATAATCGCCCACGCCCGCACCCGACCCCGGTCTGATGTAAGCGAGATGTGACGCGCCATTTGCTTCGGGTCCCATTCCGAGAAAGAATATGTCGATGCCGCCCAGCGACGCCAACTTCTCCAAATACCCGCTAAGTTCGCCTTCGAGGTCTCCGGTGTCGGTGCGCATACTGGTAAAGCTCTTGACCTTTCTAAAGAAGGCGTCTCCCAGAAGTCGTTCGAAGTCGCGCACGAAACTGAAACCGTTCGTTGCGCGCATCGGCGCGAGCGCGTCCTGCGTGAAAAGATTCAGACGGCTGAGCAGCCAATCCTTTTCGCCAGTGAGTGCCATCTGGCCAAGTTGGCGATGCAATGCCTGAGCGCCGCGACCCCCAAGCAAGACAATCACGAGATCATCTCGAGTAGCGCCTGCCGCCCCTTCAATCTCTTCGAGCATCGTTCTGCCCACAGCCTCTTCAGAGTCGAGCACCTCATAAGCAAGGTTCCGGGCTTGAAGATTCCTGAGCGACTTCCAGTTATCAGTGCCTGGCCGCAACCAGATGTTGCCGCCGACCACTCGACGCGTCTCAGCCTGTTGGATGGTAGACAATTCGCTTCCCTATTCAGTTAACCTCGAGACTGGAACCAACATCGACTTCGGGCTTAGTGGCGTTGCCGCTCCACATGTCTGGGCCATCGTTTGCTACTTCTGACTCCTGCGCCCTCTGCGCGAGCAAGAGATGATGGTGCATGGCGTCCCGCGCCTTATCCCGGTCTCGGTTGCGGATAGCGCGGTAAATCTCCCGATGCATGGCTGCGGATTCTTTCAGGTCGGTGGCATTTCTGACTGTCTTGCGCCGCACGTCGAACAAAATTGTCGCAACCATATTCATCAGCGCCGTCAGGATGCGATTGCCCGAAGCGGCGGCTACCGCCTGATGGAAAGCCATATCGTGGACGAGGAACTGTTCCGGCTCGTCGAGCGAAGCGTACATTCCGGCGATCTCTTCGGACATCGTGGCCATTTGATCGCTGGTCGCTCGCTCAGCGGCAAGTCCGGCGATCGCCATCTCCAGCGACTGTCGTGCCTCGAACATCTCCGCCGGCGTGAGTCCATGCAGGGCGGCCATCAGGCGGAGTGGATTGCTGTCAAGCGCCGGCGACTCGTCGGCCTGAACGACGAAAGTTCCTGCTCCCTGCCGTGACTGCAACACGCCCACCGCGGCGAGCGAGCGAATTCCGGCGCGCAGGGTGGGACGGCTGACCCCAAAAAGCTTGGCGAGATCGCGTTCCGGCGGCAGGCGATCGCCGGCCCGCAACTCGCGGCGATGGATCATGTCACGCAGCTTCTCGATCACCCATTCCGAAGTCGCCTCGTGCCCCTCGGGATCAATCGCTTCAAAAATCTTCGATTTCGTTCTAGCCATAGTTCTGCTCGTCTAACTCCTCTGCTACCTGGATATTCCTTCTACTTAACGACTGCGTCCGGCCGGCCGTCCCCAACATTCCTTCGTCCGATTTCGGTGACCAGCTTTCCGTTAATGCGTACGTTCCGCAATTCCAGGCCCTGGACGTTCTTCACGATATTGCCGCTCGCGACGTTGTCGAACGTGCAGTCCTCCAGCCGCACATTGTAGATCGGCGCTTGCTTGAAGCCCTGCAGGTCGAGCGCGCGCGGACTCTTGCCGCTCAGCAGATTGCTGACGACAACGTTGCGAACAACCGGCGTGAATGGCCCTTTTTCGCCCTCTTCATAATTGAAGTCGATCGTCAGCACGGCGTCAGACACCTGACCAACTTCGATCTTTCGGAAATAGAAGTTTTCGAGCCGGCCGCCGCGCAGCGCGTTGTTCTTGAAGCGCAGCGCGATGTTCAAATTAGCGCTGTCCAGTCTGCAACTTTCCGCGAATACATTCCGCACGCCACCGGAAATTTCGCTCCCGACGGTGATCCCGCCGTGTCCATCTTTCATGCGGCAGCCGCGAATGACGATGTTTTCGGAGGGCACGGCCACGCGCCGTCCATCATTGTTTCGTCCGGCTTTGATTGCGATGCAGTCGTCACCCGTGGCGAACACGCAGTTTTCGATCAGCACGTCGCGACACGACTCGGGATCGCAGCCGTCCGTGTTCGGGCCAGTCTGCCCGGTTGCGTTTGCTTCCCGTTCGATGTTTACACCGCGCACGGTCACGTTGGTGCAAAGTACTGGATGAATCTGCCACATCGGCGAGTTCCTGAGTGTGACGCCTTCAATCAAAACGTTCTGACAACGATAGGGTTGAATGAACTGCGGCCGCAGGAAGCTGCCGTCCCCGAATACACGCTCGTTAACCGGTGCGCCCTTCGCGACATATTCGTAGAGCAAAGAGCGAGCTTTGCTTTGCTCCGGATCGCCTTTCTTCCAACCGCATTGCGTCCGACCCTTCCACGGCCACCAATGCTCGCAGTCAGCCCGTCCGTCGATTATGCCTTCGCCCGTGATCGCTATGTTCGTCTGCTCGAACGCGTAGATGAACGGCGAGTAGTTCATCAACTCCATCCCTTCCCAACGCGTAAAAACGACCGGCAGATATTTCCGCGGATCCGGGCTGAACTTGATCGTCGCGCGTTTGGTAACGTGCAAATTGACGTTGCTTCTTAGATGAATAGGGCCAGTGAGGAACTCGCCCGCCGGCACCAGCACGCGTCCTCCTCCCGCCCGGTTGCAACTTTCGATGGCCTTGTGAAATGCGTAGGTGCAATCCGTCTTGCCGTCAGCTTTCGCGCCAAAGCTGGTTACGGGAAAGTCGCGGGTTGGGAAGGCGGGTGCTTTAATGCGGGCGAGAATCGTCGGGACCATCAACTCCCAGGGACCGGCTGTCTGCGGGTTCAGCAGCGATGATAAGGACGCTGCGCTCAGCACCCGAGTCGACGTCAACTCGCCCAGCAAGAGCGCCCCTGCGCTACTTCCTAAGAATGTCTGCAGAAATTCTCGACGATTCGACATAACGACTATCTCCTAATTCATCCCGTCTTCGCTGATCTCATCTTCCCCAGCCACTCCGGATAGTCTTTGTTGATGAGTTTTGCCGGCGCGTCGGTGTACCAACGATACCCGTTGCGGCGCTCGTCTTCGATTTCGGCCACGTTGTATTTGATCACGCCGTCACGTCCGCTGAAGATTGGACGGTTCGTACCAGTCTCGTAAAACCGCGCCCACAGCGGTGGGGCACTTTGATCTGCGACGACCACATGATCAAAGCCGCCCGATTTTGTCGCATCGGTTTTTTCGATCCACCGAATGCCGTTGAGTTGAGCGCTCTTGAACCAAGCCACCGCGGATTCGATCGCATCGATGATGCGCGCGTCCGGGCGTTCGATTTCCATCAGGAACCGCACGACACCGACGCTTTCTTGTCCGCTGAGCGAAATCAGCTCGTACGTGCGCGCAGGCGCCGGAGCAAGCGTTACTTCGTCATGTTGCGCGCACCACACCGTACGCTTCCCTTGGACTACAACCTGGGTTTTGAGAATGCACTCGATGCCTTTCGCGACGGCTGTTTCAGCGCGCGCGCCGTGCGTTTCGTCCACCAAGAGATACGGGGGCTTTTTCGCAGCCATGTCGCGCAAGAGTTGCATCACTCCAATCATCGCGTCGTCGTTGAAGGTGATGTGTTTGTAATAGCCGGTCAGACGCGGATAATACTGCGGCCACCCTCCGTTGTCGTACTGAGATCTGAGCAAATAATCAACGCCTTTGACAAAAGATTCCTTTTGCCTCGCGGACCTCTTCGCCGTGTAAACACGAGCGAGAAAAATCAATTGAGTATAAGTCGCGCCATTGTCGATCGTTGAGTCGTCTGCTTGCTTTTCGCGGACCAGCGCGGCGCGCTCCGGTTCGGTCAAGATCGCCGCCATGTCTATGTTCTTCGGCCACCCACCCGAGTCACGCTGATAGAGGACTACGTTATCGGCTATTCTCACCGCTTCGCTGCTTCCGTACCAATCCACTTTTTGCCTCAGCGCATCGTGCCACTTGATTGGAGTACTCGCAGCCAGCGCCGGCCACGCGCAACAAAATGCTGCGAGCGAAAACACCAGTGCTGTCCGACAAGTCGTTGTCACGGTTCTACCACTTCGCGGGGTTCCACCCATCTGCGCCGCGAAGAAAAGTTTTGGTCGCGAAGGGTTGAATTTCTTCCTCGTTCAGTTGTCTTGACCACGCTACGCGTGCAGCAGGATTCGCGCCGGGCCCACTCGATTTGTACTCGGCAAATCGCGCGGTTTTTTCGCGCGCAGGGTCACGCCAGTTGTCCCAGCCTTCCGGCCTGATGTGCGCGTCCATCCAGCAAAGGATGAATACGACGCGCCCGTATGGTCGCCACGGACGACCGAGGTAGACCCCTTTCCCAGTTTCGGTGCCCGTCAATCTGCAATGCAGAAATACATAACCGTTCGTTTCGGCATCGCTCAGGCGCCAATGCGCCGAGACATAGCCCTGTCCTTTGCTGTGAATGTGACAGCTTTCGAAAACCGCGGTCGCGTTGCCGAAGATGAAATCCACGTGTCCCTCGATGTAGCAGTCTTTGTAGTACTGCCGCCCGCCGTGCGCGAACAACGTGTCCTGCCAGCCGAGAAAGCGACAGTTGCGAAAGATAACCCGATCGGTATTGACGTAAACGGCGACCGCTTGCGAACCGGTGCCGTAGGTGTTTTCGAACGTAAGGTTCTCAGCGCGAAAGTCGCTACTACCAACATACGTGCTGTACGAAAGTCTCGTGTCCCCCGATGTCTTAGCGCTCAGATCGAACGTCAGCGTAGTCTTCAACGCGTCTTCGCCTTGAAGGGTGATGAAAGGCTTTGTCTGCGTAATCTTCACCTGCTCTTTGTATGTGCCCGGCTTGATGTGAATGACAAAGCGATGCAGGTTAAATTCGGGAACGTGATCGATCGCTTGCTGCACTGTCTTAAAGTCTCCCGATCCATCGGCTGCGACGATCGCCCGGTAACGATTCTTTCTCTCGACTTCCCTGGAAGCGCCAAAAGGTCGTGGCTCTTTGCGCCGTCCGTTTAGTCTTCGCGATGCATTCGCATCCGTCGTAGCCAACGCCAGAGCGAAACAAAGGATGCCAGGATAGATTGCTGCCTTCACTTGCTTCCCTCAATGAGTTGTGGTCGATGCATTCTGAACCTGAGCCGCCATTTGTCTGATTGCCACAGGCGGCTCAAGTTCGATTGTGGATGACCAACCGGTGAAGCGCTGCTAGAACACGAACTTCACTCCATACTGAATATCGCGGGGGTTGTTGCGCTGCGTGGTCACGATGCCGAACGCTGCGGCGTTGCTCGGGTCGAGACCAATTCCGTTTCCGAAGTACGGATGGTTAAACGCGTTGATTGCCTCGGCTCGGAATTGCAGCTTCGTTTTCTCGCTGAAGTTGAAGGTTTTCGAAAGCGAAAGGTTAACATTCAAGAACGGCTGGTTGCGCATGCCTGTCAGCGTTGTGGGCACGTTGCGCAAGCCGGTGTTGAAACTTTGGAGTCTTACGATGCCGAGACCGTTGGCTAGGGGAATAGTGAAGGCCGAAACATCGATTCCGTATTTTTGGCCTTGCCCGTTGTTTTGTCCGGTGAGCGCCTTCAATTTACTGACGTCCCCGGCGTAATACCACACTTGGGTCGGGCTCAGGAGAAATGGCTCTCCCTGCTGCCACTCGTAGGTACCGTTGACTTGCCAGCCACCCGCAATGGTATTAACCAATCCGTTTGCGTTCCGGCCTAGTCGCTGATTTCGTCCGATCGGCAGAAGGTAAACCGCGGATGCGGTGAAACGATCGGGCCGGTCATCGGGCGAGATTCGCTTCTCCAACTGCGTATCTGAAGGATTGAGATAGTTCGACCTCTCCTGAAGCCGCGAACGCGTGTACGAAGCGCTGAACGTGAGGTTCTTTGAGAAGCGTTGCGATATTTGAAGCTGCAAAGCGTTGTAGCGGTTTGTCCCGTTGTATTGCTGAAGCCAGAGATTCGTGAATTCTGGAAACGGCAACAGCGATTGTGCCCGCGTAATGGTATTCAAGCTGTTGAAAGGACTAGTTGGGGGCAAGAGGTTCTTGAATGGATTGGGAATCGTCGCGGAGATCAGTAGCGTATTGACCGTCCCGTCCGCGATTGGATTCGTAGCGAGAAACGACCTGGGAACGAAATCGAAATTGCGACTCACCGGCATGTCATAGCCCCAGGCGGTTACGAAGTTGGCTTCGAAAACAAAGTGCGCTGGAAGTTCTCGCTGGATCCCAACGACCACCCGCGCGAACTTGGCATTCTTGCGATCGACCGGCAGTGCGGGCGCGTCCAAGGTGCCGACATCGATTCCGGTCGCTGTTAGCAGGCCCTGGCTCGCGCCGGGCGACGCGGCAACTCCGCTGGGAAACGGACTAGTCAAATTTCCTGCGAAGGTCAGACCATTATTATTGGTAGCCACAAACGGCGTCGTCCCGGCAAAGCCCTGCTGAAGGCCGAGCGCTTGGATCTCGCTCTGATGAGGGGCCATAAAAACTCCAAAGCCGCCACGGATTACAGTTCTTTGGTTCACGGCGTAGGAAATACCGAAGCGGGGCTCGTAGTTCGAGCGGTCGGTGGTCCATCCCGCGCGATTGCTGCCGTCAGCGTATGTGTATCCTCCAACCACGTGGAACTGATCGGGCGGCAGGAGGAAATTAGCCGGACTAGCGTTGTACGCAGTGGTGTAGGCGGCGCGCGCTGCTGCGTCGATTGGACTCGCCGTCGTTAGGTCGAATCCGCGCTGAATCCGGTTGTAGCGTTCCGTCAGACCCCCTTCCAGCTCGTATCTCAGTCCCAGATTCAACGTGAGCTTGGGCGTGATCCGCCAATCGTCTTGGAAGAAAAATCCGTGATAGACAGACTGAACGGAATAATTGATCGAATTATCGATCTGGCTTGCAGTCGAGCCCGAGCCGGTCGCGGGCGTGCCGAGCAAGAAGGCGGCGATGTCGCGACCGAACGCGTTGCGCGCGGTCGCATTTGAGTTGGAGGCGGGAGTTGTGTACGTGCCGTCGAAGAAAAGTCGGCTGCCCTGATATCCGTTGCTGATGAAGTTCTCCCGCACAATGCGCAAGTCCCAACCAAACTTTGCCGTATGGTCGCCGAAGATCTTCGTCATCATTGGCTGAACCGAGCCCATCATGAACGGACGAAGCCGGCCCAGGTTCCAATCTGACCTCATCGAGCCGAGGTCGGCGCGAATCGGGCGAATCGCGTCCAGACTCCTGATCTCGATCATCGGAAAATACTGGTACCCACGAAACGCCGCCAGAGCCTGAGCGCTAAACGGTAATGTGGCTGGATCCAGCGAGGAGGCGGGATGCCGCTCCTGAGTAAACTTATTAAAGCTTACGCGAACGTCGAAAACGGTTGTCGCCGATAACGTATTCGTGTAATCGACGTTTCCGCCGTCGTTGGTTCGATCTTCGAAACCCTGAGTGATGGAGGTGCCGTTAATGAAACTACTCTGCGAGTCCTGGGCCCAGTCATAGCGGTCCTCGGGATTGAAGCTGTGATAATACTTCGCAAAGATCGATTGCTGGTCACTAATCTTGTGATCGATCCGCGTCAGCCAGGCTCGGTATTTCTCGTGCCGGATTACGTTCGAGAAATAGTTAAGTTGAGTCCCGTTTGCAATGCCGGTGGTGTTGGGCATTGGATAATATTTGAGCAACGCAACAGCCACCGGATTAAAGAAGCTGGACGGGATGATGTTGCAACCCGCCGGCACCGCTCCGGATGTCGGACAGCCAAACGACGTGCGCACAACATTGCTACCGCTGGTTGTTCCCGAAAACGGATTGTAGATCACGGTGTTTCTCGGAACCCCGCTACTATCCAGAGAATTGATATTGGTCGGATCGACAATCAACGCTGAGAAGTCCCCATTCCTCATCGCGGCCGTAGGTACGGTGAACGCCTGCGGCTCAGCCGTGTTGTCCAGCAGCCGTTCATACGAAAAGAGGAAGAAGGTGTTGTTGCGACCATCGTAGAGCTTCGGTATATAGACAGGTCCATTTAATACGCCACCGAAGCGATGATATGTTCTTACCGGTCGAGCCTGCCCGTTCTTGTTCGAAAAATAGTTGTTCGCCGTGCGACTGCGGTCGCGGTTGAAATAGTAAATCGAACCGTGTGCAGTGTTCGTTCCGCTCTTGACCGCCACGTTGACCGTGGCTCCCGCCGAGTATCCTTGCTGAGCATCAAACGTGTTCGTCTGGATCTTGAACTCCTGCACCGCATCCGCCGGCGGCGAAAAACCCACCGCGAAATCGAAAGCGTAGTTCGGCGAGCCGTCAAGCGTAATCTGATTTTGGGCCGGTGCTCCATTCGACCGGAATGCTGCGAGATTGCCATTCGAGATAGGCGCGGTGAACTGCGGATTGCCCGTGTAGACCACTCCGGGCGCCAGCGTCGCCAACTGGTAAGCTGTCCCTTCTGACAAAGGCAACTCAGCGATTTGCTTTCTCTCTATCGTTGCGCCGGTACTCACGTATCCAGTTTCAAGCGCATTGCCAGCCACTATTGTGACCATCCCGGTCACCCCAACTGTTTGCAGTTGGATGTCGACTGTCAACTTGTCGGCCACGCGCACCTCTATGCCGTCGCGCGTCGCGGTGCTGAAACCCTGGGCCGTTACGCTCAATGAGTACTTGCCAGAAATCAACAATGGAAAATCATAACTGCCCTCACCGTTGGTAGTCGTCGTCGCTGGGACGTTGGTTTCGCTGTTCTTAAGAGAGACCGTCGCTCCGGGAACCACGGCGCCATTCGCGTCCGTAACTCTACCCGTAATCGAGCCTCGAAACTCCTGCGCTGCGGCTACCACGGGAATTAGCATCGCCAACGCCGCAGCCAAAGCCAGGTAGCGCGCAAAATGGAATCTAGCCATCGTCATTTCCTCCTACATAATCACGAACCCGGCTTCGATCAAGATGCTAAGCGCGGGCTAGCCTACGTATTGGTCTGACCCTGCTGCCCACGCAAGCCACTACGGGCCGATGAGCTACACCGTCAAAACAATCTCTGAGGAACCCTCTCTCGAGTCGAGCTACTCCCGACTACTCAATACCAAGCGCCAACTAAACCCCGCTATCCGCCCCAAAAACCTAAGCTACTTTATGAGCCCGGCATGCTATACCCGCATCCTATGAATGTCAAGAACTTTACTTACCACTCACACGCTGGTGAACTCAAGGGTCAGACCAGCCACGCGGGACCTCCCGGAGCACGAGCGACCAGCACGCCCTGGGTGGAATGGAATGCACTCCTTTCCCGCCACGCTTATTGGCGGGCCTAACATTTTGTTGACACTGTGGACGTTGAACGGTAAGATGCAAGACGCAACGGTGTTTATCGCCGCTGCTTGCTCTGTTTCAGGCTTTGGCCACGTCCAGAGGCCGGCCCTAAATCCCACCACTTCTAAGTCTCGTTGTTGCTTTCGGCAGACACCGGAAATACGAACCGAACAAAATGTCCGCTAAACTCGGCGAAATTCTCGTCCGCGAGAACCTAATCAGTCCCCAACACTTGCGTCAGGCGCTGGATTATCAGCGTGAGCATGGCGGCAGGTTGGGCTTCAACCTGGTCAAGCTGGGGCTGGTCTCCGACGACACAATCACCGCCGTGTTGTCGCGACAGTACGGCATTCCGTCGGTTAATCTGGAACTCTTCGACATCGATGACTCAGTCCTGAGACTCATTCCACAAGAAGTCGCGCAGAAGTACTCCGTCCTGCCGTTGTCGCGCGTTGGCGCTACGCTCACGCTAGCAATGGTCGATCCCACGAACGTCTTCGCGATGGACGACATTAAGTTCATGACCGGCCTCAACGTCGAACCAGTCGTTGTTGCCGAGGCCAGTGTGCAGGCGGCAGTCGCGAAGTACTACAGCACGTCGCGAGAGATTGAGCTCGCTGTCGCGCCGGACCTGGCGGTCGAAAGCAGTAATGGCAACGGCTTCTCCCATGCTGACCTTGTTTCACTCGACAGTCTGGACTTCGATCAAGAGACCCTCGCCAGCGAAGTTGAGGTCTTCGAAGACAACGAAGAGATCGACCTCTCCAGCCTCACTCGCATGAGTGAAGACGCACCAGTCGTGCGTCTGGTCAATGTCCTCCTCGTTGACGCGTTGCGGCGCGGAGCGTCAGACATTCACGTTGAACCGTACGAAAAAGAGCTCCGCATCCGTTTCCGCATTGACGGCGTGCTTTACGATGTGATGCATCCGCCGCTAAAGATGCGCGACGCCCTGATCTCGCGTATCAAGATCATGGCGAAGCTCGATATCTCCGAGAAGCGCTTGCCTCAGGACGGGCGCATCAAGATACGAGTCAAGGTCGACTCTCGCTCGCGCGAACTCGACTTTCGCGTTTCCACCCTGCCGACCCTTTTCGGCGAAAAGGTTGTGCTTCGCCTGCTCGACAAAGAGAAACTGATGCTTGACATGACGAATCTCGGATTCGAGCCCGAGTCTCTGGTCAAGTTTCAGCGTAACATTGCGAGGCCATACGGAATGGTACTCGTGACCGGGCCGACCGGGAGCGGTAAAACCAACACCCTTTATTCCGCGCTGCAATCGCTCAACACCGTCTCAACAAACATCATGACCGCAGAAGACCCGGTCGAATTCAACTTGCCGGGCGTGAACCAGGTTCAGATGAAGGAGCAAATCGGTCTGAACTTTGCGGCCGCGTTGCGTTCCTTCCTGCGACAGGATCCAAACATCGTTCTCGTCGGCGAGATTCGTGATTTCGAAACCGCCGAGATAGCCATTAAGGCCGCCCTCACGGGTCACCTTGTTCTTTCTACTCTTCACACCAACGACGCTCCTTCAACCATCTCTCGGCTCATGAACATGGGTATCGAACCATTCCTCGTGGCCACCAGCGTCAACCTCATTCAAGCCCAGCGCCTGATTAGGCGGGTCTGCAAGGATTGCAAAAAGGATCATCCCACACCGATCGAGGCCCTGATCGAGATCGGTTTTTCCGCCGAAGAGGCGGGCAAGATGAAGACGTACAAGGGCCGCGGTTGTCCGAGTTGTAACGATACTGGCTACAAGGGTCGGATTGGCCTTTATGAGGTGATGGAAGTAACAGATGAAATTCGCGAACTGATTCTAATCGGCGCCTCCTCGCTCGAACTTCGGAAGAAGTCGATTGAGGACGGCATGATTACGCTTCGCGAGTCCGGTCTACAAAAGATACGAAACGGAGTTACCACCATCGAGGAAGTTCTCCGCGAGACGGTGGCCTAAAAAAAGGGGTGACATATGTTGCGTAGAATCGCTCTCTCTTTAAGTATGTTGGCCGCGCTGGTCGTTATTCTGCCATTGGCAACCTCGACAGCGCATAACCTTAGATTTCAGTTTGCGGCGAGCTCCCATCATGCCCGTCATTCGAGGGCCTGGTGGCGCCGCCACCGTGCAATGATGCGCCGTCGGCGGGCACTGTTGGCCAGAAGGCGCGAGTTACTGGCACAGCGACGGGGTGGTGTAACGCCCTCGGCGGTAGCAAAAACTTCTGACAACCACACAGCTTTGCCGACCGCGCTTCCCGGGGGTGTATATAGCGATGGCGCTTTTGCTATTCCCCTGCCCGAAGGTTGGTCGCCTGGGTCAACGAACAATGGCGCTTCCAGTTTCCGCATCATGTCGCCGAGCGGCATGCCTGAGGCCAATGCAACCCTGGCGGTTGCTGTGCCTGCTTCGACAAACGGGAATCAGCCCATCGGACGCGAACAGCGCAACATGCTGGGAGGCGTGTCATTCAGCGATCTGCGACGCACCGTCATTGACAGGATGATTAGCTCCGGTGGCTGGGTGGTCAACGACCGCCAGCGCGACATTCATGGCCGCCGCATCTTTCAGGTCATTGCGCAGACTCCGCCAACGAGCGACGGCAAACCCGAGCAAGTCTGGAACTTCTACTTTACCGAGGTCGACGGTCGCATCTATTCCCTGACAACTCACACGGCGGGCAGCTTTACTGAAAAGCTCACGGCTGATGCCGAGTTGTTTCTTTCCAACTTCCGTCCGATGGAGGCAAACCGCCGCGCTGCTAAGTGACTCGTCCTCACCGATACCAACGGGTTCGTCGAGGCGCTGTCCTAAGGAAAAAGAGACCATGGAAAATCCACAGCAAATCTCTCTCTCAGAGTTGTTACACAAGCTCTCCGAGCTTGGCGGCTCGGACCTGCATGTAACGACGGGCACACCGCCGTTGGTTCGTGTTCACGGCCAAATTCGGCCGTTAGACGGCTATCACCTCCTCACTTCTTCAGAAACAAAACAACTCGCCTACTCCGTGCTCACCGACGCGCAGAAACATCGCTTCGAAGAAAATCTGGAGCTTGATTTTTCGTTCGGTGTCAAAGGCCTCTCCCGCTTTCGCGCCAACATTTTCAACCAGCGCGGCGCCGTCGGGGCAGTGTTCCGAGCGATTCCCTATGAGATCAAGTCGTTCGAAGAATTGGGTCTGCCGACCGTCGTGAAAGACCTTTGCGACAAGCCACGCGGCCTGGTGCTGGTTACGGGCCCCACGGGTTCCGGTAAATCGACTACGCTCGCGGCCGTAATCGACAAGATAAACAAAGAGCGCCACGAACACATTCTTACCATCGAAGACCCAATTGAGTTTCTTCACAACCACAAGAACTGCATTGTGAACCAGCGCGAAGTAAACGCTGACACTAAGGGTTTTGCTCAAGCATTGCGCACAGCTCTGCGGCAGGACCCTGATGTCGTTCTGGTCGGCGAAATGCGCGACCTGGAGACGATAGAATCGGCGCTAAGAATTGCCGAGACGGGCCACTTGACGTTCGCGACTCTGCACACAAACTCGGCCGTTTCGACTATCAATCGCATCATCGATGTCTTCCCCTCAATGCAGCAGGCGCAAGTGCGCGCCCAGTTGTCGCTGACGCTGGAAGGCATTCTCTGCCAGACCCTGCTTCCGCGCGCGGACGGCCGCGGCCGAGCGCTGGCGATGGAGATTCTGATTCCCAATTCGGCAATCAGAAATCTGATTCGTGAAGACAAGGTCCACCAGATTTATTCGATGATGCAGACTGGCCAGGACGTCCACGGAATGCAGACCTTCAACCAGTCATTGGCGACCCTGTTCCATAAGCGGCTGATTAGCCGGGATGTCGCCATGCAACGCACGTCCAATGTTAATGAACTCCGCGATTTAATCGAGCGGGGGTCCGGCATAAACAACGGAAACGGTTCCCAACCCAGGCCCGGTGTGCCAGCCGGAACCTATGGACAGCCGGGTCGAGTAGCTCCAAGGAGATAGTAACGACTTCCCTGAACTGCCAGTGGGAACCTTCACACTGGCCCAACGAGAGAACTGACTACGAACCCTGAATACCCAGAAACGGAGTGCTGAGAAATGCCAACCTACGTTTTTAAAGGTCGCAACCGGATGAACGAGATCGTGGCGGGCGAGCGCGTCGCCGACGACCGCGAGGCGCTGCGGCAGATCCTGCGTCGCGAACAAGTGACTCTGACTTCGGTGAAAGAGAAGGGCCGAGAGATCGGAATCCCGAAGCTGGTGGGCCGCCGCAAAGTCAATTCGAAGGACCTGGCGATCTTCACGCGCCAATTCTCCGTCATGATCGATGCCGGATTGCCGCTGGTCCAATGCCTGGACATCCTCGCGCAGCAGCAACAGAACAAGTATTTCCAGCAAGTGCTGGCCCAGGTGCGGCAAGACGTCGAAGAGGGTTCTACTCTTGCAGCCGCAATGAGCCGTCATCCTCGGGTATTCGACCAGCTCTATTCGAACATGGTCGAAGCTGGCGAAACCGGCGGTATTCTCGATCTGATCTTGCAGCGGCTTTCAACGTTTATCGAGAAGGTCGTGAAATTAAAACGGGACGTGATGTCGGCGATGATCTATCCGGCCGCGGTAATCCTGCTCGCGATCATCGCTGTCGCGGTGATCATGATCGTCGTTATCCCACAGTTCCAGTCGATCTTTCTTGGGCTGCTTGGACCAGGCGAACCCCTTCCCCTGCCAACGCGCATCGTGGTTGGAATCAGCAACTTTTTGGCGGGCTGGGGCGGCTTGTGCACGTTGGTGGTCATCATTGGCATCGTAGTGGCGATACACTTCTACCGCAAGACTCCAAAGGGACGAAAACGAATTGATACGATATTGCTCAAGGTGCCGGTCATCGGATCGATCCTGCTGAAGATCGCGATCGCGCGCTTTTCGCGGACACTGTCCACGCTGTTGTCTTCCGGTGTGCCGATTTTGCAATCGCTGGACATCACTGCACGCACCGCCGGCAATACGGTGATCGAAGATGCCATCATAAACATTCGCACGGCTGTCGAGCAGGGCAAGAGTTTCGTCGAGCCTTTGCGAGCGGCGGAGATTTTTCCGCATATGGTCGCCCAGATGGTGGGTATCGGCGAGCAGACGGGCGCGCTCGATGCGATGCTCGGCAAGATCGCGGACTTCTATGAACAGGAAGTCGACGCGGCCATTGCCAACCTGCTAACTTTGATTGAACCTGCTTTGATTGGATTTCTTGGAGTAACAATCGGATCGATTGTCATCGCGATGTACATGCCAATGTTCGCGCTGATCGGCAAGCTGTCGCAGGGCCATTGATCCTAAGCTCGGGCGAACCATTCAGCGGTTGCCTGCAGTCCTTGCGCTAAGCCAATCTTCGGCGCGTAGCCCAGTAACTCGCGCGCGCGACTGATATCTGCAAGGCTGTGCAGGATGTCGCCGGTCCGCGCCTCCTTGTATTCCGGCTCAATATCGTCGCGGCCCGTGACCTCTTTCAGGCGTCGAAAGAGTTCATTGATGGTCACTTGTGCGCCGTTGGCAATGTTGATTACTTCTCCGATTCCCTTATCCACTTCCGCGGCCAGCAAGTTGGCTTCGACTGCGTTGGATATGTAAGTGAAATCGCGAGTCTGCTCACCGTCCCCATAAATCACTGGCCGAGTAGTATTCGCCGACAAGTTTTGCTGCGGCGTAAGGGGAAAGCGGCTCTGGTCGCATGGATTCGACCTTAGGCAGAGTTGGCTGGTCACCGTAAGCTGAGCTCGACGCTGCATAGATTAAGCGCCGCACCCGCTTTTCTTTTGCCGCCAGCAGCAAATTGAAAGTGCCCTCAACGCAAGCAAGGTGAGTTTCGCGCGGGTTAGCAACCGAACGAGGCACCGATGGTAACGCGGCCTCGTGAAAAATTATTTCCACGTCCTCGACCGCCTTGCGAACGGTTGCGTCGTTGGCCAGATCGCCTCTGATGAAATCAACCTTCGCGCCGATCGCCTCAATATTCTCCAGATGACCGGTGCTGAGATTGTCGATCACCCGTACCGACGCGCCGCGCGCCGCGAGCGCTTCCGCAATATGGGAACCAATGAAACCCGCCCCACCTGTTACCAGAGCAATGCCGGAAAGAGCCATGGATGTTCTTCAGCTTTCGTTTCTGTGGCAGACTCTCCTGATCTAGTGGCTGTCTCTTGGAGGCCGCGCAATTTTCTCGGAATGACGCTCGATTAGGAACGCGCCTATCTTCCGACGCCAACGTATTCGAATCCCAACTCGCGCATATCGGTAGGCTCGTAAATGTTGCGCAAGTCCGCGATCCTTGGTGTCTTCATCAAACCGCGAATGCGTTCCATGTCCAGGGCGCGAAATTGATTCCACTCGGTCACAAAAACCAGCACTTCAGCTGCCGTAACCGCCGCGTACTCGTCCGCGGCGTATTCGATCTGGGGCAGCAGCCTCTCGACCGCCGGGCTTGCAACCGGGTCATAGGCGCTAACCGTGGCGCCGCGGTCGATTAACCCGCGAATAATGTCGAGCGCGGGCGCCTCGCGAATGTCATCCGTTTCGGGTTTGAACGCCAGGCCAAGTACTGCGACTCGCTTTCCCTTAAGTCCCCCGGCCAGCCTTTCAATCTTGGGCACCATCGACTGGCGCTGGAGCTGGTTAACTTCGATTACGGCATCGACAATTCGCGTCTCGCAGGAGTACCGCTGGGCAATTGACGATAACGCCCGCGCATCTTTTGGGAAACATGAGCCTCCAAAGCCGGGCCCCGGATGAAGAAACTTGGCGCCAATTCTGCGGTCCATGCCAATAGCCCGCGCTACCTCATGCACGTCGCAGCCAATTTTCTCGCAAAGATTTGCGATCTCGTTGATAAAAGAAATCTTGGTTGCCAGGAAGGCATTGGCGGCGTACTTGATCAGCTCCGCGCCTTCAACCGACGTAATCACGAAAGGCGTTTCGATCAAGTAAAGCGGCCGGTATAGATCGCGCATCACTTCGATCGCCCTGGCGTCGGCGCTCCCGATTACGACGCGATCAGGGCGCATAAAATCACTAATCGCAGCGCCTTCTCGCAAGAATTCCGGGTTTGAAACAATGCCAAACTGGACTGGAGTAGCTTGGTGTTCGCGGATGAGCGTCGCCAAACGATTGCCGGTTCCAACCGGAACCGTTGATTTGGTGACCACAACTTTGTAGTCATTCATGCCGGCGGCGATGGCGCGCGCCGCCTCATCGACGTGGGTCAAATCCGGGGATCCGTCGTCTTTGGACGGAGTGCCGACCGCGAGGAAAATCACCAGCGACTCTTTGATCGCCGACTCTACGTCTGTAGTAAAACTTAGCCGGCTCGCTTGCAGATTCCTCTTGAGCAGCTGATTCAGGCCGGGTTCGTAGATTGTCATTTGGCCCTGAGCGAGCCGGGTGATCTTTTCGGCGTCCGTGTCTACGCACGTAACATCAACGCCGAATTCTGCGAAGCATGCTCCGGTGACCAGTCCAACGTAGCCGGAGCCAATGACGGCTATGTGCATTTCGGGTTAAGACTTGAGTGGGGTCCCAACTAAAACTTACGGGTCACGCGCTCGGTGGTCGCGTGACCCGCAAGGTTGTAGTCAATAGCCGCGCGCCAGGCACGCCAGCAGCCAGCTTTGGGCAGAAGTTACTTCGTCGGGCTAACGACCGTAACACTGCCGCCGAAGTTCAAATCGTTGTTATGCGTTGCGGCGATAAACGCTGCGGCGACGGCGCCACCGGCGGCGAGCAACAGGGCTGCAAGAGCGCCACCGCTCAACTTGCCGAAGGAGTCGTTTCTGGTCAAACGCGTGCAACGCGATCCGGGCTGTGCTGTACCTGCAGATTCAGAAGTTCCAGCAGCCACGGCCTTCGTGTTCCCACCGGCCCGCAAATCAACAAGACCGCTCTGGGAAGCGACGATTGTGTTCCCGCACTCGACATCAACCATAAACGTCGCAGCTTGATGCGCGTCTGAGACCGCTGCGGCATCCTTTGTGGTAACGATCGCCGACGTCCCCGCGAGCGTCGAGACCTGAACGCGGCCCGCTTCAAGCGAACCGGAGATATTGGCGTCGCTGAAGCTGAGCTTAATCGCGGTATTCGGTAACAGCTCGACCCGGCCCAGTTTCCCCAAACTAATCGTCGCGCTGCTATTCGCCGCAGTTGCGATTACGCTATCAGAGAAAACTGTGGCGCCCGAGATTGCGGCCTGGCCATTCACGGTGACTTGACCGGAAACCGAAAGCTCGCCCGATGGTCCCTTCTGCCCTGGCGATGCCAGCGCCACCATTGAGTAAACGCTTAACACGGCAACCGCGATACAGAATGCGATGGACTTACGGCTCCAAGTTCTGCTAATCATCATTTCCTCCAGTAGAAGTGAACAAGTTTTGTAAAAGCAAACTGCGATCGACTTTAGCCTCGCAGTAGACGGCAACGCTACATCCGTCCAAGAACCAAATCCGCGCGCGCGCGCGATTTCTTAATCAATGAAGGCTAGGCCTTTACAGGCCATAAAAGTCTATGTCTTTTTACATGAACTCCAGCCCCCGTGTCAACAGCTAATACCTTGGGTTACAAGGTCTAAGCCACTATATTCTCTAGCTTTCGGGAAAGATAACACGCACCTGCTCCGCTGTAAAGGGCTTTTTTTGCCGCGGGCGGTCAAGATTAGCTCTTCCTCGGAGAGGTTCGGATGGGTCCCGAGGTTGTTCCGTTATTCTTTAATAATCGCAAGCAAAACCAGATAAACCCGCGGGCGAAAAGACTCCCCCAGGCTACCTGGGAATCGCACGACGTGGCCGCGTCACAGTCTGACCAGCGCCCTGACCTTTCGCATCCGCGGCATTCACATTCTGCGGCAAGGCCGATCGCGAGACGTCTACACTTTGCTTCTGCATCAGCTCAGCCTGCTCGTACGGGTCGAGCCTCGCAAACAGATAAAACACCTCACCCGCGTGCGCTACGCCCAGAAATCTAAACTTGTTAGCCAGAACCTCGTTCGGACGAAAGGCTGCTGGATTCGGCGGCCTCTCAAACAGCGTACGAAGCTCGTCTACGGCCACAGCTTCGAGTTCAGGTACGTAATCGTTTCCGCTATCGCGGACCAACTTGATCGCCATCTGCCTCAGCGCTCGGATTCGATTTGAATTGCGACGGTAATAAGCCGCGGAGATCTCTCTTCGACTATTTCGGTCATCAACTACTTCTTGTTCATTGCTTAGGTAGCCGAGATAGGCTCGCATCACCGGGCCAAAGCTCGATCCGTTGTCGCCATTTGATTGACCCTGGGTCACCACACCCAGCGCCAGCAAAATCGAACATGCAAACAAGAGCCGCGCAAGTGCGCTCAACTTAACCATCGAACTACCCTCATCAAACGTCAGTCCGCAAGTACTTTAACGCATACCCCAACGGCAAACCAATTCATGCTTTCGTATTAGTATCCGCGGATTATACTCGCTCAATGATCAGGCTGTATTGCGCCTCCCATTCAGCAGTGTTACATTTCAATTTCAAAGGTGAGCGGCGATTTTAACAGCAAGGACTTCTCTGGAAAGCGCGTGGCGCTTGGCGTAACCGGCGGCATCGCTGCTTACAAAGCCATCGAGGTGCTGCGCGGATTGCAGCGTGCGGGCTGTGAAGTGCGAGTCGCCATGACGCGCCATGCCTGTGAATTTGTTCAACCGCTCACATTTCGCGCTCTCTCTGGCTCTCACGTCGTAGTGGACGACTACGCTGCCGATAATCCTGATCCGATCGCCCACATCACCTTCTCGCAAACGGTAGACCTCTTCGTGGTCGCGCCCGCAACTGCCAACACGCTCGCAAAGTTCGCCAATGGGGTTGCCGATGACTTTTTGACCACGACCTATCTGGCGTGCACGGCTCCGGTGCTGGTCGCGCCGGCCATGAACACGTCCATGCTGGAGCACCCCGCGACTCAGCGCAATCTTCAGAAACTGCGCGCCGATGGAGTGCACATCATCGAGCCCGACAAAGGCGAGATGGCCTGCGGCACAATTGGCCCAGGCAGGCTTAGCGAGCCTGACGCTATCGTGACAGTCGCTCTGGAGATTCTGAGCAGCAGAGCTCGAGCGATTACGAATCGCGGCTCCGCTAATCGAGATCTAACAGGCGAAAGCATTCTGATCACGGCCGGTGCGACGCGTGAGCCAATCGATCCGGTTCGGTTCATCTCAAATCGTTCATCGGGCCGCATGGGCTTCGCGCTGGCCTCGGCCGCGCGGGATCGTGGCGCGAAAGTCACTTGCGTCACCGGGATAACCAGCGTCGCGCCACCAGCGGGGGTTAATATCATCAACGTTGGTTCAGCCGAAGAAATGCATCAGGCCGTCGCGCGCGAAAGCAACACTGCAACTGTGTTCATCGCCGCGGCTGCCGTATCCGACTATCGCACTAAGCAGCCATCGCAATCGAAGCTTAAGAAGTCGGAAGCGGAGTTGGAATTGAAACTCGAGCGCACGCCAGACATCCTGCGCGAAGTAACCCAATCGCGCCGCAACGGCCAGCTCATCGTAGGTTTCGCGGCTGAAACCGATGACCTGCTAACTAACGCGCGGGAAAAACTGACCGCGAAGGGCCTTGATGCAATCGTCGCCAACGATGTCTCCCGCGCAGATTCAGGTTTCGATACCGAGAACAATGCAATCGTTATTATGGTCCGCGACCAACCGGACCCAATCCAGTTGCCATTGATGTCCAAGCTCGAGGCGGCCCATCGAATTCTTGATGAAGTTGTAAAGCTGCGCCGCGCGAACGTGACGGCCAAAACCGCTTCCGGAGAAAGCCGCTAAGTTCTAAAGCCCATGAGTGCCGACCCGACCACGAGCGAACTGCTCGAGTTGCTGCGCGAAACGCGTGAGTACTCGCGTTACTTTGGCGAGCTTGGGGTCGAAACTGCGGAACCCGCGATAACCCCGGAACGAACTTCGGCTGTGCGCGAGACGCAAGCGAAGCCTCGGCTTCAGTCAACGGCGAAGCCCGTGGAGATCGTTCAGCCGGCAGCAGTCACCGCCAGCGACCCCACGCAGCAAGATTCTCTATTCGGCGACCTCGCTCAACCGAAACCCTCTCTGTATCAACTCCAAACCAAAGAGAGCATGGAAGACATCTGGCGCGACATTGGGGACTGCACGCGTTGCGGCTTGTGCGAAGGACGAACGCAAGTCGTCAATACTCATGGAAATCACAAGGCGCGTTTGATGTTTGTCGGCGAAGCTCCCGGCGCTGACGAAGACGCGCAGGGCAAACCGTTCGTAGGCCGCGCCGGTCAGTTGCTGACAAAGATTATCGAAGCTATTGGTTTCAAGCGCGAAGAGGTCCTGATCGGAAACGTCAATCGTTGCCGTCCGCCGGGCAATCGGCAGCCGACGCTCGAAGAAGCCGCCATTTGCCGGCCGTTTCTGTTTCGCGAGATCGCCGCCGTGCAGCCCGACGTGATCGTCGTAATGGGAAACACCGCGCTGCGCAATCTCCTTGAAGTGCGCGAGGGCATCACGCGCGTGCGGGGACAGTTCCAGGACTTTCGCGGCATCAAAGTCATGCCGACTTTTCATCCCGCTTATCTGCTGCGCGATCCTTCGAAAAAGCGCGAAACCTGGGAAGACCTGAAGAAGGTTCGCGACTATCTCGACACCACGACGCCGACGCGTTTGGATTCTTAATCGAACCGCACTTTCAATAGCGACGCACTTCGCGCTAACCTTCCCCGCGCAATCCGAATCGCGCATCTTCGATGACCTCGGCACCTCAATCTTTCAGAAACGAAGTTGCGCCGCAGTACGCGCAGGTCGCGGTTGCGGTGCATCTCACGAAGACGTACACGTATCGCCTGACGGCCGCGATGCAGAAAGCGGCGCGCGTCGGTTCACGCGTGATGGTCCAGCTCGGCAGAAAACCCACCACCGGCTACATCGTGTCGTTGCTGCCACACCTGAGAACCGGCACCAGTCTGATCGAGTCGGAAATTAAAGACGTCCAGGAATTGCTGGACGTAGATCCGCCGTTGACCCCGGAGGTTCTGGAGATCACGCGTTGGGTCGCCGATTACTACGCCGCGCCCTGGGGCGAAGTAATGCGCGCGGCGCTGCCGGCCGGCATCAACGCTTCCGTCGAACAGACCGTTTCAATCACGCCGCGCGGACGAGAAGAACTTGCGGGGTTGTCAGTACCATCTGCGTTGGCGGGTGGGTCCCGAAATACGGACACGAAAGTGCGCGCGCTGCGCTTGCTCACCGACGAAGGCGAGTTCGAAGTCAATGCGTTCTGTTTGCGCCTGGGCGCAAGCAGGACTCCGAAGTGGCTGCGAGAGATGGAGCAAGCAGGCGTGATTGCCCGCTCATATCGGACGCGCTCGACGCCCACGCGCGCCAAACGACGAAAGGCCGTCCGGCTGGTCAAGCCTGCGGTCGCTGAATCTCAAGCTGACGCCAAAGCCGTGCGGCCGCGCGTAACTGAAGCACAAAAACGCGTGATCGAGACACTGCGCGCCGACGGTGAAGAAATGGCGGTTAGTGATCTGATCAAAACCGCGAACGTGAGCGAGTCGGCGATTCAGACACTCCTGAAAAGAGGCGTGATCGAAGCTTTCGAAGCAGAGGTGCGCCGCGATCCTCTGGCGCTGGCTGAGCTGCCGGACACGGAAGTTTTCAAACTAACGAAGGCACAGGCGGCCGCGCTGCAAGCGATTGAGAAACGAGCCAGCGAACGAAACTTCGCGACGATGTTGCTGCATGGCGTCACGGGTAGCGGCAAGACCGAAGTTTATATTCGAGCGATGCGCGATGCGCTCAAGGCGGGCCAGGGCGCAATGATGCTGGTGCCGGAGATCGCTCTGACGCCGATTCTGTCACGGCGGCTGCGCGCGCACTTTGGCGATCAGATCGCGATCTTTCATTCGGCGCTGTCGAAGGGCGAGCGCTTCGATGAGTGGTCGCGCCTGCGCTCAGGCGAGGCGCGGATTGTGCTCGGCACGCGTTCGGCCGTATTTGCGCCGGTTGAAAACCTGGCAGTGATTATTATTGACGAAGAGCACGACACTTCTTACCGGCAAGAGGAGTCGCCATTCTACAACGCGCGCGACACCGCGATCGTCCGGGCTCAGAAAGAATCAGCGGTCGTGGTGCTCGGCTCGGCCACGCCTTCGCTGGAATCCTTTCACAACGCGCAGAGCGGCAAGTATCAATATCTGAACCTTCCTGATCGGGTCGCGAACCGGCCGATGGCCCAAGCCGAGATGATCGATATGAGGGAGGTTTTTGCGCAGCGAAAGAAACCGGCAATCTTCTCTGACCAGTTGCTCGAGGCCATCGAACAAACGCGCGCGCGCAG
>WNFA01000638.1_pt1 | contig 28033 bp, 21 predicted proteins | sample 5400481 | NCBI WGS metagenome assembly WNFA01 (sample SAMN13153340, study PRJNA577476) | soil metagenome | isolation source: 120 cm saprolite under Douglas fir tree site 2 hole 1 replicate 2 | place: USA:California | collected 2015-04-18 | reverse complement strand
ATCAAGAGCCTGCCGGACCTCGCTCACGTACTCACGCACTTGCGACAGAGAAGGCCAGTCCGCGGGCTGGTCTGACGGCAGTCCTCCGTCCACCGGGTCGATGCCGAAAGCAAACAGGTTGTCAAATTCGGAATGAAAGGTGCTTCGCCCCAAAATCCGCTCCCGCAGGAGGTTCCAGTCAAAGGCCTCCAGATGCCCGACGTAAAAGACAATGCGATGCCGTTCTGGAATTGGCCGCTCGTAGAGAAACTCAACCTTAACCTGATCGAACAGCTTGTCGGTCTGGATACGAGCCTGGTGGAGACGTACCAATAGTTCCTGCCGGACTTCGACCCCGCTTTGGGTAGCAAGCATCACGGCCTCCTGGTGGTTGACGGGCGACGGACGGCAACACCCGCCTTCGGAGTCGCAGGTCTACTCAGATGTCCGATTCGGAAGAAAGTTGCTCAGTTTTTAGGTTCAAAGGGAATAAGGGGCGGGAGATCGGAGGCTGCTAGTTTCTGGCTGCTGGCCTCTAACCACGGCCCGGCCTTTAGGGCAGCAGCTAGAAGCCAGCAGCTAGCAGCTTGAAGCCCGCAGTCCTTAAACCAGCGCAGCCTGATATTCCGCGTAGGCACCCTTGAAATCAGTAATTTGATGATTTCCCTCGAAATGCCAGACTCGGGTGGCTACTTCATCGATCAGGTCCTCGTCATGCGTGACCAGGAGTGCGGTTCCCTGATAGCGCTGCAGTGCGATATTGAGCGCGTTGATCGATTCCAGGTCCAGGTGGTTGGTGGGTTCGTCGAATACCAGAACGTTGGGCTTCTGCAGCATGAGTTTGCAGAAAATCAGCCGCGCCGCTTCTCCGCCGGAAAGAACCTCGGTGCGCTTGTCGCCATCCTCGCGAGGAAAGAGCATTTGCCCGAGCAAGCCGCGAATCTCTTCGTGGGAGGCGCCGGGGTCCCATTGATGAAGCCATTCGAAAGCCGTCATCCCGGGCTGGATCAGGGCCTTGTGGTCCTGAGCGAAATATCCCACGGCAGCTTCGTGCCCCCAGATGACTTTCCCGTCGTTAAGAAATGGCCCGTCATAACCGCTGGTCTTGCGCAGTTCGGATTCAGGAATAGTGGGAGAGTTGGCCAGCAGCGCGTTCACCAGCGTAGTTTTGCCCGCGCCGTTCCGGCCCATTAGCGCGATCTTCTCTCCGCGCACCACGCTGGCCGTAAAGCTGCGAATCACGTCGGTGTCGCCGTACGATTTGGCGAGGCCTTCCACTTCCAGAATGTGCTTTCCCGAAGGCCGCTTTTGCTCGAACTTCAGGTAGGGGCGTTGGATATTCGACCGCGCCAGTTCCGTCACTTGCAGGCGCTCCACTTCCTTGCGCCGCGACTGCACCTGGCTGGAGCGGGTTCCCGCTGAGAATCGCGCGATGAACTCGTTAAGCTGCGAAATCTTTTTTTCCCGCTGCGCGTTCTGCGATTCGATCTGCGAGCGAATCTGGGTCTTGGCCACCACCATGTCATCGTAGGTGCCGGTATAGGTGATGATGGTCTCGTAATCGATGTCGGCAATGTGGGTGCACACCCGGTTCAGGAAATGACGATCGTGCGAGATGACGATCACCACGCCGTCATATTGATTCAGGAAGCCCTGTAGCCAATGGATTGAATCCAGATCGAGGTAGTTGGTAGGCTCGTCCAGCAGCAGTGCCTGGGGATGTCCGAAAAGGGCCTGCGCCAGCAGCACGCGAACTTTTTGTCCGCCTTGCAGCTCACCCATTTTTCGCTCGTGCAGGGCGTCGGGAATGTCCAGGCCTTCCAACAAAACCGCTGCGTCACTCTCCGCAGAGTAGCCGTCTTCATCGCCGACGATGCCTTCCAGTTCGCCCAGCTTCATGCCGTCCGCGTCGGTCATCTCCGCTTTGGCATAAATCTTGTCGCGCTCCTCCATGGCCGCCCACAGGCGCTTGTTGCCCATGATCACGGTATCGAGCACGCGATACTTGTCGAACGCAAACTGGTCCTGGCTCAACACGCCCAGCTTCTTGGGACGAACAACGGTTCCCTTCTGCGGATCGAGTTCGCCCGTCAGCAGGTTCATAAAGGTAGACTTGCCGGCGCCGTTTGGCCCGGTCAGGCCATAGCGCTTCCCCGGCGTAAATGCCGTGGATACCTCATCAAACAGAACTTTGGCGCCGTAGCGCATGGACACATTACTTACTGAAATCATGGTTTTACGGGAACTGCGGGAAATTGCCCAATGGGCGGGGACGCAGCCTCTGTATTAAGAATATCACGAGCGCTGGTTGGGTCCGGATATTCGGGGCTCCGGCTAATGGGTCAGTTTGAGATCGCTCTATGTCTGCCAAGGGGTGGAGCAGGCCTTCAGGCCTGCGAAGAGCCCTCGTCTTGCGATGGGCTTCAGCCCCTGAGGTACGTCCGCGGCTGAAGCCGCACGCTCTACGGGCCTCTTATGCAGCGCTAAAGCGCTGCTCCACCCAAAATCAAATTAGCCCAACCATCAGTCCCGCGAATTCTCCGTCGCAAAATAACCAGAAGTGCCCCTGTGTGAGTGCACCGGATTTCCGCGATCCGCTCGCGGGCTCGGAGGTAACTTCGCAATACCTAAAGCAAGATTCCCCGCAGAATGACGCTGGCAACCGAAAAGTAAATGATCAGTCCGGTAACATCAACCAGGGTAGCGACGAAGGGAGCCGATGCGCTTGCGGGATCAAGCCCGCAGCGTCGGAGCAAGAAAGGCAACATGGATCCTGCAGTGGTCCCGAACATCACCACCCCCACGAGGCTACATCCGATAGTGAGCGCTACGACCAGATAGTGCGGCCCGTACGTCCCGCGCAAGGTATGCCAGAGGAGTATCCGTGATATCCCGATGATGCCGAGGATGGTGCCCAGCACAAGGCCAGCTGCAAGCTCGCGCTGAATGACGCGCCACCAGTCTCGCAGTCGAATCTCCCCCAACGCCATGGCCCGGATGACAAGGGTTGTGGCTTGCGAGCCGGAGTTCCCCCCGCTGCTAATGATGAGCGGAATGAATAGAGCCAGCACAACCGCACGTTCGATTTCTCCGGAAAAGAAACCCATGGCGGTGGCGGTCAGCATCTCGCCCACAAAAAGAATGGCGAGCCATCCGGCTCGTTTACGCACCATCTGGGCGAAGGTCACTTCCAGGTAGGGGCCGTCCAGCGCTTCCATACCGCCAATTTTCAGAATGTCTTCTCCGGCTTCCTGCTGAACCACTCCGGCGACGTCAGCGCTGGTGACAATACCCAGCATGTGTCCTTCCTGATCCAGAACGGGTATCGCCAGCAAACGGTGCTTCGCCAGTATTTGTGCAACGGTCTCCTGGTCGGCATCTTCCACGACGTAAACATAGTCGGTACGCATCACCTCACGAACTTTCCGCGATCTTTCAGCGGAGAGAAGTTCACGGAATGAAACCACCCCCAACAGATGTTGCGACTCGTCAAGCGCATACGCGTAATAAATCATCTCAACCTGGCCGGCCTGTTGCCGGGTCTCGGCGATGGCTTCTTCCACCGTTACGTCTGGCGAGATTCTGACGTAACCGGCATGCATGAGCGCGCCCGCTTCGTCTTCCGGATAAGGAGACGCGGCCAGCCCATGGCGGCTTCGTTCGGCAACGACCGTGACTTCCATCTCACTTGCCTGCTGCAAGACCTGGTCAGTAAAGTCCAGGCCGGGAAACCAGCGTCTCTTGGGTCTGGCGCCACGAGTCAGGAAAAGTTGAGTCACGCCTTTCTTGCGCGCATAGTCAACCAGGGCTTGGGCGCGGTTCTTGCCGTGAATGATCTCGGTAGGAACGTGCAGGTTCTCCGCGAACCGGAGGTGGCGATCGACGGTTGGGCGGTCCTCCGCATGCACCGCGGACGATTCCTCTTTGGAATGGACGTACACGGCGATGCAGACGGCCTGCAGATGGTCGGCTACGCGTCTCGCCCGGCGTAACAGCATGGCGGTCGACGGGTCAGCCGTGACGTTGACCAGGATTTTTTGGATTTGCGATTCCGGCGGCTCGGTCTTTCCCGTCTGCCGCGCCTCCAGCGCCTGCGCCGTCTGGCGAATCGCCAATTCCCGCAAGGCCACCAGAACGGGTTCCTGAAAGATCCGTTCTGACTCGCTCTTTGCCTTTTCTGAAGGATAGATCACACCGCGTTCCAAGCGGTGCAGCAGCGCCCGCGGCGTGACATCCACAATCACCACTTCGTCGGCCTGCTGGAACAGCCAGTCGGGCACGGTCTCGCGGACGCGCAACCCGGTCAGCTGCCAGATCTGGTCGCTCAGGCTGGCCAGGTCCTGCACATTCATGGTGGTGAGAACGTTGACGCCGGCATGCAGCAGCACCTGAACGTCCTGCCAGCGTTTTTGCCGCTCCGAGCCGGGAGCGTTCGAATGCGCCAACTCGTCCACCACACAGACTCGCGGATTCCGCCGCAAGACAGCATCGACGTCCAGCTCTTCACAATTGCCGCCGCGGTGAGTTACCCGCTTCAGCGGAATAGTCTCGAGCCCGTCCAGCCGGTCGCGAATGTCGTTGCGCCCGTGCGACTCTACAAATCCGATTACCAGGTTCGTCCCACAGGCCTTCAGCTCTCGCGCGTCTTCCAGCATCTGATAAGTTTTCCCGACACCATGGGCATAGCCAAGATAGATCTTGAGATGACCTCCAACGGTCAGATGAGTCATGGCATTTCGCCTTTCGCCTAGTGTGGAAAGACACGAACGTCCATACCTTCAGCAGCCCGGATCAGGCGGCTGACGCCGGTTCCCCACAACCGCGCCCGCCAATCCTTCTTCATACTGTGTCCCACAAAAATCTGGGTGATGCCGTGGGAGCGTGCGTACCGCACGATGGACTCGATGGGATCGTCGGCCTCCAAGATGTCCACGCGGGCACCGGCCGTGCGAGCCTGGGCCAGTTTTTCTTCCATTTCCACGTGGTCCTGCTCGGAAGAGTTCGGCTGTCTTACGTAAAGAGCCAGGACATCGCAGTGAAAGCGTGCTGCACTCTGACGGGCGCTTGCGATCATGCGATCCGTGTTCGCGTGCGTCGTCAGGCAGATCAGGAAGCGCTCCTGCGCACGTGATGCGGGCTCGAGATCGTGGGACTGCAAATAGCGTTGCAGGCCGGCATCAATCACATCGGCGGAAAGAACCAGGGCCATCTCCCGCAGCGCCGACTGCTCTGGTGCCGCTCCTTCAGTGGGGGCGTCGACCACCACGATTTCATCCGCCTTGTTGAGAAACTCCCGCGGAATGGTTTCAGTCACCGGCCTGCCCGTCAGCTTTTCGACCGCCTCGCGCTGATCTTCAATGTGCTGCAGATTCACCGACCCAAGCACGTTGATTCCATGTGCCAGCAACTCCTCGACATCCTGCCAGCGATGGGCGTTGCGGCTCCAAGGGCTGTCGTAAGCCAGCCCATCAACCACGCACACCTGTGGACGACGCTGCACAATTGCCGGAACGTCCATGACCGGGACACCCTCGGTGTCGATCGTCGGGACAATTTCGAGCGAGTTTAGGATTGGCTTGATTTCCGGCGGGACCTGAGGTTGCAGTGCCCCTACGACCACGTCCTGCCCACGCTCCTTTCGACGCCGCGCTTCGTCAAACATGCGGAACGACTTGCCGACGCCGGAGGCATAGCCTAAAAATACTTTTAGCCGGCCGCGACTGGAGTCTGCCCCCGCCGGATCGAGTTGGGGTAGATCGGTATCAGGCATTTGCTGGCATTGTAACGTCCGCAGGGCAAGGTTCGCACACCAGGTGCCGAAGGAGCCCTTGCGCAGAAAAAACGGGCTTTGTCGGCCCGGCCCTCACCCCGGCGCAGTCACCTCGATTTCACCCGTGCCTATGAAGCGTCCGTGATTTATCCTCAAAACTTAATATGCCATGCCTCCAGGTGCCTCCCCGAGATCCGGAACTGATTCAGATTGTGAACGCTGCTCTGGCCGATGCCTTTCAGAAAAGCAGTAAGTGGCTGGCCTGCAAGCCCGGTTGCTCGCAGTGTTGCCACGGTGTTTTTGCCATCAATCAACTGGACGCCATCCGCTTGCGCCAGGGCCTGGCGGAACTGGAAGCGCAGGATCCGGAGCGGGCGGCGCGGGTTCGCGCGCGCGCTCTCGACACCGTCGCGCGGCTTTCCGAGGACTATCCCGGCGATCCGGTTTCGGGTGTGCTGGACGAAGATGACACTGACGAGGCGGCAAAGCGCTGGGATGATTTCGCCAATGCCGAGCCCTGTCCGGTGCTGGATCCCGCGACTGGAAGGTGCGAACTCTACGAATCGCGCCCGGTGATCTGCCGAACCTTTGGGCCGGCGATGAAGACTGATGATGACCTGGGGCACTGCGAGTTGTGCTTTGTCGGCGCTACGGAAGAAGAAGTGGCGGCCCATGAGATGCATCCCGACCCGGACAATCTCGAGGCAGCCCTGGTGGAGGAACTGCAGAAAACAACGGGGGAGTGCGGGGAGACGATTATTGCGTTCGCGATGGTGCGCGGTTGAGGCAGCACTCGGCATTTGGCCGAATGCTAAGTGCCAATTGCCAACTGCCGTTCCCGTCAGCTCTTCTTTCTCTCCAGTTCACTCCAGCGGCTGTACAGCTCGTCCACCTTGGCCTGGGCTTCGTCCATTTCCCGGTGGGCGATGAGGAGGCGCGGGCCGTCACTGGCGATTGACGGATCTTCGAGTTGAGCGCGCCTGGCCTGCAGCAGTTCCTCGGCGGCCGCGACCCGCTCTTCAATGCCGGTGTACTCGCGCGCTTCCAGATATGAGAGCCTGGTTTTTGTCTGCGATCCGGCGGCTGAAGCTGCCCGCGGGGCCGATGGCGCACCGGGTTTCGCCGGTTGGCGGCGTTCCGCCTGCCACAATTCCCATTGTGAGTAGTCGGCAAAGCTTTCGGCCCCGCCTTGTCCGTCGAGGCCTAACACGATGTTGGATACTCGATCGAGCATGTAGCGATCATGCGTGACCAGAACCAAAGAGCCGCGAAACTCGAGCAGGCTCTCCTCCAGTATTTCCAGCGTCGGGATATCGAGGTCGTTCGTCGGTTCATCCAATAGCAGAACGTCGGCGGGCTGGAGCATGAGTTGCGCGATCAGGACTCGCGCCCGTTCGCCTCCGGAGAGCCGCTCTACAGGCTGATTCAGTTGTTCGCCGGTGAACAGAAATCTTGCCGCCCATGACGCCACATGGATCACGCGGTCCTGATAGATCACCGAATCGCCTTCCGGGGCCAGGGCGCGGCGTAGCGTCACATCAGAATCAAGTTCGCGAGTCTGGTCGAAGTACACGATGCGCAGCCAGTCGGCCCGGCGAATTTCTCCGCGGGTTGCCGAAAGCTCTCCTCGCAACAGCCGCAGCAAAGTGGTTTTGCCGCTTCCATTCGGCCCGACCAACCCAACCCGCGTTCCGGCGGTGATGACGAAGTTGAGCTTGTCGAAGAGCGTACGATTTTCTATGCGGTAACCCACATCTTCCAGTTCGATCAGCCGCTTGGTCTTGCGGTCGCTCGCGGAAAAGTCGATTTGCGCGGTAGCGGTCCGGGTCCTCGCGTTCAGGTCGGCGAGATCTCCCATCAACTCGTTGGCCTTCCCGATACGTGCCTTCGATTTCCTGGTGCGGGCTTTGGCCCCGCGCCGCAGCCATTCGATTTCGTTGTGAACCAGATTTTCCAGTGCTTCCTGCCTTTTCGATTGTGCGTGCAGGAATTCTTCTTTCTTCTCCAGAAAGGTACTGTAGTTTCCACGCACGCGGAGCATTCCGTCGGGGTAAACGCGGCTAAGTTCGGCCATGTCGGTCGCAACGTTTTCCAGAAAATATCGGTCGTGACTTACCACCACGCTCGCGAACCCGGCTTCCTCGAGCAGTGCTTCCAGCCACTCGATTCCCGCCAGGTCCAGATGATTGGTAGGTTCGTCCAGCAGCAGAATGTCCGGCGCTTGCACCAGTGCTTCGACAATCGCCAGGCGTTTCTGCCAGCCTCCGGAAAGCGCGACGGCTTCAGCTTCGAGATCTTCAAAACCGGCGCGGCCAAGAGTTTCGGCAAAGCGGGTACCGCGCTCCGTCGGGTGAACTTTGGAGCGCTCCAGGGCGTCCTCGACTACGGACCGCACCGTCGCGCCGGACTTGAATTTCGAGTCCTGTTCGACGTAACTGACCCGGAGCCGCTTGCGGAAGGCTATCTCTCCGCTATCCGGGGTTTCGTCGCCAGCCAGAATTCGCAGCAACGTGGATTTTCCGGAACCGTTAGGCCCGATCAGACCGATGCGGTCGCCTGCAGAAATCGTGAGCGAGACATTCTGAAAAAGTGGATTCGATCCGAAGGCTTTCGAGATCCCCTGGGCATTGATGATCGGCGGCAATAGGCGCGGTCTCCTGAATGTCTCTATTCAAGATTATCAGGAAAAGCAGTTGGGCTACGCGCCGGAGGGCCATCCCAGAAATGGTTTTCTCTGCGCACTGTATGATTCCTTAGCGACCTTTGCGGCTCAAAGCTTTTCACCGCAAAGGTCGCTAAGTACGCAAAGGAGATCGCTCATCTCACAAACGTCAATCCGTGAGGCACCACATGAGGAAAGACATAGGCGTACAGCATCACGATGCCCGCGACGATTGCACCGAGCGCAACCGAGTGCCACACCACGAATCGGAAAATGAGGCCTTCATTCCCCACCTGATTGGTCGCCGCAGTCGCGATGGTGATGGATTGCGCATCCACCATCTTGCCCATCACGCCGCCAGCGCTGTTGGCGGCACACATAAGGACCGGGTCGATGCCGAGTTGCTGTGATGTAATCCGCTGCAAACTTCCGAACAGCGTATTGGATGAAGTGTCGCTGCCGGTGAGCGCAACCCCAAGCCAGCCCAGGAACGTGCCGAAGAACGGATAGGCCCAGCCGGTACGGGTAAAAGCCAGGCCCAGCACGGCATCCAGCCCGGAATACCGGGTCACATAACCCAGCCCCAGCATGAACGAGATGGCAGTCATCGCCAACCGCATGCGCACCAGAGTTCGCCAGAAAGTTTTCAGCAGCCGCATCGGCGACAAACCCAGCAGCAGGCCGGAAACAATCGCCGCCAGGAAGCATCCTGTCCCCGTCGCCGAGAGCCAGTTGAAGTCATAGCGCGCGGCCTCGGGGGTAGGCTTGGCTACAACCGGCGCGGCGCGATAGACCGCGTTGTACAAGTAAGGCACGTCCCAACCGGGCGGGCCGGGGCGAGGCTTGCCATCCGCCAGCACAACTCTAAAAGCCGGGGTGGTCGCCCGGTTCATCGCCAGTTTGACCGACGGAAGTCCCCAGACCAGCACGAATAGGGACAAGACGGCGAACGGCGTCCACGCTTTTAGAACTTTTCCCAGCGGATAAGAGCGGACTTCCAAATTGTCATCGAAATCGGCCGCTGCCCACTGGCCACCAAATTGGTCTGCGATTTTGTCGGCGTGCGGCGCCTGTGGGCTTCGCTTTTCGTCATAGTCGAAACGCCAGATTTTCTTTGGCTTCCAGAAACGAAGGAAGGCGACGGTGGCAATGATCGAAACCGCGCCACCCATGATGTCCACCAGGTTGCTATCCACGTAGTTCGACCAGAAAAACTGGGTCAGCGCGAAGGAAACACCCACCACCAGGATGGCGGGAAATACTTCAAACGTTTCCCGCCAGCTCACCATGGTCCGGACTAACCAGAAGGGCACAATCATCGCGGTGAAGGGCAAGATGCGGCCGATGGTCGCATTGAGATCGGATTCCGGCAGCCCGCAGACGGCAGCGAGAGTGTGGACGGGGGTCCCGATGGCGCCCCAGGCCACCGGCGCCGTGTTGGCAATCAGGTTCAGCGCCGCGGCATGAAACGGCCGGAACCCAAGCCCGATCATGAACGCGCCGGCGATGGCGACCGGCGCGCCGAATCCGGCTGCGCCCTCAATAAAGGCGCCAAAACAAAATGCCACCAGCAGGACCTGCAGGCGACGGTCGGCCGTAATTCCGGCGACCGATTCTTTCATGATTTCAAACTGACCGGTTTCGACGGAGATGTCGTAGAGATAAACCGCCGCCAACACAATCCAGGCAATCTTCAGCAACCCGAACGCGACTCCGTATCCAAAACTCATCGCTGCCAGGATCAGCGGCATCCTGAAAAATATGATTGCCACGGCTGCCGCGGTCACGGCACCGGCCATGGCGCACCAGTGTGGCTTGACCTTCAAGCCAACCAGCAACCCGAACAAGACGAGGATGGGAAGGGTAGCGACCAGGGTTGAAAGCCACCAGTGGCCAAACGGGTCATAGACCTGAGTCCATTGCATGGGCTTCCCTTGAGCAATCAGCATTCAGCAATCAGCGCTATACATTCTGTCATCCTGAGCGCAGCCAGTGCGTTCGCTCGCGAACGCATTGGCGAAGTCGAAGGACCTCTACCTCAGCAAACACTTAATCCTCTTCCGCGTTCTCACGCCAGCAAAGCCCTACCGCCGAGAGCCTCCCAGCCCATAGGGGTCCTTCGACTCACCTGCTCCTTCGCGCGCGAAAGAGCAGGATCGCTCAGGATGACAGTGAGTGATCTGAGTGCCGATTGCCAAGTGCTAGTTGCCAACCGCCTTCCAACTCGCCGGCACCTCGACGTACGAACGATCCAGCTGGGCGATCGATGTGCATCCGAGCAGCTTCAGGGTGCGCTCCACGTCGGCCCGCAGGATTTCGAGTGCGCGGGCGACACCCGCCTGGCCTGCTGCGGCCAGGCCGTACGCATACGCGCGTCCGCACAGAACGGCGCGCGCGCCCAGGCAGATCGCTTTGACGATGTCGCTGCCGCGACGCACTCCTCCGTCCATGAGCACTTCGATCTGACCATTTACCGCGGCTACAACTTCGGGCAACGCCCGCAACGAAGGCGCAACCCCGTCAAGCTGGCGTCCACCGTGATTGGACACAACCACCGCACCCGCGCCTTCATCGACTGCGCGGCGAGCGTCGTCACCGGTCAGAACTCCCTTGATGACGATCAAACCCGGCCAGAGTTTGCGAATCCAGCGCAGGTCTTCCCAGGTCACCGCCGCCCGGGCCAGGGCTGCACTCACGTCGACAAGTTCCATTGGCCCCTTGCCCGGAACCACGACGTTCGGCAGCTTCGACAATCCGCCATCGAGCAGGTAGCTTGCGATCCAACTCGGCCGCACCACCATCTGGGGAAGGAACGGAATCTTTTCCAGCAGGCTGCCGCTCATCAGTTCCTTCATGCCATTGCGGAAGTCCCGCTCACGCAGTCCGGCCACGGGTGTGTCGACGGTGACCACCAGAGCGGCGCAGCCCGCCACCCGGGCACGTTCAATGATGGCTTCGGAGGCCTCGCGGCCGCCCATCAAATAGAGCTGAAAGCAAACCGGTCCGGAAGAAGCTGCCTTGACGTCCTCCACCCGGTGTCCGGAAATCGTGGAGAGAATGTAGGCGGTGCCAGCGGCCCCCGCCGCCCGGGCCGCGCCGGCTTCACCATCGGGATGCATTAGGCGGCTGTAGCCTACGGGAGCCAGCAAGGCGGGGAAAGAAACGTCGAAGCCCAGGACGCGCGTCCGCAAATCGCAATTGGACACAGCCACCGCATAGTGCGGCCGGAAAGTAACGTCATCAAACACACGGCAGTTCTCGCGCAGCGTCAACTCGCCATCGGCGCCTCCGTCCAGGTAATCAAAAACCGGTCGGGGCAGCCTGCGACGGGCCAGGGGCCGCAAATCGCCAATGCAGACCACGTGAGGAGATGCCACCGCGCGCGCCTTACTCATCTGCTGGTTTCACCATGAGGATCAGTTCGCTCCGCACCGAGCGCATTAGCATAACCCAGAAAAATTACTTTGACCGCAAGAACCGGATAGTCCACGCAGCCCACGGGAACTAGGCTTTGAGCACTATGACAACCAATGCGATACTCAACCTGACCGCTGCAAACGACACTGAAGCAAACGACATGGTACGCAGCAATGACAACCGCTGGCAAGCCGTCCTGGCGCGCGATGCCAATCAGGATGGCAGGTTTGTTTTTGCCGTGTCCTCCACCGGAGTTTATTGTCGGCCGTCGTGCCCGTCACGGCGTCCGCGCCGAGAAAACGTCGCGTTCTTTCACAAGCCGGACGAAGCCGAGAAGGCCGGCTATCGCGCCTGCCTGCGCTGCCGTCCGAAAGCGATTGGCGCCAATCGCCAGACAGAAATGGTAAAAGCCGTGTGCCGCTACATCGAGCAGCACCTGGACGAGCCCGTCACGCTGAGCCGCCTGGGATCGGAGTTCCGCCAGAGCCCGTTCCATCTGCAGCGCTCGTTCAAGGCCGTACTCGGCATTTCCCCGCGCGCCTATGCCGATTCATGCCGCATAAATCAGCTCAAGCGCAACCTGCAGGCCGGCCACTCCGTTACCCGAGCGATGTACGACGCAGGTTACAGCTCCAGCAGTCGGTTGTACGAGCGTACTGCGTCGCAACTGGGCATGACTCCCGACTCCTATCGTCGTGGCGCCATCGCAGCACCGATTCGCTACACTTGCACCAACTCTCCTTTGGGACGGATGCTGATTGCGGCCACCGAAAAAGGCATCTGCGCAATTCAGTTCGCCGACTCCGATGACGAACTCGAGCACGGTCTCAAGCACGAGTTCCCTTTCGCTGTGCGGCGGCGCGACGATGCGGCGTTGGAAGATTGGAAACAGAACCTGCTCCGTCAGATCCACGGCCAGAAGCTGAACTCATCTCTGCCCCTCGACATTCAGGCGACCGCGTTCCAGCGCCGGGTGTGGACGTACCTGCAATCTATCCCCTTCGGCGCAACCCGCTCCTACGGGCAGGTGGCAAAGGCCATCGGCCAACCGACCGCTACCCGGGCCGTGGCTCGCGCCTGCGCCACCAACCGCATCGCCGTGGCCATTCCCTGCCACCGCGTAGTCCGCACCGATGGCGACATGGGAGGCTATCGCTGGGGAGTAGAGCGCAAGAAAACTCTGCTCGACTTAGAACAAGCAACCGCCCGATAAACGGGTTCCCCGTCCTCGTCTCTCCCCTTCTTTGGGAGGGACAGGGCGGGGATTTTCAGGCCCAAAACTACTTCTCCATCTGCTCGTAAATTTTCCGCGCCGACCCGAGCATCCTCAGCACGGCATTCTTCTCCGCCACCGTATTCCAATCCTGATTGGTCTTCGCGCTTTCAATCAACTGATCGATCCAGGCAATGAAATAGGCAACGTCATCCGTCGGCTTCGGCTTTGAACCCGTGACCGTCACGTAGATCGGACTGGTCGTAGCATAGGGATACAAATCCAGCACCGGATGCTCCGCCTTCTCGCTCCAGGCCCGCAACAGGCACCATCCGCTGCGTGAAATCGGAATCGTGTCTTCCACGTCGGCGGTTTCTCCGTCGCCGTTCAACTTCAGGTCACGCGCCACTTCCCCATTGCAAATCACCTGCAGATGGTCGATCGGAACGAACGAGCGTAGCCACACACTGAACTTCACTTTGTTATCGCCCGCCGGCAGCTGCAGTTCGTCGCCGAGTCGCCGGCCTCCGAGAGAGAATCCAAGCAGAGGTCCGTTGGTGGCAAACGTGCGGCCACGCTTCAGCGAGTCCAACCAGGCACCAATATTAAGCGGGCCTGCCGGCACGCTGGCGTAAACCCGATTGAGGCCCACCGGGCCGCGCAAGGAAGCAAAGTTGGCCATGGCGTCGGTGCCCGCCGCGGTGGGCAAGCGAAACCCGCAGTTGAGCAAGCGGTACCAGACGCTCGCCGTCGACTTATGGTCCGCGAAACCGAGCACCTCGATGTAGTCCACTTTGCCGAGGGCCAGATCCACTGGCAACTCATGCGTCAGCGATGCGTCCTTGGCTGGGTCGGGGATCGAGTCGTAGGGATGCACATATCCCACCAGCGCGTGCTGCTGATGAGCCATGTCAGCCACCATCGCGTTAGCGGGAAACAAGCTGGCCGCTGCGGTGTTCGAGTAGGCGGCGTAACCGGGCAAAATAAAATTCCGCGTCAAGTTCAGCAGACCTAAATGCCCCCAGTAGCTGGTGTGAAATTCCTGGCCATGCAGCAACAGGTTGGTCGCCGTCGAAGCTGGATCGGGTTTGGTAGTGAAGTACGCAATGTCAGGAATACGTTGCTCTTTATTGACGACCAGATCTTCCACAATCTGCAGATTCTCCGCTGCCGCTTGCGCCACCAGGTTCCTGGGTGTGTTGCGATAGGCGCCTCCATAGTTCATGTGCACGTGCACGTCTCCGCTCACCCACTGGGAGTGTGCGTCCCTCGGCAGACTTAGGGGTTGCAGATGAATAGTCAGGCTGGACTTCTGCCCGGCTGTGAGGGTCACGCTTTTTCGCGCGAAGCGGTACTCGAAGCCTTTCATGACTTCCACATCCACACGCCCCGCAGGGACGGTGAGCTCGGCATGTCCGGAGGTGTGAAAGTAGTGGGCCTCGAAAGGTCGTTCGGAGCGGACAAAATTATCGTCCGCGGCCATCCAGGCATCTTCCGAAGCGTAGGCGCGGCCATCTTCTCCAACCACGAAGACTCGCGCCGCGGTTGGATGTCCAGCCTGGTCGAGCACGGCGATACTGAGGTGTCCCACCGGTCTTAGGTAGTGCCTGTCTTTAGGAACGAGTTGCGTCTGCGCACCGCCGGGGATTTCCTCAGTCCAAAGAGAAGTGTTGCCGCCGCGGTTGGAAATGAAAGCGATGCGCTTTCCATCCGGCGACCAGCGTGGCGCAACGTTGTCGAAATCGCCATAAGACAGGGGAAAGGCATCGCCGCCCTGCCCCGGGATCACCCAGAGCTGGTGCCATTGCCGCCCCAGATACGACGCGTATACGACGCGCTTGCCGTCGGGCGAAAAATCGGGCCGCGCCTTCCACGCGGTTTCTTCGTAGTGGATCGCACGGGCTTCGGCGCCAGGTTCAGCCTTCATCCGCCGGAAACCGCCGGTGCCGTAAATATGACCGCGGTTGGAAACGAAAAGAATTTCTGTCCCGTCCGGTGACCATGCCGGACTGATCTCGTGATCGAACTGGCTGTAATAGTAACGAGTCAGGTCGCTGCGATTTTCGCCTGTCAAGCGCTGCACGTTCATCAGTTCACCGTTCCGGAATTGCCCGGCAAAGATGTGGAAGCGCCCGTTGAAAGAGGTGGAAACGAAGACGACCTGCCTGCCGTCGGGCGAGAAGCGTGGCTCAACGTTGACCGCGCCACCCTGGGTGAGCTGCTGCGAGCGTTTCGTCTCCAGGTTGAGCGCCCAGAGTTCCATCGCATCCTTTGCATAGGAGGCGTAGACCACCCAGCGCCCATCGGACGAGCAATCGGGCTGATAGTCGTAGCCGGGACCGGCGGTCAGTTGCTCGGCCACGGTCGAGTCGAGCGGCTGCCGCCACAGCGAGCCCGCCATCGAATACACCACGCTCCGGGAATCGGGTGCCCACGCCACCGAACTCGGCCCGGTGGTAAGTTGTGGCAGATACATTTCGCGGAAGTAGTAAGGGTGTGGCACATCGATCTGTTTGAGCACGGGCTCGCGCTGGGCGAAAATCGGCAAGGAAGAAAGAAGAAACAAAATTGAAAGAAGGCGTTTTCGCGTCAGCAAGGATTCCTCCGGACACCATGACACGGGCGGGGAATTATAACGTGAGCATCACGATGAGAATTGCTTTTGCACCAGCCACCAATTGATCAATGCCACCAACGAGGTGGCCAGCAGAATCAATGACCCGCTCAGGTTCACTCCGGCGATCAAGACCACACAAATCCCCGCGCCCAGCACTGCGAAAAGAGTTCCTCCTGGAAGACGGAACATGGCAGCCCCAGGCTGTTTGCGACGGAAGATGGGTAGGGCCGCGCAAACCAGGCCGTAATAGAGCAGCCGCGCGACCGCGGAAAGGGTCGCATTCCACGTGAAGCTTCCGAGAAGAGCCAGCAGCCAGCTCATTAAGGCAAACGCCAAAATCGAGACATAGGGAGTCCGGAACCGGGGATGAATCGCCGCGAAGATCGACGGGAAGTCTCCATTCTCCGCCAGCGCGAACGTGATGCGCGGCACGCCCAGCATGTTGGCGCTGAGATAGCCATACACCGAAACTAACGCGCCCACAGACACAAAGGCGGCCCCGCCCGTCCCAAGCGCAAACCGCGCCACGTCCGCCAGGGGACGTTCGCTGTGCGCCGGATCAGGCAGAATTCCGATGACAACCCATTGAATCGCCGAGTACAGCAAGGTGCAGGTGATCAGCGACGTGAACAAAGCAAAGGCGACATCACGCCGGGGATTCTTGGCCTCGCTCAACGGAGTTAGCGCAGTTTCGAAGCCCCCATAAGCAAACACAAGAAGCAGGCAAGCCTTCAGCCAGGCACTGGGTCCCGCCCCGGTAGGCAACACGGGCGATGCCCTATGGCCCGCTGCGAGATAGAACGCCCCCGCGATAGCGACCAGAAATAGCGGCACCAGCTTGGCCACGGTGAAAACATTGCTGACCAGCGTGCCCGTTCGCACGCCGCGGTAGTTGATAAGCGTCAAGAGTCCATACAGGAACGTCAGGATCAGAAATCTCGGGAGCGCTTCCTTGGCCTGCGGCCAGAACTCGCCGCAATAGATCACGAACAGGTCGGCAGTCGCCGCCGGCGCGGCCAATCGCACCAGCCAAAGCATCCATCCCATTTCGATTCCAAGCAGACGTCCGAAGGCGGCACGAACGTAAAGATACGGACCGCCCGCCTGGTTAAATTGCGAAGCCACCTCGGCAAAGCAGGCCATGATTACACCGGCCGCTGCCCCCGCCAGCAAGACTGCCCACGGGCTCGCACGCCCAATGAGTCTGGCCACGTCGGAAGGCAGGCCAAAAATCCCGCTGCCGATGACCGAGTTGACTACCAGCGCCGCCAGACTCCACCGTCCGATAGCACGCACCAGGCTGGATTGTTCGGTTCCGGGCAAGACGTTTTTGTATCACAGAGATACAGCTGTCAGCTATCAGCTTTCAGCCACGCGAATTGAGTAGGAGTTGGAACGAGAAGTTGCCCAGACGTCTCAGCGGACTGGTGATCTTGGCTGACGACTGATGACCGAAGACTGACGACTGTTAAGCGGCGTCGTTTTCTATCTTGATGCGCAGCGACTTCAGGAACTTGAGGTCCTGATCGCTGATCTTGAACTCGGGATTGGTGGTAAGCGTCGTCACCATGGAGGTCTTGTCGTTGGATTTCTCTCCCGGTTTGCTCACACCGATGGTGGCTTCCAGCACCAGAAAAATGTCGTATCCGCCGTCTTTGATTCTGGAGACGACTTCGGCGATCTGCTCGCTGTCCGCCAGCGACTCATTGATAGCCTCGCCCAGTTCTTTCATTAACTGCTTCAGTTGCTGGTCCACTTCGCCCCCTGTCGAATGACGGTCACCATGAACTTATTTGATGCCGGACGGCCTCTCCCGGGTTCGTTGACGACCGTTCGTCATGCCCGTCATTGTACCCCCGAACACTGTTAAAATCGACGCTAATGACGAAGCTCTCGACCGTCCGTAAATTGACCATTCTGGCGCGCGTGGCTGCCCAGTCTGCGGGACGGAATCGAACCGTAAGCGCCGTGCTGCAAGGCGTGCGCACCACCGCGAACCATTTCGGACGCGTCTTGCACCAGCTTTGGCTGGAAGTCACAGGCTTTGTTTTCCTGGCTTTAGCCTTTATCGGTGCTGCTGCCTTCTTTCGCGAATACGCCCGCTACCAGGCCGGCCAAACCACCACGGCACGAGTCGTTGTCGCAATTGTTTTCACACTGACATTTGTCTGGTTCGGAGTAACGTCGTTCTGGAGAGTATGGAAAAAAGGTTGAGAGGCAGTCGTCAGGACTAGTCTGACAACTCAATACTGAGAACTGAGAACTGACAACTGGTTTTTGGCAGACTGGTTTTTGGCAGACTGGTTTTTGGCAGACTGGTTTTCAATGCCCGACAGGCCCAAACCCGCCGACCCCGAAACTTCCTCTCATATTCCGATCCGCCACATGTATACGTCGGATGATCTGGACGGCCGCGACCAGGAACTCGAAGTCGGATACCCCGGCGAATATCCCTTCACCCGTGGCGTGCAGGCCACCATGTACCGCGGCCGCCTCTGGACCATGCGCCAGTACGCCGGCATGGGCGACGCCGAGGAATCCAACAAACGCTACAAATATCTGCTGGCCAACGGCACCACCGGTCTCTCGGTGGCTTTTGACCTGCCCACGCAGATTGGCCTCGATTCTGACCATCCTTTGGCCGTTGGGGAAGTCGGAAAAGTCGGCGTAGCCATTGATTCGATCGAGGACATGCAGCGCCTGTTCGACGGCATCGATCTGACCGCGATTTCTACCTCGATGACCATCAACGCGACCGCGTCGATCCTGCTTGCGCTTTATGTCGCAGTCGCACGCCGCCAGGGCGCCGACATTCGCCGGCTCTCTGGCACGGTGCAAAATGACGTTCTCAAGGAGTACATCGCGCGAGGCACCTACATTTACCCGCCGCAGCAGGCGATGCGCATCATCACTGACCTGTTTGCCTGGACCAACCAGAACGTCCCCGAGTGGAACACGATTTCCATCTCCGGCTATCACATGCGCGAAGCGGGATCGACCGCCGTCCAGGAGGTCGCTTTCACCCTGGGCAACGGCATCGCTTACGTACAGGCTGCCATCGACGCCGGACTTGATATCGACATGTTTGCCCCCCGGATTTCTTTCTTCTTCAACGCGCACAACAATTTTCTGGAAGAGGTCGCCAAGTTCCGCGCCGCGCGCCGCATGTGGGCACGCATCATGCGTGACCACTTCAAAGCGAAGAATCCGCGTTCCTGGATGCTGCGCTTCCACACTCAGACCGCAGGCTCCACCCTCACCGCGCAGCAACCGGAGAACAATATTGTGCGCACCGCGTTACAGGCGCTGGCCGCGGTACTCGGCGGCACCCAGTCGCTGCACACCAATTCCTACGATGAAGCTCTCGCCCTACCCACCGAACAAGCCGCACGCATCGCTCTCCGTACCCAGCAGATCGTCGCTTACGAATCCGGAGTCGCGCACACCGTCGATCCGGTGGCCGGTTCCTACTACATCGAAAACCTGACCAACGAAATCGAAACCCGCGCCAACGCATATCTGGAAAAAATCGAGGCGCTCGGCGGCATGATCCAGGCTTTGGAGCGCGGCTACGTACAGCAGGAAATCCAGAATGCAGCCTACGAGTACCAGCAGCAGGTGGACCGCGAGGAAGCCGTAGTTGTCGGCGTAAATCGCTTTTCCGTGGACGAGGAAAAGCCAATCCCCATCCAGCGCATCGACGAATCCCTGGAGCGCAAGCAGGTGGAACGCCTGTGTGCCTTGCGATCCCGCCGCAACGCCGAGGCCTGGAAGGCTGCGCTCAGGCAAGTGGAAGAAGCGGCCCGTTCGGGAGAAAACCTCATGCCGCGGATCCTGGCCGCGGTTGAAGCCAGCGCCACGGTAGGCGAAATCTCAGACACAATGCGAAAGGTCTTTGGCGAGTACAAAGAAGCAGTGGTGATCTGAGCGGTCAATCCTACCCACCCCGTTGTTCATCGGTCACAGACAATCGAACCAAGCTGCGGTATGAAGAAGGCGGGAGAGCACTCCCCCAACCGTGCCGCCGGGAGACACGCTCGGGAGGGCACGGCTTCAGCCTGCCGCAAGTGGGCGCCCGGGAGGGCACGGCTTCAGCCGTGCCGAAAAGGTCCGTGAAGATGCGGCTTTAGCCGCCGGGGTCAATTGTGTCCAAACCGCCTCGCGATCGCACTTCCTTCGGATCAAACGTTTATTTCATCACCGCCAGCACCTGGGGACACCGGTCTCTGTTTCAAACCGAACGCATGGCACGGTTGTTTATCGACACAATCTTTCACTATCGAAAAGAACGTAAATTTCTGATTCACGAGTTCGTGGTAATGCCCACGCACTTTCACCTTCTTCTCACGCCTTCCGAAATTACCCTGGAACGGGCGGTGCAATTCATCAAAGGCGGATTCTCCTATCGTGTAAAGAAAGCCTTGGTGCTGAACATGGAAATTTGGGAACGGGGATACATCGATCATCGCATTCGTGACGCAGGAGACTACTCCAGGCACGTCGAATACATTCGTCAGAATCCGGTCGAGGCTAGGATCGTGGGACGGGCGGAAGACTACGCATATTCGTCAGCGCACGGTGGATTTGAACTGGACCCTTTTTCCCAAGAACTTGAGCGCGAGCGCGCGGCAGTGGCCGTGTCATAAGGCCGCAGGGGCTAAGGCCCCGGGCTCCGCATCGCTTTCGGCACGACTGGAAGTCGTGCCCTCCCGACCCTGGTTCGACGCTCCGGACCCTAGGTCGAGCTTCCCGACCTAGTTCGGAAACCTTCGAACCCTAATCCGAAACTCTATACCCGCACGCCTGTCGGCAAGGTGGGCAGTAATAGAGACCATCACTACACAGGCGGATGTCGATTTGTCCCTGGCAGGAGCAGCAATACTTTTCACAATCACACTTGTCCTCGGTCAGGTCGCACTGCATGCAGCGGTACTTGGTCTTCGTGGTAGTAGTCATGGGCGAACTCTAGCGCGGGTCTAACGGCAGGGAAAGTTCCGTTGGTAACCGTCAGTTGAAGCCGTCGCCGAGCCCGTGTTAGGGTAATTAGTCTCACCATTTCAGCAGCTCAAGCATTGCTTCTTATCGAGGTTTCATTGCCCGCTGTCGAGGCGACCACGCCAGTCACCCGCAAGACCGCGCTCTACTCCGTTCATCGCCAGATGGGCGCCAAAATGGTCGAATTTAACGGCTGGGAGATGCCCGTCGAGTATCCATCCGCCGGTGGCATCATGGCCGAGCACAACGCGGTACGGACGAGTGTGGGCATTTTCGATGTCAGCCACATGGGCGATATCCGGCTGGCCGGGGCGGAAGCGCTGGCCGCCGTCCAGCACATTTCCATGAACGATGCCTCGCGGCTTAGCGTGGGCCAGGCCCAGTACTCGGCGCTGCTTTACCCGCAGGGCACTTTCGTCGATGACGTGATTGTCCACCGCCTCGGGGAAGATGAATGTCTGCTGGTGATTAACGCCGGCACGCGCGAAAAGGATTTCAGCTGGGTGCGTGACCACACCCGCCAGTTCAATTGCAAAGTTGAAAATCTCTCCGACGACTTCACCCAGATCGCCATTCAGGGGCCGAAGGGTGTGAAGCTGTTGCAGAAGCTCACCGACGCCGACCTCTCGACGGTGAAATTCTATTGGGTCACGCGAGGAACAGTTTGCGGTCTGAAAAACATTCTGATCGCTCGCACAGGCTACACCGGTGAAGACGGATTTGAGATTTACGTCCCCGCCCATGAGGAAACCAGCGCACGGGTCTGGAACGAAGTTCTGGAAGCGGGCAAAGAATTCGGAGTCGTTCCCTGCGGCCTGGGTGCGCGCAACACCCTGCGCCTGGAGGCCAGGCTGGCGCTCTATGGTCACGAGATTTCCGACACCATCAACGTCTGGGAAGCGGGACTGGATCGCTTCTGCAAGATGGAGAAACCCGATTTTATTGGTCGAGCGGCGCTTGAAAACGCTAAAGCTGACGGCTTAAAGCGCGCTCTGGTGGGGCTGGAAATGATCGACCGCGGCATTGCTCGCGACGGTTACCGGGTGCTGGATGACGCGGGTGGCGAGATTGGCTTCGTCACCAGCGGATCGCCGGCGCCGTTTCTGAAGAAAAACATCGCTCTGGCCTACGTGCCGCCCGAATTTGTGGCGCTAGGAACGGAATTGAAAGTGGAAATCCGTGGTCAGGGAGTGAAGGCCATGGTCGTGCCGACCCCGTTCTACAAGAAACCGAAAAAGAATTAACTATTTGACACTGCGGAGAAAAGAGAACTCCGAAAGAGCTGGAACCCAGGAGCCAGAAGCTGACATGCCCTATCCCGCCGACTACAAATACACGAAAGAGCACGAGTGGATCAAAGCCGACGGTAAGAACGCCACCATCGGCATCACCCACCATGCCCAGGAGTCTCTGGGTGACATCGTTTTTGTTGATCTGCCCAAGGTTGGTTCCGAGATCACTTCCGGAAAAGCCTTCGGTTCGGTCGAATCTGTAAAAGCAGTTTCGGATCTGTACGCTCCGGTTTCCGGCACGGTGACCGAAGTCAACGGCGAGCTCGCGACCGCGCCGGAAAAGATCAATAAAGACGCCCACAACGCGTGGATGATCAAGATCACGCTCAAAGATCCCAACGAATTGAACGCCTTGCTGCCCGCCCCCGACTATGAAAAGTTCGTCGCCGAGGAGGGCTAACCGTTGGGAACAATCGCATCCCGCGATTCCGCAATCGAACTGGCCTCGAGGCACATCTAAGTAAATTCTATGCGCTATTTGCCTAAATCGCCCGCCGATCGCAAGGCCATGTTGCAAGCTATCGGCGCGCGCTCGATCGACGACTTGTTCGCTCCCATTCCCGCGGAATATCGCCTGGAGCGCGACCTCAAAGTACCGCGTCAGATGGCCGAGTCCGAGATCGTGGACTGGTTTCGAGAGTGTGCGCGGGAAAACGGCGACAGCTATGCCACTTTTCTCGGCGCTGGCGCTTACTATCACTACCGGCCGGTCATAATCGATTCGCTCATCTCCCGCGGCGAGTTTCTGACCGCTTACACTCCCTACCAGGCGGAGATTTCTCAAGGCACGCTGCAGTCGATCTTTGAATTTCAGACCATGATCTGCGAACTCACCGGGATGGAAGTGGCCAACGCCTCCATGTACGACGGCTCGACCGCGGCCGCCGAAGGCGTGATGATGGCGGTGCGACTCACCGGCCGGCGATCCGTGGTGATTGCGCGTAGTCTGCATCCGGAATATCGCGAGGTGCTTGCGACTTATGCGCATCATCAGAATTTACCGCTCTCGACCTGCTCGTTCGATGATGACGCCCGCCTGAATCTGAAAGAGCTGGAACAATCCGTCACCGCGGACACGGCCTGCGTTCTGATTCAGTCGCCAAATTTCCTGGGGACGATTGAAGACACCGCAGCCATCGCTGAGATCGCGCACAAGAAAGGCGCGATGCTGGTGGTCTCGATTGCCGAGGCAGTTTCGCTGGGTATCGTCGAGCCTCCGCGACAGGCTGACGTGATCGCGATGGAAGCGCAATCGTTTGGAGTGCCGCTGGGATTCGGCGGCCCCTATTGCGGAGTGATAGCAACTCGCGAGCAGTTTGTCCGCCAGATGCCCGGACGCCTAGTGGGCCAGACCACTGATCGCAGCGGCAAGCGGGGTTTTGTTCTGACTCTGGCCACGCGGGAGCAGCACATCCGGCGCGAGAAGGCGACGTCGAATATCTGTACCAACCAGGCCCTGGTCGCTCTCATGGTCAATATTTTCATGACTATTTACGGCAAGGTCGGCCTCAAAGAACTGGCCAAACAAAATCTGGCCAAGGCCGCCTACGCCGCGGCGCAGTTCGGCAAACACGCGAAGGTACTCTTCCCCGGGGCGCCGCGTTTCAACGAATTCGTGGTGCGGACGAGCGAAGATCCCCACGCCATCAACCGCCGGCTGCTGGGACATAAGATCGTGGGAGGGCTTCCACTGAAAAAGTTTTATCCCGAACTGGGGAACGCTGCCCTGTGGTGCTGCACCGAACTGAGCACCCGCACGGCCATCGATACCGCTGTCGGCCTGGTCGCGGAAAGCGAGCGCTCGGTCAAAACCACCAAAGAGGAAGTCGACGTGCAGGAGGTGGAGCGATGAAACACCAGACTCGCAAAGCCACCCGGCATGTCAGCCAGAACGAAGGCCTGATCTTCGAGAAATCCTCTGCGGGGAAAGCAGCCTGGAAGTTGCCTCCGCTCGATGTTCCCGACGTGGATGCCTCGGCGCTTTTAGGTTCATCGGAAAGAAAAGACCTGGGCAACCTGCCCGAAGTGAGCGAAATCGAAATCATCCGCCACTTCACCCGGCTTTCCACCTGGAACTACGCTATCGATCTCGGCATGTATCCCCTCGGCTCATGCACCATGAAGTACAACCCGCGAGTGAATGAACTGGTGGTCCGGCTGGATGGCTTGGCCAATGGACACCCGTACCAGCCTGAGCCGATTTCGCAGGGCGCGTTGCGCATCATCAAGACGCTGAGTGACTGTCTGCTTGAGATCACGGGGATGGACGCGATCACGCTGCAGCCCGCAGCCGGCGCCCACGGCGAGCTCACGGGGTTGTTGCTGGTTCGCGCCCACCACCAGTCAAAAGGCGCGCCGCGAAAGAAGATTCTGATCCCGGATTCCGCTCACGGCACCAATCCGGCGACGGCTGCGATGGTTGGCTATGCGGTAGAAAACCTGAAATCCAATGCCCAGGGTATGGTGGACGTAGCCGCGCTCACGGCGCAGATGAACGAAGACGTGGCCGCGCTCATGCTCACCAATCCCAACACCCTGGGAGTGTTCGAGCAGGAAATCCACAAGATCGCCGAAATCATGCATGCCAAGGGCGGCCTGCTTTACATGGACGGCGCCAACATGAATGCGCTGGTCGGCAAAGTTCGCCCCGGCGACTTCGGCGTGGACGTGATGCACCTGAACCTGCACAAGACTTTCTCCACGCCTCACGGTGGCGGCGGGCCCGGTTCAGGCCCGGTGGCGGTAAAGCGCATCCTCGAACCGTTCCTTCCCACGCCAGTCGCGGTCACCAGGCCCGATGGCACGCTGGCCTTCGATTATGCCCGGCCGCAATCTGTGGGCCGGGTGCGCGCGTTCTACGGAAATTTCGGAATGTTCGTCCGCGCCCTGGCCTACATTCTGGCCAACGGCCCCGACGGCCTGCGTCAGACCACCGAAGACGCGGTGCTGAATGCCAACTACATTCGCAAGGGACTGGAAGGCGCATACGACCTGCCCTACGGGACGCCCAGCATGCATGAGGTCGTCTTCAGTGACAAGTTGCAGGCCAAAAAGGGTGTAAAGACGATGGACATCGCCAAGCGGCTGATCGACTACGGCTTCCATCCTTATACGACCGCGTTTCCACTGATCGTTCCCGGCGCGCTCATGATTGAACCGACGGAGAGCGAGTCGAAAGAAGAAATGGACTTGTTCGTCGAAGCCATGCGCTCGATCGCAGAGGAAGTCGAAGAAGATCCGCAAACCGTACTGGACGCACCCCACTCCACTCGCGTGTCACGCCTGGATGAGACGGCCGCCGCCCGCAAGCCCGTGCTCCGCTGGAAACCAGGAAACTAAAATTCAGAAGCTAGGCAGCAGAGCAGCCCCTCAGGCGCAAAGCCGCAACGCGGCGGAAGAATGCAGCCCCGGGCGCACGCCCGGGGTAAGACAATGGAAAATGAAGCAGCCCTGAAAGGGCGAAAAAACAATCACGACAGACCCAGCTTCCCTACTTCTTCTCGCTGATATCCACCGCAGCGCGCGTCTTTTCCCAATCCAGGTGCATTACGCACGCGGCGCCCGTCTGGTCAAAACCGATGGTGAAATTCTCTACCGGCGCGGGCAATTGCGAAACTCTCATGTCGGTGCGAACGAAGTCCTCACCCTCGCCCGGATAAGGAATACCCCACTCGCCGGTCTTCTTGCTGATGATCAGCACCCACTTGTCCGCGCCGGGAAGGGTGAAGATGGTGTAGCTGCCGGCGGGCACATCTTTATCGCCGATCTTTACGTTCGTGTCCGCAACCAGGGTCGTAGCGTCGTTGGCGCCGGTGCGCCACACCTCTCCGTAGGGCACCAGGCCGCCAAAGATCTTACGGCCCTTCATGCGCGGGCTGGAGTAGTCGGTCTTGACACTCTTGCCGTCAGTGAACTTGCACTGCGCCTGGGCCGGCGGGCTGGGACGCTTGCTCGCATCCTGCTGGGCACAGGCCAGCAGTGTGAGTATGGGCAGTAAAAGAGCTGCGAATACGATACGTTTCGGCATGATTTTCTCCTTTGGGGGCATTGAGCACTTGGCAATTGGCACCCGGTCCCTGCTGGTGTTTGCCAATTGCCAAGTGCCAATTGCTAAATGCTTTGACGTAACGCTGCCAACTTGGACAGCGCGCGCCCGCAATTATGCGCCACGCAACCCAGCCGCTACAATCAGCCCATGCCGGTATTCGACGAGAAGCATGAAGAACTGGAACATTACGAGACCATGATGGGTATCCCGCGAGGCCGCCTGGCCGTAACCATGGACATGATCACCGACGCGATGGCGCTGGTAGGACAACACGGCGTCTATTGCCAAAGCCAGCGCTGGCCGGGCAAGCCGGTTCTGGACATTCAGATCGTGATGAAAAGTCTGACCGACGCGAAAGAGCTGATCCAGAGCGTCATGGCGGAATTGAGCAAGCAGGCGTAAGACACCTAGTTGTGGCGGGCTGGGGGAGGGATTCGGATCCTCATGAGCTATGCCAGCACGAACCTTGGGGAAGGACACGACTTCAGTCGTGCCGCAAGTCGGATGGACAAATTCGGCTTTAGCCGCTGCGATTTGCTTTGTGAGTCCGAAGCATCACCTTGCGCAACCTGCTACCGACCCAACTTCTGGTCGAAAAACCTCGCCATCATTGCGAGGCACTCTTTGGTTTCAGGCAACTGAAAGTTATACCAGAATGCATGCGGCAAGGCCTCAAAGACAACCAGCTGCGCATCGTTCCCGGCGCCGAGCAGGGCGCGATGGAATATCGCGGTATCGCTCAGCAGTAAATCGCGCGTGCTGGTGACGAGCAAAGTCGGCGGCATTCCTTTAAGATCCGCAAACAATGGTGACAAAACCGGGTCTTTGCGGTTCGTTGCGCCCGGATACGGTTCGTCCGGCGGCCGGTTGGGATCCATCGGCTGCAACTGGCCGGAAAGTCCGTCCAGAGCGAAAATCTGCCGCGAGTCACTGGGCCGGCTGAAATCAGTGAGCACCGAGAAAGCTCCGAGTGCCGCCGGCAGCGGCAATCCCAGTTCCTTGAATCGAACGGCAACTTCACAAGTCAGAATAGCTCCCGCCGACGTGCCAAAGATTCCTATGCCGTTCGGCTTGTAGGTCTTCAGCAATTCCTTGTAGACGGCGACCACGTCATCCACCGCGGCCGGAAAAGGATTCTCCGGCGCGAGCCGGTAATACACGGACACGACTTTAATTTTAGCCAGGTTCGCGATCGGAATACCCTCGATGAGCGACCCCGAGTCAGAAACAAATCCTCCACCGTGCAGATTGATCAGCACGCGCCCGCGGTTGGTCTCCGGCATCGCCAGAGGAGTAATGACATCGGTGCGAACACCCGCGATTCTGGTTTCCTCAACATTGACGGGATAAAGCCTGCGCGCTTCGGCGGAATCCTTCGTACGCCAGGCATCCGTGGCGATACGCCTTTCCGCCAAAGTCTGCGGCTGAGATTTCTTCTCCGCCAATGAAGCCAACCACTTCTGCGCCTCCGGGCTGACCGTGGAAGGCATCGGAATCACGCGGTAGACGTGCGCGGTGCCGTCGGGATCAAAGCTGGCGGAGTCAGTCTGTGGAGCTGAACTGGATTGCGCGGCTGCTGGCACGCAGAACGCGAGCCCAAGGATTGCGGCATAGCAAAGGCTGGGAAGTTTCACGGAGTTATTTGTAACAGACGGCGGTAGAGAAACGAAACCGGACGGGAGGGCACGACTTTAAAGTCATTCCATAAATGTGTGGGACCGGGTCGGAGCCGGCCCTGAGCGAAGTCGAAGGGACCCGGTCAGGCGGCCCAAAGGGCCGCAGCCTGATCCTGAGTCCAATAGTGCCAGCGGTGCTGTGTACCGCCCGACCGGGTCAGAGACCCGGTTCCACACGTTACCCGCGAGACTGTTGTCCGTAGTCCTAAGCCAGCGTGAACTTTCCTCTCTCGATCACCTTCTGCGCGATCTGCTGCCGCAATTCAATCGTGTTAAACGGCTCATGTTTCGCCAGGCGTCGCAGGATTGCCAACTGCGTGCGCAGCATGTCGCCCTCGGCAACGGCGGCGATAATTTTCTTGGC
>WNFA01000637.1_pt1 | contig 28039 bp, 29 predicted proteins | sample 5400481 | NCBI WGS metagenome assembly WNFA01 (sample SAMN13153340, study PRJNA577476) | soil metagenome | isolation source: 120 cm saprolite under Douglas fir tree site 2 hole 1 replicate 2 | place: USA:California | collected 2015-04-18 | reverse complement strand
CGATGCCGTCTCGAATGGCTGGAATCAACGAGAGCAGTACCAGAAGAACTGCCGCAGCGGCGAAGCTACCCAGCCACCAGAAGGAATTTTTAGCACGGGAGGTAGGAGGGGGCCACATCTGCCGGGAGGCGTGCTCGACGGTTTCACGGAATGCGAGGTCATTCGGGGCAGAAGGAACGCGCGATTCGGCGGAGCTTGGCTCCAGATGGCTGCGGAATGCTTCCAGATCCGCGAGCATTTCACTGGCGCTGCGGTAGCGAGTGGCAGCATCTTTGGAGAGAGCGCGATAAATGATGCGCCGGAGATCCAGCGGAATTTCATCCGCAAGCGTTGGAGCTTCATTAAGAATGGCAAAAATCGTTGCCGTCGGGGATTCGCGATGAAACGGATTTTTGCCAGTGATCATTTCGGCGATCACAATTCCCAAGGCCCAGATGTCGGTTCGTTGATCCACTGGCTTGCTGAGCGTCTGCTCGGGAGACATATAGCCGATGGTGCCGGACGTGCCCCGGGTTTGCGTGCTGCCTGCCGAACTATTGACACGCGCCAGGCCGAAGTCGACGATTTTGACTGCGTTTTGCTGGGTGAGAATGATGTTGCCCGGCTTGATATCGCGATGAATCACAGCTCGGGAGTGAGCGGCAACCTGGCCCCGAGCGGTTTGAATCGCAATATCAACCGCCTCGCCCAGGGGAAGAGGGCCACGCGAAATTTTGCGGGCGAGGGTTTCGCCCTCATAAAAGGCCATCACGATATAGCTGCGGCCGTCAGGGGCCTCCTCAATTCCGTGGATCACACCGATGTTGGGATGATCCAGTGAGGACGCAGTTCTCGCTTCGCGCAGAAAACGCTCTTTGTCTGCTTTTGTGGCAACGACTTCGTCAGGCAGAAACTTGAGCGCGACGAGGCGCTCGAGCTTGACGTCGAGGGCGCGGTAGACCATGCCCATGCCGCCCACGCCAGCAAGGCCCAGAATTTGGTAATTGCCTACGTGGTCGCCCGGGGAAAGTGTGGTGATTGCGTCAGGCACCGTTTACTCTCTGTGTCTCTATGGCGCGAAGCGATTGCCTGAATCAGGCACTCAACGACAATCGGCTTCGAATCTGCCCCGGGCCGCAATGTTACGCCAGGGGTAAGTAGCTTGCAAGGTAGAGGCGGCGCGTGCCGTTCAGCACGCGCCCCTTGCAAAGAACGCAAGGGCCACCCCCCCTCAACATCCTCCATCCTCCACCCCGTATCTGACAACAAGGCCTTTACCGCAGCGATAAATCGCTGCGCCACACAAAGGCGCGCATAGAATCGTGGTTTATACTGAACCCATGTCGGAGACCGGCGACAAGACGTTTTACCTTGAAACCTTTGGCTGCCAGATGAACGCGCACGACTCCGAGAAGGTGGTGGGGACGCTTTTGCAGCAGGGGTATCGGCAGGTTCCTACGGTCGAAGAGGCGGGGCTGGTGCTGTATAACACCTGCTCGATTCGCGACAAGGCGGAGCAGAAGGTCTTTAACCGGCTGGCGGATTATAAGAAGTATCGGGCGCAGGGGAAACAGTTTGGCGTCCTGGGATGCGTGGCGCAGCAGGAGGGGGAAAAGATTTTTGAGCGCGCTCCTTATGTGTCGCTGGTGTGCGGGTCGGCTTCTTACCGCAAGCTTCCGCAGATGCTGGTGCAGTTGGAGGCTGGCGGGCAGCGGGTGACCGGGCTTGACGATCGCTTGACTGACGAGTGCTTCGAGACGGAATTTACGGCTCGCACTAATCCACATCGCGGGTACATCACGATTATTGAAGGATGCGACAAATTCTGCGCCTACTGCGTGGTGCCTTATACGCGCGGGAAGGAGCGGAGCCGGACTTCTGCGTCTGTGTTGCAAGAAGCGCGGCAGCTGGCGGATTTGGGCTATACGGAGATTCAACTGCTCGGGCAAAACGTGAATTCTTACCGCGATCCTGATGGAAAGAAAAGCTTTGCTGAGCTGCTGGCGGCTCTCGCCTCGGTCGCGGGGATTCGGCGGGTGCGGTTTACTACTTCTCATCCTCGGGATTTTGGACGCGATATTGTTGAGGCAATCGACGCCGTGCCGGCGCTTTGCGATCACGTGCATCTGCCTGTCCAGAGCGGATCTACGCGCGTGCTGGATGCTATGCAACGGCTTTATACTCGAGACCAGTATCTGGAGCGCATTGGGTGGATTCAGGCGGCTCGGCGGGATATATCGATCACCAGCGATCTGATTGTTGGATTTCCGGGCGAGACGGAAGCGGAGTTTGAAGAGACGCTTTCGTTGATGGATGTTGTGGGATATGACAGCGTGTTTACGTTTAAGTATTCTCCGCGACCTAACACTCCGGCGTTGGGACTGGAGGATGTAATCCCGCATGCGGAGAAGGCTCGGCGGCTGGCGGTGCTGAATGACAAGCAGAAGCAGATTGGGGCGCGGCGCAATCAGCGGCACGTGGGACAAGTGCTCGAGGTGATGGTGGAAGGGAAGAATCCGGCGCGGGGGCAGTGGGTTGGGCGGACGTCGCAGATCAAGGTGATGAACTTTACAGTGCCTGAAGGCGTTGAGCTTGCGACCGGGAGCTATGTGCCGGTGCGGGTTACGGGGAGTTTTCCGAACAGCTTGGTGGGAGAAATGGCCGATCCCCCAGGGGCTGAAGCCCCGATCTAAAATTTGCTCGAGCCGGCGCGGCTGAAGCCGCGCCCCTTCAAAGCACCGTTTGCTTCTTGAGGTTGCTATGGAAGTTGAAATGAAAATTCGCGGACTGATGATGGATCCGGTTTCGAACATGCCGATTGTTCTGCTCAAGGACGTTGGCAGCGATACGGTGCTTCCCATCTGGGTAGGAGTGTATGAAGCGAATGCGATCGCGCTCGAAATCGAAAAAGTCAGCACGCCGCGGCCGATGACCCACGACTTGATCAAGAGCGTTCTTACCGGGCTCGATGCGCTGGTTCACAAGGTAGTGGTCACCGAACTGAAGGACGATACTTTCTACGCCGTCATCTGGTTGGAGAGGGAAGGGCACGTGGTCAGCATTGACTCCCGTCCGTCGGACGCGCTGGCGCTCGCGTTGCGCGTGGATTGCCCCATCTTCGTTGAGGACGAGGTTCTGAAGAACTCGAAGCAGGCAGCGAATAGTCCTGTCCCGGCGGTTAGTAGCGAGGAGCTCCGCAAGTGGCTGGAAGACCTCGGCGATGATGACCTCGGCAAATACAAGATGTAGGGAAGGCAGCCGTCAGCTTTCAGCCGTCAGCTCTCAGTTTGTTTCTGGGCTTTGTGGGGAACTTAGGCGCTCGATGAGATCGTTCTCAGGCGGGTTATTCACGCTCCGGCCCATCTTCTTTTTTTTGGCGGCATTTTCGGTTGCGCAAGGAAATTCGCCTACGCCCTCTGTTGTTCCCAACATTCCGCTATCAGGATCGAGCGTTTCAGGATCGACCATTGCGCTGCACGCCTCCTCAACCATGAACGTGGCCTCGGAGATGGGTGGGGCGTTCATGAGTTCCTCGAAGTGTGACGCCGACGGGAATCTTTACGTTCGCAAGTTGGCGGTGGACCGGCCGCTGCTTGGTCCGGTGGTGAAGATTGATCCGGATGGCAAGCGAACCACGCTGTTTGACGCCGCCGCATTTTCTCAACTGGCGCTTGATCGCGCCGATGCTTTCTCTCCGGCGTCCGATGGCGGCATGTATCAGATCGCGCAGAGTGGTGGGTTGAAGCCGCGGATCTATGTGCTGCATTTTTCTTCCGACGGATCGCCTTCATCACCGACGCTTCTGGATGCCGATTTCGAGGTGTACACATTCGCGGCATTTGCCGACGGAAATTTCCTGGTCTCGGGCGTGAAGCGGGATGTGCAGAATAAGAACGATCGCGGCCGCAACTTTACAGCGGTGTTTTCCGCCGACGGAAGGGAACTGACGCAACTTTCATTTCATACGCCGGAGGAATCCGCGAAGGCATCAGCAGGAAAGGCAAACACGAGCGATGGCGAGAAGGCGACGCCTGGCCTGGATCTGGCCGAGGCCGAAGTGGGAAGTGACGGTAACCTCTACGTCATGCGTTTTTCTTCCCCGGCGCTTGTCTATGTCATCGGGCCGAGCGGCAAGATTATAAAAACGATCAAGGTCTCATCGCGGCTGCCGGGCGTATTGCCGAGTGCGTTTCATCTCTCCGGAAATCGCCTGGCGCTTTCGTTCTGGAATAACGAAAACCAGCGTCAGACCGTGGTGGTCGCGGATGCGCAGACTGGCCGGAAGATTGCCAGCTACCCCGATCCGACTGGCCTGGGACCATCGTTTGCATGCTATTCGGCGAACGATGGGGTTTTCACCTTTCTGAAGCTGGGAGAGGGAAATGAGCTGGAAGTTATCCGCGCCGAGGCGCAGTAGGACGCGCAGCCCCTAAAGGGGCAAATGATTCCGATCGATATTCGGTATCGCTAAAGCGATACCCTGATACGAAGCCGAAGTTTCTCCGCTTCGTGTGAGGGTCGGGACCCTTGAGCCTTTCAAATTGCCCATTTGCGAATTACAAATTTACTAATTCTCTCTATGCCTGATTCCGCCGAACAGCTCCAGCGTATTTACCTTGCGGGATTCGAACTTCAGACTTTTGAGCGGTATCCCAAATGCATTGGCGTGGTGCGCGACAACTGCGTTGCACTTCTTGTACCGGGCGTGGATGGTTTGCAAATCCTTGGCACTCCGGGCTGGCGGATGGGCGAAGTGATGGGGGTGCTTACGGAAAGGGAAGGGCGCAAAGTCTTTCAGGCGAAGACCGAGATTGTGGAGGCTACGCCGGAGCGGCTTGCGCTACTGCAGAGGTTCCGCCAGGATCTCGCCGAAGCAATGCGTAGTTCGTATCCCTGACATCAAGCATTCTTGTGTGGCATCATTAGTCCACATGCGAACAACTCTCAGGCTCATTGGGAAGGCCGTTTCTGAACTGGTGCGGCGCGGACTCAGTGCGCCGGTGAAGACGCGGGTGGTTAATGGCCTTATAGTCTTTGATGTTCCGGAAGGCAGCGAGCCGGTTACGGCCGAGCTAGTGAAGCAACTGGAGATCGACGAGTCGTGAGATGCTGCGGAGAGATCATCTAGCTGTTGCCAGCTGTTCTTTCATCCAGGTCAGGATGGTAGGGATCAATTCCTCATAGAACTTGCCGTTGACGGTGAAGCCGTGGGTCATGTCATCGATCTGGAGATAGCGGGCGTGTCCTGGATGGAGTTGGTTGACGATTCGCGCGATGGCTTCGCTGTCGGCGCGGCTCATGATGTTGTCAGCAGTGCCGCGAATGACGAGTACGGGCTCGTTCACTTTCTGCCATATTTCGCCGAGGTTCAGGGCTTGCAACTGCTGATAAAACGCTGCGGGACGGCCATATTGACCGTCCGGGGAATCGTACCAGAGACTTTTCCATTCGGGATGCTGAGCGATGATTTGGCCTGGGGTCATTGCTTTCATCAGGTAGAGAATGTAGAACTCGACAAACGCTTTGACGGCGGTGTTGACTTCGGCTGGTGGTTTGCCTTCTTCCATCAAGCGTCGCCGTTCCAAGTCGAGCATGTGTTCGTACCAGGTGCGACCCCAGGAACTGGCTGCGATGTATCCGCGGACGGGATGCTGGCGGGGAACTAGCGCGGAGGTGCCGCCGCCGTTGCTCAGGCCGATTACGAAGATCTTCGCGGGATCGATAAAGTCATACTTGAGCATTTCCTCAAAAGCGGATTGATAGCCTGAGAGTTCTTCGGTGAAATCGGCCTTGCCGCAGTCGCCCTCGCTCTCGCCGACACCGGGCTTATCCATTCGCACCGTCGCGTAGCCGGATTGCTCGACCAGGCGGCGCAAGAGAATGCCGAAACCATCCTGCGTCTCGGCATCGGCATATTCCATGCTGTCGCAGCTCAGCCATCCCACGAAGAAAATCGCAGGAACCTTGCTGTTGGCGTTGTTCGGTCCCGTGATGAAGATTCGCAGGCGTTCGCCGCGGTTATCTTGTGCCCACACGTAGAGGACCTCGGCGTTTTGAAAATGCTCGCGCTTGGGCTCGGCACGCGCTGTTTGGCCCGGAAGAAAAGGAGTGACGGCGGCGACGGCGAGCAGGAGAAGAGCAGGGGCGCTATTTCGGAGCATGGTAGAACCTGGGAGGCGTTCTATTCAAAGAGACGTCGAAGGTAGCTTGCGGTTATCAGGAGCCGTCGGAAAAAGTGTGGCAAACTACCACGGAGCATGAATAGAGTCGCGAAATTCGTTTGCAGTCTGGGCTGTTTGACCTCGATCGTGGCACCGCTACTGGCAGTGCTTCTGTACCCCAAGGCCAACTGGCTGTTCGCGCTTGTGCTGATTGGCATTGCAGTTCTTATCTTGAGTGTTCGGTTCGCGAAAGACCCAACGCCGCAGGCTCTGGCTGATGAAATAGAACGTCTGTTGACCGGTAGCCATGGCGGGTGGGATGTCGACAACTTCGAGCATCGAAAGATTCGCGACCCTCAACTTCGGGATCTTTGGCACCGAACGATGGAGATTGGCGGCCTGCCGGAAGAATGGGTCCGACTGAATGAGGAGCAGAAAGGTAAGTTGCGAAACATCATTAAGCAATTAAGAGAGAAGAGTCCCAAATGACAAAAGCCAAAGCGCAGCTCGTGAAGTGGGGAAAGAGTCTGGCAGTCCGCATCCCCAAAAACGTACTTGAACGAGCCGACCCGCAGGAAGGCGAAGATCTCGAGGTCGGGGTCGAAAACGGCCACATATGGCTCCAACCGTTGAGCCAAGCGCCCTCGCTGGAGGCGATGGTCGAGAGGATCACTCCCGAAAATCGACACGGCGCTCAGGATTGGGGCAAACCGGTTGGTCACGAGGGCTGGTAGACCTTCAACCGGTGGCTACTTGGCTGGGAGAAATTCGATCTTCATCGTTCCGGATGGGACGCTCTTGAAGTCGTAGTCTGCGGTCACCAGCGTCGCGTTCTCGTGCAACGCCAGCGATCCTGCAAAACCATCGACAAATGGAACCTTAAAGTCGTACTTGAAGGTGGCCGCGCCTTCGGCGAGATCCTTGTCCGTCGCAACGACCGTTAGCGGAAGGGCAGCGAGGTTCGCGGCCAGGTTGTTCGTCAGGGCTGATACGCCGCCGGCTCGCTTGTGTAAAGCACCCACAATTTCTCCCCAGTTCACTGCGCTTAGCAGAAGTTCGACCTTGCCCTGGGTGGCTTGGATAAAGAGGTCGCGGACCCGATCAAACCCGGCTTCCTTGTCGCTAAAGCGGAGGACGGCGCTGGCATCGAGGACATAGGTGGTCATCAGGCGTCGGTCCTCGTCATCGTTCTTCGTCGTCCCGATGCATGGCGTCGCGCAGCTTGCCCAAACCTTTGGTCGAGCCACACAGGCTGTCGATGAATTCAGGGGTGATCGGTCGCAGAATGAGCGTCTGGCCGTCGCGCTGGATGGACAGCTTGGTGCCTACCGCGAGTTTCATCTGCTCGCGGATCTCGGCGGGGATGATGATCTGGCCTTTGGTGCTCAGGGTGGTGTATTCGGCCTTCATAGGGGAATGGTAGGGAAGTGTAGCATAAAGTCAAGTAAGGCTTACAACTGCTACTACGTCTTACATGAAAACGCTCTAAGCCGTTTGCCGTACTTGACATAATACCTGTTATCGGACACTCAATATAATGCTAGCGCTAGGCCCCCTTTGCCTCATTTCTAGCCCGTAAACACGATGCTGGGATGGAAAAGAGTCCCCGCGATTCGCGTGGCGATGGCAATCAGATCGCGCTGGCCGTAGAAGACCTTGACCTGTGGAGCGCGAGACAATTCCGGCAGGTTCACGGCACGGCCGCTGCGGATGAGGGCCGCGTTTTCTTCGTTGGCGGTCACGCTTGGCAACTGCGGCACCAACTTTCTGGGATGGACAAATAACGACTCAGCACTTCCCTGCTGCATCGCGGCTTCGAGCGCAGCCAGCGAGTGGGCGTCTTCGATTGCGAACTCGGCGACGGCGGTGCGACGCAGGGTGGCCAGATGAGCGCCGCAGCCGAGCTTCTGACCCATTTCGTGGGCCACCGACCTTATGTATGTGCCCGAGGCCACACGCGCGCGGAATGTGGCTTGATCGGCCGTGGTCGCCAGAATCTCGAATTCTTTGATTTCAACTTGTACCGGCTTGAGCGCGACCTCCTGCTTCTTGCGGGCGAGTTTGTAGGCGGGCACTCCGGCAATTTTCTTGGCCGAAAACGGCGGCGGCATCTGCTCGATTGTGCCTTGAAACCGGGCAGCCAGGGCGCGTACCTCATCGCGATTTATGTGCACGTCTTGCAGCGGCGTGGTGGGCGCGCCGTCGGCGTCGTAGGTGTCGGTGGCGAAGCCGAAGCGAATTACGCCTTCGTAAGTCTTCTCGGAATGGACATAGAACTGCGCCAGGCGCGTGAGGTTGCCGAGGACAATCGGCAGGACTCCGGTGGCCGAGGGGTCAAGGGTTCCGAGATGACCGACCGAGCGTTGCCCGAGAATTCGGCGCACGCGATTGACCACATCGTGCGAAGTCAGCCCTGGCGGTTTGTCGATGACGATGACACCGTTCATAAAGATTTGTAATCTGGTAATTTGTAATTGGTAATTTGAAAGCAAGATCGCTGATGCCGATACCGCAGCGATTGGGTCTTAACAATTACAAATTACAAATTACCAAATTACAAATTAAATGATCCCTCTTCGTGACGATCAGCCCACTTTCTCGACACCGTTCGTCAACTATTTTCTGATCGTCCTGAATGTGGTGGTCTTTCTGTGGGAGCTTTCGGTCAGCCATCGGGCGCTGAATTCGGTGATGTTCGAGTTTGGTGTAGTCCCGCACCACACGCTGGCTGTGCTCGGCGGACAATCCCCAGACGGGCTGGCGACGGCCGTTTTGCCGTTGTTTACCTCGCTGTTTCTGCACGCTTCATTCTTCCACGTTGCTGGGAATATGCTTTTCCTGTGGATCTTCGGCGACAACGTCGAAGACTACCTCGGACACTTCCGGTATCTCGTGTTCTACCTGGTCAGCGGACTCGCGGCGGGCGCCACGCACATTCTGATAAACCAGGCCTCGCGCGTGCCCAGCATCGGTGCTAGTGGTGCCATTGCGGGGGTGATGGGCGCTTACTTCATACTATATCCGCGGGCACGCGTGCTGATCTGGTTTTTTCCGATATTTTTCTTTCACGTTCCGGCTTGGTTGATGCTCGGCTACTGGTTCGTGATGAATTTCCTGAGTGGCACTGCTACCGCGATCGCTGAAACCAGTCAGACTTCTGGTGGAATTGCTTTCTGGGCGCATATTGGAGGCTTCGTCGCGGGGGTGATCATGATTAACCTGTTCCGGGAACGACCGCACCGATACCGGTATGGCACGTGGTAGATGGAAGTTGGCGCAGGAATGTCTCGAGAAGTGCGCAACGCGGTGCGACGACATTGGGAGGTAAGTTGTTCATGAGACCGCTATGGACAGACAACATCAGGTGGTACATACCCGCAGTCTGGCTTTTCTTGGTCTTGTGGGCGGTATTGAGCTGGACACAAGAACACCCCAAGGAACAAGAGTACAAACTTACGTTGCGAGAATACGCGGGCAATTACCAGGTCGATTCGCACCGGACATTCATAGTATCGCTTGCCCTTAGAGGCGAACTGGCGTACATCGACGTTTCCAGTGACCTTTCAGAAGAGCTTACACAGAGCAAAACGGATGAATTCCAAGCCGAGGACAAGACAACCCTGATACGATTTGTTCGCGATCAGCGCGGGGTCGTCCGAAGTCTCCGCCTCATACCAAAGAACGCCCCAGAAGTCTCCGCTCAACGTGTCTCAAATCTCGAAAATGAGATAGCCGTCAGCGAGCGGAACGCCGAAATACGAGGAACGCTGATTGTGCCTCCCTCTGCGGACCGAGTTGCCGCTCTTATCATCGAAGGTGGCTCGGGCTGGCGGTTCCAGGAAGACATGATGAATTATGCGCGTCTGGTGGCACTTCACGGTTTTGCAAGCTTTGTGTGGGACCGTCGCGGATGGGGAAACTCCACAGGCGAAAAGGCCGCCTCTTTCGAAGACCTTGCTGAAGACGTCGCGGCAATCGCAGCCGAGCTACGCCGGAATCCCAAGATAGACCCTTCCAAGATTGGCTTTTGGGGGTTCAGTCAAGCCGGTTGGATAGGAACTTTGGCGGCAAGCCGGTCTCACGACATCGGCTTCATTGCGCTTTTCTCTCCCGCGCTTTGTTTACCGTTCCGTCAGGAAGAGCAAAATATCGCTCACACGCTCGGAGCGGACGGAGAGAGCGCGGCCGAGATTCAACAAGCACTCGATCTGTTTCACGCGAAGCTCGAGTACGCGATGTTCAGATCCGACTGGCCGAAGTACGACTTACTTCGGCAAGCAATCGCGCAAAGACCATGGTTCAGGTTTCTGGATGCCCCGCAGGAAAGGTCCGATCCGGAATTTGAATTCCTGCGATTGAACTCGCACTATAACTCCCTGAACGCACTCGCGGGAATTCATGTTCCGCTGCTGGCGCTATTTGGTGAATTTGACACGAACGTAACGCCAGAGACCGGAATGTCGCTGTTGGAACAGGGATTGGACTTGGCAGCCAACAAGCGTTTTAGTATGCATATGATTCCAAACGCAAATCACAGTCTGATCGGTGTACGATCTTCCAAGCCTCGCGACTTTATCGAACCGGTGAAGTATGCCCCAGGTGTTTGGAACTACTTATGGGACTGGCTCGCAGAAGTGACGGCAAATCGGCATTAACGAAGCGGCAGTCGCTGTGCGAACTGGTTGCGATCTCTACGGTAGGAGCAGGAAGTTGGATTTCTCAGCGGCGCGGGGCTGGCGCGGGGCCGGGAGGCAGAATCTCCGGGTCTTTAGAATTGGAGTCGGAGCTGGAATTGTTATTGGCCTTGAGCTGCTGCCGGGTGACGAACCAGACGGCGGCGGTCCAGGTGGGAAAAAGATCTGCGCCGGGAACGAGTTCGGCTGCGAGGGTTGGCAAGAAAGCCCAGTGCCATCCGAGGAGACGAATCAGAACGAAGGCGACAATCAGATCGAGCAGCGAGTCTGCGGGGGATATGCCTCCCTCGACGAAGAGCGGAAAGGCGGCGATCTGGAGGGCGTCGGCGGCGATGGCTACGGCCCATGCCAGGCGGTGCTCGGGCTCTTTCAGCGAATTGAAGTAAGTCAGGAATGACATGGTCTTTTCTCGGTGGGCACGGTCGTTGGTCGTTAGTCGTTGGTCGCTCGCGAACCGCTGACCACACCATCCACTTCTATTGGATGCTCACACAAGCGCTTGCGTCAACAATCACCCTCCCTACAGCGTGCCGCTTGAGGGCATTACCACGATTTTTTCTACGGTTGTGTTTTCGGGCAATCGCAGTGCATCGACTACTGTACGAGCGACGGTTTCGGCGGACATCATTTTGCGCCTGGGCGCTTTTGGCCACAGCGTGTCCCAGATTGCAGTATCGGTTGCGCCGGGCATTAGGGCGATCACGCGAATGCCCTTTTGCCTCAACTCTTCGCGCAACGTGTTGGTGAATCCGAGGGCGCCGTGCTTGGACGCATTGTAGGCTGCCGATCCCGGGAAGACACGCTCGGCCGCTATCGAGAGATTATTCACGATTGTGCTACCGCGCTTCATCACGGCGAGCGATGCCTGCGTCATGAGGAATAGACCGTTGAGGTTGGTGTCGATCACTTCCATCCAAATGGGATAGGGCAACTCGCCGACGGTGCGATTGGGATGTCCGATGCCAGCATTGTTGATGAGGATATCGAGCGGCTTGTGCAATCCGCGGACGAGCGCGAAAAGGTAGTCGACCGAGTCGGGGCTGCGGACGTCGCAGGACTGCGCCAGGACTTGAACGTTTAGCTTTTCCAGTTCAGTGCGCGCCTTGACCAAGGCGCGTTCGTCGCGGCCGGTGATGATGAGGTTGCATCCTTCACGCGCCAGCGCTCGGGCGATGGCGAGACCGATGCCGCGGTTGGCGCCGGTGATTAGGGCGAGGCGGCCGGAGAAGGAGGGTTCGCGCGGCGTAGTTTCGCGAAATATGCGTTTGCGTTTTGGCATGCGGTGTTTTTCAGCTTATGCCAAGCGCGGCCATGTTACGAGCGGGGAGTTCACAATTTGGCAATAACAGCCACAGAGAGCCCAGAGTTGCTGTGACCGCAGGCAGCTGCCGAGCTTCGCTCGGCTTGGACGGGCGAGGCGCCCGTCCCCACACTAGCTAATTTCAAATCACACGCCGTTGGTTCTTTGGCGGATCAGCGACAGGAATTCAGTTCGCGTTTCCTCTTCGTTGCGGAAGCAGCCTAGCATGGACGACGTTACCGCCGAAGAATGCTGTTTCTCTACGCCACGCATCATCATGCATAGATGCCGGGCCTCGATGACAACGCCGACGCCCTGCGGTTCGATTGTGTTTTGGATCGCCTCCGCGATTTGCGTGGTCAGCCGTTCCTGGATCTGCAAGCGGCGCGAGAAGGTTTCGATGAGACGCGGTATTTTGCTCAGGCCGATGACTTTTCCGTTTGGGATGTAAGCCACGTGCACTTTGCCGAAAAATGGCAGTAGGTGATGCTCGCACAGGCTGAACATTTCGACGTCTTTCACGATCACCATCTCGTCATAGTTGACCGTGAACAGCGCCTTGCGCAAAAGCGCTTCGGGATCGTCCTTGTAGCCCTTGACGAGAAATTGCATGGCCTTATGCACGCGTTCTGGTGTACGCGAAAGGCCTTCGCGATCGGGGTCCTCGCCGAGGCGGATAATCATCTCGCGCACCAGGTCTTCGTAGGTGGCGCTGGTCAGTGTGTTTGGTTCAGTGGTTGATTTCATAGATTCTTGGTCGTTGGTCGATGGTCGGTGGTCGTTAGCAAACTGGATCCACAAACGACCAGCTATCTAACGGCTGTTTTCTCCCGAATATTCAAACGAATTCATCATCGTCTCTTCTATTCGTACCTTTTCTAGATGAGCCTTGCGGAATCCGCGCTTCACAATTTCGTAGATCGCAATGCATAGGTTTTCCGTGGTCGGAACCTGCTTTCCGAATTCCGAGAGCAGGTTCAGATTCTGGTGGTCGTAGCGTTCGAGGATCTGGGCGCGCACGAAGCCATCCAGATCGACCAGATTGCAGACCATGCCGGTCTGCTCATCGACCGGTCCACTGACGGTTACTTCGACGGTGTAGTTGTGACCGTGTCCGTAGGGATTATTGCACTTGCCATAGGTCGCGCGGTTTTCTTCCTCCGACATTTCGTCGCTATGCAACCGGTGCGACGCCGAAAACATGTATCGCCGGGTCAGGTGCGCCTTCATGCTTCTCCGTAAAAATCAACGAACAGATCGGACGTTTCGTAGACGCGCACGCGATGCAGTTGCGCCGCGTTGAGTTTCGGTACGAGGCGCTGCCAGATGGCGATGGCGAGATTCTCGGTCGTTGGGATCCTGGTGAAAAATTCGGGCACTTCCTTATTGAGAAAGCGATGATCGAGCGCATCGAGCACCTCCCTGCTCATGACGTCCTTCAATTGCTTCAGGTCGACGACGAACCCCGATGTCGGATCTACCGCGCCCTTCACGGTCACTTCCAGGGTGTAGTTATGCCCGTGCCCATTGGGATTATTGCATTTGCCGAAAATGCGCTCGTTCTCTTCGGGCGTAAACGCCGGATTGTGATAGTAGTGCGATGCGGAAAACTCCGCTTTGCGTGTTAGGTAGACCATAGAGGCAGCTCTTAGCATTTAGCATTTAGCATTTAGCTCTCAATCCTTGATTTTAAATTCTTGGAATCGATTTGTCGGCCTGCACTTTTGCGAGCATACTTCCGCTTGGAGCGGCGGTTCCGTAGGCACGTCCCTTCCAACTTACTTGGCCACTCGCGTGGGCTTTCTTCGAGCGCAGTAGCAAGTAGGCGAACATCGGTAAACCGAAAGCGATTGCGATCAGGTTATTCGCAGGCGAGAAATGCGCGACGCGGATTCGCCGGTACGGCAGGAGCCAAAGAGCGGTGGCAACGATCCACGCGAAGTGCTGGCTGGCTGCGCCGTACACGGCCACGCCAAGAGCCGACCATGCTACTAACCACAAAAACAAACTCCGGACGGCTAGTTGGTCGGGTTGAGGAAACAGAAGCTCGAGATTCTTTGTCCATCCCTCGCGAAGTTGAGGCCAGTTGCGGTACATGCGAGTGCGCACGGCATCTCCGCCATAACGGAAATAGACGTGCTTACCTTTATTGCGGAACAGCCGGGCCAGCGCGACGTCCTCAAGTATTTCCGTGGCCACTGCGGCGTGCCCGCCCACGGCGTCGTAGGTCGCGCGGCGGACAAGAAGATACTGGCCGTTTGCAGCTACGATCTCCGAATTCTGTTCGCGCACTTTCTGGGGCGGGTATTGCGCCGCCAGTTCCGCGAAGATTACGGGCATCACGGCCCGCTCGGCGAATGTGACTACCAACTGCTCGGGCGAGTAGGACAACAAATCTGCTCCCTCCCTTTTCGCTTCGGCCAAAGCGCGCGCCAGCGATCCCGGCAGATGCACGGTGTCTGCGTCGGTGAACAACAGCCACGGCCCGTGCGCTTCTTTGGCCCCGGCAACGACCGCATTGTTCTTTCCCGTCCAGCCGTCTGGAAGAGGCTCCGGGGAAATCACCCGCACTCTGGCAAAACTCTGCGCGATCGCGCGCGTGCGGTCGGTGGAACCATCGTCGACTACGATAATCTCGAAAACCACACCGGTTTGAGCGGTCAGCGATTCCAGACAGTCGCCGAGGCTGGCCTCTTCGTTCCGGGCCGGAACGATGATCGAGATCTCGGGAATCGCGCCTGGAAGTGAACCGTCCATTAGTGAACCATCCATCAGTTTTTCGCTATTATAGCGGGGTGAGACAAACGCTTCTTGCCACGCTTCTAGTTATTGGATTGCTGGCCTCCCTGATCGGATGCTACAGCGGGGGCAATCCTGCCCGCATCGGCTCGAGTGCGCCGGACTTCACGGTGCAGGATTCCGACCACAAAGTCACGCTTAGCCAGTTTCGCGGGCAGGTGGTGGTGCTGAATTTCTGGGGAACTTTTTGTCCGCCTTGTATCGAGGAGACTCCATCTCTGGTTCAGATGCAGAAGCGGCTGAAGGATAGAGGGGTCGTCGTACTCGCGGTCAGCATCGACACCGACGACAACGCGTACCACAAATTTTTGAAGGACTATAAGATCAACTTGATCACGGTTCGCGACGGGGCGCAGAAAGCCAGCTCTCTCTACGGTACGTTTGGCTGGCCCGAAACGTATGTGATCGATCGCAACGGAATGATCCGTCGCAAGTTCATCGGGGCCGTGGATTGGAGCAGCCCGGAAATTACGGATTACCTCAGCAAGCTTTGAAGAGCAGGTCTCAGGTCTTAGGTGTCAGGTCTCAGGAAAAGCGTCGGGTCGGTGGTTCAATTGATACTTGTGGCCCAGCGATATGGGCGGTTTTGCTTTACCTGACACCTGACACCTGACACCTGACACCTGAGACCTGCCTTCTACAATTTCACCTTCCGCAACCTTAGCGAGTTCGTAATTACCGACACCGAACTCAGGCTCATTGCGGCCGCAGCGAAGATCGGGCTCAGCAGCAGTCCGAATACGGGATAGAGCACGCCTGCGGCAATCGGGACGCCGATCGAGTTATAGACAAATGCGAAGAACAGGTTTTGCCGGATGTTGCGCATCGTGGCCTGGCTCAGCTTGCGGGCGCGCAGGATTCCTTCAAGGTCTCCTTTAAGAAGCGTGATGCCGGCACTTTCGATTGCGACGTCGGTTCCCGTCCCCATGGCGATTCCGACATCCGCTTGCGCCAACGCGGGCGCGTCGTTGATGCCATCGCCCGCCATAGCAACGATGCGGCCTTCGCTTTGAAGCTTTTTGACGATCTCGGCTTTTTCGGCCGGCCGAACCTCGGCTTCGAAGTCTTCGATTCCGAGGCTCCGAGCAATTTCCTGGGCCGTCGCCTGATTGTCGCCGGTGAGCATGACCAGGCGGATTCCCTGGGCTTTCAGCTCGAGTAGTGCCTTCGGGGTGGACGCCTTCAGGGGGTCCGCGACTGCGATGTTTCCGGCATACTTGCCATCAACCGCCACGTAGATAACAGTGGAACCGGGGACTTTGACAACTGGAATCGATGTCTTGTCGCCAAAAGCTCCGACAGCGCGCATCAGAGCGCTGTTTCCAACGGCAACGGTCTTCCCTTCTACGGTCCCGCGTAGGCCTTGGCCTGGCGTGGATTGAAAATTGGCGGGCTCGCTCAAATTCAGCTTCAGCTCATTCGCTTTCGCCACAATCGCCGCGGCCAACGGATGCTCGCTGGCACGCTCCAGACTCGCTACCAGCCGCAGAATCTCGTTGCCTGAAATACCTGGCAAAATCTCTGTCATCGAGAACGCCACCACTTTCGGTTTCCCCTCGGTCAGAGTTCCGGTCTTGTCGAAGACGATGGTGTCCACCTTTTCCAGCGTCTCCAGCGCCTCGGCATTTTTGATGAGCACGCCCTCATGTGCACCGCGTCCGGTACCTACCATGATTGCCATTGGCGTCGCCAGACCGAGAGCGCACGGACAGGCTATGATCAGCACGGCCACGGCGTTCACGATGGCATGCGCGAAACGCGGCTCCGGTCCGAAGCTCACCCACACGATGAATGTCACCACCGCAATCGCAATCACGGCCGGAACAAACCAGCCGGCTACTTTGTCCGCCAGCCGTTGGATCGGGGCTCGCGTGCGCTGCGCCTGGCTAACCATCTGCACGATCTGCGCCAGCATGGTCTCGCTGCCAACGCGTTCGGCCCGCATCACGAGGGAGCCGTTGCCGTTTACGGTCGCGCCGATCACACGCGACGACGCCATCTTCTCCACGGGCACGGACTCGCCCGTGATCATCGACTCGTCCACTGTGCTGGACCCATCGAGCACAATGCCATCGACGGGAATCTTCTCGCCGGGGCGCACCCGCAGGCGATCTCCAGGCTTCACGTCTTCGAGCGGGATGTCGCGCTCCGATCCATCTTCGCTGCCGTTTTCTCTGATCAGACGCGCCATCTTCGGGCTTAGATCGAGCAGCGCCCGGATCGCGCTCGACGTCTGGCTGCGTGCGCGCAACTCCAATACCTGCCCCAGTAAAACGAGCGTGACGATCGCCGCTGCCGCTTCAAAGTACACATCTGGGCGATCACCCATGGTGCGGAACGACGCCGGAAAGATCTGCGGGAATAGGGTTGCTACAACGCTGTACGCGTACGCGACGCCCGTGCCCATGGCGATCAGCGTGAACATGTTGGTGCTGCGATTTAGCACCGACGCCCATCCACGCTGGAAGAATGGCCAGCCACCCCAGAGCACAACCGGCGTGGCGAGCAGCAGTTCGAGCCACGGTAGCCATTCCGCTCGGTACAGCGTCAGCCCATTCACGGACGCTTCGCCCATGAATGCATGCGGCCACAGCATGCTTCCCATGGCGATCGCCAAGAGTGGCGCGGTCAACGCCAGGCTGATCCAAAAGCGCCGCGTCATGCCGCGCAACTCGGGATTCTCTTCTTCGACTGTCACCGTGCGCGGCTCAAGCGCCATGCCGCAAATCGGACAATTCCCCGGCTCCGATCGTACGATTTGCGGGTGCATCGGGCAGGTGTATTCGCGTTTAGTCGCGGGGAGCGCCGGCGACTCGGGATCGAGAGCCATTCCACACTTCGGACAAGGGCCTGGCCCGATCTGTCGCACCTCCGGGCACATCGGACAAACGTAGGCGCGCGTGTCTTTTGCAGGCCCGCCCGCCGAGGTCGCGTCAGGAGCGGCTGCCTTCCGAATCGTTGGCCTGACCAAGGCCGGCCCACCCAGAGACACAAGTCCCGATACCATCGCCTGGGGCGCGGATGCCAGAATCTTCTCAGGATTCGCTTGAAACTTCGTGAGGCAACCGGCCGAGCAGAAGAAGTACTCTTTCCCGCTGTGTTGCGCTTGGTAGCGAGCGTTTGCTGGATCTACATCCATGCCACAAACGGGGTCTTTCTGCTTGGCGGGGGACGATGCGGCGTTCGAGGTGTCCACGGGGTCGAGGTGCTCCATACTGGGGTGGTCCATAGTTTCGTTGCTTGAAGTCTATATCGACTGCGGAATTCGTGTGACCACCGGCAGCTGCCGAGCTTAGCTCGGCTTGGACCCTTCGACTTCGCTCAGGGCAGGCTTACGAGGGCGCCAGTCCCCACACGAGCAGTTCACGCTTGGCGGAACCCAAACCGTATTAGATACTCATATTGGATTATCAGTGAGTAATCTTCGAATCTTAATTCCCTGGGAGAAATGAATGACATATCTCGAAGTCGCGTACCGCTACCAGACTCCGCCCGGAGAGGCTGAGTTGCGGGCCATTGACAGTGTCCGCGAGGTCTATGGAATCCAGTGCATCCAGTTCAACGAGAAAGAACGGACGGTGCGGGTGCTGTTCGACGCCTCGCGATTGAAGAGCGACTCGGTCGCCAAATTGCTGCGCCAGGCTGGCATTGACGTGCAGGATCGGCTGGTAGTGGCCTGAGCGTTTCTTGCGAGAATTTCTGGCGAGAGGTGATCAGAGGTGATTGAACAACACCCCGCCCATTTCCCTGTTAAATCCTCATTTTAGGAGGACTTTCTGGGGGAAGGGTCGGGAAACTGAGCGGAGTGTACTTAGGCGACAAACGGAGTTGCAAAGGGGCATTCGGAAAGACCTCTGGCCGAAGTATTTTCCCAAATGCCCCGTTGCGCGCCACTTCGTCTGTCCTAAGGAGAAGCATGTCGGATACCATCGCTAACGCGTTGGCAGCACGTGTGGATAGAACGCCGGGTCGGGTAGGTTTTGCGCTGGGCCGGAAACTTTTACCCTAATTTACAAATCTTGTATTTTCTATGATTTTGGCAGGGCTGCCGATTTCCACAGCCAGCGTGGGATTTGGCGCGAAGCGGAAGCCTAGTCGAATGATCGGGTTGGGCGAAACGATTCTGTTTCCGTTATAATCCGAAGACGCAATTCTGCCGGATGCGCCCGTAGCTCAATTGGATAGAGTGCATGGCTACGAACCATGAGGTTGGGAGTTCGATTCTCTCCGGGCGCACCATTCTACCTACCTGTTCTGGGTTGAGAACCGACTTCGTTCGCGAAGCCGGTAAGGAGACTCTATGAAAAGCATTCTCTGGGCTCTGTGTCTGGTGGCGCTGGTCCGTCCGGGAACCGATCTCAGCGCTCAAGTCAATCCCTATAAGGACGGCACTCCCGGGGTCACCGGGTATCGATCGGAAGTCTTGGCTGAGGTGATGATCCAAGAAGACAAATTCCTGCGTTTAGCGGAGGCTATACCCGCCGATAAGTACACTTGGCGTCCGGCGCCCGATGTGCGCTCCTTTGCCGAAGTATTCCTGCACGTATCGGCTGCCAACTACAACATCTATAAGCTCGTTGGCACACCCCCGCCGGCCGGCGTCGATGTAAAAGGGCTGGAGAAGTCGACCACCGACAAGACCAAGGTTATTGCCACGCTCAAGGACTCGTTCGCCCATGCCCGCAAGTCGATCACGGCCATGCCCGACGCCGACCTCGACAAGAGCCTGGACTGGTTCGGGGGAAAGAACACCGAACGCGGCGTGCTCCTGTTTGTCGTTCGTCACGCCGCCGAGCATCTCGGACAGTCGATCGCCTATGCGCGTTTCATCGGAGTGGTTCCACCGTGGACCGAAGACGCCCAGAAGCAGCAGAAACCAAAACCAGAGGTTGCGCCCAAGGCGAAGCAGCAATAATCGCCGGAAAATTCCCGCGCGTACGTTACTTGTACCGCAGCCTACTGGGGAGTTGGCTTCTTCACCAGATTGGCGTGCGTGGCGACGCATACCCATTGACCTCCGGAGGATATCCACGTATCCGTGAAGCGGCCATAGCGATCGAATGGTTTTCCCTTGTTGGTCCCCTTGAAGTGATAAGCCCCAGTCACTACTGCTACGCCCGGGTAGAAGTAGACGTCAAGTCCGTTATTCACAAGCAGGCTGATCTGCACACCAGGATCTTTGTTATCGGCAATGAATCGGGCTTTGTTCATCAACGTGCCATCCCAGTCGGTATAGACGTACGTGTCCGCGACCAGTCGGTTCAGCGCTTCTCCATCGCGCTGCATCTGAGCCTGGTTCCAGGCGTTTTCGAACGCGATTAACTTGCTCTTCTCCGCCCTCTCGTCCTGGGGTAAGACTTGCACGCTGGTCAATAAAGTGGATATCAGTACGAGGGCACCCGCAAATCGCCGTCTCATCATTCGTTGTTCTGCCAATCCGCCAGTGCAGGATTTCAGCCCTTCGGGCGAATGTCTAGGCACGAATGGTCAGACCGCGGTCAGTACTGTGTTCTTGACTTGCTTGAACGCTTCCGAGGTGGGATCAATCAGATCAAAATGGCCTGCATGCGGAATCTCCAGCAACTGGGCCGACTCGCCGGCCTTCTTTTTTTGCACGACATAATCGCGGCTGAACTCCGGCGGTACTGTGTCATCTTCGCTGCCGTCGATCAGCCATTGCGGGGCGTGCGGAATACTGAGCTCCATCGGGTCCGCTTCCCGGTAGTGCTCCGGCACCGCGTCGGGTTTGCCGCCCAGAAATTCGGCAACGGCGTCGTGGCTTAGGTGCAGCGCGAAGGCTTTCTTTAGATCGACCACTCCGGCCAGCGAAATTACACGACGGAGCGAGGTCTCATGCGCCGCTAAACACAGGGCAAGTTGCCCGCCGGCCGAATGTCCCATCACGACCAGCCGGTCGAGGTCCAGATGGAATCGGGAATGTTCCTGCTGAACAAAGCGGTAGGCCGAGCGGATGTCCTCAAACGTACCGGGCCATCTGCCGCCGGCATTGCCGATCCTCCGGTATTCGACGTTGAAGGTCGCGACACCCGACGCGCGCAGCGCTTCGCACAGGTGTCCGGCGTGCGCGAGGTCATACTTCGCCCGCCAAAAACCGCCGTGGATATTCAACAGGACGGAATGCGGTCCCTTCGCACGCGGCAGACGGACTTCAAGAAACTGATTAGGATCGGAGCCATACGCGATATGCGCATCGGGTGGCGGCTGCGGGCGGTTGAGAACGTCTTCGGCGGACACGGATTTCTCCCGGGCACAAACCTATGGATGCCGTGAGCAGAGGCAGTCTGCCGAGCTGCGCTCGGCTTGGACGGGCGAGGGTGCCCGTCCCCACACTAGCGTCCCCACACGACCGGGCCTAGCCCTGCTTCGTCTTTAGTTTGCTCTTATTTTCTTCAATGAAGACCTTAAGGTCGGGAACAGCATCGAGCAGTTTTATCCACTGTTCGTAATAGAGCGTGACCGGAAAGCGGCCCAATCCATATACGCTGACGCCGCCCTTCTCACTCACGCGGAACTCCATAACGCCGCTTCTCTTCTTTGTCTCGACTTGCTTTTCCAGATCGGATAGGCGAGCTTTCAATTCTTCATAAGTTGGTTCTGTCATGAATGCACCTCGAATGTTTCTTTTTTATCATTCTTTTTTATCATAGGGGGTCTCGGCTCTCCACTACGTTGTTCAGAAAAAGCGGCCCACTTTGAAGAAGAACTTGCGATGATCGTTATCTCCGATGCTCCCGCCAAAGAACAGCGGGCCAAACAACGTCTGGAACAGAAGGCCGACGGTTGCATCCTGCGCGAGCTTCCTCGCGCCCGGCGGTTGACCGTAAGCCTTTCCCGCCTCGTACATCGTAAGCAGATATACATTCTGCTTCAACAACGGCGAGATTTCCCGCACTTTGAATAGGAATGCCGGCTGCAGCAGAAAATACTGATTGGTCAACAACTCGTTCGTCCCGTATGCTCCGAGGCGCAGCGGGCCGCCCAGGCTGAAGGGCGGGAAGCCGGTGTTCCTGGTCGAGAAGGCGGTGCCCCCCGATGCGAAGAACAGCACCGACGACTTCTGGCTCGTGCGCTCGGCCAGCCCCAGACGCAGTTCTTCCGTCGGTACCACATCCGTGGTGCCAGGGGCAGTGTCATAGAACTTAAATGTCGACTCCAGGCGCGCGCCGCTGCGCGGAATCACCGGATCGTCAAAGCGTTCGAGCCGGTAACGCAGCGCCGTCACTCCGAACCGTCCCTTGACCGCTGGCGCCACTGGAATTCCAATATCCTCGTTGACCTTCTGATATCCGGCCTCGTATCCCACGCGGAGTTCCGCGCCCCGTCCAAAGGTATATCCCAGGTCCAGGCCGCCGCCCATTATGCGGTTGCGATAGTCACCCAGAAGCTTGTTGCGCTGGTAAACGAAAAACGGACTGCTGTCGGCGATCCCATGCACCGCGCCGAACCAGCCCGTGTAGGACGTGAAGGGATGAAAGTATTCTGTTTTCAGTCCGTACTCGGAGCCCGCGATGATATCGTTGCGCCACTCCGACCCGAATCCACGGACATCGAGGAACGTGATGCGCGCTCCAACCTCGAAGAGGACATTCTTGTAGTCCGACCCATCAATGACCAGGGTAGGATGCACCGTTGGCGGCGCGTAGTCTTTCTCTTCGGCTTCAACCTCCAGCCCGTGTTGCCCGTCCCGCACCACGTCGCGATACCCCGCTCTGGTGAAGCGTCCCAGACCGGTGACGCCCATCATCTTTTCGTCCAGTTGATGCGGATCGATCGGGTGTCCCGCCAAGTCGGCCAATTGGTGTTGAAGCCCCTTAAGGACGTCCCCTTGGGCGCCGGTGACCTCCACGAACTCGGGCACCGGCACGGGTCTGCGCTTCGCTTTCCGTGCGTCCACGATCTGGTGCCACTCGTCTTCGCTGACCCGGAGACGAGTAAGCAGCGCGCTCTTTGTCTGGGCGGCTTTGTATCCTTCGGCCTCGAGCTTGTCGTAGAGGTTGTAGTCGATCGTAGTAAACCGCTCCACATCCGCCTTCAGCAGGATGTCGGCGTCCTCCATGCTGCGCAGCTCGTTGACCGCGATGCTGACGTTTGCCGAGCGCTGCAAGACCGCGACCGACGAGAGTGGCGCCTTCGGATCCAGGCGCGGCAACGCCAAATGAACAGCGATCACAATGTCCGCGCCCATTTGCCGGGCCACGTCCACCGGCAAGTTATCGGCCAGACCGCCGTCAACCAGTACGCGATTGCGTTCGCGCACCGGCGTAAAAAATGCCGGCAGTGACATCGAGGATCGCATCGCCTCCGCCAGCGAACCATGGTCGAACACGTAAGAGTCTCCCGCTACGAGATCGGTCGCCACGCAACGGAATGGGATGGGCAACTCGTCAAAGCTCTTCATCTCCGAATAAGGCAGGCCGACCCGATCCAGAATCAATCCCACCTGCTGTCCGGAATTAAAGCCGCTGGGAAACTGCGTGCCTTTCTTCAGCCCGAATTCAAAGGCATTGGGATAATCCCGCCGGTCTTCTTTCCGGCGGAATGACAGGTCTTTATAGGGCGTGACACCTGTCAGCACTTCACTCCAGTTGATACTTCGGATCAAAGCGGAAAGCTGATCGGGCGATTCTCCGCTGGCATAGATCCCTCCGACCAAGGCGCCCATGCTGGTGCCGGCAACCACGTCCACCGGTATGCGATTTTCCTCCAGCCACTTGATCACGCCGACGTGGGCTAATCCGAGCGCGCCACCGCCTTCGAGCACAAGGCCGATCCGGGGGCGTGGACTGCCGGGCGTCGCTGCCACGGCCTCAGTTGGTGGTTGGGCGACACCGCCAGGAGTATCCTGTGCCCAAACACAAAGACTCGACACGAGCATCACCATCACGCAAACAGCGAAGCTACAAGGGTTCATTGCGCCTCCAAAGCGGCACGAAAGCTTAAGATGCCATGTTAGCCTGCAAAAGGAGGAGGGCGAGGGTCTCGCGAAGAACTTCCCGGTACTACCGCGACACCTTCTCTTTAGTTGCAAAAGTCTTCACAATCGTCTTTGCGAGCGAGCCCTTCCCGGCGATCTAACGCTGCCATGGCCTGTTGGCGATGCCTCCCTGAGGCAGGAATGGAAGCGCAAATGCTAAACTAACTTGGGCGACAATTTCTGAGTGGAGATTACAGAATGGCGAAATCAGTGAAGAATGCACTTCTTGAGAGCGTGCCCATGCTGGTGCTGCTGGGTCTGCTCGCTGGCGCCGTGGGCGGCCTGGGAATAGGCCTGATCCAGTTGAGGGCCGCGTCATCCGCAGCCAGCAGTGCCAAGTAAATTCTGATTGCTGCAGAATCAACAACCCGCCTGAATCAACCAAACGGCTGGAGCGGGAGACGGGGATCGAACCCGTGACATCCAGCTTGGGAAGCTGGCGTTCTACCGCTGAACTACTCCCGCTCAACTTCGTCAGACTATCATTCCGCTCAATCCAAGACAATGTTCGGTAGTGGGCGAGTTTCCTATTTCCCTGCGATGTCGTGCCAGTGGTGCATGACGGCGCAACTGAGGTGACCTATCACGAACCAAAATACGGCGAAGAGCACATTCTTGACTCTTGGCGTCATAGCGACATCATGCCATAGGCGGGATGCTAAAGCGAGACTGTGGGTATTCAAACTGATCCGCTTCCCCATTCCCAGCGTTTGCCTTTCTTCCACATTCTTCGTAAGATTCCCGCTCGCGACTTGCACACGAACTCATCTCACGTCGCTCATTCAACACCACAGGAGCCTTGATGTCCGACGATTCCCTTCCCTCGCAGTTCAATCCGACGGTCAACTCGAATTCCAACTCGCGCCGCAACTTTCTTCGCGCCGGGATGGTAACGACTCTTGCCACGGTTGCTTATCCGGCGCTCGGCGCGGCTCGCGTTGCCGATCCTGTCCCTGCGCCTGGGCCGGGCGTCCAAAACGTCGAGCGAAACTTCAAGAAAGATTTCGAACTCGACGAGATCACGATTGACGATCTTCAGAAGGCCTTCCAGTCCGGCCAGTATTCCTCTCGCTCTTTAACCGAGAAGTACCTGGCACGCATTGCCGAGATCGACAAAGCCGGACCCATGGTCAACGCCGTCATCGAACTCAACCCCGATGCTCTCCAGATCGCCGACGCGCTCGATCAGGAGCGCAAGTCGAAAGAGCTGCGTGGGCCGCTTCATGGCATCCCGCTTCTCATCAAGGACAATATCGATACCGGGGACCGCATGCAGACAACGGCGGGCTCTCTGGCGCTTGCCGGATCGCCTGCTCCGAACGACGCGTTTGTCGCCGCGCAGTTGCGTAAGGCCGGCGCCGTGATTCTCGGCAAAACCAATCTCAGTGAATGGGCCAACATTCGCTCCAGTCATTCGACCAGCGGATGGAGTGGCCGCGGCGGACTTACTCGTAACCCTTATGCTCTCGACCGCAATCCGTGTGGATCGAGTTCCGGGACTGGAGCCGCGGTTTCCGCGAATCTTTGCGTTGCCGGTGTGGGCACGGAGACGGACGGGTCGGTCGTCTGTCCCTCTTCCGCGAACGGGCTGGCAGGGCTTAAACCTACGGTTGGACTTGTCAGCCGCAGCGGCATCGTTCCGATCTCGCATAGTCAGGACACGGCGGGACCGATGGCTCGGACGGTGCGGGATGTCGCCATTCTTCTCGGCGCTATGGCGGGTGCGGATCAACAAGATTCCGCGACCGCTGATAGTCGGGGCAAGCTGTTTGCCGACTACACAAAATTCCTCGATCCTGCCGGCCTCAAAGGCGCGCGCCTGGGAGTGGTGCGCAAATATTGCGGCTTCAACGATGCCGTCGACCAGCTAATGGATACGCTCATCGGCGAGATGAAGCGAGCGGGCGCGGAGATTGTCGATCCCGCCGACATTCCCACCATCGGCAAGTTCGACGAGAGCGAGCTTACCGTCTTTTACTATGAACTCAAGGCCGACCTTGCGGCCTATCTGGCTCGCCGCGGTAATATTTCGGTTAAGAGTTTGAAGGATGTGATTGAGTTCAACGAGCACAATCGCGACCGGGAAATGCCTTACTTCGGGCAGGACATTTTTCTCAAGTCGGAGCAGAAGGGTCCGCTCAGCACAAAAGAATATGTCGATGCGCTGGCCATGAATCAAAAACTCAGCCGCCCCGAGGGCATCGACTTCATCATGGACAAGTTCAAACTCGACGCACTCGTCGCCCCCACGGCAGGTCCCGCCTGGCTCACCGACCTGATCAACGGCGATCACGCCGCCGGAGGCAGTTCGAGCGCCGCCGCCGTCGCGGGATATCCCAATATCAACGTGACAGCCGGATACCTCTGGGGGCTGCCGGTTGGGATCTCCTTCTTCGGGCGCGCCTGGAGCGAGCCTACACTGTTCAAGATCGCCTATTCGTTCGAGCAGTTGACGAAGGCCCGTCAGAAGCCGCGCTTCCTGCCCACGATGGCGATACCGGCTGCCTCCTGACAGGCCGCTGCACAAATCTTAACCACAGAAGACACAGAGGACAACAGGGGGGAACACCACAGGGAAAAAGACCTCCGCGTCACTCCTCTTTGAACCTCTGTGCCCTTTGGGGTTCCAGCTTTTACTGCTGCGGAGTTGCATTTGGGCTCGGCGACTTGTCGAGCCTGGGGTTGTCCTGTGCTGCTTGATCGGGAATTACCGGCGCGATTGGCGCTAGCTGAGGATCGTTCGGGCCGGGCAGTAACGATGACGGGGCAGAAAACAGCGGGTCTGGCAGCGAATCGGGCACCAACTGCGGTTGCGAAGGCCGGATACCCTTCGCTTCTACGATCGACCATCGCCAATCTTCATCGGGGCCGGGAGTGAGTCCAATGTCTTCGTGGAACGCAGTGGTGCTGAATGGCTTCGCCTCAGCCTTGAGATGATAGAGGAGCGTTACGTCGGAACGCCGCTCGACGGTCACTGGTGCAAGGCCCTCAGCGGCGGGAATCACACGCGCGCGAGCGGCAACTTCGGCGTTCTCTCCAGGCTTGCGTTCAAGGGTCAGGCCAATGGTGATTTCGCGAATGTCCCAGTCAGTTCCGTTGAATACTTCCAGTTGCAGACTTTCATCCTGAATGGAACCGGGGCCGTCGAGCTTGAGCAGTTCGGCGAGCGGCAAGTCTTCGACGAGAACCGGCTTGATCAGCAGCGAACTTGCCCGGGCGTTGAAGGAAAGACTGCAGGTTACATCCGGTGACGATATCTTGAGGGTATTGCCGGACGGGTCGATGGAGAAGACGGTCTTGTCTGGTTTGACCGGCCTTGCTTTCTTGGCGTCGTCCATGACCTGGGCCAGATTGTCGTTATCGATTAGCGGGTGGGCTGGATCCGGCTGTTGTTGAGGCTGCTGCAATCTATTTTTGCGCACGTAGCGTGCGAGATCGCCGAGCGACGGAGCATCCTCTTGCGCCGAAGCAGCCAAGGGGGAAAACAATACGGAGAGCAATACGAAGAGCAGCGCACCGAGCGGCATACCGAACGGCACGATGGGCGCAACCAACCGCAAGCTGAGGAATCTGGATGGCATGATTTCGGTCGCCGAGCGGCGCGTGTGCGCTCAGCGGGTCCACATAGAAATCTTAGGCGAGATGGAACGGAAAAGAAGTTACCGCAGGTGCACGGTAGTGCTAGCACTTCCGGGGATGGGAAAAGGGCGTCGGTGAAACGGGCAAGGACACGCTCGGATCGAAGCGACACGCAACGGGGCGCGCCCAAGCCCTTTCGCCAACTGCTTTTTACAGCAGGCCAGAGGTACGGAAACGGGCAATCGGATCGGCTACACGCATTGGTTGACGCTTAAAAACCCAGCGCGCCACCGCAATCCCCAATGCCGCATAACACAAATGCCAGAGTTTCATATAATCGCTCCCCACGCCGGACCTTTGCTGGGGAGAGACTACGAAAGGTCCCGTCGTGAAATAAACTTACCTCTGGTTCATCGGCAGGTCTAGGCCACGAAGGTGCTATGAAATCGGGCGGAAGTAATCGTGGGTAATCAAGTGCCGTACCCACAAGTGGGCCGCCTCCTGCCGGGCGGGGACGCCCGGCTCTCCACCA
>WNFA01000927.1_pt1 | contig 28058 bp, 27 predicted proteins | sample 5400481 | NCBI WGS metagenome assembly WNFA01 (sample SAMN13153340, study PRJNA577476) | soil metagenome | isolation source: 120 cm saprolite under Douglas fir tree site 2 hole 1 replicate 2 | place: USA:California | collected 2015-04-18 | reverse complement strand
CACTCCTAAGAAGTTCAGTCGCGTAGTCCTCGGAACCGTGATCATCCTCGCTGTGGGCGTGCTCTGGTGGTTAGGACATAAACCTCGACGACCGCGTACTGTCTCGTCCAATGCCCTTTACGTCTTACCAAACAACGTTCCGTTTACATTGCACAAGACGGGTTATTGGTTGGACTGTTGGTTCGACGAGCACTCGAATGTTGATCGATGCAAACTTACGGATGAAAACGGAAACGGGACGTTTGAGGATGTGTTTCTCCCCTGCGTAGGCCAAACGCCACTCAAACAATGGGAATTGGTCTTTGACACACGATGGACGGGATACACATGGACCCGATCGCCCGACAAAGGTATTAACGTCCCGTTCATTGACTTAAAGGATCGCCAAGTCTTGCTTCCCCAAAGTTTCTATGTACAAGCCAAGCGCGATGCAGGTTGTTCTCCCCTTTGAGAAAGCACGTTGACGTAATTAGGCGTTTTGCACTAACTGAGAATTGTGGGTTAAACAGCTGAAAAAAGTAAGGAAGGCGCAGAAAGGGTACCTCTGGCGCTAAAGCGCGGACACATTTCCAAAGACCTACGGCACGAGTAAACTCGTACCCTACCCGTTCGTTTCAGCTATTGGTGTTTTTCAGCAAACTGGAGGGCCAATCTCACAACAACGCAGTGATCGCAGCGCTTCAAGCGCTGCGCCACCCAAAATCAAGTGCGGAATCGACGTTTCCCGCATCCCGCCAGGAACTACTTCGCCGTTACCAGGGAATGCGTGATGGCATGGACGGAAAGCGCGATGCGGTTCTGCACTCCGACTTTGCGCATCAATTTCGCGACGTGAGCTTTCACGGTGCGTTCCTCGATGCCCAGGGCCGAGCCGATCTCTTTGTTGGAGCGGCCGGCAACCAGCATCTCTAGAACTTCCTTTTCGCGGTCGGTAAAGGTAATCCGGCCGGCGGGGAAGATGCGGCCTGGGGATGCGCTCACGCGTTCGATGAAAGTCGAGAGAACGCGGCGCGGCGCCCACACCGAACCTTGATGCACGATGCGGAGAGCCTGGATGAACTCAGCTGGCGAGGCTGCCTCGTCCACGTAGCCTTTGGCGCCGGCGGCGATGGCTTTGAGGACGCTTTCATCGTCCATGCCGGAACCGGTCACGATGATGCGCAGGTCGGGCCGGACGGCTTTCATGCTGGCCATAATGTCGTACAGATTCTGGCCACCGCGATTGCCCAGCAGGACCAGATCGATGTTTGGCAACTGGTTTAGGTCGGTTAGCGAGGCGGAGACCAACTCCAGATCAGGTTCGGTATCAAAGAGGGCCCGGAATCCTACAAAGCGCAGTGGATCGCTCTCCACTACGGCGACACGTATCAGCGGCTTTCTGGCGACGGCAGCTTTCATCAAGGTTTCCCTGTTAGGATTGCATCCTGCTTAAGCTTGCCTGAAGCAGTGAAGAATTGGAACAATTGGTGATCGAGACAAATTACGGGGGTAACCCCCAAATCGAGCACCAGAGGAGGATCTTGCATGAACCGAGGCCGGATGCGGCGGTATTGTGCTGGGATTCTGGCGGTGGGCATGATGGGGACGGGACTGGGGTTGGCGCAGGGGCAAATGTCCGGGCAAGCGTCGGCACAAACGTCGGCGCAAACGTCGGCACAAACGACAGCACCACCTTCAGGCCAGCCTTCCGGAACATATCAGCCGAAATTTCCGGGCGATCCGGCGCGGTCGGAATCGGAAGCGCAGGCGCTTGGCTACATGCGGGTGGTGCTCCGGGCGGAGAACGCTTACAAGAAACGGCATAACAAATATGCAGATTCGCTGGCATCTCTGGCGGGGACGGGAACCTTTACCAAGCGCATGGCGCACTCGACCGAGCGCGGGGATTACACGGCCAGCTTCCGTCCCAACCATGATCGTGCGAATCATGACGGGTTCGTGCTCACCATGACGCCCAAGCAGATGGACGCGGAACACCGCTCGTTCTATGCGGAAGAAGATGGGGCAATTCATGGGGACGATCAGAAGGCTGCGGATATGGATTCGCCGAAAGTGAAGTGAGCAAGTGGCGGCGTCGCGTGGCTTGTGGAGGCCCGGGCGTCCGTGCCCGACGGGCGAGGACGCCCGTCTCTCCACCGCCATCATTCGTGTTTCTCCATTGTCGTTTGGCGTTACTCTTCTGGACTGTGGGGGCCATCGTCGCGATCGGAACGAGTGGGTTCGGGCTGCACGGTGTGAATCTGATCGGCGATGCGGCGGACCGGGAGTGGCCCGCTCTCGGTGCCGTGGCGTCGCAATTCCTTCACGATGTTTTCGTGGTCGTGCGCTCCATAGTCGTGGGCGAAGCGGGTAAGGGCCTCGGTCAGAATGTCATGGTGGTGTACGTTTTCCAAACCCGGTTCCCGGGTGACATTCAGCCATAAGCGATGAAGCAGGACGACGTCCTCGTTCTTCATGGTGGGCGTGTGTGGACCGATGCGGAAGGTATCGACGATGCCGTCGGGCTGAACGATCTGGAGTACAAACTGCTTTTTGGGTTCCGGGATGGCTTCCCATGCGCTGCCGAGGGCGAACGCCTGCTCGGCGGTCGTCATTTTGCTGGAGAGTCCGGCGGCGACGGCGGAGGACTCGAGGTTGTGGGCGGTCTGGGCAATGGCCGACCAGGGATCACGAGCCGGGACCACCAGAAGCGAGATCCTCTTGCCGACACTTTCGGCGACGGAGACGGCGCGCGTAAACAGGGTCTGCTCGTAATCGCTGAAAACCTGCTCGCTGGAAAGACCGTAGGCTGCGGTTCCGAATTGGCTCACTCGGGCGGTCATGACGACCACGTCCTGTTCGCGCGTGTCGGTATGCTCCAGCACCCAGCGCAGGTGATTGAGAGTGTTGTAGTCGCGGACGGGAACCAGCACGTTGCCGGGGCGGATGCCGAGAGAGCCGCGGTCGACTGTGTCGCGCTGCAGCAACTGGAAGTGATCCTTCATATGCTCTTTGGCGAGCGCGTGTTTTTTCCGATTCGCGTGTTCGGAAACCGTGAAGATCACGAAGAAGATCGCCGAGAAGGAAACACCCGCGAGGGTGGCTACGGATTTGGTAGCCAGATTTATGAGGGCCGTCGAGAGTAGAACGAGCATGACCGAAAACAGACCGATGGGTATTTCGGTTCCGCCAATGGTGAGGTTCGGGGGAACCTTCCAGCCGCGCTCACCTTTGTATTTGAAGCGCAGGACGAGCATGGACAGGCTGTTGAAGGTGAAACTCCAGATCACGCCGAAGGCATACGCTTCACCGAGCACATAGACATCGCCGCGGCTTGCCAGGATGGTGAGGATCTGCAGCAAAACGACCATGTTGATGATTCGGGAACTTGTCCCATACTTGCGGTGGGGAAAGCGGAACCAATCGGCGAGGACTCCGTCTTCGGAGACGCGGTTCAGGACGCCATTGGATCCGATGATCGCGGTGTTGACGGCGCCGGAGAGGATGAGGAACCCGACCACCACAACAAATGCGCGGAAGATCAGGCGCAGGATGAGAGGCCCCCACATGTACATGGCGAGGCCGGAGATCAGATTGTCTTTGTAAACGGGAACGCGGACAGCATCCGGAATCAGCATGACGGACAGCAGCGCGGACAGTCCGGTGAAAACGAAGCTGTAGATGGCGATGACGATCGCGGCTTTTTTCAGATTCTTGAGCTTGGGATGAGCGAGTTCACGATTGACCTGGGCGAGCGATTCTTCGCCGCTCATGGCCAGCACGGAGTGGCCGAAGGCAATCAGGATTCCGAGCAATCCGAACATTCGGGCAAGACTCTGCTCGGGAAAGCTGTGACCGAGAAAGCCGAGCGACTCTTTGGAGAAATGCAGGTTCTGAGGAACGGGAAGCGGAACGGGGTTGTATCCCGCCTTGACGAGGGTAAGTGCCGACCAGGCGAGCAAGATGACCACCATGACGGTGGTGATCTGCATGACGCGGAGAGCTTTCTCGCTGGACTCCTGGATGCCCTTGGTATTTTCCCACCAGTAATAGATCGTGACGGCTAGAGCGAACACCACAGACGTCATGTTGACGTTGAGGTGTGGTGTGCCATGGAAGAGGTTGTGGACGGCGCGGGGAATCCAGCCGTGTATGTCGGCGGCGATTAAGGTTTCGTTGATCAGGCCGACGATGTACTGGCCGGCCGACACCCCAGAGATCGGCCCGGTGAGGATGTAATCGAACATCAGGGCGGAGACGCTGAGTTTGGCCAAGGTGCCGCCTAGCGCTTCCTTCACCACTTTGTACACGCCGCCACGGACGAACATCGAGCAGCTTTCCACGTACACGGCCCGCACGGCGAATGAAAACAGCATGACCGCGACGATGAACCAGGGGGCGGACTTTCCGACTGCCTGTTCGGCTATTCCACAGGCATAGAAGGCGGACGAGGCAAGGTCGTTCAGCACAATGGCGGCGGCCCGCCAGTAGGAGATGAACGTGAGCATCACCGAGGTGGCCACGACGATGCGAACGCGATTCGACGGAGATGTAGGCCCGAACGAGGACATGGCGGACTAGGAGTGGTTCTGTTCCTCCCGGCCAAAAAGCAGCTTGAGGTCTTCAATCCCGCTGAGCACGAGGACGATAACGGAACCAATGGCGCCGACGACGAACATCGCTTCGAGAATTCGCACCAGCACGGTGACGATGATCAGACCCATAAGCAGACCGTAAGCAGACTATGTTATTTGAAACGAGGCAGGTTGACCAATTCGAAGATTGGGACGGAGCGATTCGCGGTTTGACAGTTTAGGGCTGCATTCGGTTGGATGATCGCGGCTAGATCAAAATCTTCACCACAGGGGGCACGGAGGAACACAGGGGAAGGCTTGAGTCTTGCTTGTGTTCGTCTCGTGCTGGGATCCTAAACCACAGACGCGTCATTCTTTCGGACTGTCTTTCGGACTGCGAAAGCGACTTTGCTATGCTGACGTGTGCGACGAATCCCTTCCAGTGCCTGGCGTCTTGCCGTGCTGTCGGCCGGGCTGCAGATTGTAATTTTTCCGCTTCCGAATCTCTACTGGTTCTCGTGGATCGCGGTAGCGCCGCTGATCGTGGCGATCTTGCGGGCGCGGGCTCCGGAGACTCTGCAACTACGGCTCGACGATCAGGCGCGTCTGCTGCCCGCCACGCCGTGGCAGGGGTTCGTACTGGGCTACCTGTGCGGGATCCTCTGGTTTGCCGGGACCTGCTACTGGATCTTTGACACCATGCACCGCTATGGCGGGTTGCCGATTCCGGTCGCGGTGCTGGCGCTGGCCTTGTTCTGCATGTATGTCGGCCTTTATCACGGGATGTTTGGGCTGCTGCTGGCTTTGGTTGCCGGGTCCAACGTTGGCGGATTGAAGATTGCCGCATCGGGAGCAGCGATCCGGCGCACGCTGGTGGCGGCTCCGTTTCTTTGGGTTGCGGTGGAGCTGGCCCGGACGCGGATTACCGCTTTCCCGTGGGAGCTCTTGGGATACGCGCAGACGGGGAATTTTGCGCTCACGCGGATCGCAACATTTACCGGCGTCTACGGACTCTCGTTTGAAATCATGCTCGTGAACAGCGTGTTCGCAGCTGCGTTTCTGGCCGCGAAGGAGCGACGGAAGCGGCTTCTGGTGGCGGCATGCGCGGCGGTGGTGATCCTGCAGACGGGGCAATGGCTGGCGCCTCCTCCAGTGGCGGCGGATCACACTGCGCTTTTGGTGCAGCCGGATATCCCGATTCAGACCGGGGAGATGTGGACGAAGGATTATTTTGAGAGCACGCTGCGGGAATTGACCACGATTAGTTTGCGTCCTGCCGCAGAAAAAGCCGGGCAGCGGTACGACTTGATTGTGTGGCCGGAGTCACCTTCACCCTTTTATACGAACGATCCTCTGTTTCGAGATGCGGTGAGTGAGCTGGCGAGGCAGGCGGGAACGTGGGTGGTGGCGGGATCGATTGGCATCACGCCTGCGATGCACGCCACTATGAACAGCGGCGGGGGAAACTCGGGCGGAGAAAGCTCGCAGATTTTCAATTCTGCCGCGCTGGTCAATCCGCGGGGGGAGTGGGTTGGACGGTACGACAAAGTGCATCTCGTGCCCTTCGGTGAATACTTGCCGTTTCCGCAGGTGTTTGCGTTTGCCGGAGGGCTGACCAAAGAAGTGGGAGAGTTTCAGCGAGGCGCGTCGCGAACGCCACTGGAAGCCGCGGGCCAGCGGCTCGGGATGTTTATCTGCTATGAATCGATTTTTCCGGACGAAGTGCGACAGGGACCGCTGCACGGGGCGCAGGTTCAGGTGAACATTTCGAACGACGGCTGGTACGGCGACAGCGGCGCCTGGAAGCAGCACCTGCAGCAGACACAAATGCGGGCGATCGAGAATGAGCGGTGGCTGCTGTCGGCAACGAATACGGGAATGACAGCATCCGTCGATCCGTATGGACGGATCGTAGCGGCAACTCCGCGCAAGGTGCGGACCGCGCTGGCGGCGCCTTACGCGCTTAGTTCGAGCACCAGCTTTTACACGCGCCATGGCGATTGGTTCGCATATCTGTGTGCGATAATTTCAGGTGGCGCAATCGGCGCTCGATTTCTGAAAATTGGTAGTCAGTAGGGGAGTCTGGAGGCGTTTGTGGGTTCTGTTCGCTTGGCGATAGGGCTTTCCTCGATTGTGTTATGCGGCGCTCTCGTAGCACCGCAGACTCCCGTCGAGCAGTCAACGTCAGCTACTAAACCCAGTCCCCTGATCCTGGCAGCAAATGAGGGCGAACGGCGAGAATTTCGAACACGGCCCGGTGTGACGTTCACTGTAAAGGTTGATCCCAAGAACGGTGGCTCCGAACACATGACGGTCGTGACGGAAGACATGGCGCCGGGAGATAGAATTCCCATCCATCGTCATCCTCATGCGGATGAGCTGATTTTTATTCAAAGCGGAACGGGAAGAGTGACACTGGGAGACAAGGTGCAAGAGGCACACGCCGGCACGATTGTATTTATTCCGAGCGACACATGGATTGGGATGGAGAATGTCGGAAAGGAGCATTTAACCCATATCGATGTGTGGTCGGCACCGGGATTCCAGGAATATATGCGAGCTATTTCAGTCTCAGCAGGTGAACCGGTCGTCCCCCTGTCGAAAGCTGAAGTGAATGAGCTTCGTAAGAAGTACTCGCACTATGGAATTTATCAGTGAGAACCGACTCTGATTACCGACTACCGGGACGAGATACAACTTAGGCGCTAAAACATTATGTTGGATGAACTGGAACAGCAATACACTTCTTTAAAGACCAAGGTCCACGACCTGCGGGAGTATCTTTGACGCGAGTAAACTGCGCCAGCAGTTTGCCGAGATCGAAAAGCAGGCGTCGGATCCCAATCTGTGGTCGAATCCGGCAAAATCTCAGCAGGTAATGCGCGAGCGGAAGCGCCTGGAAAGCTTGTTGTCGCTCGAAGGCGACTTGGCCCGTCGAACTGACGACATCGCCACCTATTTCGATTTGGCCGGCGAAGGTGAGAATGTTGCGGCGGATTTGCAGCGCGACATGGACTCTCTGCGCGAACTCGTGGACAGGGTCGAAACCGAGACGCTACTTTCGGGCGAGAACGACGGCCTGAATGCGATCATGACGATTCATCCTGGGGCGGGCGGCACCGAGTCGCAGGACTGGGCGGAGATGCTGCTGCGAATGTATCTGCGCTGGGCGGAGCGGCAGGGATTCAAGACGGAGATGTACGACTACCAGCCGGGAGAAGAAGCGGGAATCAAGTCGGCGACGTTTTCGGTGATCGGACAGTATGCGTTTGGCTATTTGACTAGCGAGATTGGGGTGCATCGGTTGGTGCGAATTTCGCCCTTCGATCAGGCGAAGCGGCGGCATACATCGTTTGCCAGCGTGTACGTTTCGCCGGAGATTGACGACAGCATTGAGGTCGTCATTAAACCCGAGGATATTCGGATTGACACTTACCGTTCGAGCGGCAAGGGCGGGCAGCACGTGAATACGACCGATTCGGCGGTGCGGATCACGCATATCCCGACGGGCCTGGTGGCCAATTGCCAGAATGAGCGCTCGCAGCATAAGAACAAGGAGAAGGCGATGAGCATGCTGCGCTCGAAACTTTACGAATTCGAATTGGAGAAAAAGCGCGAGGTCACGAAAAAGATTGAGGATTCGAAACTGGATATCGATTTCGGTTCTCAGATCCGATCGTATGTGCTGCAACCTTACCGGATGATTAAGGATCACAGGACGAAACTGGAGATTGGCGACGTGGATCGCGTGCTGGATGGCGATCTGCGGCCGTTCATGCAGGCATATCTGCGGATGCGTCGGGGTGAGAAGAAAGCGTAAGCGGCGAGTTGTGCTATCGCCACGAAGAAATCTTTACCACGGGGGACACTGAGAGCACAGGGGATCCACAGGGGAGAGTTTCTGCGGATGCGGCGGGGCGAGAAGAAATAGGGGCGAGCAAAATCAGGGGCGAGAAGCAAATCGTGATCACACGCGCTGCAACGATCCATCGCGGTCTGAGCCTGGAGTACTTCACGGTGGTGTGGAATCTGCTGGAGGCGGTGGTCGCGCTGATTTCCGGCGCTGTGGCCGGCAGCATTGCGCTGATCGGATTCGGGCTGGATTCGCTGATCGAGGTGTCGTCGGGGACAATATTGCTCTGGCGCTTGCGCGCGGATCATGACGAGGAACGAAGGGAAAGGGTGGAGCGGAGTGCGTTGAGGCTGGTGGGCGTGAGCCTGCTCCTGTTGGCGGCTTACGTTGCGGGCGATTCGGTGATTAGCATGGTCGGGCGGAAAGCTCCGGAGAGAAGTCTGCCGGGAATTGCGTTGGCGACCGCGTCGTTGATTGCAATGCCGTTGCTGGCGCGCGCCAAACGTCGAGTTGCGTGGGCACTCGGCAGTGCGGCGCTGCAGGCCGATTCGCGGCAGACCGATATCTGCGCCTATCTTTCGGCTGTCCTGTTGTTGGGGCTGCTGTTGAACGCCACCTTTGGGTGGTGGTGGGCTGATCCGGTGGCCGGACTGGTGATGGTGCCTCTCATCGGGTATGAGGGAAGCGAGGCGCTGCGTGGAAAAACCTGCTGCCAGCATTGCGGGTAGAAATCACGAGTAGGAGATCATCCAGTCCTATGTTCTGCAAAGAAGGCTTAAGCACACGCCGAAATCTTTACCACAGGGGGACACAGGGGACACACAGAGGTACACAGGGGAGACCGCTGGTCGCAGCGAGTGCCAGTTGTCATGAAGGCTAGAAAGAAAATTTCGTTGAAGCCGCCGAGGCTCGGGATCCGCTTGCAACGCGCGTTTCAATATGCGTCCGAGAAACATGCTGGACAGACGCGGAAGAAGACGGCGGTGCCTTATCTCTCGCATTTGATGGGGGTCGCATCGCTGGTGCTGGAAGCTGGCGGTGATGAGGATATGGCGATTGCGGCGCTGCTGCATGATGTCGTGGAAGATTGCGGCGGCATGCCGAGGCTGCGGGAAGTCCGCAAGCAGTTTGGTCCGCGGGTGGCGAAGATCGTCGAGGGCTGTACGGATTCATTCGGCGACCCGAAGCCGGAATGGATGGAGCGGAAGAAAGGCTATCTGCGCGAAGTGAAGGATGCTGACGCCGAGACGCGGCTGGTGTCGGCTGCCGACAAGCTGCATAACGTCCGAACGATTCTGGCGGACTATCGGCAGGACGGCGAATCCATCTGGAAGCGGTTTTCGGGGAAAAAGGAAGGCACGCTCTGGTACTATCGCGCGTTGAGCGACGAATATCGGCGGCGGAACCCGAAACGTATTACGCGGGAGCTCGAAATTGCAGTCGCGGAACTGGAGCGGGCGGTGGGCAGGAAATCCCGATCCGCGAAAAAGATGGCGAAAGGACTCTTGAAGAAGAAAACCGCAACAGGTTCTGGGAGATAAACGATGTCTCGAATGCTTGATCTGATCCGCAATTCGCGACTTCCGTCGAACCAAATGCAGTTTGCGGCGCGCGGGGCCCTCTTGGTGCCGCCGGGGGAGATGATTGAGATTCTGGTCTATCTGGCGCTCCGCCACAAATTGTTTGGCGAGCAGGCGCGCCTGACGCTGGCCGGTTGGGATGAAAAAGCCAGCCTGGCAGCGGCCGCCGACCCAGCGACCAGCGCCGAGGTGTTGGGCTACTTTGTTTCTCCAGCGAACCTGAGGACCTCCCTGCTGCCGGCGCTCGCGGAGAATCCATCGGTAGAGGAAGCCGCGCTTAATCAACTTGCGGTGTTGGGGTCGCGCTCGGTGGTAGAAGTTCTGTTGACGAGCGCGCGAGTTATGAATTCTCCGCGGCTATTGCAGGCATTGCAGTCGAATGCCCACGTGCATCCGAATGAGCTCGCCGAAATTGCAAAGAAGCCTGCCGCCGTGGAGCCGAGCTCGGCAGCGGAGGCGGGCGCAACCGAAGCAGACGCAACCGAAGCGGACGCGCCGAACGAGTTAGTCGAGAGTACAGTCGCAAAATATCTGGAAGAGAACGCGGCGGAGCTGGCAGCCGAAAAAGATAAACCATTTCAACCCATAGGGATGTCGCTCGATGGTGAGGGGGGCGAGGCGGAGGGTGAAGCGGCGGCCGGAGTTGGTCCGCAAGCTGCCGCTGCTGCGGCTAGTGCAAGTGCGGACTCGGCAGCGGGAAAACCGTCGGCGGCGGCAGCGGCGGAGAAGCCGGCGGCGTCCGCAATCGCTGTCAAGGCCAAGAAGCAAGCGCCTCCGGGTCTGGAGGAACGGCGCGACAGCGTGCTGCAGAAGATTGCCAAGCTCGATATCAGGGGGCGGATCACGCTGGCGATGCGCGGGAGTAAGGAGGACCGGTCGATCCTGATTCGCGATTCCACGAAGCTGGTAGCAATCGCGGTGCTGGAGTCGCCCAAAGTTTCAGATGGCGAGGTGGAGAAGTTTGCGCTGCAAAAAAATGTGCTGGAGGCGGTGCTGCGCGCGATTCCGCTGAAGCGCCGGTTTGCGAAGAATTACAACATCATGCGGAACCTGGTCCAGAACCCGCGCACGCCGCTCGATCTCTCGTTGGGATTGATGAAGAACCTGCTGATTCATGACCTGAAGAATCTGTCGGGCAACAAAGAGGTTTCGGACACGATTCGCAAGCTGGCGCTGCGGATGTTTAAGCAGAAGATCGAAAAGAAGGGGTGACGGGGAAGGTCGCCGTGCATGTTCGCCGCGTATTTTTGGCTACCGCGACAGGGCGCGAGCGCTTCCGGAGACGCGGCAAGCCGCGTCTCTACGAGAAAGCATTGAAGGAATCCGATCCTATTTACGAACTGCTATCGCGGACGAAGACGATTGCTGTGGTTGGATTGTCAGAGAGTCCGATGCGGCCGAGTCACGGCGTTTCCGCGTACATGCAGGCGGCGGGATACAAAATTGTCCCCGTGAATCCGCGGATTGCGGAGGCGCTTGGGGAAAAAGCGTATCCGTCATTGCTCGAACTGCCGCTCGAAGTGCGGAAGAGGATTGATCTGGTGGATGTGTTCCGGCGGCCGGAATATGTGGATGAGATCGTGGAGCAGGCGATCCAGTTAAAGATTCCAGCGATTTGGATGCAGGAAGGCGTGGTCAACGAACGGGCGGCGGAGAAGGCGCGGAAGGCCGGAATGTTTGTCGTGATGGACCGTTGCGTTTTGAAGGAGCATCGGGCGAGATTCGGGTAGGGGAGACTTGGTTTGCAATAGCGTTATGCGTTCGCGCTGGAACCCAATTCCGTTCCGCGCGCCCCCACCAAAATCACGGTGGCGTCGTCACGCAGTCCAGTTCCATTCACGAATTTTCTGACGTCTGCGAGCAGGCCTTCCGGAGTAACGTCTGGTGACTGCATGTGGGCGAGGAGCCGCTCTGGGCCGTATTCTTCGCCGGAATCGAGTTCAGCCTCGGTGATTCCATCGGAATAAAACGCGATTCGCGAATGCTTGCCGAGTATCACTTCCGTCTCAGAGAACTTGCTGACTGAAATTCCCAGCGGCAAGCCGTGCTCGTGATTGATCCAGCGGTGGCCGGAAGGCTCGACCAGCAGGGGCGCCAGATGACCGGCGTTCGCGATCCGCAAAACGCGGGTGGACGGGTCGAGCTCGGCGTATACCATGGTGACGAAGCGTCCGCATGGAAAGTCTTCGATCATCATGTTGTTGAGACGCGTTAAAACCTCGGCGGGTCCAGAACCCGTTTGCGCGAGCGAGCGCAACATGCCGCGGGTGGCGGACATGAGAAGCGCCGCCGCCGTGCCTTTACCGGAGACATCGGCGAGAACCAAGCCCCAGCGTCCGTCAGGCAGGGGAATGAAGTCATACCAATCGCCGCCGACTGAGCCTGCCGGAATCGAAAGCCCGGACACGCGGAACCCCGGGATCAGAGGAGAGGTCCGGGGCAGCAGAGCCTGCTGAATCGCTTGAGCTTCTTCGGCTTCGCGGCTCATACGCTCGCGCTGCTCGCGTTCGTCGCCGAAGCGCCGGGCGTTGTGTACCGCGACAGCGACATGAGCGCACAGGCCTTGCAGCAGCCGCAGTTGGTCGGGACAGAAAGCGTCGAGCTCGCGATGGGAAGCGGTGAACACTCCTACTAGATCGCCTTCGCGTTGCAGCGGAATGGCGACTTCGGAGCGCGTGTCCGGCTCACAGGCTACGTAGTAGGGGTCGAGGGTGACGTCGGGAGCGTAGTGCATTTTGCCTGTGGCCGCGACGTGCCCTACCATTCCGGAGCCTACCTGGAGGCGATGGCCCTTGCCATAAACGCTGCAGCCGCAAACGCCGGTCAGTACGAGTTCAGAATGTTCAGGGTCACGGAGATACAGGTTGATCTCAACGCAGCCGAGCGAGGCGGCAACCTCGTCGACGATCCGCGGCACGAGTTCTTCAATGTCGAGGGTGGAGGTAATCCGTTGCGCGAATTTTTGCAGGCGGACGAGTTCCGCGAGCCTGAGCGCGGGTGTTTCAGGGGGAAGGGCACTGGAGATGCCGAAGTTCGTAAGCGGGCTGGTGGCCACGACGAAACCCTCCTGCCGATCGATTGCAACTGCTTATGAGATTGCAGGAGTCAGGTTTCAGATTCTCTTTTTGTTCGGCTTTTTGTCGGATTGGGCGTCAGATTTGACGCTGGGATTTGACGTCCGATTTGGTGCCGGCTGCTTGAGGCGTTTGATTTCTTCCAGGCGTTCGCGAATCCGCTTTTCCACACCTTCATTCGTTGGGCGATAGTACACGCGATCGCGCAGGCTGTCGGGCAGGCACTGCATGTCGGCGACCTTGGCTTCGGTGTCGTGGGCGTATTGATAGTCCTTGCCGTAGCCGAGGCCTTTCATCAGGCCGGTGGGAGCATTGCGCAGGTGGAGAGGGACGGGCTCGGCGGCGGTTTGCTCGACGTCCTGCTGAACCGCGCGGTACGCGGTGTAGAGCGCGTTCGATTTCGGCGCGACCGAGAGATAGACGACCGCTTGCGCGAGGGCGAGGTTGCCTTCGGGCATTCCGATAAAATGGACGGCGTCACGAGCGGCCATGCACAATGCGAGTGCGTTCGGTTCGGCGAGGCCAATGTCTTCGACCGCCATGCGGACTACGCGACGGGCGATGTAGAGCGGATCTTCTCCGGCTTCGAGCATGCGAGCGAGCCAGTAGAGGGCGGCGTCGGGATCGCTGTTGCGAACCGATTTGTGCAGCGCGGAGATGATGTTGTAATGCTCTTCGCCGCTTTTGTCGTAGAGCAGAACACGCTTCTGGAGGGCTTCGTGGATGGTGGCTTCAGAGATCTCGGTGGCTCCGGGCGGAGACGCGGCTAGCCGCGTCTCTACGGAATTTTCAATGGAGAGCGACGCGGCTACCTCGAGGACGTTGTAGGCGTTGCGGGCGTCTCCGCTGGAGTAGGCGGCGATTTTGCGCAGATTTTCTTCTGACGCTTCCAGATGCATCTGACCTAGACCGCGCTCGGCATCGGCGAGTGCGCGGCGCAAAAGAACGACGATCTCATCTTCGGTCAACGGCTTCAGCACGTAGACGCGGCAGCGCGAGAGCAGCGCGGAGTTGATTTCGAAGGACGGATTTTCGGTGGTCGCGCCGATCAGGCGAATGCTTCCTTTCTCGACGTGGGGGAGGAAGGCATCCTGCTGCGCTTTGTTGAAGCGGTGAATTTCGTCGACGAAGACGATGGTGCGCGTGCCGTACTGGCGGGCGCGGTCGGCGTCGCTCATGACCTGCTTGATTTCCTTGATGCCGGCGAGAACGGCGGAAAACTCGATGAAGTCGGCCTTGGTGATGCGGGCAATGATCTTGGCGAGAGTAGTCTTTCCGGTGCCCGGAGGGCCCCAGAAGATCATCGAGGTGGGATCATCGCGCTCGATCTGCACGCGCAGCGGTTTGCCTGGGCCGACGAGGTGTTCCTGGCCAACGAATTCATCGAGCGTCCGCGGGCGCATGCGGTCGGCTAGCGGGCGCGTGCCTTGGGCGGCGGGGTCGTTCGGGATGGGGGCGAAGAGATTCATAAAAGGTTAGAGGTCAGAGGTCAGATTGCAGAGGTGAAGGGCTCTAGGGTCCGTACACACGGTGCAGACACACGATTTCCAGACCAGGGTTCGACCTCTGCAATCTGACCTCTCACTTCTGACCTGCTCTTGCGGCTTCATACAATACGATGCTGGCGGCGACTCCGGCATTGAGCGACTCGACTTGCGAGGCTTGCGGGATCGCCACGGTTTCGTCCATTTGGCGCGTGAGTTCTCGGGGCAGACCCGCGCCTTCGTTGCCGATGAAGATGGCGAGCGGCAGGGTCCATGAAATCCGGGGCAGCGGAGTTCCCTGGTGCGAAGAAGTCGCTAGCAGGCGAACGCCACGCGCGCGCAGAAGAGGGATCAGTTCCGCGGAAGAGATCTGCAAAAAAGGTAAGCGGAAGATCGAACCGGCCGAACCGCGCAGAACTTTCGAGTTGTAAGGACTGACGGTTCCTTCGGTCAGAAAAATTCCGGCGGCGCCAAAGGCTTCGGCCGAGCGCAGGATCGTGCCGAGGTTGCCCGGGTCTTGCAGGCCAGCAGCCACGACGAACGGGCCATCGCTCGAGCGGTCGAGCAGTTGAGCGGAAGAGAAGGCCGGCAACTTCACCAGGGCCGCCACGCCCTGGGGTGCGTCGCTCGGCACGATCGAGGTGAAGAGTGCATTCGGCACGATGAGGGTTTCGGTGCGGGCGCCGATCTGGGGCAGAAGTTTTTCGGCGAGAGGGCGTGCCGATTCGCTGAAGAATACGGCGGCTAGGTGCTGGCCACTGCCTAAAGCTTCGTCAAGCAGCTTGACGCCTTCGATGGCACACTCCCCCTGGGCAGTCAGCTCGGCGCGGCGGAATGCGATCCGCAATTCTTTCAGCCTCTGATTGTGGCGGCCGGCGACGGGACGCAAACGGTCGGCTTGATTGCGGGTTCGCGCGGCCTTTGCATCTTGCTTCATGGGTTGGTCCCAAGGTCAGGATAGAAGATCAGGATAATACGAGTAGCCGGCCGGGCTTCGGCGGAAGCTCGTGGTATGGTACATTTCATTGCTTAAGCCGACAATGTTTACGCCGACAATATTTGCGCCGGCAATCAGGAAGGGATCAGAGTGCGCACGGAAATCCTTAAGATTCATGCCGCAACGCCCGAGACTTCGCTGATCAAGTATGCCGCCGAACAAATTCAGGCGGGGCAGGTGCTGGGCATGCCGACCGACACGTTCTATGGTCTGGCGGCGGACCCGTTCAACCTGCGCGCGGTGGAGCGAGTCTATGAAATCAAATCGCGTTTACGGCACAAGCCGCTCTCGTTGCTGATCGAGAACGTGGACCAGGCGGAAGAATTTGCTCGTCCTTTGCCGGATGATTTCCATCTTCTGGCGCGGCGTTTCTGGCCGGGGCCGCTGACCATGATCGTGCCGGCAGCGTCGCATCTGCCGCTGAAGGTAACCGCGAACACGGGGAACGTAGCGCTGCGCGTGCCGGCGTCGGAAATTCCGCTGGCGGTGGTCCGGGCGGCGAAAATTCCGATCACGGCGACCTCCGCCAACCTGAGCGGAGCTGCGGAATGCACGACCGCGGAGCAGGTGCAGGAGCAGCTGCAGGGCCGCATCTCGCTAATCGTGGACGGCGGGCGGTCTCCCCGGACAGTTTCATCGACCATCGTGCACTTCAAAGAAGACGGTACCTGGCAGATTTTGCGCGACGGCGCGATTCCCGCCAAGGAGATTGTCGAGGCGTTGTCTTAAAGGCGGGATTCAAAAGGCAGGTTTCAAAGTTTCAAGGTTTCACGGAGGATCAGGCCGAAGGTCAAAACAGAGTGTCAATCAGGAGTGTCATGTTGTTTTGCAGTGCTGAAACCTTGAAAGATTGAAACCGGGTCCTTTTTTACGATGGCCGAAGATACCAATCCATCTCCTCCAAGAAAATCTCCATGGATGCGCCCCTGGCTGCTGTTGTTGCTGGCGGTGGCGGGAGCGCTGTGTCTATTTTTCGGCGTTACGGGGTCGCGCATCGTGCGGGCGGCCGCTGAAGCACCCGCGAAAAAAGCGGACGTGATCGTTGTTTTCGGAGCAGCCGAGTATGCGGGACATCCTTCGCCGGTGTACCGGGCGCGGCTCGATCATGGCTACGAATTATTTCAGGAGGGAATGGCACCGGTGGTGATCACGACCGGCGGATCGGCGCAGGATCCGGATTTCAGCGAGGGCGGCGTGGGCAGAGACTATCTTCTGCGGCGCGGTGTCCCGGAACAGGCGCTGATCGCGGAGACGCAAGGCTCAGACACGGCGCAGTCGGCAGCCCGGGTGGCTAACATCATGCGCACGAACGGCATGGGCAGCTGCATTGCGGTGAGCGATGCGTATCATGTATTTCGCATCCGCGCTTTGCTGGAGAAAGAAGGCGTGCAAGTGGAGTTGGCGCCAAGGCCGGAGTCGCGTCCGCACCCCTTGTGGGAGCGATTTGCGGCGGTGATGCGCGAGGCGGCGAGTTATTTGGCGTGGAAGGCGGGGTTGTCGTAGAAAAGCCGTCAGCAATCAGCCGTCAGCACTCAGCCAAGGCGAGTGAACGCTGAGTGCAAAATGCAGATCCCTGACCCTACCATCCCATTTTCTCTCGCAAGCTCGTGACGTGCGCCACGTGATGGCGTCCGTGCCAAGCGTAGAGTGCGAGAGTTTTTTCGAGCGACATCGGGCCCAGGTCGGGATGGCGGAAGGTGCGCTTCCATTCCGAGCCAGTGAATTCGCGCAGCATCAACATCCACCGTTGGTGCAGAGAATCGAGCAAGGCCAGCGACACTTCGATAGGGGCGTGCTTGGCCTCGGGCAACTCGGCCCAAAGATTTTCCATGTAGGGCTTGATGGTGGGCTCGTCTTCGGTGAGCGCCAGCTTGAAACGCATGTAGGAGTTCATGTGGCTGTCGGGGACGTGATGGGCCACCTGGCGCGGCGTCCAGCCGCCGTCACGGTAAGGCGTATCCAGTTGCTGGTCGGAAAGTCCGCGCAGGGCGGCCCGCAGCCGGGCGGGAGTCTGCTCGATGTCGGTCAGGTATTGCTGCTTCTGTTCCGCGGTAAGCGGGCCACTGTAGGAAAACTTTCCAATGGGATAACGCGGGTCGGACATAAAGGTTCCTCCGGAAGGGTAGACGATTTCGGAAATGAAATGTGGTGCAGAACCAATATACCGAAAACAAAACGCCTCGGGGACGGCACGCGACTAACGACCAGCGATCCGATTAACAGCCGATTATTTCACCATGGCGAGGATGCGGACATTGGTCTCGCCAGGTTTTTTGTTTCTTGCGGGGGCGACGATGATGAGCGATCCGGTCGCAGGCAGCGAGGTAAAGCGAGCGGTTCTTTCCACCACATAGCTTCCGTGGAGGGCGAGTTGGCGCGCCAGTGTGCGGTCGGAGGTCATGTTCACCGGTGTTTCGACGGCAAAGCCGATGGTATAGCGAGCGTCCATGAGGAACTGAGCCGCGTCGCGGGCGATGGGAAACGGCGTGGTTGACAGATCATCGGTTGACAGATCGTTTGTCGTCAGAACCTCGTATGCGCCGTGGCGGCGAATGGCGACGACGGCTCCTTGCGGGATCATTCCGTGGTGCGATTCCCATGCGGCGATATCGTCGAGAGAAATCTGCGGGCTGTCGTTGATCGCTCCGTTGATGGCTGCGTTCAAGTCTAAAACCACGAGCGGAGCTACGAGGCGCTCAGGCGGAATCTGGCCAGCGGCCCAAGTCCCGGGAATCAGCGCACCGGGAGCGATGATGCGAGTTCTGGATTCCATGGAATGCGGCGCCATCGCGTTTTGCGGATCGGTCAAGTCCACCACGTGCGAGTAGCGATCCTGCGGCGTGGAACCGGGTCGCCGGTCGGCGAACAGCAGAATGGCGAGCACGAGCGCGTAAGCGATGATGAAACTGCGAATCCGCATTCAATTCCTTAGCCGAAAGTAAGTAAGACGTACGTCCTGTCTCTATTGTTGCCCCAAGGGGTGACAAGTTCAATTCCCGGTTGTACATGACCCAGCGACTGGCTCTGAACGCTTGCTGGTGGTGAGCCGGGCGTCCGCGCCCGGCTGGACCCTTCGACTACCACAGGGCAGGCTCGGGAGACGCCCGTCGCTCCATTTATAACTACTAGCATTCGAGTCGAAAACTTTCGTTTCCGTTGCAATATTTTGGGCAAGACGGGCTGCAGGTTAGAATAGAGGTAACGTTTACAGTAGCCCTCCAGGTCCGAGGAATTGCCGATTTCGGGCTGGGGACCTATGCCTGCTGGCAGGAACTGAGGATTGATGTTCGGCCGCGAAGAAAAAGTTTCCGCCGTCCGGCTCACCGCCGTGCAGTACATCGTAGTGTTTATTTTCCTGCTTCTGGCATACGGGCTGTGGCGGCTGCAGGTGATGCAGAGCGGCAAGTACGCGCAACTGGCGGAGCAGAACCGCGTTCGCAATGTGCCGATTCTCGCGCCGCGCGGCAAAATCCTCGATCGCGAAGGCCGCGTCATTGTCGATAACTACCCCTCGTTTTCCGCGCTTCTGCTGCGCGATTCTTCGCGAGATCTGAACGCGGACGCGGAAGCAATCGCCAAGGGGCTGCATTTGAACACCGAGGAAGTGCGGCAGCGCATCCGGCGATTCTCGTCGATGCCGCAGTACCAGCCGATTTTCCTGAAGGAAGACATTACACCCGACGAGCTGGCATTCATCGAGGCGCACAAGAACGAGCTTCCAGAACTTGAAACAATCATGGCGCATCGGCGGCTGTATCCGCGGAACGGCTTCATGGCGCACCTCGTTGGCTACGTTGGCGAAGTTACCGAGGACATGCTCAATCAGCCGCAGTTCGAGCTCTATACTCCGGGCGACGTGGTCGGCGTGAGTGGAGTCGAGAAGCAGTACAACAGCATTCTGATGGGTAAGAACGGATCGCGGCGCGCGATTGTGAATAGCCGCGGGCGGGAAGTTAGCCGTCTGGATGAGACTCCAGCCGAGCCGGGCAAGCAGCTGAAGCTGACTCTGGACCTGGATTTACAGATCGCGGCGGAACAGGCAATCGAGGGGAAGAACGGCGCGATCGTGGCCATGGATCCGCACACCGGCGAAATCCTGGCCATGGTGAGCCGGCCGACTTTCGATCCTAACGATTTCGCGGTGAAGATTTCACGGGACGAATGGAACAAGCTGATCAACGATCCCGACAAGCCGCTGCTGAACAAGGCGATTCAGGCGCAGCTTGCGCCGGGCTCGACGTTCAAGATTATTATGGCGACGGCGGGGTGGCAGGAAGGGATTGCCCAGACCCTCAACGTGCACTGCAACGGGGGCGCGACGTTCTATGGCCGACGCTTCGGATGCTGGGTGAAAACTGGCCACGGCGCGGTCGATTTGCCGAAAGCGATCTACCAGTCCTGCGATGTTTTCTTTTACACGCTGGCGGAAAAACTTGGCATCGATCGCATCGCAAAATATGCGACCGCTTTTGGATTGGGGCAGAAAACTGGTATCGACCTGCCCAACGAAGTGAGCGGCGTGATGCCGTCGGAAGAGTGGAAGATCCGCAATTTCAAACAGAAGTGGTTCGCCGGGGAAACGATTTCGGTGGGCATTGGCCAGGGCGCGGTGGCGATCACTCCGGTGCAATTGATGCGTGCCGTCGGCGCCATTTCGATGGATGGCCGCATGGTTGTCCCGCACGTGATTAATCCGACGAACCTGCCGCCGGGATATGTTGAGACCACGCACTACACGGAAGTAAAAGAAATTCCATTTGAACCAGTGGGATGGAACACGATCACGGATGCGATGGGCCGGGTGTTGTTGCCGGAAGGCACGGCTCCGTCGGCGCACATTGCGGGTATTGACATCGCCGGCAAGACCGGATCGGCACAGATTGTTTCGCTGGCTCTGCGCGCGAAGCATCAGAATAACGAAGATTTCGCTCAGAATGGATGGTTTGTGGGATTCACGCCCCGGCGCAATCCGGACATCATTGTGTGTGTGCTGTTCGAAGGTGGCGAGCACGGGAGATTGGCGGCGCGGTTGGCCACCCAGGTGATCAAGGCTTACGTGGATAAGCAGCGGCGGCAGCCCACCAAGATGGCGGCGGCCTCGGGCAAGGTGGAAGTGAGCAGCCTGTGGACCGATCCGGGCGGCGGCGGCGAAGATGGCGTGTCGCATGGCGACCATTTGCAGGGTGGCCGCTTCCTCGTCGACGTTGCGCGCAAGAAAGCTCCGCTGGCGGCGGCCGCGCCCGGCTTGCACTGACTCTCGCTTTCTCTCAGCAGCCTCTCAGCGGCCGGCAATCCTCAGCTGAATCATTAAGAATTGTTAATCTCGGTTAATCTCCAAGCTGCGACCGACTCCTCGTGATACGTTAAATCTGAAATGAAGAGTGCTGCCCGTCTCGCTCTGGACGCCGCAACTGTGCGCGGAGTGACTTATGCGGACACGCGCGTGGTGTCGATCCGTAATCGCTCGCTGACCACCAAGAACGGACGGGTGGGTCATGCCTCGGAGTCCGAGTCGCTCGGCGTCGGCGTGCGCGTGATCGCCGGCGGTGCATGGGGATTCGCCGCGTCCGCAGATTTGGGCCGCGCGCGGTGGAAGCGGCGGCCGCGCGAGCGGTTGAAATTGCGAAAGCCTCGGCGCGTGTGAAGCAGGAAGACGTTCGACTGGCTCCCGAACCCGCGGCGGTGGCGGAGTGGACGACACCATTCAAGGTTGATCCGTTCACTACGTCGGTGGAGCAGAATCTCGATCTGTTGCTGAGGGTTGACGCGGAGATGCGCGCCGTTTCCGGAGTCACGCTTGCCGAAACCGGCATGAACTTTCAGCGCGAAGAGTCGTGGTTTCTTTCTTCCGAGGGCTCTGACATTCATCAGACAAAATATTCAACCGGCGCGGGGTATACGGCGTATGCGTTTGCGGGATCCGAGATTCAGAAGCGATCCTATCCGAACTCGTTCGGCGGGCAGTGGCAGAACCGCGGGTATGAGCAAATCGAAGAGATGAAATTGGTGGAGAACGCCCGGCGCGTGGCGGAAGAAGCTGTCGCGTTGCATAAGTCGGATCAATGCCCGGAGGGTACGTCCACAATTGTTCTGGATGGATCGCAGCTGGGCTTGCAGATTCATGAATCCATCGGTCATCCGATTGAACTGGATCGCGTGCTGGGCATGGAAGCAAATTTTGCGGGCACATCATTTCTTACTATCGAGAAGCTGGGGAATCTGCGCTACGGCAGCGAACTGGTCAACGTCGTGGCCGATGCTCGACAGGAGCACGGGCCGGGCCTGGGGACGTTCGCCTATGACGATGAAGGTGTGGCGGCGCAAGCGACGCCGATTATTACTAACGGACGCTTTACGGGATATCTGAGTTCGCGCGAAACCGCCCACACCATCGGCGCCGCGCGATCCGGCGGCACGCTGCGCGCTGAAGGCTGGAACCGGCTGCCCATGATTCGCATGACTAACGTCAGCATTCTGCCGGGAGAGAAGCCGCTAAGTTTGGAACAGCTCATTGGCGCCACCGACGATGGCATTTACATGGAGACTAACAAGTCCTGGTCGATTGACGACAAACGCTACAACTTTCAGTTCGGCTGCGAGATCGCGTGGGAGATCAAGAACGGTAAGCGGGTGCGGATGCTGAAAAATCCTTCTTATTCTGGGATCACCACGGAGTTTTGGAATTCGATGGACGAGATCTGCTCGCGCGACGAGTGGACGCTGTGGGGAACTCCAAACTGTGGCAAGGGCCAGCCGCAGCAGGTCGTGGGCACCGGACATGGGGCGAGCCCGGCCCGGTTCCGGAATATTCGCGTCGGCTCGGCGTATTCGTAGGGACGGGGCTTGTGCCGTCTTGCTGGCGGGGTGACGGTTCTGTGGCGGGGGGAGACGCGGCATGCCGCATCTCTACGGGAAATCGGACATGCTGACTAAGGAACAAGCCTCCGACACCTTTGACCGAATTCGGCGGTTCTCGTCCGCCGACGAGGTCGAAGCAATATTCACCGGCTCCCACTTCGCTTTGACTCGCTTCGCCAACAATACCATTCATCAGAATGTGGAAGAGGAGAATTCTGTCATTTCGATCCGCACGAATTTTGCGGGCAGGACGGCGCGCGCCACCACCAATCAGTTTGACGACGAGAGTTTGCGGCGGGCGGTGGAGGCTTCGGAGAATCTCGCCCGAGTGCAGGCGCCGGATCCGGATTTGCTGCCTATGCCGGATGCCCAGGAAGCTGACGGAATGACGGGCGGGACGCCCGTCGCTCCATTATGCAGGAGCTTTGAGCAGACGGCTGCTATTACTCCAGCCGATCGCGCGGAGGTGGTCAAGAGCATTGTGTCGGTTGCCGGCACACACAAGCTGACGACGGCGGGGATATACTCGAACTCGGAATCGGAAGAAGGAATCTTCAACTCGAGCGGATTAGCGAATTGGCATCGCCAGACATTGGCGGAGATTTCCATCACCATGCTGGCCGAGGATTCTTCCGGCTGGCAGAAAGCAAACTCCCCCGATGTGAGTAAGCTCGATCCGAAGTGGTTGGCGGAGACGGCTGCACAAAAGGCGGTCGCGTCCGCCCATCCGCGGGAGATTGCGCCGGGGAAGTACACGGTAATTCTTGAGCCGGCCGCTGTGCTCGACATTGTGGGGTTCATGTTCTGGGACTTCAGCGGGGTGGCGATTCTGGACCAACGCTCGTTTCTAAACGACCGGATTGGCACCAGACTTTTTGGCGAGAACATCAACATCTGCGATGACGTGGCGCATCCTCTGCAGGCGGGTTTGCCGTTCGATGGCGAGGGCATGCGGCGCCAGCGCGTGCAATTGGTCGAGAACGGCGTAGTGAAGCGCGTGGTGTATGCGCGCGCCACCGCAGAGAAGATGAAGAAGTCGGAGTATGCGACGACGGTCGGCCCCATCGAACCCACCGGGCACGGGTTTCCCCTGCCGAACGAAGTGGGCGAGATGCCGATGAACATTGTCTTTCGCGCGTCTGAGGCATGACTCGCGACGGGACGTTCCTGGTGGAGAATGGCAAGGTGCAGTGCGGACTGCGAAACTTCCGGTTCAACGAAAGCCTGATTTCGATGCTATCGAATGTCGAGGCGATGAGCGTCGCGGTGCGCGCCAGCGGGGAAGAGTCGTTTGATATGGTGGTGCCGGCGATGAAGGTGCGAGAGTTTAATTTTACGGAAGCGACGAAGTTCCGAAGAGGCAGCAATTAGCACTTAGCAATTAGCAGTTAGCGCTTAACCCTCAGCCTTTCCGGTCGACGTTAACTTTTCGCAGCAGAGCGCTCAACATCTTTCGGATCTGCGATAGTTCATCTGCGATTTTCGCGTAGTCGGGTTTCGCCAGGTAACCCAAGTCTTTGGCCAGCAGCAACTCGTAATCCAGTTCACTCGCTGAGCCGGACGCAATCTGAAGAAAACGTTGAAACTCGTTATTCCCCATTTTTCCACAGCCCTCGGCAATATTTGCGCCGACGGAAACTGCGCATCGCCGAATCTGACTCGTCAGGCCATAAAGTTCTTCCCGTGGAAATTTCAAGGTTGCGGCATAAATCGCCAATGAAAGCCTGTGAGATCGTTCCCAAACATGCAAGTCGTGAAAGTCCTTCAAGGGTGCCTCCAGTAGCCAGGCGGCAGGCTAGTTGCTAAATGCTAACGGCTAAGTGCTGCGGCCGCAGTGACCTCGCTCACAGCGTCTCTGGTACGCCCCTAAGTCGCTGTACCAGTGGCACTTCGACGCCTTTGTTCCATGACTTCCGTAACTTTGCATGGCGGGTGCTGGGGTGTAATCTCGGCCTGAAATGTGCACATGCTCAATTGGAGTGGTGCACGGCACGAACCGGAAGGAAGGTCGTCGCAAACGTGTCTGAAACCACCAAGGAAACCGTTGCTGAAGTCAGCAAGAATCGAAGGGGTTATACGGACGTGCAAGGCGCGCCGCGCTTTCCCATAAAACTGCCGGTGGCATTGAAGTCGACGTCGGCGGTCAACCAGCCGGGAGTCACGGGCCAGGGCGTCTTAGGGAAGACGGTCGAGACCGAGAATATTTCCGCCAACGGTGTCCTGTTCCGCATGGATGCCGATGTGCCTGTAGGTTCGGCTGTCGATTTTACGCTTTCTCTTCCCGCCGATGTCGTGGGCGCCGAAGCCGACGTGCAGGTGGATTGCCGCGGACGAGTGGTCCGCAGTTTTGAAGATGGTGGCCGGCGTGGAGTCGGTGTGGTGATTGATGAGTACCGTTTTGAGCGCAGGTAGTTTGCGCGCAGCTCGGCCGCGCAGGTAGGCGCGAAAAGAGGACGGATGGGCAGCACTTCGGTCAGCACTTCGGGCAGTGTCGAGCTAGGCGACGGTATTCAGCCTGCGGACGGCAAAGGCACGATCCGCGTGATTGTGGCGGATACGCAGGCCATTTTTCGCGTCGGGCTGCGCAAGATCTTTGCGCTCGAGGACGATATACGGGTTGTCGGCCAGGCCGAGAGCCTCGATCAGACCGTTGCCGCCATTCAAAAATTTTCCGCCGATATTGTGATCTTTGAGGCGGCCCTGTCGCCGAATCCAGCGGATGCGGTTTCCGATCTTCTCCGGCAGAGTACGAGCTGCCGTTTGGTTGTCGTGCTCCAGGAGCCCGACCAGGAGATGACGCTCGACTTGTTCCGGCGCGGCGCCCATGGCATCGTTTCGCGCGAAATTGAGCCAGAAATACTGGTCGAATGCCTGCGCAAAGTCGCTCAGGGCGAACCCTGGCTCGAGAGCCGCGCGGTCGCCTGGGTGATGGAGGCCTATCGCACGCAAGGCGTGCGTCCGGCGGGGTCGCGTCCCAAAGTGTCGCTCACGCCTAAAGAATCGCTCATTGTCTCCTGCGTTACGCAGGGGATGAAGAACAAAGAGATTGCCCTGCGGGTTGGCACCACCGAGCAGGTAGTCAAGAATTATCTTCGCAAAGTTTACGACAAGCTGGGAGTCGCCGACCGTCTGGAACTTGCGCTCTACTGCCTGAGTCATCGGGTGGTTGAGGGTGTGGGTCAGGCCAAGCCCGCCCAATCCGCGCAAGCCGCCCAAACCACACCACCAGCGAATGGGCACGCTGCTCCGAATGCGCCCGAAAAGCCCAGTGCCGCAGCGGCCGCTGCTTCGGGATCCCGCTCCTGATTCTTTTCTTCTAGTACAATTCTCTGTTCAGTTCTCAGTTCTCAGTTCCCGGTTCTCAGTGAAAGGGCTCAATGGTTCTGACTGAGAACTGCGAGCCGCTTCGCACGAGAGGCCAACGATGAAAGGCGACGCAAAAGTCATTGCTATTCTGAACGAAGTGTTGAAAGCAGAGCTCACCGCGATCAATCAGTATTTCCTTCATGCCGAGATGTGCGAGAACTGGGGCTATGAACGGATGGCCAAGCACACCCGCAAGGAATCCATCGAAGAAATGCAGCATGCCGAAAAGTTGATGGAACGCATCCTGCTGCTCGATGGCGCTCCCAACATGACTGACTATTTCAAGATCAACATCGGGCAGACCCTGAAGCAGCAACTGGAAAACGATCTGCAACTCGAATACACAGCGGTGAAACGCCTGAACGACGGGATCAAGGCCAGCGTGGCCGCCGGCGACAACGGTTCGCGCGAGCTGATGGAAAAGATCCTGCTGGATGAAGAACACCACATCGACTGGCTGGAAGGGCAACTGCACGCGATTGAAGAGATGACTTACGAGAACTACCTGGCCCAGCAGCTGCACCAGCCCGAGGAAAGCTAACAGCGGCAGGCTTGCGACAGAAAGCCAGTCTTCTCAGTTATCCTCTCAGTTGTCACAGATGAAGTGAGAGATCTGGAGTTCGCGGGCAATCCGTGGCACTGTTAGAATCAAAACAATCACTTCGCGGGGCGCCGGAGAGATGGCCGAGTGGCTGAAGGCGCACGCTTGGAAAGCGTGTTTACTCGAAAGGGTAACGTGGGTTCGAATCCCACTCTCTCCGCCATTACCTTTGTAATCTTGTACTTGCAAGCCGGTGATACCTATACTGATTCCTAAATCAGCGAGGTAGTCATCGATGAATCGCGAAGTCAATCTCACCAAAAGAGTCCAAACACCACATGGATGGCGGTATTGCACGGTAGTCCTTTCCGCGAATGGCCGGGTCAAGCCAGACCTCGTGGTCGTTAACGGCAAGCAGGAAACCCATAAAGAGGGCGCGTACTACCTCGAATGGCGCGAGGGCTCGAAGCGCGTGCGCCTGTCGGTTGGCAAGGATCCGGCCGACGCCAGTGCGCGACGCCAGCGCAAGGACGCCGAACTGAATGCGGTGAACAATGGCGTCGCTGTGGTGCCCGACGGTGAGAACGGGAACAGATCAGTAGCCGCAGCCGTCGCAGATTTCCTTGACGAGACCAAGCTCACGAAGAAGCCTAAGACGTTGGCAGCGTACACCACGGCTTTGAGTTACTTCACGGAGTCCTGCCACAAGCTCAACCTTGAGGACATCGATCGACGCGACCTGCTGAAGTTCCATGCGTTCCTCCGAGACAACAAAGAACAGGCTCCGCGCAGCTGCTGGAACAAGTTTGCGACCGTCATGTCGTTCCTGAAGGCGCAAGGGATTCGTGGGCTGGTGGGCAAGAACGACTGGCCGCGGTTCACTGAAGAAGAGCCGGAGATTTACGAGCAGGAAGAACTGGATAAGCTGTTTGCAAAGTGTGATGCGGAGGAGCGGCTTTGGTATGAGTTTTTCCTGATGACGGGAATGCGTGAGCAGGAAGTCATGTACACGTACTGGTCGGACGTTAATTTGGCTGCCTGCACCGTTCGTGTGAGCCACAAGCCAGATAGAGGCTGGACCCCGAAAGCTTACAAAGAGCGCGAAATTCCCATTCCCACGAAGCTCGTGAAGAGCCTGAAGGCGTGGAAGGCGAAGTCCGACAAGGCCTGTAGTCTGGTTTTCCCGACTGCTGGCTGCAATCCGAAACTCGATTTTCTCGACGGTCTGAAAGCTGTCGCCGAACGTGCGAAGCTGGATAAAGAGAACTTCTGGCTGCACAAGTTCAGAGCTACGTTCGCGACGTGGTCGCTGTGGGCTGGCGTCGATCTGCGCACGGTTCAACAGTGGCTAGGTCATTCGGACATGGAGAGCACGATGCGGTATCTAAAGCCGTCTCGCAGCCAACATGTGCGGGATAAGGTGAACGAGATTTTCGCTTAGAAATCCGGGGCCGAGTTTCCTCGCACAGTGCGGCTTATCTGCGAATCGCTTGACAAGTCTAGCGCCTCTGGCTGGTGGTGTCATTTGCTTGAGGGGGTTATACGCATTGAGGGGATTTTGCTACACCCCCTACCTGGGGGACCGAGTGGGCGGGTGAGCGGGGCGGCGGGTGAGTGGGGAGAGTGAAAGTTGCTCAGCTGCGGGCTTCCGCGTTGGCGGGCGAAAACGTGCCTCGACTACGGGAAAGGCTACTGCGCCTGATGCGCCCCACCATCGTGACGCGCGATCCATAGCACGAACGCGCATGGCAC
>WNFA01000634.1_pt1 | contig 28126 bp, 26 predicted proteins | sample 5400481 | NCBI WGS metagenome assembly WNFA01 (sample SAMN13153340, study PRJNA577476) | soil metagenome | isolation source: 120 cm saprolite under Douglas fir tree site 2 hole 1 replicate 2 | place: USA:California | collected 2015-04-18 | reverse complement strand
GTTGATATCGGGGGCGCATCACCGCGGCGTATTCCCGGCGCGTGTGCTCGGTCACGGGGGCTCCTTTCCGATGTCGTCGGTAACACCGGTTTTGAGGCAACCCCCTTCCTTTCGGTAACACTTGTTTTGAGGGCGATCGGGCCATTGACACCACCGTCACCGCGCGCCTAGCATGCTGCACCCCCGAGGTGGCGGCTATGAGTGAGTTCCACGACGAGTACTCCGAGTCCCTGGACGCGGAGTTCCGCAAGCTCGAAGACGCTCTGCTGAGCGACGAGGTGCGGCTGCTCGCCCCCAGCGAGCCGATCTGCCTGCCCCCGGATGCCTCCGTCGCCGAGGCGGTCACGCGGATGGTGGACAGCCACCGGGCCGGCGTGGTGATCGTGGACCCGGCTGGGCGGCTCGTCGGGATCTTCACCGAGCGCGACCTGCTCACTCGGGTGGTCCGCCAGGGGCGCGAGCTCGGCCGGACCCGGCTCGCGGAGGTGATGACCGTCGATCCCGAGGCCCTCACCCCGGATGACCGCATCTGCTTCGCCATCAACCGCATGCACAATGCCGGCTACCGCACCGTGCCGCTCGTGGACGCGGACCACCGCCCCATCGGCGTCGTGACCGTGAACGACGTGGTGGGATGGCTGGCGCGCGTGTTCCCGGAGGCCATCCTGAACCTGCGACCCGGCGACCGGGTGAAGCGCCCAGCGCAGATGGACAGCGGCTAGGTCCGCGCGATCTTCCGGAAGACCAGCCGCGAGGGCGCGTTGCGGAACGGCGAGCCGGGCACGATCGCGGTCAAGCGACCCGCGGGGCGGCCCGCCACCAGGAGCTTGAGGCTCTCCGGCGCCTGAAGCTTGGGCACGAGCGCGTCGCTGCGCGCTCCTTCGGGAAACACGGCCCGCGCCTCGTCGGAGAGCCCTTCCCCGCCGTCACGGCCGGGCCGCACCAGCTCGTCGCGCGACCGACCCGAGGCGGCCACCGCCGCCGCGACACGCGCCGCGGTGGGGGGCACCGCGGGGAGGCCATCGGTCACACCCCGGGCGAAGAGGGCTCGATCGGGTCGTCGCCGCTGGCCAGACGACTAGCGCGGGCGGGAGAAGGGTGAGCGGTACTCGAGCCGCTCGCGCACCTTGTTCAGCAGCCGCTCCACCGTGAAGGGCTTGGCGAGGAAGGCGTCCACCGGGATGAGCACACCGGCGTCGCTGATCACCTCGGCGGCGCGGCCGGACATGAAGATCGCCTTCGCGTCCGGGCGCGCAACGAGGAACCGGTCCGCCAGCTCCTTGCCGTTGATCCCCGGCATCATGATGTCGGTGAGCAGGATGTGGATGGCGCCCTGGTGATCTTCCGCGACCCGGAGCGCCTGCTCGCCGTCCTCCGCTTCGAGCACCCGATAGCCGGCCCCCAGCAAGATGTCCCGGGCCAGGGTCCGCACCTGCGCCTCGTCGTCCACCACCAGGATGGTCTCCATCAGCGGCCCTATTCTACCTCCGTCGCCCGCGTTTTTTGTCCTCGCCTCTGCATATGACCCTTGTCCAGCAACGTACTAGGGTCCCCGCTGGTTCCCGCGGGCCCCTCGTCTTGATGTTGGCCCTCGCCTTGACAGTCACAAGGTCCGGACCTAGAGTCGGGGCCATATGAGAAAGTGGATCGGCGCCCTGAGTCTGGTCTGGCTCCTCTGGTCCGACTTGTCCGTGATCGTCAAGGACAACCCACTCGACACCATCGTGCTGCGCTGGCTGGCCCGCGTCCCGCGATTGCAGACCGACCGCATCATCGCCGGCCGGTACGTCACCGGCGAGGAGTGCAAGGCGGCGCTGGAGCGGCATCTCGTCACGGTCAAGGCGATCAACGATAGCTGGTCGGGGCACGCCTTCGAGCGCGAGGGCGACACGGGGACCATCCACTACTTCCCCGACGCCATCGTCTACGCGCGCGCCGCGCTCCGCTGCGCGGAACAGTAAGCTCAGCGGCTGCTCGGGGTCGGGTTCGGCGAGGCCGCGGGTGCCTCGTGGCGAACCGGGGGCCGCGAGTCCCTCGCTCCCCCTTCGAGGAGATCCATCAGCCACGGCACGGTGATCACCACCACGATCGCCAGCACGATCAGGATCAGCGTCGCGCGGAACCAGCCCGTCACGAAGATGCTGGGCGTCCCCTCGTAGGCCTCGGCGTCCCCGCGCAACAGGGCCAGCTCCGCCCGGAGCTGCTCCTGCTCGTCCTCCAGGCTCTCCAGCCGCGAGCGGAGCTGCCGCACCGTCCCCGCCAGATCGCGGGCGGAGGCACGCGCCGGGCGGCGGGTCTCGGCGGGTGGATTGCGGTCGACCTTGGCCGGGAGCCGGCGGCGACGTGACGTCGCGGTGGCCGGCCCCTCCTCCGCCGTATCGCCGCTGAGCGCGAGCTGACGGCCCGGGACCGACTGCACGATGATCTCGGAGCTCGAGCTTGCCTCGCCACCCCCTCGCGGCCGCCGGACCGGCGGCCCCCCACCCTGCGCGGCGACCGCTTCGACGGGACGGCCCATGGCCTCCAGGGCAACCCGGGGGAGGCTCTGGATCCGGGCGAGCAGGCCCCTCACGGCCCTCTCGGACACCTGGTCAGCAAGCACAAGCCGCCCCTGTTCGTTGCCATTCTCCACATAGGCCACCCAGTCCTTCCGACTCCGGGTGCCGTGCCAGGCGACCGTGAGACCGCTGGCCTGCATGCGCTTGCGGCCTTCGATCTTCGCGAGGGGCTTTCGGGGGGACTCCATGGCGCCCAAGAGTACGACGGGGTCCGGAGGCTAGACAAGGCCCTGTTCCCAGGGCGAACCCAGGGGAAAATTCTACATTGGTGTAATGTAAAACATACCTATGCTGACACTTTCGCCGGGGACGAGCGCCTGCCCACCCCCGCCTATGGTAGGAGACGGCCCTCCGGCAACCACTTCGCGTCCTCCCTCCTGCCCACCCCACTGGCACATCCGTTGCGTTCGGTCCCTGCCCCGAAAGGACCGGACATGCGTCTGAGATCTCTGATGAGCTTCCTGGCCGACGACCTGGCGGTCGATCTGGGGACCGCCAACACCCTCGTGTACGTGAGGGGACAGGGCATCGTCCTCAACGAGCCGTCGATCGTGGCCTTGAAGGACGGTGTCGTCCTGGCCGCCGGCCACGAGGCCAAGGCCATGCTCGGCCGCGCCCCCGGGAGTATCTCGGTGATCCGGCCCCTCCGCCACGGCGTCATCGCCGACTTCGACTCCACCGAGAAGATGCTCCACTACTTCATCCGCAAGACCCATCAGCGCCGCAGCATCGTGCACCCACGCGTCGTGGTCACGGTGCCGTCCGGGATCACCCAGGTGGAGAAGCGGGCGGTGCGCCAATCGGCCAAGCAGGCGGGCGCCCGCGAGGCCTATCTGATCGAGGAGCCCATCGCGGCGGCCCTCGGCGCGGGCCTGCCGGTGGCCGAGCCGGGCGCGAACATGATCGTGGACATCGGCGGCGGCACCACCGAGGTGGCGGTGATGTCCCTGTCCGGGATCGTCTACTGCAAGTCTGCCCGCATCGCGGGGGACGAGATGAACACCGCGGTGATTCAGCACATCCGCAAGAACTACAGCCTCCTCGTGGGCGAGCGCCACGCGGAAGACATCAAGCTGCGGCTGGGCTCCGCCTATCCCGTCGCGGGCGAGCACCTCACCATGGAAGTCAAGGGGCGCGACCTGATCGTCGGCATCCCCAAGACCATCCTGGTGACCGGCGAGGAGATCCGCGAGGCGCTGCGCGAGCCGATCATGGCCATCGTGAGCGCGGTGCACACCTGCCTCGAGCAGATCCCCCCCGAGCTGGCCGCCGACATCGTGGACAAGGGCATCGTGCTGTCCGGCGGCGGCGCGCTCCTCCGCGGGATCGACTTGCTGCTGCACGAGCAGACCGGCCTGCCGATCCGCGTGAGCGACGATCCGCTGACCTGCGTCGTCCGCGGGGCGGGGGCGCTGCTCGACGACGTCAAGCTTCTCTCCCGCGTCGCGCTTCCTTCCTAGTCGCGTCCCTCTAGCTATCACGCGAAGGCCGGGCGGGGGCACCCCCTCGCCGGGACACGCTGAGCCGTAGCGCTGGGCGTCGTCTCGATCGAGCCACGAGATGGGCCGCGATCCGCTTCGGGCGGCACGTTGGTCACGATGTCGGCCTCGCCCTTGTCGAGGGCCACCAGGCGGGGGAAGTCCTCCGGAATCGCCTTCCACACCACGCGGTCGACCGCGGGCGCGCGGCCCTCCCAGCCCCACCAGTCGCGATTGGCCTCCATCACGAGCCGCTCGTCCTTGACCCACTCCACGAACTTGTAGGCTCCGCTGCCGACCGGGCGCCGGGCCAGCTCCTTGCCGCCGTCGTCGGTGGTGAACCGCGCGGGGAGGATCTGCGAGCCCATCTGGGCCATGCGCACCGCGATCAGGGGATCGGGCTTCTTGGTCACGATGCGCACCGTGGTGGGATTCACCGCCGTGACCGATTCGATCGTGGCGAACCCCGCGGTCACCACCGTCTTGCCGGGCACCAGATTCCGCTCGATCGTCGCCCGCACGTCCTCCGCGGTCAGCGGCGAGCCGTCGTGGAACTTCACGCCCGGCCGCAGCGTGAACTCCCAGGTCGTCTCGTTGAGCGCCTTCCACGAGGTCGCCAGGCCCGGCTGGAGCTGCAGCGCGGTGTCCCACCGCGTGAGCGAGTCGTACAGATTGTAGAAGTAGTTGACGGTCAGGACCTGGGTGCTCCGCCCGGGGTCCATGGTGGTAGCCTCGGCGGGCTGGGCGATGGTGATCTGCGTCGGCTCGGCGTGCGCGAGCGCCGCGAGAGCCGTCAGCAACAGAGCCACGAGGCAGGCGAAGAGCGGCATCGGACTTCCTCCTCTATTCAGGGCGAGGGTATCGCAGTCGGCCGCGCAATTCTATAATCTCGGGCGAGCCGGACATGCCACGCACAGCCACCGACTGGCCACGCACCGCCACCCACTGGAGGCCCGTATGAAGGGCGTGACCCTGCCGACCGAGACCGTGTTCGTGATGGAGAACTCGCCGATCAAGTTCGGGCTGGGCGCCATGGACGAGATCGGCTTTGACGCCAGCCGCCTGGGGATCCGCAAGGCGCTGATCTTCACCGACCGCCACATCTCCGAGCTGGGCCTGCCCGAGCGCGTGCGCGCGCTGCTCGAGGAGCAGGGCGTGAAGGCCGACGTCTGGGACGGCGTGGAGGTGGAGCCCACCGATCGCTCCATGGAGGAGGCCGGCGAGTACGCGCGCAGCAAGGACTTCGACGGGCTGATCGCGGTCGGCGGCGGCAGCACCATCGACACGTGCAAGGCCGCCAATCTCCTCACCTGCTATCCGGCGCCGCTGCTCGACTACATCAACAAGCCGGTCGGCAAGGGCGTGCCGGTGCCCGGCCCGGTGCGCCCGCTGATCGCGGTGCCCACCACCGCCGGGACCGGCAGCGAGACCACCGCGGTGGCGGTCACGCACATCGTGGACCAGAACGTGAAGGCCGGCGTCTCGCACCGCCTGCTGCGGCCCGCGCTGGGGGTGGTGGATCCGCTCAACACGCTCACCGCCCCGCCCGAGGTGACCGCGGCGGCGGGGGCCGACATCCTCACCCACGCCATCGAGTCCTACACCACGCGCCCCTACAACGCCCGCGCCAAGCATCACCCGCCCGACCGGCCGGCCTATATCGGCGCCAATCCGGCCAGCGACATCTGGTGCGAGAAGGCCATGGAGTACGCGGCCCGGTATCTGCGGCGCGCCGTGCTCAACGGGCTCGACCTCGAAGCGCGCCTGCACCTGGCCCTAGCCGCCAACTACGCGGGTATCGGCTTCGGCAACGCGGGCGTGCACATCCCCCACGCGGTGGCCTACCCGATCGCGGGCCTGGTACGCGACTACGTCCCGAGCGGCTACCGCACCCGGCACCCGCTCGTCCCGCACGGCATGTCGGTGATCCTCACCGCGCCCGCCGCCTTCCGCTTCACCTACACCAGCGCGCCCGAGCGGCACCTGCGCGCGGCCGAGCTGCTGGGGTGGCCGGTGGCCGATCTCAACGAGGCCGAGCGGCGCGAGGCGCTGCCCCAGGCGCTGCTCTCGCTCATGCGCGATGTCGGCATCCCCAACGGACTCACCGCGATCGGCTACACCGAGCGGGATCTCCCGGCGCTGATCGAGGGCACCCTACGGCAGCCGCGACTCCTCTCGGGCGCCCCCCGCCACGTCGGCGCGGCCGAGCTCGACCTGATCCTCCGCGACGCGATGCAGTACTGGTAGCCGGGCAGCCGGACGCTGAGAAAGGTCCACATGCGCGAGTGCGACGCCCGGAAGCGCATCCGAATAACCTCCGTTCGAGCGCCGGCTTTCGCCGGCGCACCCCGGTTCTCGGGGGGAGGCTCGGAGGGGGCCCCCTCTTTAGACTTCAGAAGGGGCCCCGTCCGATGATCTAGAGCTGCCCCGAATCTCCCCAGTTGTCGAGGAGGGCCTGGTAGGCGGGGTCCTGGTAGCGATCCAGGTGGAACGCGGGTGCGTAGTGGGGCAGCGGCCGCTCCGCGATGTAGTCGGCGAGCAGATCGGCGGCCCCGTTGGACGACATCATCCCGTAGCCGGAGAGGCCGCCCAGGACGTAGGCGCCCTCGACGGGCAGCGGGCCAGATAGGAAGCGATTCTCCCGCGTCTTGGTGTAGTAGCCCCCGTCCACGAAGCACTTCGGGAGCCGTGATAGGTACGCGGCGAGCCCGGGCAGCGGGCGCGTCAGGCCGCGCAGCACGATCTCCGCGTAGGCCGGATCGAACTCGACCGGGAAGCGCGCCTCCATCGGCTCGACGTCGTAGGTCCAGACCCCGAGCATCACCGGGCTGTCTCCGCCGCCCTCGGGCCGCCCGTGCACGCCGGCGGGCATCTCCTCCAGCAGGTGCCGGAGCGCCTCAGCCTCCCCGAGCTCCGCGCGCTCGTCGTCCGACCACGGCAGCCGCACCGGATCCGTCCAGATCATCATCGGCGCGTGCCGCGGCACCACCCCCAGGGTATCGTGGAACGCGACCTTGGCGTGCCGCTCGCAGAACACGGGCAGCTCGACGCCGAGCAGCCGCCCCACGTCCTTGACGAAGGGTCCCGCCGCGTTCACGAAGCGCGGGGTCGCGATCATGCGGGTACCGTCGCGCCCGCTCACCACCACCCCGGTGACCCGCCCACCCGCCGTCTCCACCCGCTCCACGCGCCCTTCGATCAGGCGCACCCCCTTGTCGCGCGCGCGCTCGAGCATGTACATGCCGAGCTGCTGGCCGCTGAACCAGCCGCAGCGTCGCGCGTGCAACAGCGCCACCGTGTCTGGGGCCAGGTACGGGAAGTGGCGGCGGATCAGGCTCGGGTCGGTAATGACGTCGGTGCCGATGGGCTGCGCCTCGTAGCCGACGGCGGGCGCGGGCTGGTAGGTATCCGCGGCCGAGCGATGCGCGCGGACGGGCCCGGCCCCGAAGGCGGCCGCGTCCTCGGCGGCCCGCACGTAGCGGTCGATCTGCTCGGGCTGCGCGGTGGCGAAGAGATAGCCGCGCCGGTTCATCAGGAAGACGTTGCCGCTCTCGCGCGCGAGCTCCTCCATCAGGTCGATGCTGCGGTTCATCAGGGCCACCATCGCGTCGCCGGGCCCCGGCCACCAGTTGCGGTAGGACTCGGCGGATTTGTCGCTGGTGAGGGAGAGCGCGGGGCGCTCGTCCACCAGCACGACCCCGCCGATGCCGCGGCGGACCGTCAGGTGATACGCGGCGGCGATGCCGGCCATGCCCGCCCCGCAGATCACCACCTCGGCCGACCCCGCGCTCATGGCCCCCGACTCTACACGCTTTGGCAGCATGCCGACACTGTCAGCATCACGACACGGAATTGACAGTCCGCCGCGCTGGTGACAGGGGTCCAAGTGCCCGAAATATCGCGCCCGTCGAGCAGGCACGCAGGTTGCTCGTACCCCTCGTATGATCACCACAAAACACAACGATCGCCGCCGCCATCCGCGTACGGACGTCTCCTGGCTCGTCGTCGTGGAGGCCGGGAAGCGCCGCTTCCTGCTCCAGACGGTGGACATCTCGGCCCGCGGGGCCAAGGTGAGGCCCAAGGAGCGGATCGATATCGGGACGCCGGCTCAGCTCCGCTTCCGGCCGCCGGACGGGTCGCCGTTCAATGTGCCGGCGCTGGTGTGGCGGGCGGACTCCGACGGCCTGGCCTTCCTCTTCATGGGGGACATCCAGGACCGCCTGCGCCGCTTCGGTCGCGTGCTCGCGGTCTAGCCTAGGCCGCGCGGCTCCTTACTTCCGGAACCAGCCCCGAAACTTATCCCACCACCGCTCGATCTGCTCCGGGACGCCGCCATGCTCCTCGCAGGGCGAGGGCTCGGTGCCGGCCAGGAACACCTCGGTGGTCACGAGCGGGCAGAACGCGGTAGCGCGACGGCCGGTGGTCACGTCCACCTTCGCGTGCGCGATGCCGGCCGGCTCCGGGAACGCGCCGCCCGGGTAAATGTCGAGCGCCTGCCGCATGAACTCGGACCAGATCGGCAGCGCGCCCTCCGAGCCGGATAGCCCGGCCGGCGTGCCGTCGTCGAAGCCAACCCAGACCAGCGCGAGCAGGTTGGGCGAGTAGCCGACGAACCAGGCATCCCGGCCCTCGTTGGTCGTCCCCGTCTTGCCGGCCACCGCGCCGGGCACCCCCGCCGCCCGCGCGGAGGCGGCGGTCCCCGCATTGATCACCCCCTCCAGCAGCGAGGTGACCACGTAGGCCTCGGGGGCGCCGATCACCGGCCGCGCCTCATGGCTCGCGCTCCAGAGCGCGCGCCCGCCTTCGTCGGCCACCGCCTCCACCACGCCGCCCGCCGGCGCCAGCCCGCCGTTGGCCAGCGGCAGGTATGCGCGCGCGAGCGCCAGCGGCGTGATCTCGAAGACGCCGAGCGTGAGCGCGGGAACCGGCCTGAGGTCCACCTCCACGCCCAGGGTCCGTGCCGTCTCGATCACCACGGGCAGCCCCACCGCCTGGGCCAGCCGCACGGTCGCGGTGTTCAGCGAACCCTCCAGCGCCCGGCGCACCGTGACCAGCCCTTCGTAGCGGTCATCGTAGTTCTTGGGCGTCCACGGCTTGCCGTCCACCATCACGGTGATGGGCGCGTCCTCGATCAGCGAGGCGGCCGTGAACAGGCTCGCGTCCTTCCGCGGGGTGACCGCGGCCAGGTACACGAAGGGCTTGAACGCGCTCCCCGGCTGGCGGCGGGCGAGGACGGCCCGGTTGAACTGGCTCGACCGGTAGTCGCGGCCGCCGACGAGCGCGCGGACCTGTCCGGTGGCGGTGTCGAGCACGATCATCGCCACCTGCAGCCGTTCCTCCGGGGTCTTGCGGCGCAGCCGCGGGCGCAGCGTCTCGAGCCGGTCCATGCCCTTCACCACCGCGGCCTCGGCCAGGCGCTGCAGCACCGGATCGAGCGTGGTGTAGACGCGCACCCCGTGCAGGTCGGCCAGCTCGATGTCGGCGTTTCGCTCGAGCTCGGCGCGCACGTAGTCGACGAAGTACGGCGCCACCAGCCCGTTCGCCGTGGCGGTGCGCGCGCGCATCGGCTCCTTGCGGGCGCGGCGATAGTCGGCCTCCGAGATCTTGCCGAGGTCGCGCATGCGGGTCAGCACGACGTCGCGCCGCTCCCGCGCGCGCTCGGGATTGGTGGCCGGAGAGTAGTTGTTGGGGCCGCGGATCATGCCCGCGAGCAGCGCGGCTTCCGGCAGCGTGAGCTGGTGGACCTCCTTGCCGAAGTACGCGCGGGAGGCGGCTCCCACCCCGCGGACCGCCGAGCCCCCCGACTGCCCGAGATAGATCTCGTTGAGGTAGGCCTCGAGGATCTGGTCCTTGGTGTAGCGCCACTCGAGCGCGGTCGAGAGCAGGGCCTCGTTGAGCTTGCGGGCGAGCGTGCGCTCCGGGTTGAGCAGCCGGCTCTTGACGAGCTGCTGCGTGATGGTGCTGCCGCCCTCGGCGACCCGGCCCTTCCGGACATTGGCCCACAGCGCGCGCACGATGCCGCGGGGGTCTATGCCGCCGTGCTCGTAGAAGCGCGCGTCCTCCGTGACGAGGACCGCGTTCCGGAGCACCTGGGGGACGTCGGGCAGGCGCACCGGGCGGATGTTCTCGCCCATGTCCGCCCCGGCGCTGGCCAGCAGCTCAGGCGGCAGCGCCACGCTCTGGACCACGGCGTCGCCGTGCCGGAGCTGGGTGATGCGGCCCCCCGACACGGCCAGCGTGACGCGGCCCGCACCCGGTCCGGCCACGTGAATGTCCCACGCGCTCTCCGACCGCGAGAACTGCCCGGGGCCGCCCGGGTTCCGGGTCTCGCGATAGCCCACGCGGCTCAGGATCCCCGCCAGGTCGAGCGCACCCACGTGGACGCCCGGCCGGAGCACGGGCGGGGCGGCGTAGAGCACGGTGGAGCGGCGCGCCTCCACCCGCTCGAACCGCGAGAGGGCGCGCGCGGCATAGATCGCGAGGCCGCTCCCGACCAGCACCAGGATGGCGAGCAGCGCGCCCGCGAAAAGAGTCCGGCGACGCAGGCCCCGGAACCGGCCGCCCCACCCGTCGGACATCAGGCCTCCGCGCGCACGATCAGGATGCGGTCAGGGTCTAGGACCCGGCCCCCCTCCGCAGGGTGATCATCACGAGCCGCGCCACGTCCGGATCGTCCGATAGCTCGACCACGACGAAGTCGCCCACCCGCACCTCGGCGAGCGTGATCGTGCTGTCCCGGAAGCTGTCCTTCACGTCACGGCCGGCCTGATTGCGCTGCGACAGCAGCACCACCGCCTCGCGCGGCACCTGCACCCGCAGGGCCCGCCGCTCGGCATTGGCGCCGAACTCGTCGAGAGTCAGGATGCGCGCCTGCGGATCCACCGCGAGCACCGTGCCCGCGCGCCGCTCCCCCGCCTTCGCTCCGCCCACCCCCACCGCCACGAGGCCGGCCACCAGAGCGGCCCCCGCCAGCACCGGGCCGAGCCCGGAGCGCCACATGCCGACGCTCACGAGCGCGGGGAGGCCGGCGCCGCGAACTCGGCCGCTTTCATCTTCCGGACCAGCTCGGCGTACGAGGAGGTCTGGATGATCTTGTCGAACTGCGTCCGATAGTTGTTGATCAAGCTCACGCCCTCGACCGAGACATCGTACACGAGCCACCGGTCTCCCCGCTGCTGCATACGGTAGTCCACCGGGATCTCGGTGCCCTGCTTGGTCACGAACCGCGTCCGCACGGTGGCGAGCCCGCTGTCCACCGACTCGCCCGCGTACGCGACCCGCTCGCCGCTGTACCGCTCGATCTTCGAGATGTAGGCCCGCTCGATCAGATCGGTGAACAGCGCCGTGAACTCCTGCCGGTCCTTGTCGGACAGCCCCTGCCAGTGGCGGCCGAGGGCGCGCTTGGCCGTCTCGGTGAAGTCGAAGACACCCTCCGCCTCCTTCCGGATGGCCGCCCGTCGCTCCTGGGCTCGGGCCCCGGCCCGCAGCGCCGGATCCTCGAGGATCTTGACGATCTGCTCGACGGAGGCCTTCAGCTGGTCGGTCGGAGCCCCGGCGCGGGCGGGCGCCGGGGCCCAGACTGCGAGCCCCACCAGCACGACCAGGATCAGATGGGGTACGAGACGGAGGCGCATGCCCTAGGCCGCGTGGCCGATACCGGCCGGGTCCACCGCGATGCGGTCCTCGATGCGGAAGTCAGACCGGCTGCGGCCCATCTCCCGCTTCGCCACGTCCACCGCCGCCTCGCGCAGCTCCGGGCGGGGCACCGCGCCCTTGATCTCGACAACGAGCGGCGACCCCTTCCACAGCGGCAGATGCGCGGTCGGCGTCAACGGCAGCCCGGCGAGCGTCGCGTCCATCAGGAGGGCATCCGAGACTCTCGCCTGGGCCGCCACCGCTTCGTCCTCACGCTTGCGCTTGAGGTCGTAGAGCTTGACGGCGAACCCCAGCAGCACGACGAGGATCAGCATCGTTGCCACCACGATGATTTCCATGGCTGTCACCTCCGTGGGCTCGGACGGTGCATCGGGCATGCCAGGCGAAACGTCAGGCCGCCGCGGCCAAGTGGCCCCGCCGTAAGCCCGGACGCGCGTCCCCCGGACGAACGCTCCCGACCGAGTAGGAATTTCCACGCCGATCGTGTAAACGTTTCCAGATGCGCCGCCGCGCGGCGCGTCATCCCGCGCCCTCCGGGGCCCCCTGGAGGATCGACTCGGCGGCGAGCACTTCCCGCGCGACATCGCCGAGGCGCTGGCGCGAGTCCATCGCCTGACGCCGTAGCCACCGGAACGCCTCCACCTCGCTGAGCTGCCGATCGCTCATCAGCTTGCCCTTGGCCTGGTCCACGAACGGTCGGTCGGCGCGCGCCTGCTGCAGCCGGCGGAGCTCGCGGAAGCGGGCGAGAGCCAGGTCGAGCGTGGGCGCGAGCTCCGCCGCGCGCAGCGGCTTGAGCATGAAGCCCATCACGCCGGCGCGATTCGCCTGCTTGACCACGGTTTGATCGGTGTCCCGCGTGAACAGCACCGCCGGACAGTCGAGCTCGGCGGTGATGCGCGGCATGAGCGCGGGCTCGCGCGTCCCGCTGAGGCTCGGCGCCATGATCACGACGTCGGGCCGTGTCTCCTTCATCACCGCAACCGCGTCGAGCCGTAACGGCGCCTCGACCGCCACCACGCCGCCCGCGTCCTCGACCGCCTCGCGGAGCATCGCGCGCGACGAGGAATCGGCCTCGAGAATTGCCACCCGCCAGCGCGGCGGACCAGTCCGGAACATGCTGCGGATCGTTCGCATGAGCACCTCCCTGAGCGGCCCGCTCGTCGCAACCCGCGTGCCAAGGCCCGTACGGCCGGCCCGGAAAAACTTCCCAGACCGAGACCGGAAATTCCTCCCCGCCCACGCCGTGCACCGCTTCGTATTTGCATCTCGAGCGACGGACCCACGCCGTGACCGCGGTGGCACGTGACTTGCCTATTCCCCGGAGCGTGCTCAGATTGAAGCGCGAATTGAAGGACGAACCTGAGGACGAGATCCGCGACGAACCTCTGCCGGAGCCGTCCGACCGCATCGTCGCTGAAGACGGGGTGGGGGCCGACGAGGAGGACGACTGGGACGAGGAAGGTAGCCGCCTACCCCGGCTGCCCGGACCCCTGATCGCCGCCACCACCTTCGTTCCCACGTTCCTGGCGGTCCTCTTCGGCCTGAGTCATCTGCTGGGCGGCGCCAGCCCGACGGCGCGCACGGCGAACGCGCCGGTGCCATCCGCTGTCGCGCCCATGTCGGACCAGCTGGCCCCGGCCCTCTCCGAGGCCCTTCGCGACCCGTTTGTCGCGCCGGGGCTGGTCGACCCTCCTCCGACGAGACTGAGTGATCCGAGAGACGTGACCCGCCCGAGCGATCCGCGCGAGGCGCTACGTGCGCCGAGCCTGGAGGAGGCCACGCCACCGGCCGTCGACCCGGCCCCGCCGCCGGCCCTGCCGACGAGGCCGCCGGCCCAGCCACGGGTGGCCACGCCCTCGGCGCCCGAGCCCCGCGCGCTACGCCTCACCGAGACGCCCCGCCAGCCCCAGGCTGCCGTGCTGACCACCACGCCGACGGCAGAGCCGCGCAAGAGCGGGCGAGACTGGACCCCCGCGGCCGCGTTCGCAGACCGCGAGGCGGCCGGGCGCCTGGCCAGCAGCATTCAGCAGCAGGGCTATCCCGTCGAGATCCGGCAGGAGCAGTCTTCCGCCCGACCCTGGGTGGTGTGGATCGGCGCCCAGCCCCGCGGGGGCGAGCGCCGCCGCTAGTCCCGCCCCTCTACCGGTGCTCGGCCTGGAGCTCCCGCCACCGCCGCGCCTTGTTGTGCAGCGTCTTCGGCGTCGTCCCGAGGATCTCGGCGGCGCGAGTCTTGTTATTGTTCACCGACTGCAGCGTCCGGAGGATGAGCTGCTTCTCGCCGTCGTCGAGCGTGGTGCCCACCGGCAGCACCACCACGTTGGCCCGCTCGGTCGGCGCGGCGCCCAGCGGAGCGATCGGCAGGGAGTCGGCGGTGATCAGCCCGTCCTCGCACGAGACCACCGCGCGCTCGATCACATTGCGTAGCTCCCGCACATTGCCCGGCCAGGCATGGTCCCGGAGGAGCTTGAGCGCCGCCTGGTCGATCCCGCGCACCTGGCGCTCGTACTTGTCGTTGAACTCGGTCATGAACGCCCCCGCGAGGAGGGGGATGTCCTCGGGGCGCCGGCGCAGCGGCGGGAGCGCGATCGTCAGCACGTTCACCCGGTAGTAGAGGTCCTCCCGGAGCGCGCCCTCCTGCACCGCCTTCACCACGTCCTTGTTGGTCGCGCACACCACCCGCACGTCCACCGCGACCTCGTCGTGGCCTCCGATGCGACGCACCTGGCTGTCCTGCAGCACGCGGAGGTACTTGGCCTGCAGGTTCGAGCTCATCTCGGCGATCTCGTCGAGGAAGATGGTGCCGCCATCGGCCAGCTCGAAGTAGCCGGGCCGCCGCGCTATCGCGCCGGTGAAGGCCCCCTTCTCGTGACCGAACAGCTCGCTCTCCAGGAGCGTCTCCGGGATCGCCGAGCAGTTCACCGCCACGAACGGCCCCTTGGCCCGCTGCGAGAGCTCGTGGATGGTGCGCGCGACCAGCTCCTTGCCGGTCCCGGTCTCGCCCAGGATCAGCACCGGCGCCGGGCTCGGCGCCGCCATCTCGATCAGCCGGTAGATCTCCTGCATCCCGGGGCTCACGCCCAGCAGGGGCCCCAGCCCCCGCGTCTCCTTGAGCTGGCGACGCAGGACCGTGACCTCGCGATTGACCTGCACCTTCTCGACCGCCTTCTCCACCAGGACCCGAAGCCGGCGCGGGTCCACCGGCTTGGTCATGTAGTCGTAGGCGCCCTCCCGCATCGCGGACACGGCGGTCTCGATGGAGCCGTGGGCGGTCAGGAGAATGACGGCAGCCTCCGGGACCGCGGCGGCCAGGGGCTTGAGCAGTCCGATCCCGTCGATCACGGGCATGACCATGTCGGCGACGACGACGTGCGGGCGGAAGCCCGGCGCCCGCTCGAGGGCGTCCTTCCCGTCCACCGCTTCCTGGACCTCGTACCCCCACATGGCCAGCAGGGCGGCCAGACCGCTGCGGCCGGACTCGTCGTCGTCTGCGATCAGGATTCTATGCTTCATGGTCGTCCCCTTTCGGGAAGCTCGCGATAGTTCACAGTGGAGGCCCGATCTTCGCGGCCTAGGCTGCAAGCGATATGCCCTCGAAATTTCTGGAAGGGAGCTCAGAGTGGCGACAGTCGGCCACTGCCGCTGCGACAAAGCTTTACGAGATATATGTCAAGATCTACTCGAACACGATTCGCCGGACGCGAGCGCTGGACTGGGAAGATCTTACCGTGTAACTACGAACCAGCCCAGTCGATGTCGAGCAGGGCCAACCCGGTGGCCGGGTCGATTCTCCGGCGGAGCGTCGCCGGGGACTCGACGATCATGACATCGAGGGTCGGGTCCACGGTGCCCCCCAGGAGGTGGCCCCCGAGGGCGCTCCCGTCGTACCGGGCCACCACCACGTGGGCGTGCACCCGCGGCTCGCCGGCGTCGAGGGCGACGTTGCCGACCAGCGAGACCACCTCGACCTGCTCCCGGATGACCCGCCGGGCGTAGTCGCGCCGGGTCCGGTCGAAGAAGCCGAGGGTCACCCCCGAGAAAGCCCCGATCCCGGTCAGCGACGCGCCGGACAGATCGAAGCGCTTGGCGGCCGCGGTGAGGGCTTCCACCGGGTCGTCGCCGCGGGCGCACACCATCACGAAGCTGCGCCGGCCCTCGACGTCATCGAGCTGCTGGATCTGCATGTCCCGCTCCTCTCGTCAGGGCGCTCAGGCCCGCTCGGCCACCGCCTGTTTGTCGCGCTTGCGCAGGCCCACCAGGCAGGCCACCAGGACCCCGGTCATCGCGGTGAGCAGCCCGAGCTCGATCATCGCGTAGCGGAAGACCGCCTCGCCCTGCTCCATCAGGGTGCCGAACTCCGCGGTGAGCACCAAGATCCGCCGCACCGCCGCGATCATGGCCACCAGCACGAAGGGCTCCGGCACGAGCACGTGCTCCCGGAACGACACCTGGACCGTGTACAGGATCTCGATCATCATCAGGATCAGCAGGAGCTGGTCCAGCATCCCCACGATGCTGCCCCCGATCGTGCCGGCCCCGATGCTGCGGGCGAACGTCACCGCCGCGTCGAGCAGTAGCCCCACCGCGCCCGCCGCCAGCAGCACCCCGATCCCCACGTAGAGGACGTCCTCCACCTGGGTGAACGCCTGCGCGATGCGCTCGCGCACCGCCGGCCGCGCCCGGCCCGCGGGACTCACCCGCGCCTCACCGCCGCCCCGTCAACGATCAGCACGAGCCCCATGCGCTGTGGGGCATCGGCAATCCCGGTGCCACGCGCCGGGCGCGGACCGCCGCGCGGCTAAGCGCTCGAAAAGCGGCGGCCCCGCGCGCGCGCTGGCGTCGGCTCCCAGCCGCTCCCGCGCAGAACCGGTAAACGTTACCGACGGTCTTCGGTAACGCCGACGCGGCGGGGCGCGCCGGCCCGGGCGACCTTTCTGGGGCCTTCCCCGCGTGATACCGTGAGACATTCCCGCACCGTAACGGACGGAAGGAGGCGCGGATCATGACGGACATCTGGGGTGATCTCGTGTGGGCCGCTCTCGCGGATCTGAAGACGAGGCTGGTCCTCGTGCTGCCGGGCGTCCTGGCGATGCTGACCTTGGCCGTCGTCGGCCTCGCCGGCGCGTGGATCGCCGCGCGCGTGACCCGGCGGCTGGCGCAGGCGGTGGCGTTCGACCGGCGCGCCGAGAGCTGGGGCATCGTCTCGCAGCTCAGCCGCGCGGGCGTGCGCCGGCCCCCCTCGCAGGTGCTGGGACTGGTCGTCTTCTGGAGCATCCTCGTCCTCTTCCTGTCCATGGCCATCGACGCGCTCGCGATCCCCGGCACCGGGCGGCTCACCGAGTTCGTGTTCTCCTGGGTCCCCCGGGTCATGGGCGCGGCCCTGATCCTCCTCGTCGGCTGGCTCGTGGCCAACTTCCTGGGCGAGGGTGCGCTCATCGCGGCGGTCAACGCGCGCGTGCCGGAGGCGCGCCTGCTCGCTCGCGCGATCCGCTGGGGCGTGCTGCTCTTCGCGAGCGCGACCGCGATCACCCACCTCGGCATCGGCAAGGAGATGGTGCTGGTGGCCTTCGGCATCACCTTCGGCGGCTTGATCTTCGCCTTGGCGCTGGCCTTCGGCCTCGGGGGCCGTGCGCTGGCCCGCCAGATCCTCGAACGCCACCTGCGCAACCGCGAGCCACATCCGCGGGAGACGCTGACCCACCTCTAGCCGCATGATCGATGTCGGCGTGCTCTTCCAGCAGGCGGTGGCCGCGCTGCGCCGAGAGCGTCACGCGACCTATCGCCTGCAGCTGGGGAGCGCGCTCGGCTTCGACGCGGTGGCCGCGCTCGGCCCCTACCTCGACGCGCTCGGGGTGAGCGACGCCTACCTCTCCCCCTGCTTCCGCTGCGGCCCCGGCAGCTCGCACGGCTACGACGTCACCGATCACAACGCGTTCAACCCCGAGATCGGGGGCGCGACCGCCTTCGATCGCATGGCCGCCGCGCTCACCGCGGGGGGACTCGGCCTGATCCTCGACGTGGTGCCCAACCACATGGGCATCGCGGGCGACGCCAATCCCTGGTGGCTCGACGTGCTGGAGAACGGCCAGGCCTCCCCGCGCGCCAACTTCTTCGACATCGACTGGACGCCGATCAAGCCCGAGCTGCGCGATCGCGTGCTCCTGCCCGTCCTGCCCGATCAGTACGGCCGCGTGCTCGAGTCGCAGCAGCTCCAGCTCGAGCTCGCGGACGGCGCCTTCCACCTGCGCTACGCGGGGGCGCGCCTGCCCATCGCCCCCGACACCTACGCGCAGATCCTGACCGACCGCCTCGACGTCCTCGCCGACCGGCTCGGGGCGGAGGACGCGGGGCTCCAGGAGCTGCGCAGCATCCTGACCTCGCTCGAGCACCTGCCGGGGCGCACCGAGACCGATCCGGCCCGGCTCGAGGAGCGGCTGCGCGAGAAGGAGATCGTCAAGCGCCGCCTCGGCGTTCTCACCAAGGAGTCGGTGGACATTCGCGAGCACGTCGAGGAGACGGTGCGCGGCGTGAACGGCACCCCGGGGGATCCCGCGAGCTTCGACGCGCTCGACCGCCTGCTCTCGGCCCAGACCTACCGGCTCGCCGACTGGCGCGTGGCGGGCGACGAGGTGAACTACCGCCGCTTCTTCGACGTCAGCCACCTCGCCGCCATCCGCATGGAGCAGCGCCTCGTGTTCGACGCCGCCCACGAGCTGGTGCTCCGGCTCGTCGGCGAGGGCAAGGTCTCGGCGCTGCGCGTGGACCATCCGGACGGGCTCTACGCGCCCGGCGAGTACTTCCGCCGGCTCCAGGAAGGCGCGCTGGTGGCAACCGCGCGGCGGCTCGTGCCCGAGCTGGGGCCCGCGGAGGCGGCGGCGCTCGGCGCCCTCTATCGCGTCCGCGCCGCCGACCAGCCGGCCGCGCCGGACGCCCGGCCGCTGTGGATCGCGGCCGAGAAGATCCTGAGCGCGGGCGAGCCCCTGCCCGACTGGTGGGCGGTGGCGGGCACCACCGGCTACGACTTCCTGGCCTCCGTCAACGGGCTCTTCGTGGACCGGGGGACTTCCAGACAGATGACCACGTTGTACGCGCGGTTGGCCGGGGCGGGCGGGCTGCTGGCCGATCACACCTACGCGGCCAAGCGGCTGATCATGCAGGTGTCGATGGCGAGCGAGATCAACCAGCTCGGCCATCACCTCGACTCCATGTCGGAGCGCAATCGGCTCTCGCGCGACTTCACCCTCTACAGCCTCGTGCGCGTGATCCGCGAGGTGGTCGCCGCGTTCTCGGTCTACCGCACGTACGTGGGCGACGACGGCCGCGATCCGAGCGTCCGCGACCGCGCCTACATCGAGGAGGCGGTGGCGGAGGCCAAGCGCCGCAACCCCACCGTGAACGTGTCCATCTTCGACTTCGTCCGCGACGTGCTCCTGGTCCGGAGCTCGGGCCGCCCCGATCCCGCCGAGCAGGTCGCCCGCCGGCACTTCGCGATGCGCTTCCAGCAGACGACCGGGCCGGTCACCGCCAAGGGCGTCGAGGACACCGCCTTCTACGTGTACAACCGCCTCGTCTCGCTCAACGAGGTGGGTGGCGATCCCGCGCGCTACGGCGAGTCGGCGACCGTTTTTCACGACAAGAACGCCGCGCGCCTGGCCCGGTGGCCGGAGTCCCTCGTCGCCACCGCGACCCACGACACCAAGCGCGGCGAGGACGTGCGCGCGCGCATCAACGTGCTCTCCGAGGTGCCGGCCGCGTGGGCCGTCGAGGTCCGGCGCTGGCGGGCCCTCGCCCGGCGCTTCAAGATCGACGTCGACGGCCGCGCCGCGCCCGACGCCAACGACGAGTACCTCTTCTACCAGACCCTGGTGGGCGCCTGGCCCGCCCAGGAAGACGACGAGTCGCTCGAAACCCTGACCGAACGGCTGGTCGCCTACATGGAGAAGGCCACCAAGGAGGCCAAGCGCCACACGAGCTGGGTGAACCCGAGTGCCGGCTACGACGCGGCGACGCGCGGGTTCGTGACCGGCCTGCTCGCGCCCGGCGGGGCCTTCCTCGCCGCCTTCCGGCCCTTCCAGCGCCTGGTCGCGGCCCACGGGGCGGTCAACTCCCTCGCCCAGACCCTGCTCAAGATCGCGGCCCCGGGGATCCCCGACTTCTACCAGGGCACCGAGCTCTGGGAGCTGTCCCTCGTCGATCCCGACAACCGCCGACCGGTGGACTTCGCCCGCCGGCAGGCGATGCTCGACGTCGTGCGCGCCCGCATCCCCGCCGAGGGCGCGGGCGCGCCGGACCTGAGCGCCCTCTGCGCGGAGCTTCTCGAGCACTGGCGGGACGGGCGGGTGAAGCTCTACCTCACCCACCGCGCGCTCACCCTGCGGCGGCGGCGGTCCCGGCTCTTCGGCGCCGGCGAATACCGCGCGCTCGCTCCGGGTGGCCGTCACTCCGAGCACGTGGTGGCGCTGGCGCGACTGGACGGGCCCGACGCGGTGATCGCGGTGGTGCCGCGCTTGACCGCGCGCCTCGCCGGCCTCACCGGCCGGTTCGCGCTGGGGGAGGCGGCCTGGGAGCAGACGTGGGTCGCGCTCGGCGACGACCGGCTCGCCGGCGTCTACCGCGACCGCTTCACCGGCCTCACGGTGGCCAGCGAGCAGCACGACGGCGTCGCGGTGCTGCCCGGGCCCGCGCTGTTCGCTCACTTTCCGGTGGCGCTCCTCGAGCGCGAGGGCGGCCTACCATGAGCCCGAGCCCGGCGGCGCGGCGCGCGCATCGGATGCCGTTCGGCGCGGAGGTCCGCGAGGACGGCTCCACGCGCTTCCGGCTCTGGGCGCCCGGCGCCCGCCAGGTCGAGCTGTGGCTCGAGGAGCCGGGGCGCGCGGTGGGCATGCCACGCGACGGGGGCGGGTGGGCGGAGTACGTGACGCGGGACGCGCCGCCGGGCACGCGCTACCGCTACCGGATCGACGGGGAGCTGCTCGTGCCCGATCCGGCCGCGCGCTTCCAGCCCGGCGACGTGCACGGGGCGAGCGAGGTCATGGACCCCCTCGCCCATGCCTGGACCGACACCGCCTGGGCCGGCCTGCCCCCGGAGCGGCTCGTGTTCTACGAGCTGCACGTGGGTGCGTTCAGCGCGGCCGGCACCTACGCGGGCGTGGCCGAGCGGCTCGACCACCTGGTCTCGCTCGGCGTCACCGCGGTGGAGCTGATGCCGCTGGCCGACTTCCCCGGCCGCTGGGGCTGGGGCTACGACGGCGTCCTCCTCTTCGCCCCCGAGGCGAGCTACGGCCGGCCCGAGGACCTCAAGGCCCTGGTGGACGCCGCGCACGCGCGCGGCCTCGCCGTCTTCCTCGACGTCGTCTACAACCACTTCGGCCCCGAGGGCAACTACCTGCACCACTACGCGCCCGGCTTCTTCAACGCGCGCCACCAGACCCCGTGGGGCGACGGCGTCAACTACGACGGGCCCGGCTCGGAGGTGGTGCGCGCGTTCATGATCCACAACGCGCTCTACTGGATCGAGGAATACCACCTCGACGGCCTGCGCCTCGACGCGGTCAATGCGATCGTGGACGATTCGCCCCGGCACCTGCTGGTGGAGCTTGGCCGCGCGGTGGCCGACGGGCCCGGCCGCGACCGCCGCGTGCACCTGGTGCTGGAGAACGGCGCCAACGAGGCGCGCTACCTGCGACCGGTGGACGGCCGCCGCCCGCTCTACCAGGCCCAGTGGAACGACGACGTGCACCACGCGCTGCACGTGCTCCTGACCGGCGAGGCGGGCGGCTACTACGGCGACTACCAGCCCCCGCTGCCGCACCTGGGGCGCTGCCTCACCGAGGGCTTCGCGTTCCAGGGCGAGCGGTCGATGTACCGGGGCGTCACGCGCGGCGAGCCGTGCGCGGACCTGCCGTCCACCGCCTTCGTGGGCTTCCTCCAGAATCACGATCAGATCGGCAATCGCGCCCTCGGGGACCGGATCACCGCGCTCGCCTCCCCCGATGCGGTGCGCGCGGCCACCGCGGTGCTCCTCCTCTCGCCCGCCCTGCCGCTCCTCTTCATGGGCGAGGAATGGGCCGCGCCCGAGCCGTTCCTCTTCTTCAGCGATCTCGGCCCGGATCTGGGCCCGCGCGTGTCCGAGGGCCGACGGCGCGAGTTCGCCCGCTTCCCGGAGTTCGCCAATGAGGCGACGCGCGCGCGCATTCCCGATCCCCAGGCCGAGTCGACGTTCAAGCGCTCGGTGCTCGACTGGGGTCACGCGGGCGCCGCCATCCACAAGGACTGGCTGGGCTTCCACCAGGCCCTGCTCGCGCTGCGAGCCCGGGCGGTCGCGCCGCTGCTCGCGGGCGAGTCGGTCCCGCTCCCCTCGTGGAAGGCGCTCGGCGACACCGCGCTCGAGGTCGCGTGGACGTTCCCGGCCGGCACGCTGCGGCTCGTCGCCAACCTGGGCGCGGCCGCCGTCCCGCACGAAGGGCCGGGCGCGGACTGGGGCCGCCGCCTCTACGCGCTCACCCTGCCGTCGCCCACGTGGTCCACGCTGCCACCGTGGAGCGTGGCGTTCTACTTCGCGGGGGCCGCCCCCCGATGAGCGCCAAAGGCGCGAAGAGGCCTAACCGCCTCGCGAGGTCCTCCACCGGGGATCGACTTGGAATCGATCGCGCCAAAGGCGCGAAGAGGCCTAACCGCCTAGCGAGATCCTCCACCGGGGGCCGACTTAGAATTGATCGCCTCATCGATCGCTTCACCGTAGACCGTCATGGTCCGATCCGCGATGCGGTCCCACGAGAAATACGCCTCCACCCGGCGGCGCCCGGCCTCGCCCATGCGCCGGGCGCGCTCGGGATCGGCCAGGGCCTCCCGCAGCGCCTGCCCGAGCGCGGCGGCGTCACCAGGCTCCACCAGCCGGCCGGTCTCGCGGTCCACCACCACCTCGGGGATGCCCCCGACCCGGCTCGCCACCACCGGCGTGCCGCAGGCCATGGCCTCGAGGTTGATCAGGCCGAACGGCTCGTAGATGGACGGGCAGACGAAGACCGCGGCGTGACTGTAGAGCTGGACGACCTCGGGAACCGGCAGCATCGCGTTGATCCAGCGGATCTCCGGACGGCCCGTCACCGCGGCCTCGAGGCGGGCCAGCAGCTCCGGGGTGTCCGGGCTGCTCGCGCAGAGCACGAGCTGGACGCCCGCGGGCAGGGCCCGCGCGGCCTCCAGGAGCTGGAAGATCCCCTTCTGCTCGCTGATCCGGCCCACGAAGAGCACGTAGGGGGCGTGCACCCCGTGGCGCGCGAGGGTATCGCGTTGCTCGGTGCGCGCGAAGGCCTCCGCGTCCACCCCGTTGTGGATCACCACCACCCGGTCGGGATCGACCCGAAAATGGGTCGTGATGTCGGCGCGCATCTGGGCGGACACCGCGATGACGCGGTCGGCGCGCTCGACGGCCAGCCGCTCGGCCCAGCTCGACACCGCGTAGCCGGTGCCGAGCTGGTCGGCCTTCCACGGCCGGAGCGGCTCCATGCTGTGCAACGTGACGACGAGCGGCACGTCGTGGATGGACTGCACCAGCATCCCACCCAACCCCACGTACCAGGTGTGGGTATGGACCACGTCCGCCGCCACCGGGTCGCGTGCCATCGCGAGCCCCACCGAGAGCGCCTCGAGCGCGGGCGCGTACGGCGCCTCCGGCCCGCCGGCCAGGCGCGGCCACGGGGCGTAGCCCTTCACGGTCAACAGCGGATCGGTCTGTTGCTGGTCGCCGAAGCAGCGCACCTCGACCGACGCGCGGCGGGCCAGCGCGCGGCTCAGGTGATCCACCACCACGCCGGCCCCGCCGTACACGTGCGGCGGATACTCTCGACTCAGGAGCAGGATTCTCACAGGCGTCGTCCCCCGGGAGAGCTTACCGCATGAGCCCGACCGACCCCTTCGTCTTCCTCGGCTGCCTCGAGCTGAACGAGCTGCTGCCCCACGAGGCCCACGACGCCCGCGAGCTGCTCGAGCAGCTCGGGCGCGTGCCGGTGGAGTCCGTCTTCTGCCATACCTCGGCCTCGCTGCTGCACCGGCCGGTGCTGGCCGAGGCCTATCCCAACGATTTCGCGCTCTGGGTCGGCACCGAGGTGCGCGACGTGCGGCTCGCGGAGCGGCTAGCCGGCGTGGACGCCTTCCACGCGGGCTCCATGGAGCGCGTGCGCGAGGAGCTGGTCGCCACCATCTCCGACCACCTCGAGCATCTCGGCACCGCGCCCGGCCGCACCCAGGGCAAGCGCTTTCGCTTCTTTCAGGTGCACCTCGTCCCGGTGCCCACCGGCCACCAGGCCCGCACCCTCGCCGAGTTGCGCGACGCGCTCGTCGAGGTGGACGTGAGCGCGCTCTTCTACCACACGATCGAGGCACGCTACCGCGCCGGCCGCGGGCGGGGCGACTTCGCCGAGTGGGTCGCCGGCGTGCTCGGCCGCCCGGAGGTGGCCGATCGGCTCGCCCACATCGACCCGTTCGCGGGCAGCCTCGAGCGGATCCGCGACCGCCATCTCAACATCCTGTCCGACGCGATCGCCGACGAGGGCGCCTGATGGGCCCGGGCTCGCTGCTCAAGCTCGACGACTACCGGCAGGTCGCCCCGCGCGGCGCGGTGGACATCCTCATGCGCATCGGCGAGCGCCTGCGCGGGAAGCGCTTCGTGCACGTGAGCGCCTCGCGCTACGGCGGCGTGGGCGTGGAAGTGCTGAACCGGCTCGTGCCGATCATGAACGACCTGGGCGTCGAGACCACCTGGGAGATCACGATCGGCACCGCGGACTTCGACCAGGTCGGCCGCGCGGTGAGCCGGGCCCTCGCCGGAACCGAGCAGGTCATTACCGAGGCCATGCTGGCCCGCCTGCGCGACACCGCGGCCGAGAACGCGCGCCGCCTCCGGCTCGACGCCGATCTGGTGATGGTGCACGACGCCACCCCGCTCGGCCTCGTCGAGCAGCGCGGCAGCGCGGGGCGCTGGGTCTGGCGCTGCCACCAGGATCTCTCCTCCGCCCAGCCGCAGATCTGGAGCGCGCTCCGCCCGATCGCGCAGCGCTACGACGCGGCGGTCTTCTCCCTCGCCCGTTTCGCGACGCCGCTCTCCATCCCCCGCTTCATCGTGTATCCGTCCATCGACCCGCTCTCCGAGCGCAACCGCGAGATGACTCGCGCCGAGCAGGCCGCCCAGATGGACCGCCTCCAGGTGCCGCGGGACAAGCCCATCCTGCTCCAGGTGGGGCCGTTCGAGCGCCAGCACGACCCGCTCGGCGTCATCAACGCGTTCCGTCTCGTGAAGAAGCACCACGACGTCCGGCTCGTGCTGGCCGGCCCGCCCCCCGCGCCCGGGGGAGACGTCCTCGCCGACGTGCGCGAGGCGGCCGGTCAGGATCCCGACATCGCGGTGATCGTCCTGCCCCCGGATCCCCAGACCGAGCTGAACGCGCTCGAGCGCGCGGCGACGATCGCGATCCAGAAGCCGCTGAAGGCCGACTTCACCATCGAGGTGGCCACCGCGATGTGGAAGGGCAAGCCGGTGATCGGCACCATCGCGGGCGGCATCCCATTTCAGATGGTCGTGAACGTCACCGGGTATACCGTGGAAACCGTGGAGGGCGCCGCGTTCCGCATCCGGCAGCTCCTGAGCAACCCCGAGCTCATCGGTCGCATGGGCGCGGCCGGGCGCGAGCACGTGCGCCGCAATTTCCTCGTGACCCGACACCTGAGCGACTACCTAGCCCTGCTCGCCCATCTCACCCGGTGATGGAGACACTCGAGCTGGCCGACGAGGTCCGGACCACCGTCGAGGGGATCGGCACCGCGGACCTCGTGGTGGGCCTGGCCACCGCCGGACCGAGCGTCACCATCGCGGCGGTGGCGGGAGCGGTGCGCGCGGCCCTCGATGCGCACTTCGCGGGCCAGGCCGCGGTGGTCGTGCACGTCGACCAGGCCCCGTCCGAGGAGGCGCCGGCGGCGCTGGCCTCCGCCTTGGGCGCGGCGCGCGTGGTCCGGGCGGCCGGGGCCGGGCACGCCACCGACGGCGCGCTCGACTGGGCCCAGGCAGTACGCACGATGCTGACCGTCGGCCGGAGGCTGGAGGCGCGGGCACTCGTGATGCTCAACGCCGATCTCGGCAGCACCACCGCGGAATGGCTCCGGGCCCTTGCCACCCCGGTCCTCAAGGACGACGTCGGGCTGGTGCTGCCGATCTACCATCGCTATCGCTACGACGGCACCCTCACCCAGGCCCTCGTCGTGCCGCTCATGCGCAGCCTCTTCGGCCGGCAGCTCGCGCATCCGCTCGCCGAGGAATTCGCCTGCTCGGGAGCGGCCGCCGATGCCTTCCTGGCCCAGCCGGTCTGGGAGACGGACCTCGGCCGTCACGGCCTCGAGTTCTGGCTGCCCGCGGCCGCGATCGAGCGGGGCTTCACGGTGGGCCAGGCCGTGCTGGGCCCGCGAACGGTGGCGGCCACCCAGTCCCCCGCGCCGCTCGGCCGCACGGTGGGCCGGGTGGCCGGCGCCCTCTTTGCCCTGGCCGAGCAGTCGGAGAGCTACTGGCTCGACGTCCGGGGATCGGAGCCGGCGCCGACCTTCGGCGTGCCGCCCGAGCCCCTGCCGGGCGGCCCCGCGGTGGACGCCGAGCGCATGCAGGTCGGCTTCGTCCAGGGCGTGCGCGATCTCCTCCCGGTGTGGGAGCGCATCCTGGCCCCTGAGAACCTGGGCGAGGTGCTGGAGCTCAGTGATCGGCCGCTCGAGCGCTTCCGCTTCTCGGACCGGCTCTGGACCCGCGTGGTGTACGACTTCCTGCTCGCCTATCGCACCCGCGTCGTCTACCGGAGCCACGCCGCCCAGTCGCTCGCCCCGCTCTATCTGGGCCGCGCCGCCTCCGTGATCCTCGAGACCAGCGCACGGCCGCCCGCCGCGCTGCTCCAGAGCGCGACGCGCCTGGGCGGCATGTTCGAGGAGGACAAGCCCTATCTGGTGGACCGGTGGCGATGACCAGGATCCGCCGCCCGATCGTGATCGAGCACGTACGCCCCGCGGTGGACGACGGCCGCTATCCGGTCAAGCGGGTCGTGGGAGACGCGTTGACGATCACCGCCGACATCTTCAAGGAAGGACACGACCTCCTCGCCGCGTCGATCCGCTTCCGCGCGGTGGGCGAGACCGACTGGCGCGAGACGCCGCTCTCGCCCGTCGACAACGACGGCTGGGCCGGCTCGTTCCCACTCGAGGCCAATACGCGCTATCGCTATACGGTGGAGGCCTGGACCGACACCTTCGGCTCCTGGGTCGAGGAGATGCGGCGACGCCTGGCCGGCGGTCAGGTCGACCTCACCAGCGAGCTGCTCGAAGGCGGCGCGATGCTCGCTCGCGCGCGCGGGGGGGCGCGGGACGCGGACGCGGCCGCGCTGACCCGTGCGCTCGAGCGGCTCGAGGCCGCGTCCTCGCGCGACCGCCGCCTCGACGTCCTCCTCGACTCCGACCTGCGCCAGGTGATGGCGCGCGTCCAGCCGCGGCCGGACCTCACGCGCCACGACCGGGAGCTCGAGGTGGTGGTGGACCGCCCCCCGGCCGCCTTCGCGGCCTGGTACGAGATGTTCCCGCGCTCGCAGGGCCGGATCCCCGGCCGCCACGGCGCCTTCGACGACTGCATCGACCGGCTCCCCGCGATCCGGCGCATGGGCTTCGATGTCGTCTACCTGCCGCCCATCCATCCGATCGGCCGCACCGCGCGCAAGGGCCCGGACAACGCGCTGGCGGCCGGCCCCGGCGATCCGGGAAGCCCCTGGGCCATCGGCGGCCCCGAGGGCGGCCACACCGCGGTGCATCCGGAGCTCGGCACGCTCGAGGACTTCCGTCGCCTCGTGAAGACCGCGCAAGGCCTCGGGATGGAGATCGCGCTCGACTTCGCGATCCAGTGCTCGCCGGATCACCCGTGGGTGCGCGAGCACCCGGAATGGTTCTACCAGCGGCCCGACGGGACCATCAAGTACGCGGAGAACCCGCCCAAGAAGTACCAGGACATCTACCCCATCAACTTCGCGAGCCCGGCCTGGGAATCGCTCTGGAACGCGCTGCTGGGCGTCGTCAGATTCTGGATCGACCAGGGCGTGCGGACGTTCCGGGTGGACAACCCGCACACCAAGCCGCTCGACTTCTGGGCCTGGCTGATCCGGGAGGTCCAGGACCGCGATCCGGACGTCGTGTTCCTCTCCGAGGCCTTCACCCGCCCCAAGGTGATGCGCGCGCTCGCCAAGGCCGGCTTCACCCAGTCCTACACCTACTTCACCTGGCGGAATTTCAAGGAGGAGCTGACCGAGTACCTCGAGGAGCTGACCGGCTCCGAGATGGCCGAGTACTTTCGCGGCAACTTCTTCGTCAACACGCCCGACATCCTCCCCGAGGTGCTCCAGCGCGGCGGGCCGCCCGCCTTCCGCA
>WNFA01000677.1_pt1 | contig 28170 bp, 26 predicted proteins | sample 5400481 | NCBI WGS metagenome assembly WNFA01 (sample SAMN13153340, study PRJNA577476) | soil metagenome | isolation source: 120 cm saprolite under Douglas fir tree site 2 hole 1 replicate 2 | place: USA:California | collected 2015-04-18 | reverse complement strand
GCGGTGGCGCGGAAGCTGGCGGTGTTGCTCCACCGGCTCTGGGTGAGTGGAGAGGTGTATGAACCGCTACGCCCGGGCATGTCCGCAACGATGACCCCAGCGGCGGCTGCCTAACGGCCAAGGCGAGCAGGAGCGGGGAGCACGCCATCGCATCCGAGAGGACGAGTCGGAGCGATTCCTGCAGAAGGTGGCAGCCGGGAGCAGACATAAGTTGATAGCGCGAAAACCAAGAGCTATCTGGAAGGTTTGGCAGACAACGACATCCACCGCCTTGTTCGGGTGACTGCGTAGTGAGTGCTGGTAGAAGCACGGCAACGGTGGGTGGCGTCGGCCAGAGTATCCGTAGGACTTGGAGAAGCAGATCCATGATGTCTGTGACCGGAACGAAAAAGATGATGGTGGAGAATGCCAGAGGCAATGAGGAGGTGTGTGATGCTCACAAGGCTCTCGAGAAAATCGACCCCCTCCACTAAGGAACGAAGCTCCACTGAACTGCGTTTCGCTTCGTTCCGAGCTCGATGATGAAGTAACTGGCGGGGCTGTCAAGGGTCAAGATGAACGCCCCTTCCGGGCGCCCTTGACGGCCCCGCCAGTTACCACCGGGTCGATACAGTTCGGAAGAGAATTAGCATTAGGCCGACTGAGTACGCGGGAAACAGACAAAAGCCGGGGTGCTGTGGGTCGATCGAGTTGCCAGTCGTCGCTCCTGAGCGATCCTAAGGCAAAATTTTCTGCGGAAATGTGGCGAAAGCCACAAAGAACAAGAAAAATAAGGAGGGCCGCCACGTCGGCCTTGACTTTTATGACCTTCTCATAGAAGTACTCACTGACCCGGTTGCGAGCCTAAACGCCGAGCAATTAGCGATTCGATTCAGGACATGTGCAACGCCTGAGTGCGAAAGTGAAAAAGACAGGGCAGCCCGGTTACAATAACTCCGTTTGTCGCAACCATGTACGAACTAAAGGCTTCAGCCGAACGGGCCGCAAGGTCACGCAGGAGTCCCGTGAGAAATCTGGTTGCCCTATTGCTGTTTGCGCCATCATTCCTGTTTGCGCAGAGTCGCTTCGACGGAACATGGAAGATGAAGACCTTAGCTGCGTCCCGAAAGTTGACGTGAAAACTGATGGGACCGATCAGAAAGTGGCCGGGTATGCGAACTACGACACACTTGCGGTACGAATATTGGATAGCAATTCGGTAGAGTTCAGCATGAAGAAAGAGGGTAAGCCTACGTTCGTGTGCACCGAAACGGTCTCGCCGGATGGACAGAAGATGACGGAGAAGTTCACCAACACGATGGAAGCAGAAACGGTTACCGGAAAAGCAGGGTTCACGAGAGTAGGTAAAGGCCCCATTGGCTCGCACGCGCTTTCGGGAGTGTGGCGGATGGACACGGTCAAAAATGCCACCCGCGCCGGTACTTTGACCACCATTCAAACCACAGCGGATGGCGTGAGGTTCTCCGACGGTAGCCAGAGCTACGAAGCGAGGTTTGATGACACAGATAGTCCCGTCTCGCTGAAGCAGATCGATGACTACACGATTGAAGAAACCCATAAGCGGGATGGGAAAGTCGTCGGGGTCAAACGTATGAGCGTCTCCAAGGACGGAAAGTCAATGAGGATCGAAGCCGCCGACAAACAAAGAGGTACAACGATGACCTATACAGCGGAGAAGCAGCCGTAGTTGACGAAAAATCGCCATTTCACTAACAACGCTGGTTGTGAGTGTAAACGCCGCCTGTGGCTGTTGAAAAACTCGATATTTCAGAAATGCGCGAGAATTGTGGGGATAGAAAATGTCTAAACGAGCAGAGAAAGTTGTTTATAGGGCATCCTGACGCAATCCAATATTCGCGGATTTCTCCGGAGTGAGTTTTTCAACAGCCACGCCTGTTATCGCCAGCCGTGGCGAAAGAGGGATAAAGTAGATAGCACTATGGAGTTCATCAACCACTGCCAGCGAGAGGCTTGCCCAGGAACTCATCTCGCCCGACGCGATATTTCATGTTCCGGGACGCCCCGAGCCGCTGCGCGGTCCAGCTGGCTACCTCACCGTCATCGGGATGATGCGCGGGGGCTTCCCTGATATCGAATGGACGCTGGAGGAGATGGTTGCCGAAGGCGACAAGGTGGCGCAAGGTTCACTATGCGGGGCACGCATCGGGGCACCTTCTTCGGCGTCCCGCCGACAGGAAAGACAATCGCGGTGGCCTGATTGCAACAGTTACTTCCCAGTAGCCCCGGGAGCACTTACGTGACTCGGCCGGAATCGGCCCATGCAACTTCCCAGTGGATCGGTAACAAAGAGCAGTTCACGCTGGCGTTGGCGAGATCACCGCGCAGTCAGAACCTAAATCTTCTGCTTCTTCCATTTTCCCCGCCTGAACAGGACCGCACTGGTAACAGCCATTGCGCTCTCCGCAATCGCGATGGAAAAGAAAACTCCGTTGGAACGCATATGCAGAGGAATGGCCAGCCAGTATGCCAAGGGAATCTCGAACAGCCAGAAGCCGAAGAAATTCACGATGGTCGGAGTAATGGTGTCGCCCGCGCCGTTGAAAGCTTGCATCATGACCATGAAGTAGGCATAGCCGAGGTTGCCGTAGCTGACGATGCGCAGACACGCAGCGCCCAGCGGCACTACGGCCGGATCGTGCGTGAACAAGCGGACCACTGGTTCCGCGAAAAATATGAAGAAGATTCCGACTACCCCGAGAAAGGCGACATTGTAGAGTCCAGTGCGCCACACGGCTTTCTCAGCGCGCTCGGGATGCCCGGCTCCCAGGTTCTGCCCGACTAGTGTGGCTGCCGCGTTGCTCAGGCCCCAGGAAGGCAGGAGCACAAAAATGACCACGCGGATGGCGATCGTGTACCCGGCGAGGGCAGCCGCACCGAAGATGCTGACTATGCGCACCAGGCCGATCCAACTGGTGTGCGCGATGGCAAATTGCAGGATGCCAGTGAGCGACACGCGTAGCAACCGCAGCAACACGTCGTACTGCACCCGAATCTGGCTCTTCAAGATGCGGATGCGCTCAGTCCCGCGCAGCAAGCGATAGAACTGGTACAGAACGCCAATGCTGCGTCCGATGAAAGTGGCCAACGCAGCGCCGGTGACGCCCAGGCGAGGGAACGGCCCAACTCCGAAGATCAGGCAAGGATCGAGAATCAGATTGATGATGTTCGAAACCCAAAGCAGGCGCATGGCGATGGCCGCATCCCCAGCGCCACGGAAGATCGCATTGTTAAGAAAGAGCAAGAGCACGGCACAACTGCCGCCCAGGCAGATCCTGGTGTAGCCGCTGCCTTCGGCGATGATGTCCGGCGAGGCGCCCATCAAGCGAAGCAGGTGGGGTGCAAACACAAGGCAAGGAACTCCGATGGCAACCGACACGATCAGACCCAATGTGATGGCCTGAACCGCCGCCACGGCTGCTCCTTCGGGGTCTTTCTCTCCGATGCGCCGCGCGACCATGGCGGTGGTGGACAAGCTGAGTCCCATGCCCACGGCGAACACCAGGCTCAACATGGACTCGGTCAGACCAACCGTAGCTACCGCGTTTGCGCCCAACCGTCCCACCCAAAAGACGTCGACCACCGCGAACAGAGATTCCAGAACCATCTCCAGCACCATGGGCACGGCCAGGAGCAAGATGGCGCGGTTGAGGCTGCCGGTCGTGTAGTCCTGGTGCGAGCCGCGGATAGCTTCCACCAGGGATGCCCACAGGGTGGGCTCCTTGCGGCGTGCGGTGGAGACGATAGCTTCCATAGGAACCTGCGAACTCTCAACGACTTCGCGGCAACAACCCGCGAATGACAGCGATCAGATTACATGACGGGAAAGAAGACAATCGGACTCAACAACATGGCGAACTAGCGAGGGTTGAACATGGTCGTGTCCTTGGAGCGAACTGTCAAACACAATTGCCGGGACCCGCGTGAATGGACAGGATACTCACCGGGGATTTTAACTTGAAGTGACGGCTGCTGCCAATAGATTCCGCCGCGGGTGATCGTGTTTTTGTGTTTATGAGACCGGTGGAAGGAACGGCTCTGTCGCTAACCCGGGACGCTCTCTTCTGTCTTTTCTTGGGTTCAGTGGGTTCAACTCTCTAAATTCCTGAGTTGTGGCAAACCGGACACTATGCGGGAGGTGGCGTAACATCGCCATTGCGCTCACCACGGGGTTCTGAGCGCTTAACGCCTGTGGCTATTGAAAAACTCGATATTCCAGAAATCAGGGGAAATTTGGGGGATAGAAAACATCACAGTGACTTTTTCAACACCCACGCCTGGTTTCGTCAATTGCGATACCGCCCCCTCGTATTCCGCGTCTGGAGCGCAGTGGCTGTCTATTGCAGAACTGCCCGGTCACTTTGTTGAGCCATGGTGGTCGAAGCTGATGACACGAGTGATCTTCCATACTCCATCTTTGTTTTGCCAGAGGTGAATGAACTTCGCCTCGCCGACAGACTCGGTATTCTCGTGTCCGGGATGGTGGAAACGGTGAATGCCGATCTCCACCGCGCCATAGTTGGCAATCGAGTATATCTCAAGCGTCCCTGGAACGAGTTCTCTGGTCACCTTGCCACAGATGTTGTTCTTCACACCCTCAACCAGAGCTTGCCGTCCGCTGCTCAAACCGCTCTTGTCATGATAGAACTCCAAATCGTCGGCCAACAACGATCCGAATTTCTCCAAATCGCAATGGTTGTACGCGTCGAAAAGTTTGGCATCCAACGACTGGATCGTTTGAAAGAGTGGGTCGGGTGCAGGCGCAGTCTGTGCGTGGATGTGAGCAAGCGGTGCAGCAAGCAGAGCTGTAAAAAGAAGCGCTTGCAGCGGAGCAAAGGTCTTTTTCATCAAGGAATCCCTTTCTGCGAGACATACGCAGTTGCTTCTACGTATGGGTCGGCTGGATTGTTCCACCCTTGCTGTTGAAACATCGTCTGATCACAACAATTATCAGGGAACGAGGGTGCTCGACGCGGTGTCTGTTTCTGATGTAAGGGCTAGCAGTACAGTGTGGTTGCCCGGATGCTCGGTGTCTTTTTCATCTTGCGGCAATCAGGTGGTTGGTGGGGCATTGGAGACCTATGGTCCTCGATGGCTTGGCTCGGCCAAGCCGATATCATCCTGCTCGCGCTCATGCTGGTCAATACGGTTGTCATCGTCTGCCACCGGCTCTGGCTCTACGGGATAGGCCGCAAGCAATCCCGCGCTTTCGTCAGTGATGCGGCCGCCGCGCTGCGCGACGGCAGGTTCGATGAGGTGATGACCATCGCCGGCCGAAACAACCAGAGCCACCTGGCGTCCGTAGTCGCCGCTGGTCTGACGGCCTTCGTTTCAGCGCCGAAACAGTATACCGACATGGAGGCGATCAATGCGGCCGAACGAGCCTTTCGGCGCCACCACAACATGCTCTCCGCCCACTTGAGAGTAGGGCTTGGTAGTCTCGCCACTATCGCATCCTCAGCTCCACTCATCGGTCTGGTTGGCGCCGTGTTGGCATCATGCACGCATTCCGGGGGGTCTCCATGGAAAAGTCCACCTGGATGGCGATGGTGGCGTCAAGCATGGCCGAGGCACTCGCGACGACCGCCATGGGGCTGCTCGTAGGGATTCCTGCTGTCTGGTGCCGCAACTACCTGTGCGACCGGATCGAAGTGTTTGAGAGCGAGATGTCGAACGCGGCGCTTGAGGCGGTTACGTATCTCAATGCCCATAGCCAATGGCGCGATCAGCCCCAGCTTTCGGGAGTGGAAGCCACGGGCTTTGTCTTTGATCCATCGCAGAATCCTGGCGCACGCTCCTGGGAGGTTCCATACGACCGTCAGCGATTGTTATTGCTCGCGATATGGTCCAGCTTCCTCTATTTTGCCCTCATGCTTGCGTCCGCAATGTACTGGCATTGGGTGTATGCCTTGCAGGCACGCTATAACCAGAATCCTTCCAAGTGGCAGCAAATCGGCGGGCAGGAGATAGTCTCGCCCGACCTCCGCTATCGCGCGGTCGTTCCTTTGTTCTGTCGCGAGAAGGTGTATTCGTCAGGTAAGGATGGATACCCACATTGGTCGTGCGCGTCGAGTCCCGAGGTGGCGCTTAGGATTGTTCCTAACGATCGCCCGCGTACTTGGGTTCCCTATCCCTGCGGGACAGAGACTAAGTACGCACTTGAGCCAAACGAGGCGTTGCTGACCTGGAACTGCAGTGTTCCTGTTGTCACGTGGCGCACCAACGATGAGTTGCTGATACAGTGCAGCGACTGCTCCAGTGACAGCCTGCAACTCGTAAAACCCGGTTTCTTTCCCGACAGAATCACCGCGCTTGGCGCGGACGGCAAGCGCATTCATCCCCAAGTCGTACATCCCCAACCTCAATGTTTCGACTAGCACGGTGAGTATTCTCCCACCGTGACGGGTCGAGCTTCTCCCATGCTTGCGGTCGGTTCCGAAGGCCCTTTCCTCGATGCGAACAGAATAGTTGTCGAGCAGGATCCAGCCTTTGTCGTCAGCCGCTGTTGCTGCTTCAGTTTCGCCGGGCCGTCTCGAACTCTCTAACTTTTCGCAGTGGTTTTGAAAACCGTTGCCGCCGAGGTTGATTGCAAGCCGTGTGCCAGACAGAGCTCAGGTGATGACGGTTCAGTTAGTTTCAGAGGCGGTCAGGATATTGGCCCTTGTGCCGCGCAGGCTGGCTTCCGGCTGTGTGCTTCTTACTGTGCAATGGAAGGGCAATGAGCAAACTGCGCTCAGCCTCGCTTGCGCGTACGTCGATTGACGAACATGCCGCCGAGGCCAAACCCGATTGCGGCTCCGAGCAATGCTGCGGTGATCATGACGCCGGGTGAGGATCCACCGGTGCCGCGGGACAAGAGGACGGAAGTATATGCCATGGACACAGTCCAGAAGGCTAGCCGCACGTACATGAGGGTTACCTCTTGGGACGATTGTGTCACAAACTCGCCCACAAATTGCAAAAATCTCGGCGACTGAATCACAAAGATTATGGGAACACTTACATTCCGGATTTGGCGTGCGTTTCCGCTCGCTGGAGAGCTCGGAGGAACTGCATCACACACCGTTCGGCACCGTCCAGCCGTTTCTTTATTGTTGGTGCAGAGTCGAATGGTGAGAGATGCCTTCAATTAGGAGCGCACCCTACACCTCCCGCTCCGGCGCTCCGGAAGGTGGCCCGGCCATGAGCTTCATGATGTCCTCCACTAGGGTAAGGGGGCCAGGTACGTAGTTCAGACTGAGAAAACGGTTCAGCCCCGAGAGGCAAATGTTGCGGCGAACCGCACAGTGCAGAAGGATGCACTTAAGCTCAGAGCCAAAATAGATTTCGCCATCCCGAGCCCCTTATAATTTCGACAGAACACTAATCTGGACTGGTATTTGCCCGCTCGCGGCGTTACAACCTTTGACGGTCACTCTTACACCGAAAACATCTTTGCCAGAAGCATCTTGGCGCAATAGGCCGAGATACACGTCCACCTTTGCTGAAGCAGAGCTACTAGCGGAGTTGCGACAGCCAGACGAAAAAATGGCCTGATTGGGAGCGTAGCTCGGTGGGTTAGGGGCCGGATTCGCACTGGGGAGCAACACAGCAGTCTGCTTATCATCCAGGGTTATGTGAACCAGAAGAACATTCAGGTAATTAGGAAGCGCCTGCTCCGCGAACGGACTGTGCGAAGGGTCTCGTTGCACGGGAGTCAGGTTAAATTTCTCCAGGTAAGGCACCTGCTGGGCAAGCGCCCTATCGAGGGCGGCCACTTCGTCTTTCAAGGTGTCGATCTTGCTTTGACACCCAATCTGGCACTCCTGTGCTGTGCCGATCCCACAGCAGACGACAATTATCAAAACGGCGAGTAGAACGCAGCTTTTCATGTCAAATCCTCCACAGCTTAGATTCCCTTAGCTGTCTGCTGCTTCACTGAGGCAGCGTGGTATCAATATCGCAATGGCAGATGGTACAGGACACCAGCCCTTTCACCCGCAGGGACCGTGCGAGGGCGGCATAATGGCTCACTCGCCACGTCCTGACCCTTTGAGGCGCTGCCCGGCGGAGCAGCAGCAGTACTTGGGCGGCCGTATGTTCAAAAGGGAGCTTGGTGCATCGCGCCTTCTCGATTCGCATTCGCGACGCTCGATGGCACCTGATCGGCGAGCCTGTGCTGCCGCTCGCACGGATCATAGTCCGAGAGCACGTACGCCGCGCCGGCGTGCCAGCGAGCGCGAAGGCCCTCGGCTAGTTTCACGCACACACGCGGATGACGCGCTGGCGATCCAGCAATTCAACCTGTGCTCCATGGCCCATGCCTTGCAAAACTTCGATATCTGGGTACGCTGGAAGGGAGGTCTGCGGCTCTGGAAAGTTGTAGTGTGGACCAGATTTGTTGCCGTCATCGGCGGAGTGGGATATAGGGGTGGCAATATCTATCACCCTCACTGGCGTTGCATCCTCCACCAAAGAACGGGACGCCTCGGCGGCTTGAACAAGTATTTCTCGAGCGTGTGAACAATTTGCTGTTTCATTTCTCCCCTCACGGCCCTAGCGCAGTTTACGCTTTTCACTGCACCAATCTTAGGGAATTGACCCGGGAGGGGTTCAGGCGTAGGTTTGCGCCGAGAGGGGGTACACCATGAGCACGGACCGTACGAAAAAACCGCCGACGGCGGTGACAAGTGATCAACAAGAGCTCGAGCACCAGATCCGCCTACGTGCGTACGAACTTTACCAGGCGCGCGGCTGCGAAGACGGTCACGAGGTGGAAGACTGGCTCCGCGCCGAAGGGGAAATTGCAGTCAAGAAATTTCGAACCGCTACCGCCTGATTTACCCACACGCCACCGAGCAGAGAATGAGGAATTCTCCTGGGCACGATCCGGGGCCTTATCGCTGACTTTCGTCGGCATCGCCCTCTTCTCCCCCAAAGAAGCTCATTGCTGCATCATTCTCGATTTCTTGCAGACGGTCGACAATCCTGATGACCTCGTGAAAAGTACAAATAGCTCCCTCGCGAAGCACAGCATGTCCGACAATTTCTTTCAGTTTGCTCTTGCTCGGATCCCAATCGCAGTTCCACTGCGGCCGGATTGGCTCGATTCAGCAAATTGAAGAACTCGAACACTGCTTGTATGCGCACCCTCTCCGCGATGACAAAGTGTTTGGCGAAACGCGTGTCGGCCGACTGCGGGGTTGTGCCGATACGAGTAATTAGGAGCAGCAACGGGATTCGTGCGCGAGAATCAAGATGAGCTTATCGGCCAGTGCCTTTTGGCTTTGTCTTGCCACCCGCTGTGGTCGGGTTGCGGAGTGTCATTTACCGCATGGCGCAATGTCGGCTGGTTGTCATTTTCCACTTCCCCGTCCTCCGACAGAATAGGGGCTACTACACGTAATGCCTCAACTTCGTTTTCCAGCCTCGACATTTCAAGTTCTTTCTGTCTCAAAACTGCGTAAACGTCCTTCATGGGCAAGCACCCCCTAAGAAATGGTGTGGAAATTGCATTGGCAAGTAAGCTTCAGAATAACAGGGTTCGATAACGGCAATCTAGTCAGCCGCCGATATCCGAGCCGCCGACGTGGTGTTCTGCGATTCCGTCGCGTTTGAGAAGGTGAAACATCCCAAGCGAGTGCTTCACCAATTGGTTGTCCCGTCGTCGATTGAGTACGTGCTTACCGCAATGGAGTCTTATCAGAAACGATGATTTTGGCATTACATGAATCGTGAGAGCTCGAAATGAGTCTCCGTGAAAATGAGGCATCGGCCCTGGCGGTGTTGAATAAGCCGGCGGAGAGCCGACAAGTAGATCGCCCAGGGCGCACTGGTTCCTACTGATGGTGTTCTGCTGAAAAACTCTGGGGAGTCCCAAAGATGGCACTTATTACCGGTGGTGGACCGAGGTATGTTTTGTGCATCGTCGGGGCGTTCTCCCACGCATGAGCAGCGTAGCCAGCATCGACGTTATCCCTTCTGTCGTCCCTTCCTCGCGTGCTACGGGTTGGATAATTCCGAAAAAGGGCGACCCTCGCATTCCGTTCGCCTGTATCCTCACCGCCTATGCGGTCTTAGGGTGCACCACTCTCGGCTTTAACCGGACCCCCGTTCAAATCCTGGTGACGGTCACAGCGGGCTGTTTGCTCGACATGGGACTGCACTGGCTGTTTTGCCATCGCGAGAGAATGGTCCCTCTCAGCGCCTTCATCAGCATGATCTCGATCGGCCTGCTGCTGAATTATGCCCACAACTACTACCTCCTCTTTCTTCCAGTGTTTTTCACGGTCATCTCCAAATATGTGTTTACCTTCCGAGGGCGGCACGTCTTCAATCCCTCGCTCTTCGGTCTGGTATGCGCGCTGATCCTGGGCAGAGGCCTGTATTCATCGGCTCCAGCGTATCAGTGGGGTGGCTCCTGGGCGCTTGTTGCCTTCATGATCACGGCGGCGTGCGCCCTTTTTCTATTTCGAATTGGACGAACCGCGCTCATCCTCTCCTTCCTGGGCTTCTATGGGCTTCAAACCTTGCTGCGCGCCTACATTTTGCGTGACCACCTGCCGATGGAAACCTTGATCCTCGGCACTCTGACTTCCGCACGATTTTATTTGTTCACGTTTTACATGCTGCCCGACCCGAAAACATCGCCGTCGGGCAAGTGGCAGCAAATCGGGTTGAGCCTTGGCATTGTTCTGGTCGATCTGTGGTTCCACACCATCGAGTCGCTGAATACGCTGTTTTACGCACTATTCCTGGTTTCTAGCCTGCGCTTCCTCGGGTTGCACTTCCGCGCCTTCTGGAACCAGCACTGGGTTCACTTGAAGCAGGCCTTCGATCTGCCCCTGGCGACTCGGGTGGCGGTGTGTGGGGCGATAGGAGTTGCAGGGTTCACCACGTACGCGCAAATTATCCATCCCCGATTAGCCATCAGCGATCCAGGTTTTCAATTCATTGAGATTTCGCCGTCTGTTTCTGGGATCGACTCCCAGATGAGTGATGTGATGAATCAGGTCGACCCACGAGTCCGGCATTTCGCCAAGTGGCTGATGTCGGTGGGCGACGCAATCGCGATCGGTGATTTCGACAACGACGGCTTGCCCGACATCTTTCTGACCAACTCGCTGAAGCGTCCAGAAGACCGCAACGTTCTCTACCGCAACCTGGGCAACTTCCGCTTCGCCCGGGTGGAAATTCCCGCTCTCCACGAAATCAATTGGCATCCCGAAAAGTACGGGTTTGCCGCGGGCGCCATCTTCGTAGATTACGACAATAGTGGAGCGCAGTCGCTGCTGCTGACCTTTGCCTATGGCAAGAACCGCCTGCTGAAGAACATGCTGCCGGTTACTGGCAAGGCGGAATTTGTCGATGTTACGAACGCAGCGGCTATCGGCGAGCAGAGTACAGCCGTTGCCGCCACCTTCTTTGACTATGATCGGGACGGGAAACTAGACCTGTTCATCGGCAACAGCTTTTCTCCTTACCTGCCCGATTACCCCAAGGCCACACCACTGAATATCTTCGCTCTGCCACAACCGGAGTATCCGGGCGATCGGCGCATGTTCCACTTCATGCACGAGAGCTGGAACAACGCACATAACGGCGGGCTTAACCTGCTCTTTCATAACTCGGGTGGCGGCCGCTTCGACAAAGTGGACATGGACGCGGTGGGCATGCCGGAGACCCACTTCACGCTTGCGGTTGGAACCGGCGACCTGAATGGCGACGGTTACACCGATCTCTACTGCGCAAACGACTTTGGTCCTGACGACCTTTACCTCAACGACCACGGGCGGCGGTTCGTGCACGTGCAAGGAAAGATGTTTGGCAGCATCGGCAAAGACACGTACAAGGGAATGAACGTTTCCATCGGGGATCTAGACAACCGCGGCCAGCTCGATATCTACGTCTCCAATGTTCACGTTCCCTTGCAAGCTGAGGGCAGTTTGCTTTGGAAGACCTATCCGAACCGGAAGAATTCGTTCATCCCCGAATTTCATGATGAAGCGACAGGGCGCGGTCTGCTGAATGAAGGCGGCTTCGGATGGGGCGCTGCGATGGGAGATCTCAATCTTGATGGCTGGCTTGATGTGGTCCAGGCAAACGGTATGGCCGATGACAGCGCCGACCGACGTTTTTCCAAACCACGCAATTATTGGTACGCCGCGGAAAAGGTGATGCTCGCGCCCCCAGACGTGCACTCCTACGTCGATCGCTGGCCGGACCTCAGAGGTTACGAGATCTTTGGCCGGCAGGCGAACCGAGTCTATCTTTCACGCGGTGATGAAACCAGCATGCAATACGTGGACGTGGCCTCGCAGGTTGGTCTTACTCAATTGTGGAACTCTCGCGGCGTCGCTCTCGCAGACTTGAATAATGAGGGTGTGCTGGACATGGCCATCACTCACCAATTTGGCCGCCTGACGCTCTATCACAACTCACTGCACGAGCAGGATCGAGCCACTGGCCATGTCCACCACTGGATTGGCCTGGCCATGCAAGGGGATGGACAACGAATCAGCCGCGAGGCCGTGGGCACGCAGGTGTTCGTTTCGTATCAGCAGAATGGCAGGCGCGTCCGCCAAATGCGAGAGGTCCAGAGCGCCAACGGGTTTTCCGCGCAGGGGGACCGGCGCTTGCTGTTCGGCCTGGGAGACTACGACGGTCCGGTCGAGATCGAGGTGCACTGGTACGGCACCGAGACCGTGGTCTATCGAAACTTGTCACTTGACCAGTACCACGCCATTCATTATCTGGCACCTTCACAGTTCGCCAAGAGGTGATCATGGGCCTGAGGGACTATTGGTACATCGCGGCTGAATCCCGGGAGCTGAAACAGAAACCTATTTCCGTAACTCTGCTTGGCGAGCACATTGTGTTATTCCGAGCGGAACGGGGAGAGGTCGCGGCTCTGCAGGACCGCTGCTCGCACCGCAACATGGCCCTTTCGCGAGGCAGGGCGTCGTCGGGATGCATTACCTGCCCTTACCACGGCTGGCAGTTCAACGGTGCCGGGCGCTGCGTCCAAATTCCTTCCCTGGGCCATGACGCGCCGTTGCCGAATCAAGGAGTGCGCGCCTATCCAGTGCGGGAGCGTGAGGGTTTTATTTGGGTGTACACGGGCGAATCCCTTCCCGACTCCGACCCTTTCGAGTTTCCGCACCGCGGCGAACCAGGCTGGACCAGTTTTCAGATGCGGACTCGTTTTCATGCGTCGGTGGAAGCCTGCCTGGAGAATTTCCTGGACTGTCCCCACACCGTGTACGTGCATCAGGGCTGGTTTCGCAGTCATGACACTCGCGAGCTTTCGGCGATGGTGCGTTCGGCTGTGGATTCGGTGGAAGTGGAATTTCAGGGAGAACCCATCAGTCGGAGCCTGGTATCACGGCTGTTCTTCCCTGCCGGCAAGCAACTCCGGCACACGGACCGCTTTCAGATGCCGAACATCAGCCGGGTTGACTACGACTTCGGCCCTGACCGCCACTTTATTATCACTTCACAGTGCACGCCCCTGGAGGAGTACGAGACTGAAGTACACACCGTGATTAGCTTCAGTTTCGGCCGGATTGCTCCGCTGGTCCGGCTCTTACTTCAGCCCGTCTGTCACAAGATCATCCGGCAGGACGTGGAAATTCTCGCCGCGCAGACCGAGCAGATTCGCCGTTTCGGCGGACCGCAATTCTGTCATGTGGAAACTGATCTCCTGGGCTTGAAGATCAAATCCATGCGCAAGCGTGCCGAATGCTCTGACACCACTACCCAGACAAACCGCCAGGAGCGCGAGATCACGATTTGTTTTTGAGGATTGGGACATGGGAGAAAGAGCTCTCCAAAGTCGAATCGTCGCCGTGCCGGACATCACCGAGACGGACCGGCACACCATGTACGCGATTTTTGCACGTCATTATGACTGCGTTTCTCTTGTCAGTTTCCTGTCCGATCTGGAAGAGAAGGACTACGTGCTTGTTCTTACGAGTGACGAGGGCATAATCTGCGGATTCTCGACACAAAAGGTTCTGCGTCTGACAGTTCGAGGAGTGCCCATACGCGCCGTATTCTCCGGCGACACGGTCGTGGACCGTGCCTATTGGGGAGAGCAGGAACTTGGACGATCCTGGTGCCACTACGTCAGTTGGGTGTACGCGGAAGAGCCAGACGTACCGCTCTACTGGTTTCTGATCTCGAAGGGGTACCGGACGTACTTGTATCTGCCGCTCTTCTTCGAGCGCTTTTATCCGAGTTGTGACATGGCGACGCCGGAGTTCGAGCAGTTCGTACTGGAGGCGCTGGCGGGCGTGAAGTTTCCGAATGATTACCGTCCGGAGCGTGGAATCGTCGAGTTCGCGCACTCCAAGGGGCAACTTAAGCCACACCTGGCGGAAATACCAGCACGACGCTTACGCGATCGCCATGTGCAGTTTTTCCTCCAGCGCAATCCTGGCTATGGCATAGGTCACGAGCTTGCCTGTCTTGCCGAAATCTCTCCCCACAATATGAAATTGTTCGCCGGCCGGATTCTGGCGGAAGCGCAAATTGGCGAGACCATATCTCAAGGGGCCGATTGATGCTGCAGCCAGTGGTCTATCGAGCCTTGCATGCCTTGCCGCGGGCGAGTTTCCGATGCGCTGCTCGCAAATTCGAGCAGGCCTTAGCAGACCCGGAAAGGACGCAGCGCGCCATCCTGCTTCAGCTTCTGAAGCGAAACGCAACCAGTGCCTATGGACAGCAACATGGTTTTGCTTCGATCCGCAGCGTCCATGAATATCAGCGCGCTGTGCCGATTGCCGCTTATGACGATCTGGCGCCCTGGGTCGAGCGTATCAAGGCAGGGGAAGCCCGCGTTCTCACCAACGAACCGGTGCTGATGTTCGAAAAAAGCAGTGGCTCCGCCAGCGCAGCCAAGTACATTCCTTATACTCGCAGTTTAAGCGCACAATTTCATGCCGCGCTTGCCCCGTGGATCACTGACATGTACCGCGCGTTTCCGGGACTCAATCGTGGCTCAGCGTATTGGGTGGTGACGCCGATGTCACGCCATCACGAGATCACGCCCGCCGGAATCCCGGTCGGTTTCGAAAGCGACGCAGAATATTTCGGGTCTGTGTGCCAATGGATGCTTCGCAAGACCATGGCAGTTCCAGCGGAGGTGGCGCGAGTACTGGACCTTGAGACTTGCTTCTACCTCACACTGCGCTTTCTGCTGCAGGCGCGATCGCTCACTTTCATCTCCGTGTGGAACCCGAGTTTCCTGTTGATCCTCCTGGACAAGCTTGAACAATACGGAGGCCGGTTGGTACACGACTTGCGCGTTGGTGGAGCGGACGCTCCTGAAGCGATTTCGTCTGCAGTTCCAGTTTCGTTAGTACGGCAGGTTCAACAGGCTGAGAAGCTCAGCACCATGCTTCGCCAAGGTCGAATCGACCCCAAGGTGCTGTGGCCGGAATTGCGGCTCATCAGTTGCTGGACATCGGCGGGATCTTCCGTCATCGTGCCAGAGATCCAGCAACGATTCCCAGGAGTTGCAATCCAGGGGAAAGGTTTGTTGGCAACTGAGGGAGTCGTTTCCATTCCGATCGAACCCTATGGAGGCTGCGTGGCTGCAGTAACCTCTCATTTCCTGGAGTTTCTTGATCAGAGTTCCGGAGACTGCCGGTTGGTTTCGGAATTGCAAGAAGGCCAGGAGTACTCGGTACTACTGACCACTGGTGGCGGACTATGGCGTTACAGACTTGGGGACAGAGTGCGCGTGAAAGGCTTTGCCAAGCGAACTCCGGTACTGGAGTTTTTGGGAAATGAAGATCGCGTCTGCGATCTTCGTGGCGAGAAGCTGAACGCGATTTTCGTAGCCAGAACCATCGCCCAGTTCGAATCCTGCCGCTCGGCCCGTTTCGCCATGCTAGCTCCATCCCAGGAAGCCAATCCGCGCTATGTTTTATTTCTCGAAAGTGCACGGTGCGAACCGGATCTGGCATCGCGGCTGGATGAGAAGCTACAGGCGAACCCGCACTACGCATATTGCCGGCGAATTGGACAACTGGGTGAGCCGCGAGTGTTCCGCATCCCGAACGGGGCCCGGGAAGCCTACCTTCAGCATTGTGAGGCCCTGGGACAGCGCGCGGGCGCCGTGAAGCTCACCTCGCTGCACAAGCGGCCGGGTTGGGAATGCGTCTTCACAGGCAGCTATCTGGACGTTGCCAGCAGCGAAGAGGTCTGTGCATGATAGCCCCGGTCGTTCCTCTACCGAACTCGCAATTCGATATCGACCTCACGACTCCGGCGGATGACCTCGAACTGCGGAAGCTACTGCGGCGCAATCCAATTCCCGGCCCGATCAGCGTAACCTTCGAGCGAGAACCCAGTTTCTTCGACTCCTGCCGTATTCGGGGACCTTTTGTTCAAGTCGGAGTTGGGCGCGATCGGGGGACCGGAAAGATCATCGGTCTGGGGACTCGCTCGATCGCGTCGGCCTTCGTGAATGGCGACCCAACGCCACTGGGGTATCTGGCCGATCTCCGCTTGGAACCCGACTACCGCGGCGGAACTCTCATCGCACGCGGCTACCGGTTCCTGAAGTATCTGCACGACGACGGTCGTACCACGCTCTATACGACGATGATCTTCGCAGGAAATCATGTCGCTCTCAGAACCCTTGCGAGCGGGCGCGCCAGGCTCCCCCGGTATCACGACCTGGGTGTCATCCATGCGCCGGGCATCAATATTCGAAGGATGAGACCGGCCATTTGCGCTGATTGCGAAATTCTGCGCGGCTCGGAAGGGCTCTTACCCGAAATAGTGGAGTGTCTCAACCGCAACAATGCACGTCGCCAGTTCGCGCCTGTGCACACGGTAGAGATGTTCAAGCTGAGATGGCGTGAGTTTCGTGTAGAAGATTTTTTTATAGCCGTCCGAGGCGGCCGCCTGATCGGCGTACTGGGGTGCTGGGATCAGACTTCCTTCAAGCAGACGCGCATTGCAGGCTACACGGCGCCGCTGCGCTGGCTGGTTCCCGCCGCCAATGTGCTGCATCCGCTGATCGGCACTCCACGATTTCCGCAGCCAGGAGAAGAGGTTCCTTATTTTTACATCGGTTTCCTTGCCGTGGACGGTGACGATTTGCGGGTGTTTCGCGCACTCCTCAGGTTTCTCTACAACCAAACCGTGGGCAGCCGGTACGCATACGCCATTCTCGCCCTGCACGAGCGGGATCCCCTGTTACCAGCGTTACGGGAATATTCTTTGACATCGTTCTCTGGACGACTATTCTGCGTCACCTTCGATGACGGTGAGGCTTCGTTCCGCAATCTCGACGGGCGCGTTCCTTACATGGAAGCGGCGACCTTCTGATGCCGACCCCAAACGGTTTCCGCTCGCCACTTCGCTATCGGGCCGACCTGCGCACCCTGGCGTTCCTGAGTGCGCTCAATATTCTGTTCGTCGTGCAATGGCTGGACGTCGTACGAGCGGGCTACCTGTTTCTTCCCACCTACGTCCTCGCGGTCGTGGCCCTGGTGGTCAAGCACAATCAGGTGCACTCGCCAATCTTTCGCGGTCACAGGTGGAATAGCGGCTTCGAACTATGGCTTAGTGTTCTGACGGCGCACCCGACCTCTGGGATCATTACCTCCCATAATGTCCTTCATCATGGGCAAAACAACACCGAACATGACTTCGTTCGGTGCTCGCTGGTTCGGTATCGCCATAACCTCCTGAACCTGCTCACATTCTTCTTTGCCTCCGTCACTGAGATGTACCGCAACAAGCCCGGCGACCTGGAGAAATGGAGGCATTCGCGCCCCCCTCTTTATCGCCAGGCAATCGCTGAACGCATCCTTACGTATTCGGTCCTGCTGTTGCTCGTGGTGCTCGACTGGCGAGCAACCCTGAAATACTGTGCTGGCCCGTGGCTGTTTGCACAGTGGGTGCTGGTGACAATTAATCTTCTGCAGCACCAGGACTGCGATTTTCACTCAGAATTTGATCATTCCCGGAATCTTACCGGCCGCGTACTGAACTGGTTGTTGCTAAACAACGGCTACCACACCGCCCACCATATGTTTCCCTCGGCCCACTGGAGCGTTTTGCCGGTCATTCACGAGCGGGTGATAGCGCCCCACGTCCACCCCTCCCTGAGTGAACGCTCATTGTGGTTGTGCCTGTGGCGGCGGTTTATTGTGGGTAAGGGCTGGCAGGGAGCAAGCGTGTGAAGCCATCAAAAGATGCACCGGGGCCGCGGTCGTGGTCAGGAATTCGAGAGGCGATACAATTTCGCCGCCACCCCATTGTCTTTCTGCAGGACCTTGCCCAGCGCTATGGCGATATCGTGCATTTCCGCCTTGGCTGGAAGCACGCGTTTCTGCTGAATCATCCTGACCTGGTTCAGGAGTTTCTGCTGGCTCATGCCTCCAAACACTCGCGCGGCCCGGTAATGCAGAGGGGGCGCGCCATCATGGGAGAAGGCCTGCTCACCAGTGAAGAGCCGCTCCACGCTGCCCAGCGACGGCTTATCCAGCCGGCATTTCACCGGGAGAGAATTTCGAACCACGCAAGGGTGATGGTAGAGCACGCCAGCCGCGTATGCAGTGCCTGGCGCTCCGGCCAGATTCTCGACTTGCGCGAGCAGATGATGCGGCTCACACTGTCAATCCTGGGTGAGACCCTCTTCGGTACCCAGATCCAAGAAGACGCCAGTGAAATCGGCGAGGCCGTGACGGAGTTGATGTCGCTCGTCGACCTTGTCTTTGTGCCATTCTCCCGATACCTCACGCGCTTGCCGCTGCCGGGCATCGGCCGACTGAAGAACGTACGCATGCGGCTCGATCGCCTTATCTACAGACTTATTGACGAGAGGCTGCGGTCTGGTGAAGAGCGTGGCGACCTTCTCTCCACCCTGCTTCATCATCAACTGGCTGAGGGCAACTCCGCTCGCTCCATCCGCCAAGTGCGCGATGAGTGTGTGACGATCCTTCTTGCTGGTCACGAGACTATTGCCAACGCACTCACCTACGCGCTCATTCTGATGGCCCAACATCCCGGTCATGCGCAAAGACTCCGAGCGGAGGTGGACCAGATCGCCGGGCACGGAGAACTTGATGCGGACGACTTCGACCAACTTGTCTTCACCCGCGGAGTGGTCGCCGAGTGCATGCGCTTATATCCGCCGGTATGGATCCTCGGGCGGACGATCACGCAGCCATGTTCTGTGGGGCCTTACACCGCACCGGCCGGATCGATTCTGTTCGTCAGTCAGTATCTACTGCATCGCGACGCCCGTTTCTTTCCCGAACCGAACACTTTTGATCCCGACCGCTTCCTGGAACGCAACAAGACACCTCGGTTCGCGTACTTTCCGTTTGGCCTGGGGCCGCGCCGATGCATCGGTGAAGCATTTGCCTGGATGGAAGGGGCGCTCGTCTTAGGAACAATTCTGAGGCATTCGGAAATCGACCTGGTGCCTGAAACAACCCTTGTTCTCGATCCGAAGGTAACGCTTCGCCCGAAGCTCCCGGTGCTCGTTAGAGTCACAGCCGTTCCAAAGCCGGATACCCCGCCCCGTGCAGACGCGGGCGAAGGCGTTTCACTCAGCCCAGACGAAGACAATAAAGCACGCCCTACCACCAGATTAGCTGCAGGGCGATGATGACGGCGCATTGCGTAACCAGGTAAAGGTGTACGTAGTTGCGGGACGAAGACAGCTCGAAGTACTGCAGAGAGGCGGAGTCAAGGTTGAGGCGGATATTCACACGGAGCACCAACAGAAGCAGTAAAGCGAAGAGAATAGCGCGATAGCGAACGGGATCATAGACCGGCAGGAGGCCAGTGATCCCGGCAAACACACCGAGCGCCCCCCAGGGTCGCAGCACCGCTACCATCGGAGAGTCTGCGGGGAACTTGGCTCCGAATAGGCGCTGGCAGAGATCAGCGGCACGGCGAGGGAATAAGACACCGGTCAGACCGGTAGTCAGGTGGTCAGCAGCCAGGATTGCAAGATTCAGATTGGCGATGGCGTGCCAGAGTTTCATAGCGTTGGACCGCGCGGGCGGCACGGAGGATTGTATTTGAAAGACCTGACACAAGGTTCGGTGATGGGCAACTTGGTACGCATGTCCGCCTTCCTCATGGTGAACATGATTGTGCAGGCACTCTATTTCCTCGCTGACATGTACTGGGTGGGACGCTTGGGCAAAGAGTCTGTCGCCGCTGTGGGCCTGGCGGCAAACCTGATGGTCCTGACCCTGGCTCTGACCCAGATCCTTGGTGTGGGGACGACCACCGTGATCTCGCATGCCGCTGGTGCCAAAGATCAAGTACGCGCCCGTCGAGTCTTCAACCAGTCGTTTTTCCTGTCAATCCTCGGAGGGGGAGCGGTTTGCCTGCTCGTCTTCCTATTCCGGCGAGGCTACTGTCGGTCGCTGGCCGCCAGCCCGGAAACGGCAAAACTCGGAGCTCAGTATCTGGTGTGGTTTGTGCCAGCACTGTTTCTGCAGTTTCCCTTAGTCTCGATGGGCGCCGCGTTAAGAGGCGCCGGTGTGGTCATGCCCACGGTAGCCGTGCTGGTCATCACCGTCGTTCTCAATCTCGTGTTAGCGCCCGTCCTAATTTTTGGCTGGGGTACCGGACATCTTTTCGGCGTGACGGGAGCCGCCATGGCGACGTTTTTCGCCATCGGGCTGGGCGTGGCTGCAATGTCCGGATATTTCGTGATCAGGGAGAAGTACCTGGCCTTCGAGCTGTCAGGTTTGCGGCCCAATTTCGAACTGTGGCGCGAAGTGTTCCGAATCGGATTTCCTGCGGGAGCTGAACTGGGAATTCTGGGAATTTACTTAATTCTGGTGTACGCGGCGATTCGTCACTTTGGATCTGCCGCCCAAGGCGGATTCGCGATCGGTGCCCGCATCATGCAATCGCTCATCCTCCCGGCGGTCGCGATCGGCATGGCCAATGCTCCGATCGTCGGTCAAAACTACTCCGCGAACAAATTCCTGCGCGTCCGCGAGGGCTTTTGGGGCGCGTGCGTGCTGGGCTCACTCGTGATGCTCCTGCTGACCGCGGTCTGCCAGTTCAGACCTGAGGCTGTGGTCAGACTCTTCTCGCGACAGGATGATGTGATATCGGTAGGGGCCGGCTACCTAAGGGTCGTCTCCTTAACTTTTCTCGCCACAGGCTTGATTTTCGCATCTTCCAGCGTCTTTCAGGGACTGGGCAATACCGGGCCTCCATTCTTGAGCTCCGTCATACGGCTCTTTGTGTTTGCTGTGCCCATGCTTCTGCTTCTGCATCTGCCAGGACTCACCTTGCGTCACGTGTGGCTGCTATCGGCCGCATCAATCTGGGTGCAGGCGCTCGCTAATCTTTGGTTTCTACGAAACGAATTCCGGAATAAGCTGGGCGCGGAAGCTTTGCGGTGAGCTAGCTCTATGTCGAATGCCAGAACGTTCTTGTGGCTGTTTATCTACGTACAGGCCGGATTTATCACTCTGGATCTATACGAACACTGGCGTTTGGCTCCGGGGACCAGCATACGCGATTCGTTGCGTAAGAACTTCCCTTTGATTTTTGCGATCGCCATCGCGTGTCTGGCCTATTTCGCACTGCAGCTAGCGCTGGCTTCCACCCTTCCCACCATCAGTAGAGTCACGGATCTGGCAAACAGAATTGTAAGCGCCTCCTCCGCTGAGCCTAATCGGCTATGGACGATTCCCGCGTTCCTGGCCGCCTTTTTTACCGGCACTTTTTTTGATTATCTAGTCCACCGCTTCCTGCTGCATGGCCCGTTCTTCAGTCTGCATGAAAACCATCATCTCCCTTCCGTCATATCCAACGTGATGCCGGGAATTGCCGCTCGGCCCTTCGTGGCTATACCCAACTTTCTCATCAACCTCTGCTCCTGTGCGGCGATCTTCACCATCGTGTGGCTAAGCGGTCGCCGGGAGTTGATTGCCGTGTTTATCACTGTCTTGCCTTCGCTCTTATTGACGTTCGCGTTCGTGGCCAGCGCCAGCCACTCGATCTTTCTAAGGCGCTTCGATTGGGCGGATACGATTTTCCGGTGTTTGCTGTTAATCAGCCCGCGCGAGCATCTGCTGCATCACGCCGCGACACTCAAGGGCAACTACGGCAACTTCACTGCGCTGTGGGACCACGCCTTCGGCACCTATGTCTCACCTCGCGGGGCGGGCCAATTCCGCCTCGGCCTAGACTACGATCAGGACTTTCTCGGAGCGGTAACTGCAGGTCGGTTCAAACTTTCTCGCGCGCTGCGCCTCCGCTATCAGGTGGGGCGCATCTGCCGCCTCGATGCTGAGGCCAACCGCGCTCGAGAGTGACTCTTGTGGCACCACCCCAGTTTGCACTGGAATTAGCCCCACTCTTGGAACAGCATATGAACAAGTCAGAGGAGAAACCACTATGAATCGCCTCGCCGGAATCAAGGTCCTCGCCGGTTTCATGGGGATTTACCACATTCTCATGGGTGTATTTGGAATCGCGTCTGGCTCCCTCGCGGCCTGGGCTGCACGTGCCTTGTGGCATGCCAATGTTAATGTTGACCTGCAATTCACCTACTTGGCGAAGTTTTTGGGAGCTTACGTGATCGGTTTTGGCGTCATGATGCTGCTTATCGCCAAAGACCCCGTCCGTTACGGCGCGCTGGTCTATCCTGCGGTTGTTGTCGCTGTATTACGGATTGCTGAGAGGCTGGTCTTCGCAAGCGAGTTAAAGAGTGCATTCGGCATAGGCATGGATCGTACCGTCGGGACCATCATCGTTGTCGGGGCACTGAATCTTGGCTTGCTTCTGCTGAAGCCCCGCCAGACGTATTCTTCTTCGCGATAGCCGGTGAGGTCAGGAGACCTCCTGGCAGATGCGGTATCTCTCGACCGTCGAGAAGCAGCGTCAGTAGCTCGGCGCCTTATTCGGTTGCCTTTTTGGTGTCATCTTCCAGTGCCTGGGAGTCGCTCGTCTCTTGCTGGTGGAGTCTTTCGAATTCGGACAGGACGCCCTTTGATTTCTCAGCTTCCCCGAGCCGGGCATATACGCGGGAGAGCTGATAATAAGCGGCGCTCAGATTGGGATCGTACTGGACTGCCTGGCTCAACTCCTCAGCCGCTGCTGGCAGTCGATTGGACTGCACCAGCAGTTTTCCCAATTCGTAGTGCGACAACGCATAGTTCGGAGTGACCTCAATCGCCTTCCTTAACGATTCTTCGGCTTTAACATTCTGACTCTCGCGCGCCAGAAGGATCCCAAGATGGCAATGGAAACGGGCATTCTCCGGCTGCAAAGCAATGGCGCGGCGGAGGCATTGCTCGGCCTGGCCGGTCTTGCCCTCGCTCACCAAGGCCACGGCTTCCATGAACAGCGCTCGCGCTGAACTGGGGTTGAGTTCAACCGCCCGCGCCAGATTTTTGCCCGCTTCCGGGAAGCGCCCAGTGAAGTAAAGGCTGACGCCGGCCAGGTAGTATGGTTCATCCCAGTCAGGCGCCAGAGAGGCTGCCTTGCGGGCGACTTCGATGGCCGCGTCCTGTTGTCCGGCACGCTGAAGGAGTCGAGTGTGAAGGACCAGGAGCCGGGGATTGTCAGGGGCCAGCGCAAGCGCCGCTTCCGATTCCCGGTTGGCCTCCTCGAAACGGTGATCCAGATAATAAGCGCTGCCGCGCAAATAGTGATCATCGTCGGTCGTCGGTTCTGCGATTAGGTTCAACACCTGCCCGGGCTGGCCCGATTGCAGATAGGCCAGCGCCAGTTGATGACGAATCTCAACGTTTTCGGGATGGATTGCACTGGCTTCGCGAAGATAGATCGCGGCATCCTTCGGCTGAGCATGCTTCAGGAAGAGCTGGCCGATGGCGGCGCTCCACTGGAAATCTGAGCCCAGCCGCCCGGCCGCTGCTTGCGCCTCGTTGCGCGCTTCTGCCACACGCCCCGCCTCGAGTTCGGCACGGGCGATGTTGAAAGCCACGTCCGGCCGGCGAGGATTTAACTTCCTGGCGCGGGTCAAATGGCCTAGTGCCTGCGCAGGATGGCCCTGTTCCAGGAGCACGATGCCGAGATCGTAGGCGGCGTCGGCCTGGTTGGGATCCAATTTCACAGCCTGCTCAAGCTGGGAGCGTCCCTCCTGCAGTTTGTCTTCCCGCAGGTAGGCCAGGGCCAGATTGTAGTGGCCATGATAGGACTTCGGTTGCAACTCCAGGGCCTGTTTATAGTGCTCGATTGCCTTGAGAGTCTCGCCACCCTGGAACTCGGTGAGTCCCAGCAAAAGGTAGGCTTCCGCGTACTTCGAATCGGCCTGGACGGCCTGGTTCAGTTTTGCAACAGCGGTGGCCGAATCTCCCGCAGCCAGGGCTTTTTGAGCGCCCGCGAAGTAAGAGCGTGCCAGTGAGCGGCCGGGTGCCAATTGCTGCGCGTTTGCAGGACAAAGAGCGGCCGTCATCTGCAGCAAGATGAATCCCGCCGCAACCAACCGTGAAATACCGCAACCTGGTGTGCCTGAGTCTTGAATCCGCTGGAAAAAAATACCCGAAGCCACAAGCCTGTCTCTACGTTCTAGCATATGTTCCGATTGCCCAGATTATATCTTGACTGTACATGTGGATGTTCGATACTTTGTCTCTATTAAATCGTTTAGCTACCCCACTCCAAACCGCCCGTTGGAGGTGCTTCGTGAACAAATCACTACGTAAGAGGCTAGTTTACCTTGCTGCCGCGCTCATCATGGGCAGCCAACTCTTGTACAGCGAGGTAACAGCTGGCGTGCTGGGTACGGTAGTGGACTCTAGCGGAGCCACGCTGCCTAACGCGACCGTGACTCTTAAGCATCCAGAAACCGGGCTGAGTCGTCGCGCGCAGACGGATGCCTCGGGCAGCTACGAGTTCCTAAGCGTTCCGGTGGGAGAGAACTACTCTCTTCAGGCCGAGGCGCCGGGATTCCAAACCAGCGTTCAAACTGGCATAAAACTTCTGGTCAACCAAAAGTACCGGGCCGACTTCAAGCTTGTGGTCGGCGCCGTGAGTCAGACCATCGAGGTCTCCAGCTCCACCACCCAGGTGGATACTACCAGCACCCAGCTTGGAGACGTCATTGAAAACAGGAAGTTGACCGGCATTCCCCTGAATGGCCGCAGCTACATTGACTTGATGGGCTTGCAGGCGGGTGTCATCCCGGTTTCCTTCGATAGTACGCAGCACGACCGGCTCGTCTCTGGCAATCAAAGCGCTGGCCAGGTGTCGGTCAACGGACAACGGGAGACTGCCAACTCTTTCATGGTGAACGGCGCCGACGTCGAAGAAAGCGTCCAAAACGGCGCGTCCATCGTGCCCACTCTCGACTCCATCGAGGAGTTCCGCCTGCTGACCAACTCGTTCAATGCCGAGTACGGCCGTTTCTCCGGCGCCATTGTGAATGTCGTCACCAAGAGCGGCACCAACGAAATTCACGGCTCTGTCTATGAATTCCTTCGCAACGAGAAGCTCGACGCGAGAAGCTACTTTGATCAGGAACGGGGCGTGTTCAAGCGTAACCAGTTCGGAGGCACCATCGGCGCCCCTGTGGTGAAAAACAAGCTGTTCTTTTTTGGCGACTACCAGGGCACACGCGAAATACGGGGACTTTCCTCGGGAGTGATTAACACCCCTTCGCTTCTCGAACGGACCGGCGACTTCTCCGATCTGTCGACAACTCAATACGCGCCCTTCACCGGAACAGTTCGTGGCGATAGCAGCCCAACCAATTTCGCGGCCACCCTCACCCAGCGCCTGGGATACGCGGTCACGCCGGGTGAGCAGTATTGGTTCAGCGGCTGCACAACCAACACCCAATGCGTGTTTCCTGGCGCGGCGGGGCCGGTTATCCCTCAAGCCGCCTGGTCTCCGGTTGCGGTGAAGACGTTGAAGTTCATCCCCACCCCCAACGGGGTCACGAACGGAACGCCCAACTTTTCCACCACCGCCGAGAAAACGAATGTGCACGACGACAAGTTCGGGATCAAGATTGACCTGAACAAATTCGGCAACTGGTCTTTTTATTATCACTACGACGATTCCAGCTACCTGAATCCCTATCCTGCGTTTACCTCTAACGTTCCGGGCTTTTCCGCGGTTACGGACTCGCGCGGCCAGCTGATCGGACTGAGCCACACCAGCATCATCAACCCCACTACTGTCAACGAGTTGCATCTGAACTATACCCGCTTCGCATTCCTGAAAAACAAACCCGTTGGCGGGCTGGGCAAGGTGACGGATTTTGGATATGTCGAGGGCGGGTTGGGAATCAATCCGGTCAATCCTGCTACCGAAGGCGTTGCGCCCATCGGTCTGGACCAGTTGGGTCTTAACTTCGGCCTGCCCGATGGCACCACCGGCCAGTACAACAACACCTATCAAATCACCGACAACTTTTCGAAGGTAGCAGGAAGGCACACGCTCAAGTTCGGCGGTGACGTCCGCTACATCCAGGTCAACGAACGCAACACTTACACCTCCAACGGATGGTTTCTGTTCGACGGAGGAGAGACCGGCAATGACTTCGCCGATTATCTGTTAGGGGCACCGGACCTGTTCAACCAAACCAGCCACCAACTGCTGGATTCCCGCACCAAATACTTCGGACTGTATGGGCAGGACACGTACAAGGCCAGGCCCGACCTCACCATCAACTACGGATTGCGCTGGGACGTGAGCCAACCCTTCTACGACACGCAGAACAGAATCCAAACCTTCCAGCCCGGCGTGCAGTCCAAGATTTACCCGGATTCGCCAACGGGTTTCGTTTTCCCGGGCGATCCGGGCGTGCCGCGTACGCTGGCGCCGACGCAATACAACCGATTTGCCCCACGGCTCGGGATAGCCTATTCGCCGGGAGCCACCGAGGGATTGGCGGCAAAGATCTTCGGCGGTCCGGGGAAGACCAGTATCCGGGTGGGCGGCGGGATTTACTACACCGCCATCGAAGATCAGAGTCTCTTCGTTGAAGTCGGCGATGCGCCCTTCGGACTGTTCTACGTCAGTCCAGTCCCGGTTTACCTCGAGGAGCCCTACAAGAATCGCACCACACCACCAAGCCCGGTAGGAAACCGCTTCCCTTTCACCATTCCACCGGCGGGAGCCACCGGGATTTGGCCGATTTACCTGCCGATCTCAGGTTCTCCTACTTTCAAGCTTAACAACAAGCTTCCTTATGCTGAGCATTTTAACTTTACTATTCAACGCGAGATTTCCAAGACTGCCGTGTTTTCGATCGGCTTCGTGGCATCGCGCGGCCGCCATCTGTTTTCCCAGATAGAGGCGAATCCAGGCAGCGCGGCCAAGTGCTTGGCAGTCGCTCCGCCGCTGGTTCCTGCTGGTCAAGAGTGCGGTCCGTTCGGGGAAGACTCCATTTACAATCTGTCGAACGGTACGGTCGTCAATGGGACGCGGCCCTTTTCCGTCACCTCTGGCCGGGAACTGGCCAATGGCCAGCTTGATTTCTCCAGCAACTCCTGGGAAGCCACGGTCGCCAATTCCAACTACAACTCCCTCCAGACCAGTCTGGAGAAGAAGGTCGGAGACCTCCGGTTCCTGGCAGCCTATACCTGGTCTAAATCCCTCGATAACTCCTCTGGCTTCAACGATCCGATCAACCCTTTCAATCCCAACAATAGCCGGGCGCTTTCCCAGTTCGACATAACTCATAACTTTGTCATCAGCTACGGTTACGAGTTGCCTTTCGCCCGGGCGGCGCACGGGGTCAAGGGAAAGTTGCTGGCCGGTTGGACGGTTTCTGGAATTACACGCTTCGCCACGGGTTTCCCGGTTACGCTCACAGAGAGCGACGACGCCTCCCTCTGCGGTTGCAACGGCGCCGACGTACCCAACTACGATGGCACATCCATCCACTTCCTTAACCCGCGTAACACTGGAAATCAGCTCTTTGACCCCGCCCCATTTTCTCCTGAAACCATCGGCATCGCAGGCACTTCGAACCGGCGCTTCTTTCATGGTCCGGGATTTAATAATTGGGACATCGCCTTGCACAAGAACACTCGGATCGGCGAAAGGATGGCGTTGGAGTTTCGCGCAGAATTTTTCAATGTCTTCAATCACGCCCAATTTGAGAATCCTCGCGGTGACATCAATGGTAGTGACTTCGGCAAGATTACCAATGCGCGAGACGCCCGGATCGGACAGGGTGCGCTGAAGTTG
>WNFA01000632.1_pt1 | contig 28182 bp, 21 predicted proteins | sample 5400481 | NCBI WGS metagenome assembly WNFA01 (sample SAMN13153340, study PRJNA577476) | soil metagenome | isolation source: 120 cm saprolite under Douglas fir tree site 2 hole 1 replicate 2 | place: USA:California | collected 2015-04-18 | reverse complement strand
TACAATTGATGCGCCATGGCGACATCACTTGCGGCTTCCGGCGCACGGCTCGCCGCGCTCTGGGCACGGCTCGCCCGCCTGCCGGGAGGCAAGCGGGTGTTCAGCTGGCTGCTCGGCTGGATGGTCCCCTACACCGGCACCATTCGGCCCCGCGTGGTCGAATTGCGCCCCGGCTATGCGAAGATCGAGATGCGCGACCGCCGCGCGGTCCGCAATCACTTGAGCTCGGTCCATGCCATCGCGCTCGCCAACCTCGCGGAAGTGACGAGCGGGCTCGCGGTGACGACCGGGCTGCCGCCGACCGCGCGCGGCATCCCGACGGCCCTGTCGATCACCTTTCTCAAGAAAGCACGCGGCGTCCTCACGGCCGAAGCGCACTGCGATCTCCCCGACGCGAGCCGCGAAGCGGACCACGAGTTTGAGTCCGTGATCTCGGACGCGAGCGGCCAGGTGGTCGCCCGCGCCATGGTGCGCTGGCACATCGGTCCGGTGCCGCCGCCGTGAGCGGCCTCGACACCGCGCTCACCCGCGACGCGCGTATCGAGGTTCCGCTCACCGACGGCGCCACGTTCCCCTCCTCAAATGCCGAACTCGTAGCCGCCGTGTCAGAGGGGGATCGGCATCGTGCAGTCGATGGCGCTGGAATACGTCCACGGGCAGAAGCTCCGCGACCTCGCTGTCCACGACCCCGGGGGGCCACGGCGTCACAGGAAGAGATCGGGCAGGAGCTCTGCCCCGACCACCGCTTGGTACTGCGAGAAGTCGGTCATCCCTTCCCGCCGCAGGATCGCCTCGTCGATGCAGAAGTTCCCGGTGAACTCGCGGCTCGGCTTCGTGAGGATAGCGTACGCGGCGTCGGCCATAATGTCCGGCGTCCGACTGCCTCGGATCGCCTCGTCGCCCCCGAGCAGGTTCTGCACCGCAGCGGTCGCGATGACCGTGCGCGGCCAGAGCGCGTTGACGGCGATCCCGTCGGGCCTGAGCTCCTCGGCCATGCCGAGCACACACAGGCTCATCCCGTATTTCGCCATCGTGTAGGCCACGTGCGGCGCGAACCAGCGCGCCTCCAGGTTGAGCGGCGGCGAGTTGTTCAGGATGTGCGGATTGCTCGACCTCTTCAGGTGAGGGATGCACGCCTGCGAGCACGCGAACGTCGCCCGCACATTCACCGCGTGCATGAGGTCGAAGCGCTTCATCGGCGTCTCGAGCGTGCCGGCGAGGAAGATGGCGCTCGCGTTGTTGACGAGGACGTCGATGCCCCCGAACCTCGCCACCGTCTCCGCCACGGCCGCGGCGACCCGCCCCTCGTCGCGGATGTCGACGGCGCAGGGCAGCGCCCTACCGCCGGCCCGCTCGATCTCCTCGGCGGCCGTGTGAATGGTGCCGGGGAGCTTCGGGTGCGGCTCGGTCGTCTTGGCCACGATGGCGATGTTGGCGCCGTCCCGGGCGGCGCGGAGCGCGATCGCTTTGCCGATGCCGCGACTGGCGCCGGTGATGAAGAGGGTCTTCCCCCTGAGGGTAGGCCGCACTATCACTTGAGCTTCGCTTGGCCTCTCAACCATAGAAAGGCAAAGACAAAGGCGACAAGCACCCACCAGTAGTGAGCAAAAAAGGACATAGGACGTGCCTACTGGGATGGTCCAAAGGCGGTTAGCGCAGGGTACCCGATGACCACTGGGAAGGCGGCCTTCGAGCCAAAGCGCATCGTCTGAAGCAGCCGTTCCGTCTGTCGAGACAGTCGCCGGGTCCACTCTTCGGGTGTGCGTTCCGAGAGGGGCAAGGCGATGCGGACGCTCACCCAAATGTCGCCGGAATGTGCGATATCGTCGAACCCAACGTATGGAGTGGACTTGATCTGGCCACGCCACATGACTGCGCGCTGGGCGGGTCCGGTCGTAGTGTCGTCGAGCACAATCATCGTAGAATCGATGAGGCCACCCAGGAGTGAATCAGAATACGCTGCGAACGTGCGGGAGCCCATGCGACGGCGCACGTTGATGATGATGTTAGTGCGATCGTCGCCAACCGAGTCCGTAGCGCCATTGCGAACATGGTATACGAACTGCCCCACCGAGCCGGTGTCGCTTTCATAGAGCACGTGCCACGCCCCGGGCACCGCAAAGGTCACAGCGCGACCGAGCGCACTGAGTTTGCGAAGTGCGTCGCCCGCCGGGGGCGTTTGGCCATCAGCCGACAACGGCACCGCAAGTGTGGTAAGCAGCCAGAGTCGATGGATCATCTGCGTTGGGTGTGTGGGTGTGGGCAACGGCGCTCCCCCCACTCATCCCGGCCCTCGATCCACGACGTAGACATTACGCTGTGCGGTGGGGACGATCACGAGGTCGAGGATGTTCACGTGCTCCGGCAGGTTCACGACGTAGGCGATGGCATCGGCCACATCGTTCGCGCTGAGCGGCGTAAACCCCTGGTACACCCCTTTGGCGCGATCCTTGTCCCCGTGGAACCGCACCTCGGAAAACTCGGTCTCCACGAACCCGGGGTCGACCGCGGAGACCCGGATTGGCGTGCCGGCGACGTCCAGGTTCATTCCCTCGGTGAGCGCCCGCACGGCGAACTTGGTCGCGTTGTACACGTTCCCCATAGGATACGTCATATGGCCCGCCGTGCTGCCGAGGTTGACGATGTGCCCGCGACGCCGCGTGACCATGTGGGGCAGGATCGCGCGGGTCACGTTCAAGAGCCCCGTGACATTCGTGTCGATCATCCGATCCCAGTCATCGGGGTCACCGTCCTGGACCTTCGTGAGCCCGCTCGCGAGGCCGGCGTTATTGATGAGGACATCGGGCACATGACCGGCCGCGATGAGCTCGGCCGCGGCCCGGTTCACCGCGGCGCGGTCGCGCACGTCCACGGCTGCGAGCCGGTACGGGCCGGCACCATGGCGCGGGAGCTCAGCGGCGAGCCGCTCCAGCCGGTCCGCGCGCCGCGCCCAGAGCACCAGGCGCGCTCCCTCGGCCGCGAACCGGCGGGCGCACGCCTCGCCGATCCCCGAGCTCGCCCCCGTGATGAGGATGAGCTTCCCCGCGATCCGGCTCACGGGCCGCTCACCAGATGCGCGGGCGGAGCGAATCGGCGCGGACCATGGCGTCGCCCGCCTGGCAGCCGAATGCCCGCGCGAACTCGGTCATGTTCGAGAGCGGCCCGTTGACCCGCCACCGCGGCGGCGAGTGCGGGTCGACCGCGACGAGCAGTCGGGCGTACTCGTCGCGCGCCCGCCCACGCCAGATCCGCGCCCACCCCAGGAAGAAGCGCTGCTCGGGCGTGAAGCCGTCGAGCAGAGGTGGCCGCGGCCTGGCGGCGAGCGCACGCTCGAACGCGGCATATCCGATGCGCAGGCCGTTCAGATCGGCGAGGTTCTCCCCCAGCGTGAGGCGCCCATTCACGTGCAGCGAGTCCACGGCGACGTAGCTCGAGAACTGGTCCACCACGAGGTTCGCCTGCGTCGTGAAGCGGTCGGCGTCCTCCTTGGTCCACCAGTCGCGTAGGTTGCCCTGGGCGTCGTACTTGCGCCCCTCGTCGTCGAACCCGTGCGTCAGCTCGTGCCCGATCACGGCTCCCATGCCTCCATAGTTCATCGCGTCGTCCGCCTTGGGATCGAAGAAGGGCGGTTGCAGGATGCCGGCCGGGAACACGATCTCGTTCATCACCCCGCGGTAGTAGGCGTTGACCGTGGGTGGCGTCATCCCCCACTCACCGCGGTCGACCGGCTGGCCGATCTTCGCGAGCCGGCGGTCCGTGTCGAACTCCGTCGCCCGCCGCACGTTCGCAATGAAGGCGCCAGGCTCGACCTTGAGCGCTCCATAATCCCGCCACCGGTCGGGGTAGCCGATCTTGTTGCCGTAGGTCGCGAGCTTCCCGAGCGCCTGCTCGCGGGTCGCGTCGCTCATCCAGGCGAGGCGATGGAGCCGGTCCTGCATCACCGCCTCGAGGTTGTGCACCATCTCGAGCGCGCGCCGCTTCGCCTCCGGACTGAACGTCTGCACCACATACGCCTGACCCAGTGCCTCACCCAAGAAGCGGTCTGACACTTGCACGCAGCGGCGCCAGCGCGGCTGCTGCTCCTTCACGCCGGTGAGAAGCTGCTGGAACTGGAAGTCCTCGTTCGCGAAGGCACTGCTCAGCCAGGGCGCCGCGCGGTCGATGAGATGCCAGCGCAGGTAGGAGCGCCAGGCGTCGAGCGATTGGGCGGTGAGCAGCGTATTCGCCGCCTTGAAGAAGGCTGGCTGCAGCACATTCAGGTCCGCGATCGGCGGTGCACCCATCCCGCGCAGGTAGTCGCCCCACGCAAACCCGGGCATCAAGCTTTCGAGCTCCGCGAGTGTCAGCTTGTGATACGTGGCATTGGGATCGCGCCGCTCGACCCGCGTCATCGACGCCGTGGCCAGCGCCGTCTCGATGGCCATCACCTGGTCCGCGGCCTGACGCGCCGCGGCCGGCTCGGATCCGAGGAGCTCGACGCTCCGGGCGACGTGGCTAGTATAGGCGTGCTTCAGGCGCTCGGCAGCGGTGTCGCTCTTCGTGTAGTAGTCGCGGTCGGGGAGCCCGAGCCCACCCTGTCCCGCTTGGGCGATCATTTCGCTCGAGTGCTTGCGGTCCTGGTCCACGCTGAAGGTGAACAGGACCGCCCCTCCCACGCGGTGGACGCGCGCCACCTCGGCGGCCAGGTCGCGGACCGAGCCGACCTGCGCAATGCGGTCCAGCTCCGCCTGGAGCGGCCGGATCCCCGCCGCCTCGGCGCCGGCCGAATCCATGCAGCTGGCGTAGAAGACCCCGAGCTTGCGGCGGTTCGTCCCGGGTGCCGCTGTCGTGTGGTGGACCGAGGCGTCGAGGATGCCGCGCAGCACGTCCAGGTTGCGCACGGACAGCTCGTTGAAGCTCCCCCAACTGGGGAACGCCGCCGGAATCTCGGTACGCCGGACCCAGTTGCCGTTCGCGAACTGGAAGAAGTCGCGGCACGGCGCGCAGGTGGTGTCGAGGCTCGTCCGATCGAAGGCCGAGACGGCCGGTGCGAGCTGCCCGAGCGTCGGTTCGGCGGCGTGCCGACAGCCGAGCGCCACGACCGAGAGGACGGCGGCGAACGCGCTGCACTTACCCATCGTGCGTGCTCCGTGGTGAAGGTGACGATGGCTTCGTTCAACTACACTCAAACGCTCCCCGTGGCGCTGCTACTCCCGCCTGGCACGGGGACTCCCTACCGCATGTTCCCCGTGTGGCCGAGCGAGTAGCGACCCGGCACCGGCCAGACGCACAGGCCATGCGGTTCCCGTCCCACCTTGATGCGGTGCAGGAGTGCCCCCGTCTCGGTGTCGAACACATACACCTCGTTGTCGTAGCGGCCGGAGAGCCACAGCTCGTGCCCGTCGGCGCTCACGTTGCCCATGTCGGGGCTGCCGCCGCCCGGCACCGGCCATGTCGCCACGATGCGCTGCGTCTGTGGATCGAGCACGGTGATCGTGCCCGGTCCGCGACGCCCCCCCGCCGTCGTGTTCCAACCCCGATTCGTGATGTAGAGCAGGCGGCCGTCCCGGCTCGGGTAGATGCCATGGGTCCCCTTCCCCGTGGCAATGAACCCGATGCGTCGGAATGCCACCGGGTCCACGAGGAATACGCCGTTCGCTCTCATATCGGCGACGTAGAACACGCGACCGTCCGGGGCAGAGCGGATGTCCTGAGGCATGGCCGCGCTGCCCAGGCCGTCCGGATCGAGTGCCAGGGCGCCGACCACCGCACGCGCCGCGAGGTCCACTTTCACGAGCTGGCCCGAGAACTCACACGTCGCCACGGCGAACCGGGCGTCCGCCGTGAATTCCATGTGGTCGACCCCCTTGCACGGCACGGGGACCGATTGCACGAGCGCCATCGTGTGCGGGTCGCGGAAATCGAGCCGGTGCAGCCGCTCGGCCACGACGATCGCGAACCGCCCGTCGGGGGTGAAGTACAGGTTGTAGGGATCGGTCACAGGCACGCTCCGCCCCTCCCGACCGGTGACCGGATCGATCGGGGTGAGCGTGTTGCCGCGATTGTTGGCGACCCACAGCGTCGTGAGGTCGTAGGATGGCACCACGTGTTGCGGCAGCGCGCCCGTCGCGAACGTTCGCAAGACGCGGTACGCGCGGGGGTCGATCACCGTCACGGTCCCGTCGTGCGAGTTCGGGACGTACACGAGCGGGCGCGCCGCCGCAGCCTGCGGGGCCAACTGGTCCGCGCCCGTGGCCGCGTAGAGGTTGGTCGTGTCTCGAGGTGGCGCGGTATCGGGAGCTGCGACGCGCGACGGCGGTGCCGGCTTCCTGTCGCTCCGGCATCCGAACGCGAGCGCCACGGCAAGCCCTAGGGCGGCTATGTGGGAACTGTTCACCGTGACACGTCGACGGGAGGCGGTGATCTCAAGGAAGATGTGCTCGATCATGCGGCCGATGGTCGCGCAGCTCGGCGTGGGCGAGGTTCGCCCTGCCGGCGATGAGCTCGAGCCTCTCAGTCTGCAGCGCAGCCGTGTCACGGGGGCGTAAGATATACCCGCCCTCGCCCTTGCGCGGCTACCGCGTGCTAGTCGCGGGGCCACGCGATCAGGATCTTCCCGGCGTTGCGGTTCGCGCGCATCCGCTCGAACGCCTCGGCCGCCCGGGCAGCCGGGAACACGGCGTCCACATCCACCCGCAGCGCCCCAGCCGCAAAGCCGGGCAGGACCTCAGTGCGGAACCGTGCCACGATCGTTGCCTTCTCTTCGCGGCTCCGCGCCCGCAGCATCGAGCCCACGAGCCGCGCCCGCTTGTGCATCACGAGCGCGAGGTCGACGTCAACGCGCGCGCCGGACAGCGTGGCGATGAGCATGATCCGCCCCCCCGTCTTGAGCACGCGCAGATCCCCGGCGAGCGTCGCGGCGCCAATCGGGTCGAGCACCAGGTCGACGACGTTCTTCCCCCAGCGGGCCTCTATCTCCGCCGCGAAATCCTGGCGTGCCGAATCAATCGCGAGATCCGTCCCGGCCGCCTCGAGCACCGGCCGCTTCTCGGCCGTCCGCGTCGTGGCGGCCACTCGTGCCCCGAGGAGCTTCCCCAGCTGGATCGCCGCCAGACCGACACCCGACGCTCCCGCATGCACGAGCAGCGTGGCGCCGCGCGCGAGGCCGCCCTCCAACACCAGATTGACGAACGCCGTGACGAACGCCTCCGGAATGCCGGCGGCGACGACGAGGTCCGGCCCCCGAGGCGCCGGGAACACCTGCCCGACGGGGGCCGCCACGTACTCGGCGTGCCCCCCGCCCCCGAGCAGCGCGCACACCGGCTCCCCCGTCTCGTCGGTCGTACCGGAGACTTCGAGGCCCAGGATGTCGGATTCCCCGGGTGGCGGCGGGTAGTGGCCGGCGATCTGGGACAGATCGGCGCGGTTGACGCCGGAGGCCGCGACCCGAATGAGCACCTCGCCCGCGCGCGGCGCCGGCACGGCCGTTTCCAAGAGCGATGCCATGTAGCGCCCATGGTCTTCCACGACCTGGAGATACCGCATCCGTCCAATCTAGCCGGCGCGCCGTGTGCGATGCACAATTCGACACCGCTACCTCGAGGTCTCCGTGCGCTGCTTCCGCTTGCTTGCCGTGTGGTGGTGCTCGCTCGCTTGGCCGCTCGCTGTCCTCTTGCCCGTGGGCACGCCGTGAAGCGCTGCTGGGGTGAGGGGGATCCCCTGATGACGAGCTACCACGACGCCGAGTGGGGCGTACCGCTCTATGACGACGGCGAGCTGCTTGCGAAACTGATCCTGGACGGCTTCCAGGCCGGGCTCTCGTGGCGGGTGATCCTCAACAAGCGGGCCCGGTTTCTCGAGGTATTCGACGGGTTCGACCCGGAGCGTGTGGCGCGTTACGACCGCAAAAAGATCACCCAGCTCTTGAAGGACCCGGGCATCGTGCGCAACCGTCAGAAGGTGGGTGCCGCGGTGTCGAACGCGCGCGCCTTTCTCGAGTTCCAGGAGCGGGAAGGCGCGTTTGGCCCGTTTCTGTGGGGCTTCGTGGGCGGGGCCCCGAAGCAGAACCGCCGACGTTCGTTTCGCGCGCTCCCGGCGCGCACGCGCGAGTCGGACGCCATGAGTCGCGCCCTGGTCGAGCGCAGCTTCCGATTCGTCGGGCCGACCATTTGCTACGCGTTCATGCAAGCCGTCGGCATGGTGAACGACCATCTCGTGAGCTGCTTTCGCTACCCCGAGATCCTCCGCCTGGCCGCCCCCCACGCGCCGAGGTCCGCCGCACGCAAGCTAGGGCCGCCCGGCCGCGCCCAGCGCTAACGCGGCCGTCGCGAGGAAGCGTGGCGGTCGCCGCGCTTTCGTCTCGCGCTCGTAGGCGTACGCCAGCTTGATGAGCGTTGCTTCGCTCCAGGGCCGCCCCACGAACGACAGCCCCACCGGCAGACCGGCCACGTACCCCATCGGCACGGTCACGTGAGGGTAGCCGGCGACCGCAGCGGGGCTCGAGAAGCTGCCGCCCCCTCCGGGATCGCCGTTCACCAGGTCGATCAAGGCGGGCGGCCCGCCAGTGGGCGCGATCAACGCATCGAGCTGATGCTCGGCCATCACGGCGTCGATCCCCTGCGTGCGCGCGAGCAGGTGGTTCTTGTCGAGCGCGCGCAGGTAGTCCTGATCGGTGAGCGGTCCCTTGGCCTGGGCCTGGACGAAGATCTCCTGGCCGAAGTAGGGCATTTCCCGGTCTTTGTTGTGCTCGTTGAACGTGATGAGATCCGCGAGCGTCTGCGCTCCCGAGCCGGGCGCCCACGCAGGGAGGTAGCGGTTCAGGTCGGCCTTGAACTCGTAGAGCAGCACGGCGAACTCGGAGTCATCAAACTGACCCGCGGTGGTGATGTCGGCCGGGTCGACGACGATAGCTCCGAGGCGTTTCAATGCTTCTAGCGCGGTTTCCATGAGGGCGTCGGTGGCAGGGCTGTAGCCCATGAAGTGGGAGCGGCACACACCCAGGCGCGCGCCCTTCAGGCCATTCGGGTCGAGCGCGCCGGTGTAGTCGGTGCGCGCCTGGCCGGCGCTGGCCGCCGTGGCGTCGTCCTGCGGATCCACGCCGGCGAGCGCGCCCAAGAGCGCCGCTGCGTCGGCGACGGTGCGGGCCATGGGCCCCGCGGTGTCCTGGTTGTGGGCGATGGGAATGATGCCGGCGCGGCTGACGAGCCCGAGCGTGGGCTTGATCCCGACGATCGAGCAGCAGTTCGCGGGCGACACGATCGAGCCGTCCGTCTCCGAGCCGATCGCGACGGCGCACAGGTTCGCCGCCACCGCGACCGCGGAGCCCGAGCTCGATCCCGACGGGGTGCGGTCGAGCGCGTAGGGGTTGCGGCACTGCCCGCCGCGTCCGCTCCACCCGCTCGACGCGTGGGTCGAGCGAAAGTTCGCCCACTCCGACAGGTTCGCCTTGCCGAGCAGCACCGCACCGGCGGCCCGTAACCGCTCGACGAGAAACGCATCGCGCGCCGGCGTCGCCCCGACGAGCGCGAGCGAGCCGGCCGTGCTCTGCATCCGGTCCCGCGTCGCCACGTTGTCCTTGACGAGCACGGGAATGCCGTGCAGCGGGCCTCGTGCTCCCTTGGCCTTGCGCTCGGCGTCGAGCGCGGCGGCTTGGGCGAGGGCGTCAGGATTGATCTCGAGCACCGAGCGGAGACCGGGTCCCTGCTTGTCGAGCTGCTCGATCCGCCCGAGATAGGCCGCCGCGAGGGTGCGCGCCGCGTACTTGCCCGCCTTCATGCCCGCCTGGAGGTCCGGGATAGTCGCCTCCTCGAACTCGAAGGGCGGCGCCGCCGCGCGATCCAGCCGGGGTGCCGCGGTCGGGACGCGACTCACGGGCCCGAGGGCGGCGAGCGCACCGCTCGCCGTAGCGTACTCCAGGAACGCGCGACGGTCCATCGGCCGATCGCTCATGACGATCTCCTCCGCGGAAAATGACAGGGGGCGGGAACGCGGCTAAACTTGCAGCGACCTGGGCGGGGCGGCCAGCACACGATGTGGACGGTTGGGGGACAGTCGGAAGCGGGCAGACTAGTCGCGGTCGCCGTGAAACCGGTGCGCGACGCGTTTCACAGCGACCGTGCGCTCGAGCAACAATGGCGCGCGCTCGGCTACGTCGCGCGCCCCGCGCTCTCCGCGGCCGTCGCCGAATACGCGCGGTTCCTCGCGCTGCTCGAGGCAGCGGCGGTCGAGGTGCTCTGCCTGCCCGCCCATGAAACCGATGGCCTCGACTCGCTCTATGCGCGGGACGCGGCAATCGTGTGCGACGGCGGGGTGATCCTCTGCAACATGACGAAGCCGCAGCGCGCGAGCGAACCCGGGGCCCACGAGGCGGCCTACCGCGCCGCGGGCATTCCCATCCACGGTCGCATCGAGGGGGACGGCCGTCTCGAAGGCGGGGACGTGTGCTGGATCGACCCGCGCACGCTCGCCGTGGGGCGGGGGTATCGCACCAACGATGCCGGGATCCACCAGCTCCGGGACTTGCTGCGCGGACGCGTGGACGACCTGATCGTCGTGCCCCTGCCCCACTGGCGGGGCCCGGACGACGTGTTCCACCTCATGTCGATCGTAAGCCCGATCGACCGCGAGCTCTTCCTCGTATACGCACCACTCGTCCCCGTCCCGTTCCGCGAGGCGCTCCTCGCCCGTGGGATCGAGCTCGTCAGCGTGCCCGATGCCGAGTTCGCCACGCTCGGCTGCAACGTGCTCGCGCTGGCCCCGCGCGAGGTGCTCATGGTCGCCGGGAACCCCGAGACCCGGACCCGCCTCGCACGCGCGGGCGTCACCGTGCACGAGTTCTCGGGGCAGGAGATCTGTCTGAAGGGCGGCGGCGGCCCCACCTGTCTCACTCGCCCGCTCGAGCGGATCCCTCTTTAGCCCCCGAGATTCCGCCTGCGGCCCACGCAAGCGGTCACCTGTCGTATATTCGACGAACCCCGTCATAGGGAGGGCCGTATGTCGAGGACCATCCTGGCCGCCATCGGGCTGATCGCGCTTGCCGCCTGTGGCGGCGGTGACAAGCAGGCGACGCCGAGGCGTCCCAAGGCCCCCGCCGCGACCTCGACCCAGCGGGTCGCGAGCAAGCCCAAGTCCGCCACAAGGAGCTCGCAGAAGGCCAAGGGCCCGCAAAAGAAGAAGGCCGCGAGACCCGACACGACCACCAAGCGCAACCCGCTGACGAACTAGGGCGGCGGCCGGTACCGGCCGGAAGCGTGCGCAGCCCGACAGCGCCGCGCGCTCGACGGCTGGACCGAGCGAGCGGAGCCGCTGCCCCGCGCATTCGGCGGAGGCGCGGGCTTCGGCTCCGGCCCGAGTGGGCGGCGGACCTGTCAACAGGCGAGGGTACCCCTGCGCGGTCGGGGCCCCTTGGAACCGTAGCCACACGGACCCGATCCCCCTACGTTTATCGCCCCTCGGAACCGGATCCGTCTCGCTCCCGGAGTGCGCCATGTCGTCACGCCGATCGGTCGTCCTGTGCCTCGCCGCGCTCGCCGTCGTGCTGCCCGGGGCGTCCCGCGCCCAGCAGCCGGCCGCGCCGCGCGCTCCGGCGGGGCTCGCCGCGCTCAAGCGCGAGGCGGCAGCCGACGTCGACGCCCACGCCCGGCTCACCCAGCAGATCGTGGACCAGCTCTATAGCTACGGCGAGCTCGGTTATCAGGAGGTCGAGACGTCGCGCTATCTCGTGCAGCTGCTGCGCGACAACGGCTTCGCGGTGGAGCAAGGGATCGCCGGCCTGCCTACCGCGTGGATCGCCACGTGGGGCAGCGGCAAGCCCGTGCTCTCACTCGGCGCCGATCTGGACGACATTCCCCAAGCGTCGCAGGTACCGGGTGTCGCCTGCCATCTCCCCCTTGTCGACGGCGCGCCGGGCCACGGCGAGGGCCACAACGCGGGGCCGGCGGTGAACATCGTCGCGGCACTGGCCGTGAAGCGCATCATGGAGCGCGACCACCTTCCGGGAACGCTCAAGATCTGGCCCGGCGTCGCCGAGGAACTGGGCGGGGGCAAGGCCTTCCTCGTACGGGCCGGCTATTTCAAGGACACGGACATCGTGCTGTTCGCGCACGTCGCCTCGATGCTCGAGACCGGGTGGGGCGACACGCCCGGGACCGGCAACATCTCGGTGCTCTACAGCTTCAAGGGCCAGAGCGCGCACGCCGCCGCCGCTCCGTGGCGCGGTCGCAGTGCCCTCGATGCCGTCGAGCTCATGGACGTCGGCTGGAACTTCCGGCGCGAGCACCTGCGACCCGCGCAGCGTTCGCATTACGTCATCAAGGACGGTGGCGACCAGCCGAACGTCGTGCCGTCAACCGCCTCCGTGTGGTACTACCTGCGCGAGCTCGATGGGCCTCACATCGCAGAGCTGTTCGCGATCGCCGACTCCATCGCCCGTGGTGCAGCCCTCATGACGGGCACCAGCCTTGCATCCGAGCGCATCCTCGGCTCGGCCTGGCCCGGGCATTTCAACAAGGTCGTGGCGCAGACGATGTATGAGAACATCAAGCAGGTAGGCCTGCCGCAGTGGAGCGCGGCCGATCAGACGCTGGCCAAGGCAGTGCAGCGCGAACTCCACGTCGTCGAGCAAGGGCTCGACACGAGCCTGGCGCCGCTCCCGGCACCCCCGACGGAAGAGCAGCGGCACGCCGGGTTCTCCGACGACATTGGCGACGTCTCGTGGAACGTGCCGACGGTGGTGCTCCTCTACCCGTCCAATATCCCCAACCTCCCGGGGCACAACTGGTCCAACGGCATCACGATGGCGACGCCCATCGCGCACAAGGGCGCGAGCGCGGGGGCCAAGGTCCAGGCGATGACGCTGCTCGACTTCCTGCTCCGGCCCGAGCTCGTCCAGCAGGCGTGGGACTACTTTCGCACCGTCCAGACGAAGACGATCCACTACGCGCCGCTGATCCGGCCCGACGACCAACCGGCGCTCGAGCTGAACGTCGCCACGATGGAGAAGTACCGGCCCGCGATGCGCAAGCTTTACTACGAGCCGACGAAGTACGCGACGTACCTGGAGCAGTTGGGCGTAGCCTACCCCACGCTGCGCCAGCCGGACGGACGGTGCGTGGGCGGGCCGGCGCGCTGACCCACCCGCGGCCCGCTACACGCGCCGCAGCTTCCAGCGACCGCGCCGGAAGATCAGCCCGCTCACGACCGCCACGGTCGAAAACGCGACCGTGACCGCCAGGGCCACGCCCTGCGGACCCAGCCCCGCGCGGCGCGCGAGCCAGTAGGCGAGCGGCAGCTCCCAAAGCCAGAAGCACACCAAGTTGATCAGCGTCGGCGTGAGCGTGTCTCCCGCCCCGTTGAACGATTGGGTGATCACCATCCCGTAGGCGTAGAACAGGAAGCCGTAGCTGATCACCCGCAGGCACAGCACGGCGACCGGCGCGACGAGCGGGTCATGCGTGAACAGGCGCACGATCGGCTCGGCACAGAGCACGAACACCGCGCCCACCGCGCCTAGGAACAGCATGTTGTAGAACCCCGCGAGCCAGACCGCCCGCTCGGCGCGGTCCGGCTTGCCGGCGCCCAAGCCCTGCCCCACGAGCGTGGCCGCGGCGTTCGCGAGCCCCCAGGACGGTAGCAGCGCGAACACGATGATCCGGATGGCGATCGTATAGCCGGCAACAGCCTCCGACCCGAAGCTCGAAATGATGCGGACCAGCCCGATCCAGCTTGCCGTGCCGATCAGCACCTGGAGCGTACCGGTCCCGGAGAGACGCAAGAGCGTGCGCATTACGGCCGGCCTGAGGGTGAGCTGCGGGCGCCGGATCACCACCCGGGCGTCGCCGCGCCACAGCCGGTACAGCTGGTAGGCGACACCGGTCCCCCGTCCGATGTTGGTCGCGATCGCGGCCCCGGTGACGCCAAGCCGCGGGAACGGGCCGACCCCGAAGATGAGGCACGGGCCGAGCACGATATTGATGCCGTTCGCGAGCCACAGCACCCGCATGGCGATGGCCGCGTCGCCCGCGCCCCGGAAGATCGCGTTCACGAGAAAGAGGAGCACGATCGTGGCGCAGCCGCCGAGCATCACCCGGGCGTACCTCGTGCCGAGGGCCAGGACCGCGGGTGCCGCGCCCATCGTCGCGAGGAGGCGCGGGGCGAGCCATACCCCGACGCCGCCGATCAGCGCGGCGGCGACCACGCCCAGTGCCATGCCCTGCACAGCGGCCTCCGCCGCCCCGCCCGGATTCCCCTGGCCGATGCGGCGCGCCACCATCGCCGTTACGCCGATCGAAAGCCCCATCGCCGCCGTATAGATCAACGTGAGCAGCGATTCCGTGAGCCCCACGGTGGCCACGGCGTCAGCGCCCAAGTGCGCCACCCAGAACACGTCCGCCACTGCGAAAACGGACTCCATGATCATTTCCATGACCATCGGGATGGCGAGCAGCAGGATCGCCTGGCCGAGGGAGCCCGACGTGTAGTCGTGACGCGACCCGCGTAGCGCCTGGCGCACCGTGGCCCACCAGCTTTGGGCTGGGCCGCCTTGCTCGGTCGACTGCGTGGTGGGTTCTGTCACCTCGTCTCCTGGTCCAGCTGCGGTGTCGCGTTCCCCGAGTCCCCGAAGCCGATCGCCCCGCCTGCGAGCTGACGCAGGTGGGGCGATTGGTGGACGCGGGAACCGGTGGAGTGGATTAGTCTCGCGTCGGCGCCTCGAACCGAGCCAGCCTGTGCCGCACGACCTGCGATCCTCCTCGGACGGCGGAGATCGGCGTGACGGTGACGAAGGTGTGGCGCATCGACTCTGGCCTCGGTCGCGAGGTGGTTCTCTCGTTCGGCGAGCAAACTATTCCGCTCGGCCAAGCGTGTCAACCGCGCTATTCGTCGCGGTAGATCCGCACCACGATCTCGCCGTCGGGCCCGACGTGGCCGCGGTACATCCCCTCGCTGTTGAAGGTCATGACGAAGTGGCCGTCGCGATCGAGGGCGATCACTCCACCCTCTCCCCCTTGCGCCACGAGCTTACCCAGGATGACGCTGTCCGCCGCCGCCGCGAGGGTCTCTCCTTTGTAGAGCACGCGGGCGCAGATGTCATACGCCACCACGTTGCGCATGAAGTACTCGCCCACTCCCGTGCCCGACACCGCGCAGCTCGCGCTCGCGTAGGTGCCGGCCCCGAGGATCGGCGAGTCGCCAATCCGGCCCCAGCGTTTGTTGGTGAGTCCGCCCGTGGACGTGCCGGCGGCGAGGCGTCCCGCCTGGTCCAGGGCCACCGCGCCGACCGTGCCGTGCTCCTTCGCAGCGGCCTTGGCGCGCTTGAGCTCGTCCCAGCGGCGCTGCGTGAAGAAATAGGACTGGGGCACGAGTGCCATCCCCTGCTCCTTAGCGAACGCCTCGGCACCCTCGCCCGCGAGCAGCACATGGGCGGAGCGCTCCATCACGAGCCGCGCCAGGGCGATCGGGTGCTTGATGTGCTTCACGCCCGCGACCGCACCGGCGCGCAGCGACACGCCATCCATGATCGCGGCATCGAGCTCGTTGGTACCAGCGTTCGTGAACACGGCACCCCTCCCCGCGTTGAAAAGGGGCGACTCCTCGAGCACCGTGATGGTCGCGATCACCGCGTCGAGGCTCGTGCCGCCCCCGCGCAGGACGTCGTAACCCGCGCGGATCGCTTGCGTGAGCTTGGCCCGATAGGCCGAGTCCTGGGCGGGGGTCATCGCGGTGCGGCGGATGGTGCCGGCGCCACCGTGCACGACGAGGAGGAACTGGGGGCGCTGGATCGCCGGGCGGTGTGTTGCGCGGCTCCCACCGGGGAGCAGGGCGAGCGCTCCAGCGACGGCGAGTACGGCGGCGTCCGAACGTGCGAAGCGGTAGCGGGACATCGGCTGGCCTCAGAAGCAGGGTAACTCGCTTGCTCCAGGTCTGAAGCGAGCGGGCGCGCGAGGCGCGGTGCAGCTCAGGTGTCTCCCGGCACTGGCCCTCGCAGCCCCGCCGTGACCTCGCCCACGAGCGGGATGACCTCCGCGGCGAAGCGCTCCATCTCCTCATACTGTGGGCTGAACTGCAACAGCAGCAGGTCCACGCCCACCCGCTCGAATTCGCGGATCCGCTCGGCGATCTGCTCGGGCGTGCCCACGAGCCCGGCGCGGAGCCCACGGTTCGAGACCGAGTAGTCCTCAAGACTGACCTGCTGCTCGAGCTGGGTGTTGGCGACCCAGTCTTGATAGTTCGCGTATCCCGCGGCGCTCTGACGCACGTCGGTGATGCGGGCGACCTCACGGCGCGCCGCCTGCTCCGACGCGGCGCACACGACGTAGCCGGCGACGCCAAACTTGAGCGGCCGCCCGTCGTGGCGTGCCCGGCGCGCCCGCAGGTCCGCCACCTTCGCCGCCACTCGCTCGGGTGGATCACCATGCATCAGATAGGCGTCACACGCGCCGGCGATGAGCTCCTTCGCCGCCTCGGACTCGCCCCCCGCGTACAGCGTCGGGCGGGGGCGGGCCACCGGCTTCGGCTCGAGGATCGCGTCTTCCACATGGTAGTACCGGCCCGCGAAGCTGAAGCGCGGCTCGGCCCACATCCCGCTCACTACCGTCAGCCACTCCGCCGTGCGTGCGTAGCGATCGTCGTGCTGATCGAACTCCACGCCGTATTGCCGCGCCTCGGTCGCCCACCACGAGGACACCACGTTCAGCGTCAGCCGGCCGCCGCTGATGTGGTCGATGCTCGCGGCTTGCTTCGCGAGCAGCGCCGGCGCGTGGAACGTTGGCCGGACCGCTACCATGAGCTCGAGCCGCTCGGTCACGGCGGCGAGCGCGGCCGTCGTGGTCCAGGCGTCGAGCGCCGGGGCGTCCGGACCCTTGATGTCGTTCAGGTTCAGCTCGGCGATAAGCGTGACATCGAAACCGATCTGCTCGCTGCGCTGCGCGAGCCGGCGCGCGTACGCCCAGCTCGCCTCCATCTGCTCGTCCGGCACGTTGCGCAACCACCCGCCGAACACGGGTAGCCAGTATCCGAAGCGCATCGTCAGCTCGCCTCGCGCTCGAGGTAGTCCACCAGGCGCGCGAACGGATCGAACCCGACCACCCGCGGCGCGTCGGCCACAAAGTTCGAGAGGGCGTTGATGTCGTAGAAGTAGCGCTGGCCATCCCGCTCGTCCACCAGGTATTCGACGCCCCCGACGTCGATATGGGCCGCCGCCATGATGTGCTCCACCTGCGCCACGATCTCCGGCGGCGGGGTGTAACCCTCGACCCGGAGGTTGTTCTTGGGTGCGTCCACCGGACACGCCGCCCGCGCTAGCTCGGCGCCGCCCACGGTCTGGCACACGTCGGCAGGACAGAGATTGAAGCTCTCACCCGACGTGTAGATGCGGATGCCGTACAGGAAGCGCCCGCCCAGCACTTCCACCCGCACGATCCGCTGGTCAGCCGCCGGGATGTATTCCTGCACGAGCGCGGTGTGATCGATCCCAAGTTCGAGTGCGTTGGTGCGCGCCGCCTGCGCCAGTTGCTCGGGCGCATCGAAACGCCGTACCCCCGCCCCCGAGCCGCCGATGTTGGGCTTGAGCACTACCGGAAACCGCAGGCCCCGCGCCGCATCGGGAGCTTGCGCCGGATGGTTGATGACTCGCGCCCGCGGGAAGGGCAGACCCAGGTCTTGGAGCAGCGACAGCTGCAGCGCTTTGGACGTCTCGGTGACGTAGGCGTCGTAGCCATTGATCACACGCACGCCGTGGCGCCTCAGGTGCGCCAGGTAGTGCAGCGTGTAGAAGATCGCGTTCCCCGCCCCCCGCAGGTACGCGGACGGGCTCATGCGGTTGAAGACGAGCGAGTAGGAGGGCCGGCCGTCGCCCGTATCGAACCGGTGGCTCGTGGCGTCGAGACGCACGTAGGGCACGGCGCGGCGGTCGAGCTCCTGGAACAGCGGCCGGAACCAGTCAGGATGCTCATAGTAGATGGCGATGGGGCGTGCGGCAGTGGCGCTCATAAGGAGGTCTCGTTTCCACACACGCGCGCCGCGCCGGCCAGGGCCAGCGCCTCGCCGATCGCGCGATCTACGGCAACCAGCAACTCGGGTGCCGCTTGTCCATTCGTGAACTGCGCGCTCGTGCCGTACACGCCGCTCGCCACCACCATGGCGCCGAGGCTCGCGAACAGGGGTCTCACGCCGTGATCCACCGCGAGTGAGTGCCCCCGGTCGTGCCCCGTGACGATCGGAACACCGATCTTCCCCACCAGGCTATCCTGCGGCAGCAAGTCGAAGAACACCTTCAAGAGTCCACTATAGGTCGCGCGGTACACCGGTGTGCCCGCCACGACGATCCGGGCCCGGATCGTCCGCTCGAGCGCGGCGGCCACGGGCGGTGCCGCACCGCGGCCGAGCAGCGCGTCGGCGGGCAGCGTGGCGAGGTCCACGAGCTCGGTGCTCGCGCCCCAGGCCGCGAGCCGCTCCAGTGCATAGTGCACCAGCAGGCGCGACTTGGATGTCGCCCCGGGGCTGCCCGAGATGCCGACCGCGACGAGCCGCCCGTTGGACTCCCCCACGCGGTCCCCCCTCCCCCGAAAACAGAGCGGCCGCGACACCATGCGGGGATCGCGGCCGAGTTGTGCGCCTGGGCGCTCGCGCCCGGAGCCCTACGACACGATCGCCCGGGTCCGCTTGGGACACCGCACCGGCGGGCGGCAACATCCGCGGCCCGGCGCGACAGGATGGCGCATCATTCATGCGCAAGCTATCCCGAGGCTGCGGACGAGGCAAGGTCTGTGGCGGCGCGGGGCGCACGCTGTGTCGCTCCAGCGCCCTTGAGGCCAACGCCACTTCCCAGACCGGGTGGCCCCGAATGAGTCCTGGGGTAGCGGGGTGGGCCGGCGCGTTGTACACGTCGCGCTAGATTGCCCGCATGAGGCGTGCACGTCGCGTGGCACTGGCGCTCGGCCTCCCGCTGGTCCAGGCGATCCTCGCGTGCGGGGACGGTTCCGGCCCCGCACCGGCCGCGCGGTCGTTCCTGATGGGATTATCCGCCCTGCGCCGACAGCGCCTTCAATGCCAAACTTGCCCTAGCAGTGTGGGACAGCGTGTTCGCGCGCCCTCACGCACAGTGAATCGGCGTCCCGGCGCGGTGCCTCGAAACGCTCTGACGCTCCGCTCGTAGGACGAGGAGACATGACGGCATCGATCAGCGCCGAATGCCTGCCGCTGCAGGAAGTGCTCGCCGGCCGCTATTCGATCGAGCGCGAGCTCGGGCGAGGTGGCATGGGGATCGTGCTGCTGGCCCGGGATGTGGCGCTCGACCGCCCGGTCGCGATCAAACTGCTCCCGCCGCATCTCGCGGCCCGCTCCGACGATCGGGACCGCTTCCTGCAGGAGGCGCGGACCGCCGCGGGCCTCGCGCATCCCAATATCGTGCCGATACACCTCGTCGAGGCACGCGGTGAGCTGGTGTTCTTCGTGATGGGCTATGTGGATGGCGAGTCGCTCCGCGATCGGGTGGAGCGGGCCGGACCGCTCCCGCCGCGGCTGGCGATGAAGCTGCTGCAGGAGGTGGCGTGGGCCCTGGGCTACGCGCACCAGCGCGGCGTGATCCACCGGGATGTGAAGCCCGACAACATCATGATCGAGCGCGCCACGGAACGCGCGCTCGTCACCGACTTCGGGATCGCGCTCGGGAGACGAGGCGCCGAGGGCGGGGGCGGGGGCGGCCCAGTCGTCGGGACCGCGCGCTACATGAGCCCCGAGCAGGCGTGCGGCGAGCCGGTGGATGCGCGGAGCGACCTCTACTCCTTGGGCGCGACCTTTTTCTACGCCCTCACCGGCCGGGCACCATTCGACGGCGCGAACCTCCCTGCGATCCTCACGAAACACGTCTACGAGCCCGCTCCCTTGGTCCAGGCGATCCGCCCCGAGGTCCCCGCCAAGCTCGCGGCGGTGGTCGACCGCTTGCTCCGCAAGGCGCCGGCCGAACGGTTTCAAACGGGGGACGACGTGGCACGGGTCGTGGGCGAGGCGCGAGGACGGGATTTTCGCGCCCCGCCGCTCGTGCGCGCCTTCATACGCAACGCGCAAGTCTCGACCATGGTGCTGCTCGCGCTGGCCTTAGCAGGCCAGGGGGTGACCGTGAGTCAGGGAGGCGTGACCGTCTCGGCTGGGGGGCCCGGCGTGATCGGGGCGATCCTCATCTTCCAGCTGGTGGTTGTGGCCCGCCGACTCCTGAAGGACGGCTACGCGTTCGGCGATATCCGCGCGGCCCTGCTCGCCGAAGCCCAGGTGCAGCAGGAAGAGGCCGACGTCGTCAAGCAGCGCCGCCTGTTCCGGCGGCTGGACATGTTGTGGTATCGGATCTGGGCCGGGAAAGCGGGACGCTCGTTTTTCAGCCTCGCAGGTATCGGGCTCAAGGCGTCCACACGCCCGGCGCTGCCCTCGGTGGAGCGCACGGAGCTCGTGCTCGGTCGCTCGGCGCTCGCGGCCTACAAGGCGTTGCCCGAAGGCGAGCGCCGCGAGGCGTCGGATCTGCCGCGCGTGCTCAAGCGCCTGGAAGCCGGGGCAGAGGCCCTACGGGCCGGGAAGGACACGGGCGAACGGCTCACCGAAGCGGTTGCCGCCCTCGAGCACCTGCGCCTCGCCCTCGTCAAGCTGCAGTCCGGCGCGGGGCCGGCCTCCGATCTCACGCTCGCGCTTGAGCGCGCCAGGGCGATTGGCGACCACGTCGAGCGGCGGCTGGCAGCGGTGCGCGAGGTGCAAGGTCTGCTTGAGTAGGCCCGTGGGTCCCCTGAACGCACGCTAGTCGGAGCGCGCACGCGCCCTCTTGGCACACGGGCAACACTACGGCGCGAGCGCGAATGCCACGACGTAGTCGCCCTCGCCCCAGTCTTCGCTGCCGCCTACCGCCACCACAAGAAACTGACGGCCTTCGGGCGTGACCTGATAGGTCATCGGCGTCGCGCGCGCCCCGCCCGGGAGAGCGCCGTGCCACAGCTCGCGTCCCGTCCCCACGTCGAACGCACGCAGAACGTGGTCGATCGACGCGCCGATGAACACGAGGCCGCCCGCCGTGACGATCGGTCCGCCCAAATTCAGAGTCCCGAGCGGTTTCGGCCTCGAAACCGCCGCCAGGTCCGGCCGCAAGGTTGCGGGATCCCCGAGCGGCACGTCCCAGGCACGTGCGCCGGTCGTCAAGTTGATGGCCACGAGCGAACCCCAGGGCGGTGGCGAGCAGGGTAGCGAGCTGGGACTCTTGAGGAAGCGCCGCCGCATGACGTACGGGGTGCCGTGCATGCGAGTGTATTGATCGCCGAGCCGGCTCTCGTTGCGCCTGGCCTCGGCGGTGTCGATTTGATCGAGCGGAATGAGCTGCACCATCGACGCGAAGCGGTTCACCGGCACCACGGCGACCTGACGCTGCGGGTCGTAGGCCAGGCCCCCCCAATGCGCGCCCCCGACGTTGGACGGGATGACCAAAGTCCCCTCGAGGCTCGGCGGCGTGAACACCCCCTCGTTGCGCAGCGGCCGTATCTGCGCCAGGCACGCCTCGCGATCGGCGGGGGTCAGGCCCCAGACGCTGTCGAGGCTCAAGGCTTGCGGGCTCAGGGCCGGAATCACGCTGTTCACGGGCTGCGTGGGCGACGGATGTTCGCCGATCAGGGTGGTGCGCGGCACTGGCCGTTCGGCGACCGGAAAGATCGGCGTGCCCGAGTCGCGGTCGAGCACGAAGAGCTGGCCAGTTTTCGTCGCTTGCAGGACGACGTCCACCGCGCGGCCGTCGCGAACGAGCGTCACGAGGGCCGGCGGCGCCGCGTTGTCGTAATCCCAGAGATCGTGATGCACGGTCTGAAAGTGCCACACCACGCTCCCCGTGGAGGCCCGCAGTGCAACGACAGAGTTGGCGTAGCGATTATCGCCATTCCGCTCGCCACCGAAGTAATCGGGGCTCGGGCTCGTGGTGGGGAGGAAGACGAGATCACGCGCCGAATCCACGGCGATCACCGACCACACGTTCGCCGCGCCCGTCGTATGCGCCATGGGGCCGCGCCACGTGCGCCAGGCAGGGTCTGCCGAATCACGCGGTACGGGATCCCAGCTCCACCGGAGCGCACCGCTGCGCGCGTCGTAGGCCCGCACCTCGCCGCTCGCCGCGTTGGTGCGGTTGTTGTCGGCCACCGCCGATCCCGTGACGATCAACCCGTGGATCACCGCCGGCGGAGAGGTGAGAGCGTACTCTTCGGCCTCGAACGGCGGGTTGCGGAGCCCACGCGTCAGATACACGGTGCCCGAGTCGCCGAAGGCGCGGCACGGCCGACCCGTCCCCGCGTCGAGCGCGATGATCCTCGCGTCCACCGTCGGAAGAAAGATCCGACGCCGGCACGGCGTCCCGAGCGGCGCAGCCTGGTCGAGCCACGTCGACACACCGCGGTTGGCGAAGTCACCCCAGTTGCCGCCGCGGTTGGGGTGCGCGTCATAGCTCCAGCGCTCCCGTCCCGTGGCAGGATCGAGCGCGATCGCGCGGCCGAACGGGGTGGAGAGGTAGAGGGTCGCGTCCACCATGAGCGGGGTGGCCTCGAACTTTGCCGGCTGCTGCGTATGCACACCCGCCTCACCGGTGCGATAGGTCCACGCGAGCGTGAGCCGCGCGACGTTCTCGCGGTTGATCTGGGTGAGGGGTGAGAACCGACTACCCAGCGGATCGTGGCCGTACGCCGGCCATTCGCCCGCAGGCGCGGGCGGCCCTGCACCTGCCGCTGGGCCGCTTACGGGACGCATGCAGGCGGCGGTCGCGGCTGCAGCGAGCGCGACCACGCCGGGCAAACGATGTCTCAGGTGGCGCATGTGACATCCTCGGTTGGCAGCGGGTGGACTGAAGGTGCGGGTGCCTCGATGCGACGTTCGCGCAACGAGCGTGGCTAGAGTGGTTACGACGGCTGGTCAACCGTGGTTTCGGCCGCGTGCATTAGATGCGAGCGCTCGGGGCGCCCGGTCAAGGCCGGGCGCACAGCGCCTGCCATCACGCCGGCGACACGCCCGGCTCACGGTCGTGCAAGTAGCGCAGCACCGCCTCGATTTCGGCGCGCACCTCCTCGAGCTTGGTCCCCGCTCGCTCGGCGCTGCGCTCCTTCGCGGCGACTTCCACCGCCTGGAGCAACGCCGCGAGCCGATGCGCTCCGATCGTCGCCGCCGGCGACCTGAAGGCGTGCGCCGCCCGCTCGATCGCCCGGGGGTCGCTCGCTTTGACGGCCTTTTTCAAGGCGTCCAACCGGCGCGGGGCGTCGGCGACGAACGCCTTCAAGATCTCCCCGACCGACTCCTCCACCCCCGCCTGGCGCAGCGACTCTCGGAACCCCGCCAAGTCGACCGGGTCCGTGCGCGTGGCCGACTCGCCCGCCGTGGTGGATGGGGTGGCGGGCTCCGCCCCGCCTTCGACCGTTGCAAAGAGGTCGCGGGCCTTGAATGGCTTGCTGAGGTAGTCATCCATTCCCGCGGCGAGGCACCGCTCCTTGTCTGCAGCCGAGGCGTGGGCCGTGATGGCGACGATGCGCAGGCCCGTTCCGGAGGGCGACGCTCGGATCGCCCGCGTGGCCTCCAGTCCGTCGAGCTCGGGCATCTGAATGTCCATCAGGACCACATCGTAGCGTTCACGGGCCACGGCGGCGACCGCTTCCCGGCCGTTGCCGACGATGTCCACCCGATGCCCACGCTTGCGGAGCATCGCGCCGGCGACCTCCTGGTTGGTCGGGTTATCCTCGGCGAGCAGCAGCTTGAGCTGGCGCCGCGACTCCCGGACGGTGTGGCGCGTGACGACGTCCGCGACTCCTGCGGGCTTCCCGCTGCCGAGGATGAGGCTCACGGCCTCGAGCAGATCGAACCGCGCAATCGGCTTCGTGAGGTAGCCCTCGATCCCCAGCTCCCGGCAGCGTTGCGCGTCGCCCCGTTGACCCGCCGAGGTCAGCATACAGAGGCGGACACCCGCCAGTGCGGCATCCACCCGGACCCACGCCGCGAGCTCGAAGCCGTCGTGGTCCGGCATCTGCGCGTCGATGATGGCGAGATCAAATGGTGTCCCTTCCGCCTGGCGCGCGCGGAGGGCCGCAAACGCGGGCTCGGCGCCCGCCGCCTCTTGGATCGCGATGCCTTCCGCCGCGAGCACCTCTCGCAGGATGCCGCGGTTGGTTTCGTTGTCGTCGACGACCAGGACCCTGCCCCGCTGTACGTGCTTGAGCGGCAAGGGCGGCTGGAGCGCTGCCTCAAGCGGCAGCGCCAGAGCGAAGGAGAACTCGCTCCCGCGTCCCACCTCGCTCACTACGACCAACTCGCCGCCCATCAAGCCGACGAGCCGGCGCGAGATCGCGAGCCCCAGCCCGGTCCCGCCGTACCGCCGCGTCATCGAAACGTCGGCCTGAGCGAATTCTTGGAAGATTTGCTCGCGTTGCCCCGGCGCGATACCGATGCCGGTGTCCCGGACCGCAAACCGCACCCGCGCCCCGCCGTCGGTACTTTCCAACGCGCGGGCCGAGAGCACGATCTCGCCCGCGTCCGTGAACTTGATGGCGTTGCCGATCAGATTCACGAGCACCTGCCGCAGTCGGGTAGGGTCGCCGCGGACGACACTGGGGACGTCGGCGTGCAGGTCCGCCATCAATTCGAGCTGCTTCTTCTCCGCCCGCACCGCGAGGAGGCTGACGACCGAGTGGAGCAACTTGGGAAGATCAAACGCGATCGACTCCAGGTCGACGTGCGCGCCCTCGAGCTTCGAGAAATCCAGGACGTCGTTCAGGATCGCGAGCAGCCCTTCCGCCGAGTGGTGCACCAGCTCGAGCTGGCGGCGCTGTTCCAGGGTGAGCTCGGTATCGAGCACCAGCTCCGTCAACCCGAGCACGGCGTTCATGGGCGTGCGAATCTCGTGGCTCATGTTCGCCACGAAAGCGCTACGGGCGCGGGCGGCCTGCTCGGCGACGTCCCGTGCTTGACGGATCGCTTCCTCGGCCTGTTTGCGCTCCGTGATGTCGAGCCAGGCGCCAAACACCTCCGCCAGCCGTCCGGTCACGTCGCGCTGCATCCGCGCCGAGTCATGCACCCAGTAGTAGGCTCCGTCTTTGTGCTGGAAGCGGTATTCCGTTGTGAGACGGCCGTGTGCCAGCAAGGCCGGCAGCCCGGCCAACACGCGACTCCGGTCCGCAGGGTGCAGGTGATCCATCCACCAGGTGGGTGCTAGCGCTTCGGCCGCTTCGTATCCCATCACGCGGCCGATGTTCTCGCTCACCCAGCTCGGTCGGAAATCATCGCCGACCATCTCGGCGGCGTACGTGACGGCGGTGCTCGCCGCGAGCACCTGCTGCAGCCGGAGCTCACTCGCCTGCAGGGCTCGCGCCTGGGCCGACAACCGCCGATCCAGGAGCGAGGTCCCGATCGCCAGGGCCAGCACGGCGAACGTCGAGCCGGCGATCGCGGCGGTGCCGAGCGACGAGATGGGGAGGGCGTAGCGCAGCTCGGGAAGCACGGCGGAGGGGGCGAAATGGGCGGCGGCCATGCCGGTGTAGTGCATCGCGGGGATGGCCGCGCCCATGACCAGCATGCTCGCGAACCGGCGCCAATCCGCGGCGCTAATGGAGTCGGCGCGCAGGTGGAAAGCGAGCACGAGGGCGACGAGGGAGACAACGATCGCAATCGCGACCGACAGGGTAAACACGAACGGGTTGTAGCTGAGCGTCGCGGGCATGCGCATCGCGGCCATGCCCGTGTAGTGCATGGTCGCGATCCCGGTGCCCATTACCGCGCTGCTCAGGAGCAACCGGCCGACCCCTAGTGTCGCACGGCTGACCACGAAGAGGGCCACAGCCGAGGCTAAGATGGCGGCAAGGAGCGACAGGAGCACCGTGGGGACAGCATAGAGCACGGGCACCGGCAGCGAAAACGCCAGCATCCCGACGTAGTGCATGGACCAGATGCCGAGACCCATCGCGAACGCACCGCCGGCGAGCCACCACGCCCGGGCCCGGCCGCGCGCTGCCGTGACCCGGCCGGCGAGGTCGAGGGCGGCTCCCGAGGCGACGGTGGCGATGACCACCGAGAGAGCGACGAGCCCCGGGTTGTAGTGACCCCGAAGGGCCACATCGGCCGGAGTCATGAGGTGTCCCTCGCGGGGTGACCGACGGCGCCCATGGTCATGGCGCGGTGAGCGCGCCGGCGCGTGCGGGTCGCTGGCGGCGCTCGGTCGGTAAGGAGCAGGCCGATCGAGCCGTGGCTGGTCCCAAGCAAACCCGCGTTTGGGGCCGCGGCACAAGGCTCAGCAGTACTGCATGAGTGGTCGATGATCGTCCGCTACTCGGGCGCAAACGAGAGGACGGGCTCCGCCAGCAAGTCGGGTCCCGCAAGAGTTTAAGTTCTCCCCTAACTGCCTCGCGCTTCACTCCCTCGAGCGCGGGCACCAGTCCGAAGCTACCGCGACCCTTCCAGACGCGGTAGCCCGGAAGGCGCTGAGATCGAGGGCGCGGCGGAACTTGGCGGGCGGCAGTCGGCGTTTGGTGTGTGTCAGGGAAAGTCCGAGCACCACAGGGAGCGATCATGTCGATTCGGCCGATCAAGCGTATCGTGCAGGCGCAGCCGGCGATCGAGGGCGCGGGCGTGCGCTTGCGGCGCGCGTTCGGGTTTGGGGACACGAAGGAGTTCGATCCGTTTCTCTTGCTCGACGACTTCCGGAACGAGAACCCCGAGGACTACCTGGCGGGATTCCCGTGGCATCCGCATCGCGGGATCGAGACCATTACCTATGTCCTCGCGGGCTCGGTCAACCATGGCGACAGCCTGGGGAACGCGGGCAGTCTGGGCGCCGGTGACGTCCAGTGGATGACCGCAGGCAGCGGGATTCTTCATCAGGAGATGCCGCAGGGCGACCCCAAAGGGCGGATGCACGGGTTCCAGCTGTGGGCGAATCTGCCATCCGCCCTGAAGATGACGCCGCCGCGCTACCAGGACATCGGCGCGGGCGCCATCCCCGAGGTTACGGACGACGACGGCACGCGTGTGCGCGTGATCTGCGGGAGCTTCTGGGGCAAGACGGGTCCGGTGGAGGGCGTGGCGGCAGACCCTCGCTACCTGGACGTCTGGGTCCCGCCGGGCCGCCGCAAGGCCTTGCCGGTCGAGACCTCGCGTCACGCCTTCGCCTACGTGTTCGAGGGCAGTGGCACGTTCCGTGATGCGTCGGCACCGGCCGCCGTGAGGACGGAGCAGGTGGGACCCGTCCTCGACGCGGGCGGCCCGGGCGGGCCGACGAGCCCGGCGGCGTTCTCGGAGGCGCAGAATCGCTCGCTGATCCTGTTCGACCGCGGGGACGCAGTCTCCGTCCAGGCGGGGGACGCGGGCATCCGCTTCCTGCTGGTATCCGGCAAGCCGATCGAGGAGCCAGTCGCGTGGTATGGTCCCATCGTGATGAACACACCGGCCGAGTTGAAGCAGGCCTACGCCGAGCTGCGCGATGGGACCTTCATTAGAGAGGGTTCGGGTCGGAGTCGGGGGGGCTGAGCGTGGCGCTGGCGCGCCGCGTCGGCCTTCCGGGCGCGCCGCAGGGTAGAGCGCACTAAGCTGTTCCCCCGGGCCGGGCGCGGAGAACCCCCACCAACTCCGCCACACAGCGCTCGATCCGCGCGTAGCTCCGCTCGAACACCTCCAGGGATTGGTCTACAGGATCCTGGATGGTCCGCGCCGCCAGGGGCGCGGGGTCCAAGTCGCCCAGCACCAGAATGTCGCGGAACGGCCGACCGAAGCGGTCGCGGATAGCGCGTCCCTGTGCCGGGTCCATGACGACGATGAGGTCCGCGCGGCGCGCAGTGTCCGCGGTCAGAAGCTGCGAGCGGTGTGCGGCGAGATCCACTCCTCGTCGGGCCGCCGCCGTCACCGCCTCCGGAGGGCAAGCGCGGTTCGGGCGGATGAATCCCGCTGACCCCACGCGCACCCCGGCGGGCGCGAGCCCGCTCGCCAGCCGTGCCGCGGCGAAGGGGCTACGACAGATATTGCCGTGGCACACGACCAGTACGGCTGCCGGCGGAGGACGCCGCCGGAGCGCTGCGAGCGCGCGCCTGCGTTGCAGCGCGTGCAGCAGCCGGTCGGGCGCGCCGCGAAGCCGCGAGAGGAAGGGAGACGGCGGGATCACTCGAGGCCACGCGGCGACGGCACTCGTCCCGCTCCGCCCCCCGGTCTATGATCGCTCGCTCGACTCACGGA
>WNFA01000788.1_pt1 | contig 28193 bp, 25 predicted proteins | sample 5400481 | NCBI WGS metagenome assembly WNFA01 (sample SAMN13153340, study PRJNA577476) | soil metagenome | isolation source: 120 cm saprolite under Douglas fir tree site 2 hole 1 replicate 2 | place: USA:California | collected 2015-04-18 | reverse complement strand
GGTGCTCACCAGGCGCTCGATCCATTGTACACTAGCGGGGCTCTCAAGAACGTCTATGAGAAGTTCACGCCCGACTGGAACAATGCGACGGCGCAGACCGAGATGCAGGCGGCACTGACCGCGAATCAGAATAAGGTCGCGATCGCCTATGTCGCCAACGACGGTATGGCAAACAATGTGATTGCCGCGCTCAAGGCGGTGCAGCTCAATGGCAAAGTGCTTGTCACAGGCCAGGATGCGACGGTTGCAGGTATCCATAATATCCTTAAGGGTGACCAGTCCATGACCGTCTACAAGGCCATCCCCAAAGAGGCCATGGCGACTGCCCAGCTGGTTGCCGCCCTCAGCAAGGGAACAGATACCACAACGCTGACCAACGGTGTGACCACTACCGTCCCTATCACTGGCGGCGCCGCCATTCCTTCAATCCTCGAGATACCGGTGGCAGTGGACAAGACGAATATTGCATCCACGGTCATTAAGGATGGTTTCGTGACAGCAGCGGCTGTCTGTGCCGGTCTGCCGTCGGGCACCGATGGTGTCTGTCCATAGACTTGTAGTGCGTGTTAGTCTAGCCTGGTACCCGCTCTATCTCGTCATCGAAAGCGGGTGCCAGGCAATTGAACCAGGTTGCTTGTGGCACCCCCTGGGGTGCCACAAGGTATATGGAATCTATCCATTTGCAATTGCAGGTGGTATACTATACCTCAGTTTTATGATCGAACATTGCCACCTTGGGCTTGATTGGAGGGCCACATGGCCGAAAATGTTACTCCTGCGGTTGGTGAAATGTCATCTCCTCTACCGGAGCAGCCGCCAGGCGGCGAACCACGGCTGCGCCTGCGCGGCATTAGCAAATCCTTTGGCGCAGTTCGCGCCCTTTCAAAAGTAGATTTTGAAGTCTATGCCGGCGAAGTCGTGGGCCTGGTCGGCGACAATGGAGCCGGTAAATCAACGCTGATTAAAGTCATCTCCGGCGTCGCGCCTGCTGACGAAGGTGAAATTTTCGTTGAGGGCCAAAAAGTCAGTATCCCCAATCCACAGGCCGCAACCCGTTTAGGCATCGAGACAGTCTACCAGGACCTCGCGCTGTGCGATAACCTGGATGTCGTCGCCAATCTCTTTTTAGGCCGCGAAGAGGTCTCCTTTCTACGATCTTTGGACGAGGTCGATATGGAGAAGCGGGGGCTAGAGGTGCTACACGGCCTTGAGGTCAAAATCCCCTCAGTACGCTCGGTGGTCGCTACGCTCTCCGGTGGTCAGCGGCAATCTGTTGCGGTCGCCAAATCCATCTTACGCCAGGCCAGTGTGGTGCTGCTGGATGAGCCAACGGCTGCGCTGGGTGTAGCGCAGACACGCCAGGTGCTGCACTTGATACGCCGGCTGCGCGAACAGGGATTGGCGGTGGTCGTTATTTCACATAACCTGGCTGATGTGTTCGAGGTTGTCGATCGAGTGATTGTCCTGCGCCTGGGCAAGAGGGTTGGCACCTATGACATCAAAACCGCCACGCCTGAACAGATAGTAGCAGCAATTACAGGTGCAGAATTTGGCGCGCTGATGGCAACTAATGGCGCATCCGGCAACGACACGCCGGGAGGGAGATGACCGATAAGCGACCTTATCGAAAAAAATGATACTCCTAAACCTACGGGGGCTTCCAAGATAGCTGCGTTTGGCGGGAAAACAACGCAGGCTGTCGCCGTAGAAGTACCGGCGTATATGCCACGCCGCACAATAGTAGGAAAGTAGGATTTAGTATATGGCAGATATACCAGTAGAAGCACCGGCTTATATGCCGCGCCGCACGATAGGACAACTGCTGCGCGGCGAACTCGGCTTTCTTCCGGTACTGTTGACGCTGCTCGTGATTGTGGTCTACTTCCAAATCGTCACGGGTGGAATATTTCTGAAACCAGAGAATATCTCGAACCTGGTGGGGCAGATTGCCTATGTCGGTATACTTGGACTCGGTGTGATTATGGTGCTGCTGCTCGGAGAGATTGATCTTTCGATAGCTTCAGTAGCTGTTCTTTGTTCCGTGATCATGGCTGTACTTTCGGAGCGGGCGGGTGCCCCTGCCTGGGTGGCTATACTGGCTGCTCTGCTGGCAGGTGCTGTAATCGGCCTCATTAATGGTTTCTTTGTGGCTGTGCTGCGCGTTCCCTCATTTATTGTGACGCTGGCCGGATCCATCGGGTATGCAGGGCTTCTGCTTCATCTGCTGGCCGGGCAAGCTACGCTCATCATCAACGATAGTTTCATCGTCGCTATTGCGGGCAGCGCTCAGAGTTTCCTGCCTAACGCCCTTGGTGTCACCCTGCCGGCTATAGCTGTCCTACTGTATGCCATTGGCCTCGTTGTGAGCTATGTGAGACGAAGGAGGGCCGGTCTCAGGACCTCGTCGCTTTTATGGCTTGTTGCCAGGATCGTGATAGCTGCGGCGCTCGTTTTGGGGGCGGTGGCAGTGTTGCAGAGCTACCAGGGAGTGCCTTATGCGACCGCACTCTTCTTTGGCCTGATCGCGCTGTTCTGGCTTATCTTGACGAAAACCCCCTTCGGACGTCATATCTACGCCGTCGGTGGTAATAGCGAGGCTGCGCGCCGTGCTGGTATTAATATCGTGGGTATACGCATCGCGGCCTTTACATTATGCTCGACGCTTGCTGCACTAGGTGGTATTATACTGGCGTCGTGGCTCGGCCTGGGCTATTGTACTCGGCGTGCTCATCATCGGCAGCCTGGTCAATGGCCTTGCTCTCCTAAGCCAGTGGACGGATGTGTCAGAAATGGTCGAGGGTGCCGTATTGGTGATTGCCGTGACCGCTGATGCACTGGTGCGCCGGGCCCAGATGCGCACTGGCCGTTAACGCGCACTTTGGCACAAAGACTTGTAGATGGCCTGGCGAGCGCCAGGCCATCCTCGTTTTCCCCTCCGCCCAACTACTAGCAGACAGACTAGACATTTGGAGAGAAGGCTTCCCGTGAGCGGACTTGAGCGGGGTCCTGGCTGTCATCCTGAGCGCAGCGAAGGATCTCGTCGTCCGGCGAGCCAGACCCGCAAGCTGCGCTCAGGGTGACAGGCATTCGCTCCACATGTCTGCAGGCAGACCGCGAGTCTCGCCAGGTAGCGTATAATAGGAATATACACAGAAGATTAGACGGGTGGACAATCAAACGTGCTTAAACGCATCCTATACCGGATAGTGAGGAAAGTAGCCGGCATCTCCTTTAACATCCTCAACCTTGTTCTCGTTGGCAACTTACCCCCGCTGGGCAGTATCTGCATAGTTGTAGAAGACCAGGGACGTTATCTGCTTCTCCAGCGTCCCGAGGGTAGCCTGGTATTCCCCGGCGGTTTTATGCGCTGGCGGGAGCATCCCGCGCAAACAGCGCAGCGCGAGTTTCAGGAAGAGACGGGCCTGCAGGTACAATTGCAGCATATCATTGGCTGGCATTCTAACGTCAGTACACGCTTTGATCGCATAAGCTCCTTGACGCTCGTCTACTGTGGCGAAGTTACCGGTGGGGAAATGCGCGGCAGCGTCGAGGGGCAGCCCTGCTGGAAGGATGGATCAGACCTGCGCAGCATGTTGGATTTTAACTACGTAAGTCTTCTTGATGAGTATCTCGAACATCGCAAACAGCACCAGGCTAGCTGCTGAACTGGCTGAAGAAGTTCCAGATCACGACGTTTGCATCGATAGTCTGCGTGGTATAACCCAGTGTGGGCATAGGGCTTGAGCCGGGCCATGTATGGCCCCCATCGCTTATGCGGTAATGTTCGATGACTACACCGTTGGCGCAATGAGGCCATTCAAGGCCGGTGACATCGGCCTTCTGGAAAACCACCGTGGTTGTCGCACTGCATTTATCCTGTGCAAGCCAGAAATTCAGAAAAACCTGCACTGCTGCCATGCCCAGATAAGGGTTGCCATCGTAAGGCGCGAGGTGATCGGCCTGCCCGTGAATTTCCAGGAGCGGAATGGGTCGCGCTGGATTGCAGCCACCAGGAACGCGGTAGAAAGCCCCCTCGACCGTAGCGAACGCAGCGATTTGATTGCCGAGTGCGCAGGCGACCCGGTAGGCCATGCCGCCCCCCTCCGAATAGCCGGTGACATAAATGCGGTGCGTATCTACGCAGTAATTGTGCTCGAAATAACTGATGAGGTCGCGGGTGAACTGTACGTCGTCTGCAGTACCCGTTGGCCCCAATGCCCCAATGCCGGCATTCCATGACGGTGGGCTATCGACGGCTTGCGGGAAAACGAGAATGAAGCCCGCCCTGTCCGCTTCGGCACCCATATTGGTATGTTGAGCGGTGCGCTGCGCGGTATTGTCGTAGCCATGATAATTAATCACCAATGGCTGCGGTTGATTCCCATATGACGGTGCAAGGTGCACAATGAAAGTACGTACCCAGCCGCCAGAGCGGATTGACGCATTACTGTCACCTGCCGGGTGAAGCGGCGTGTTGCATAGATTATGCGCCTGTATACTATTGGCCGCACCTTTACCAGGTGTCGTTGACAGGTGGCTTATTCCTGGTACGATCCCCGCTCGCGCACTGTAGACGATAACGCCCAGGATCATCACGAGCGCAATGCCAACGCCCGCAAGAGCAACTACACGACGGACTTTGTGAGAAGGCTTATGATCAAAATTAGAGTCGAACATCTACTCAACTTTTGTGATAGCTTGTTATCAATTCAACGAAACCGAGTATAGCACGCAAAGACGATGTGCCGCAAGCGGCCAGAGCATGTTATACTCGTACGAACGTTTCTTCTTTCAATCTAGTAGTAAGTCCAGGTAGGTTGGTGAGACAGAAATGTAGTGACACCCCTTGCGGGTGTCAGGCGCTTCCGCACCCCTTGCGGGTGTCAGGCCCCACCGCAAAATGCAAACTGGACTGACTCTAGACGTGTAAGGCCAGTAAGCGGATATATGCAGCATATACATACTGAAATCATAGCAGTTGACCCGGTTCATCCAGAGCCGCAGGTGGTCGAGCGTGCAGCAAAACTACTGCGTGAGGGTGAAATCGTCGTTTTCCCTACAGAAACGGTCTATGGCCTGGGTGCCGGTGCTTTTCAAACGGCGGCATTGGAGCGAATTTTTGCAGCCAAGGGCCGCCCGTTTAATGATCCATTGATCGTGCATATTGCGAGTGAGCAGGACCTCGAACAGGTAACTCCATCACTTCCTGAGCAGGCGAGACGGCTGGCCCAGGTTTTCTGGCCGGGACCGCTCACCCTGATTTTGCGTCGAGGCCCTCGTGTGCCCGGCCTGGTAACGGCGGGATTAGAGACAGTAGCGATTCGCATGCCGCGTCATCCAGTCGCCCTGGCGCTCATTCGCGCGCTTGGTTCGCCGGTTGCCGCGCCAAGCGCCAACCGCTTTATGCATGTCAGCCCCACGACGGCCCAGCATGCCTTTGCTGATCTCGCTGGCCGGGTGCCGCTCATCCTGGATGGCGGCCCATGTGAGATAGGAGTGGAATCTACCGTGCTCGACCTCTGTTCCGGCGTGCCAACGATCTTGCGACCGGGCGGAATCAGCCTGGAGGCGCTGCGCGGCGTACTGCCGGATGTGCAGCCCCCTATCCAGCGTAGAGCGCAAGGTACAAACGAGGATCTCCTGGCAAAGAAAGCGCCTGGTCAGTTGCTCGCACATTACGCTCCTGCCATTCCGCTGTTACTCTTCGATGGCACCGAAGAAATCATGCGTGCCTCCATGCTGGCAGAAGTGCAGCGGCGAAGCGCACAAGGGGAGCGTGCCGGTGTGCTGGTTGCTAATGAAGATGTTCCAGCATTCAGAGAGAGCGGCGCGCTCATTCAGACACTCGGCAACGCCGCCGATCCGGCAGAGGTAGCAGCCGCTTTGTTTGCTGGCCTGCGTGCGCTGGAAGAGGCACACGTGCAGGTGATCCTCTGCCGCAATTTTGGAGATCAGGGCCTGGGACTTGCCATTCGTGACCGTTTGTTAAAGGCCGCGGGTGGAAAGGTGTACAGGCCGGAAGAGGTCTAATGCAGTATCCTCAAAGCGGATCGAGCAGTCACCTTTTCCCCCTCTCCATCTTTGATGGAGAGGGGGCCAGGGGGTGAGGCCAACCAGCTTCACACAACTCCACAGGCCCTTTCACAGGATACACTATGCACTAGATTACCAAAGAGGTCAATTGATTTTGCACTAAGTACAGAACTCCTCGGCCACAGCGGCCAGTATCTCTGCGCAGCGTTCAACATGCTCAAGGTTGGACCACTCGACTACAGCGTGCGCGCCCTCTCCGCCCGGGCCAAAAACGACCGCCGGGATGCCGGCAGCGGACAGCAGCGCCGAATCCATCCATCCGGTCTGGCCGATTTCCCCCGGCTGGTGTCCGAGTATAGCAGTTGCTTTGCGCAGCACAGCCCTCACGATAGGTTCATCCAGCGATACTTCAAATGGATCGCGCACCATGCTCGTCTTGACCGCTGCTTTGAAGGTTGGATCCGTTGCCGCTATTTGCTCGCAAATGCGGGGAATTTCAGATTCGACTTTCTGTAGTGTTTCGCCAGGGACGGTCCTTCTTTCAACGCCCAGGGAACAGTGCCTGGGATAGCTCGAAAGTTCCTGTCCTCCCTGGATCAGGGAGGCGTGGACTGAGCCGCTTCCCAGCAGGCGATGCGAAGGTGCCGCGCGTAGCGAGCGGTCCAATTCTTCCAAACCAAGCAGCACCTTACCCATCTTCACAATGGCATCAACGCCGAGATCTGGCCTTGAGCCGTGGGCGGCAACCCCTTCGGTCTCTACGTCCAGCCACACAAAACCTTTGTGGGCGGTACAGATATGCAACTCCGTTGGCTCGGTAACGATAGCAGCGTCCGCGTGCCACTTTTTAACGATGGAACTGGTGCCGATGCTGGCGTACTCCTCGTCTGCAACTGCCGTGACGATCACGTCTCCACGCAGCCCCCGTTTCTTTGCAGCAGCGCCCGCTGCCATGATTGCAGCAAGCCCGCCTTTCATATCGTATGCCCCACGCCCATACAAGCGGTTATCCTGAATGTATGGGGCATGCGGTCGCTCCATACCCTCGACACCGACCGTGTCCATGTGGGCGTTGAGCAATAGTGACCGCCCGCCGCCGGTGCCTCGTGCAATACCGATGACATTTGGGCGTCCGGGTGCCGGTTCATCCCATACAACCTCTAAGCCCGCTCGTTCAAACCAGTCTGCAACGAAGCGGGCGATCTTTTCCTCGCCTGCGCCCCCCGGCACCAGGTCAGGATTGATGGAGTCAATAGCTACCAGTTGCTGTAAAAGCTCGACAAGCTCACTCATGCTGGTGTCTCCTTTAGTCTTGCTGCAAGTGCCGTATCTTCAACGCAACCTGTAAAGACAGCCTCAGCTCCGGATCCTCCAACGACCTTCCCAACAACTCCTCGATGCGTCCCAACCTGTACAGTAATGTATTCCTGTGAAAATGCATCGTTCGTGCCATCTCGCTCAGATTCCCGTTGCAGCGAAAAAAGCCTTCTAGCGTCTCGATCAAGGCGCTATTGCTCCTGCTATCAGACTCGAGCAAGGGGCCGAGTGTCTCCTGGTAAAAGCCGGAAAGCTCCTCGTGTCCGTAAAGGTGGAAAAGCAGCCTGTAGATGCCCAACCTGGCGAACGAGTGGAGCTGCCCGTCGCCGAAGAGCCGCCGCCCGATCTCCAGGGCTTGCCGGGCCTCGCGATTTGATTGTGGTACCGCCTGTAGATCTCTGGCGACTCGACCGATACCGCCTGTATAGGCGGATAAGCTGCCGTTGCCCTGCTGCACACGCGCCTTCACCCGCTCCAGGCGTGTAAATATAGCTTTTTCGCCCTCGGCATGCGCATCGTACTCGGTAACAGGCAGCAGGGCTGTCACGCGACCAGCCTCGCTCGACACCCAGCAGGATGGCCATGTCCGTTGTAATTCATCACGTAGTCTCTTACCCCATTGCGCCTGCGGGTATCCAGGCTCATCAGCTGCAAGTTCAAAGATTACCACTACCTGCGGTGTTGCCAGGTCGTAGCCAAGTAAGCGTGCGCGCGCCACCATCTCGTCGGGTTGCTGGTAATTGCCCTGCAAGACATCCATCAAAGCCTCAGCAGAATAGCGACTCTCGACCTCGCTGCGTTCTCGCTCACGCGCAAACTCAAGCGCGAGGATGGGCGCTACCTGTCCCAGGATCAGCCGTTCCAGGTAATCGAAATCCCCGCCTTCACCGATCAGAGATAAGTAACCTACCACCTCATGACGTATCTGGACGGGAACCATAATGCGGGTCAAGTTTCTATGCCTGAGAGCCTCATCCGTCAATGTTGCTGGCAGGGTAGGCGTCTTGCTGCCACTTGGAGATGACTGGAAGCGTACCTGTTGATCCGCATCCTGCAAGACGACCCATTTGTCGCTGCTGCGGGCGAGATGGTCGCATATGCCTTGTATGCCCGCCCCCTGCACGCTTAACTGCATCAATTGATGGGCGATCTCTGTAGCTTTGCGCTCGATCTCGCCCCGGAAGCTTACGACAAAGGTGATGACTTCACGCTCAATTTCCTCCAGGGATGCTGACAGGGGTAGTAGAATTAACGGCAGGTGAAACTGGTCAGCAATGGCTAGAGCTTCATTGCCAAGATTTTCAAGAGAAGGAGCAGCTACTCCTACCGCAGCTACTCCCTCTTTGTGCAGGCTTGTGAGCAAGTGGGGTAAGGTTTCATCCACGCGGCGCAATTGTGCAAGCCCGAGTAGAGCGAGTTCTCCCCCACGCACGCTTTCAAATGCCGGAAGGCGTGCTCTCATGTGAATAGCCCATGTTACCCGGCGCTCCAGACCCTCACCTCCCGCAACCAGTTGCGCATCTCTTGAAATGAGTAAGGTGAGAATGTTACGTACAGACGCCGAGGATATCGAGGATGACGAAGTGTTCATTGCTCACGTACAAAAAATGGAAGCGCGGCGATTATCGCCGCGCTGGAGATGTGGCAGCACTGCCACTGACTTTCTGCGCTTTGCGCTTCTCTTCCTTTTTCTTGTCCTTGATACGATGCTTACGCCATGCAACCTTTTTTGTCTTGTTCATACTGCTCTTCCTTTCAACGCAAATGTATTGTTACTCTTCAGCCTCGACGCCGCCCTCGAAATCGATCTCAGTCATCTCCTCTGGCTCATCGCCGCCATCGTAGTACTCGTCCTCGCTGGTCAATTCGTCGTCGTCTTCGCGATCATAGCGCACCATAGTATCCTTGATGTACGCACGTATCGTATCCCCGCCACCTTGTGATGGGAAGCTGACCTTGCCAAACATGCTCGGGTGCTGGTATTCTTCGCGAATGATCAGGCGTACCTGCCCGTTTTCCATGGCAAGAATGGCTGCTGCGTAACGGTTGCCACCCTCCATAAAGTTAATCAGGCGGTTGGCGAGACGCGGCTCTATCTGTCCAATATCTTCGCCCGCGGAATTGCGCACGTGAATCGTATGGCCCATTACGTGTAATTGTACTTTGTCGCCAACCCCTACTTTTGCCAGCACTGAAGCCAGAGCAAGGTTGATTAAGTCGGTCGTGCCGGTCTTGCCGGTCTCTTCGATGAAGAGCCGGGGATCGATGCGCTCCGCTCCCGTATGAATCTGCACAGGTTCTTCTTGCAGCTGTGCGAGTCGCTCCAGGTTTTTCCTGGCGATGGTGTTGTCGGGATTATATTTCAACGTTTGTGTGTAGGCCTGCCGGGCCTCGGCATATTGCCCCAGTTCGCTGTATGCCTTGCCCAGGCGGTTATATGCATCGGGTTCAGAGGGGAAGAGGTTCAAGATATTCCTGTTCGTGATTACCGCTTCTTCCCATTGACTTGCTAAGGCCTGTTGAATCGCCAGGTCTGTCCATTGCTTCTTCAGTCGTGCCTTTTCTTCAGCCGATTGTGTTTGTGTCATCGAACACCTCCTCTATCCACACTAGGAATGCTAGTGTAGTCAGCATATTATAACGCAACCGCGCAACCCTGCAAGGACCAGGAGGTTGCTCGTTCGATGCGCACTTTCACCAGGTCGCCGGGTGTAATCTTGTGAGCCGCTTGGATCGTCTCAGCCCTCGTTTGTGCATCTCCAGGTAATTCCTCGCCCGGCTGCGGGAAGAACACCCATTTATTGATACGATTGCGCCCTTTCCACTGCTGGCGCCCGTGGGTATTGTTCACTTCCTCTACCAGTACTTCTTCGACCTCGCCAAGCAACTGCTGGTTCAGCTCAAAAGCTATGTGCGACTGTATCTCCTCCACCGCGTGCAACCTGAGCTTCTTTTCCGCCAGTGGGATGTCATCCTCCCAACGCGCAGCAACGGTGCCAGGGCGCACCGAATAGGCAGCCACGTGTACTACGTCGAAGCGAACCTCCTCAAGCAGGTCGAGTGTATGCTGGAACTCTTCTTCGGTTTCGCCGCAGAAGCCTACAATGATGTCGGTAGAAAGTGACACGCCCGGCCACAAAGCCCGCAAGCGCTCAATACGATACCTGTATTCATCGAGGGTATAGCCGCGTTTCATGCGCTTGAGGGTGGCGTCGTCTCCGGCCTGCACAGGGATATTAACGTGTTCGCAGACTTTGGGCAGCGCTGCCATGCGTTCAATCATACTGTCGGTCATGTGGCGCGGATAGGATGTCATGAAACGGATGCGCTCTAAGCCGTCGATCTCACTAAGATGGCTCATTAACACTGCAAGGTCGGGCTGATCCGGCAAATCCAGACCGTAGGCTTCGACGGTTTGCCCCAGCAGCGTCACTTCCTTTGCACCCGTGGCCACCAGAGAACGGGCCTCGGCGACCAGCTCTTCAATGGGGCGGCTGCGTTCGCGTCCCCGGCGGTAGGGCACAATACAGTAGGTACAGACCTTATTGCAGCCAAGGATAACCGGCAGCCAGGCGGTAGGGCTGGCCGTCGCCGGCTCGATATGCGTCGGGTAGTGCGCGATACGCTCGCCGGGCCTGGGCGTAATCGCCATAGGCAACACGGTGCGCTTTCCAACGATGCTGGTCGAGGTGGCAAAAGTGGGGAGAATGCGCTCGATAGGCTCATTCGGAATATCCTCGCCGGGGGGCATGTATTCGATGTCCAGGCAACCTGCACCTGAGATTGGCGTCCAGCGCTCTTCCAGGAAACGGGGCAAGATATCGGCCTGCTCAACCTTCATGAACAGGTCGATATGCGGGTAGCGTTTGCTCAGTTCGTCGATGGTCTTCTGGTTGCCGATCATGCAGCCCATGAGAGCGACAAGCAGGTCACTGCGTTTTGCCTTGGCATGTTTCAGCATGGCAAGCTGGTTGTGTGCCTTCTCTTCTGGCGCTTTACGCACGCTGCACGTATTGAGTATCACGAGGTTAGCCTGATCCATGCTCGTCTCCTCCCAGCCCAATTCATCGAGCATGGTTTGGATGCGTTGGGAATCAGCCTGGTTCATCTGGCACCCAACGGTCCAGATATGGTATTTCCCTCGCGCAATACTGCTGGTCGTGGTCATCGCGTTGCCCCTCTCCGAGCATGTTATGAAAAGTATCAGCTATTCTGGTCCGTTCTTCTAAGGACGGTATTATAGCATACACTTGCTGTATTTCATAGCGTTTTCGTGGAGCAGCTTGTTGAGCGGGCTGGCAACGTCCCTTTTGTGTTGTTTTGTCCGCTGACGTCTACCATTGTTGGTGGTTTTCCACCGGCTTTGCTGTCAACTATGGGCTAGAGCTTCCGTGAGTGTCTATAGAAACAGATAGGTATGTGTAAATACGAAATTGAAAGGGGCCGTTTTCACACAATTATCCGGCGGTTTCTCGCTTTGTTTCTTGCCCTTGCTTCTGCCTGGAAGCCCATGAAAAGCCAGTGGAAGCTTCTGCTTTACGGAAAAGAGCTGGTTCGCTCTCACCAGGATCATTGTACAACAATGACCAGTTTAACTCTGCGATTTACATCATGGAATCTTCTGATTTACGACTATGAGGTGGCCTCTTTAGGGTAGCTGATTGGGGGGGCAATTTGTCAACCAGGCGGGAGATCCGTGGCAGTTGAGCGACTACATGGGGATGCGGCGATACAGCGCGTCAAAAGAGAAGCTCACACCGAGGCTTTTGAGTTCGACCTGGTCGCCGCTCTGGTAGTGGTAGGGTCGCCAGTTACTCTCACGCCGGTAGACGATGAGCTCCTGAATCTCGCTGCCAATCAACACGTACTCCATGAGGGAGGGCAGCGTCTTATAGGCCGCCAGCTTCGCACCCCGGTCGCGTTTCTCGGTGGCCGGGGAGAGGACCTCAATAATCACGGTCGGGTCCGTCGCTCGGGAGCTGGTTTCCTTACCACAGGCAACCGTCAGGTCGGGAAAGAGGTAATTCCCTTGCGGGAGTTTCAGCCGCCTATCACTGGAATAGACCAGACACGGCGCGTCCTCCAATTGGTTGCTCAGGAGCGCGCCCAGACGAATGCAGAGGGCCGCGTGGGCATCGGAGCCGCCCGCCATATCGAGGATGGCCTCATCGGCCCCGTCCAAGCTGGAGGGCGGGCGCAGCATCGTCACCATGCCGTTCAGGCGTTCATACTTGCCGTCCGTCGCCTCATCGAGGGTGAGGTATTGCTCGACAGTCATATAGATGCCATCGCTCACCTGTGATTGATCGGCTACCATGATCTCTGCTCCTTACTCGTCCACTGGTCGGTGGACTGGTCACTCTTATCCTATTGTACCATATGAGGTAGGACTGGGATCCTGTAAATACGAAATTGAAATGGGCTGTTTTCACACCATTATCCTGGCGGTTTCTCCCTGTGTTTCTTTGGGTATCTGGATTGTGTGGCGTTCGGTTCTACTGTCAAGTCTGCTGTCACTCGTAGGGGCGTTTCTCATTTGAGGTGTTTGGCGATAGGTGTGGAGAGGTTGGAAGAAGGGTCACGTCTGTTTTTAGCAGAGAGACGGTATTATAGCATACACTTGCTGTATTTCATAGCGTTTTCGTGGAGCAGCTTGTTGAGCGGGTTGGCGGTTTTTGCTTTATGCTATTTTGTCTACTGGCATCTACCATTTTCGCTGGTTTTCCGCCGGCTTTGCTGTCAATCGGATGGGCGGCTGCGTAATCCGATATGCCTGCTAAACAGGTTCGCAGATTGCGTTCTCGTAATGTGACTACGTGAGAAACCGCTAGGTGGCTTGCTGTTAGGGTGCTTTTGGTAAACGCGCGAGGATTTGGGTAAGGAGTGTTGTATGTTCATCGAATTTTGTTTCGAGTTGGTTAAGCTGTTGCTTTATGGTATTCAGACTTTCGTCCATTGTTTCTAAACGCTGGAAAATTCTTTTGATATCTTGCCCTTGGTGTCGTATAACTCCTAACAGGATTGTGGTATTTTCATCAATCTCTTGGATATGTGCGGCGGTTTTTTGCTCTAGTGCTGTTAATCTTTCTTCTTGTGTTGGCATAAGAACCTGCCTTTCGTTCTCTAAACAATTGGTTCTATTATAGCACGATACTTCAACTGGTTGCTGTGCCTCTGTCGAATAGCTTACTAGGGTTTTTCTGGCAGGCGTGCAAGGATTTGAGTGAGTAGCGTTTTATGCTCGGTGAGCAGCGTTTTATGCTCGGTGAGTTGTGTTTCTATGGCGTCTAAACGTTTATCTGTCTTGTTAGCGCTTTCTTGTAAGAAGCTTAGGTGTGCGTCCATTGCGCCTAGGCGTATGTTTACGCGCTCGAAGTAATTTTCTGTTGTGTTACTTAGTGTTGTTAGTCGCCCAATGGCATTTTCTATGAGACCCTTGATGATGGTCATTTCAAAAGCCATGTCTCCGTAGGCTTTGATAGTTTCGGTTTTGAATTGTTTGAGGTTATATTCTACCGTCTCCAACCGCTCTTCTTGTGTTGGCATATGGATTTTCCTTTCCCCCAGAAAGTAGTATTCGGCACTCGATTCAAAGGCCAGTTCTATTATATCATGGGTTGGCTATGCTGCCGCTTGCTTGAGCGTATTCTCTGCTAAATGATACCATCTTCTTGGATTGCACCCCTTGTACCCCCTTTGCCACCTCAAAGCAGGAAAGATGCGAAGATATTACTTTTTCTGCCGTTTACTAAAAACAGATAATCAATATGTCATAGCGCATCCTTAGGTATCATTGTGATTGTATGAGGGAACGAGTAGCATGTCAGACTTTTTGAAAGCTGTATTCCTGAGTTTCGTCATGTTTATACTGGGATTAGGCGTGTTCTGGATCGGCCCGTTGCCAAAAGGAGTGGGGCATAATCAATCCCCTGCTTCTGCTCCTACTTTGGCGAAGCCCGCGGCCACTGCGGCTGCAACACAAAGTCCCTCGCCGGTTGTTATCCAGGCCAGAGGACCATACAGGGTGCAGGGCAATGCCATCCTGGGAGCTGACGGGAATCGCTATTTATTTCACGGGATTGGCCGGGATAGCCTGGAATATTCATGCTGGGGCGATGGGCATTTTGACGCGCAAGAGCTCTCCTACCTGGGTGCCGGTACTACTACCTCCTCTGTCACATATTGGGGAGCAAATACCGTACGACTGCCATTGTCAGAGGGCATCTGGCTGCATGGGCAACCCTCGGAGTCGTGTTTGGCTTCGCAATATCAAGCGCTCGTCAAGCAGACGGTGGATACACTTACTGCGCTGAAGCTCAATGTGATTCTCGACCTGCAGTGGACCGATGCCGGTGGACAATCGTTGGAAGCCGGAGGTCCATGGGCTATGCCGGATGCGGATAGCGTGACGTTCTGGCAGCAGGTGGCCGGTATTTATAAAGGCTATAGTAATGTGCTCTTCGAATTGTTTAATGAGCCACATCCACAACAGTGGTCGTGCTGGGCATCACCCTGTACGCTAGCCGATAGCCAATATTCTAATGATTGCCAATGCGTCAAGGCAGTCACATTTCAGAGCGTGGGCATGCAAGCGCTGGTGGATGCTGTGCGTAACAGCGGGGCCACGAACCTGGTCCTGGTGGCTGGTATGGGTTGGGGCTTTAATTTAAGCCAGATAAGCAATTATCCCATCAACGGTTCCAATATTGTCTATGACACACATCCGTACCCCTATGCTGAGAAGCAGCCCAATTCGTGGAATGCTGCCTTTGGAACGATCAGCAAACAATACGCTGTCATCTCTACTGAAAGCGGCGAATATGACTGCGGTACAGGCTATATGAGCAAACTGCTCTCGTACTTCGATACGCACCAGATCGGCTGGATAGCCTGGGCATGGGTTGTGCAGGGTTCCCCATGTAGCTACCCCCAGTTAATCCAGGATTACCACGGCACGCCGGTACCCGGTATGGGGCAGTTGGTTTACCTGCGGCTGCGGAGTTACTAGAAGCCGCGTAGGGGTGGAGCTGTTCTGCCAAAAATCAGAGGTTAGCGGGAATGCCCACGCGTAGGAGCGGGAGCGGTGCTTTCACGGGGAGGTTTTTTGGAGAGCTCCCGCCAGCCGCGTAGGGGCGGGGGTGGGGCGGCGTGGAAGGGGGACGCTTGCGTCGCCCCGTGCTGGCCAACCGCCTGTTCCTGCGCACCCGTCATGCAGGGGAGCGTTCACCTGCCACGACGCGCTCCCGTAGCGCACAGCAGCTTGGCCAGGGCGACGCAAGCGGCCTCACCATCAACCTACCCCTGAAAGCGGGGACGCTTGCATCGCTCCGGTGGCAGCTCACCCTCGGCCCCTAATTAGTGGTGGAACCCAAATTCGTATAGTGCTTGACCACAAAATGACCAGGGCACTACATAGCGCCCTGGTCATTTTGTGGTCAAAGAAAACTTTCTCGGTTTCGCAGCAGAGCAGGTTCTGGCCTAGCTCACATTCAACGATACATCATCAACATACATGTACGTATAATAGTTGAGGCCGTTTGACTCCTCGTGATCGAGGAACTGGATGCCGATGGTCTGCCCGGCATATGCCGAGAGATCAAACGTCATCTGTATCCAGACTTTATCGTTCGTCGTGTTCACGAAAAGCTGTTGCAGCACATGCCCGCTGCTATCGATCACATCGGCCTCCTGCCAGCCATACGTACTCGAGTCGTTACTGGCAGGCCAGTAATAGAAACTGAGATTCGCGCTTCGCGCGTTACCCGGAATGTTGACCATCTGGTACGCAATGGAGTCACCTTGTTGACGGCTGCTGTATCCCAGCTTTAACGAGTATTTTCCACTGTGTGCAACTGTTTGCGTACGACTCGGGTGATCCTGGCCGCCATATGTCCAGCCCCCCGTTGTTTCAAAGCCGCCATTCTGGATAAGGCCGGGGCTTGGAGGAGGCGTGGAGGTGCTGGTTGCCGTAGGTGTCGCAGTTGGTGGAGTGGAAGTAACTGTCGGCACTGGAGTGGGCGTCTGTGTCGGTGTCGCGGTCGGGCTGTTGGTCGGTGAAGGCGAAGGAGTCGCCGTCTTCGTTGGCGTAGGTGTAGGCGTAGGTGTACCACCCGTAGTAAAGAAACTGGGAATCACCTGTCCCCGGCTATCGACCGGCGCAGGTAAGCTGAGCGCGTACATGTAGTTCGCGCTCATGTCGTCGACACCCATGACCGGTGTGTATGTCTGCCCGCTGGCAATGCCGGGTCCCGCGAATATAAATGGCACGTGCCGTGTTGAGCCCTGGCCTGTGCTGCCCACTCCGTAGAAATTGTCGTAACTGGTGTGATCGTTCTGTGCTTCGTCGGCAGTGATCGAGATAGCAGTGTTGCCGGTGTAGTTGTTCTGTTGCAGCCAGCTGTATAACTGCCCAAATGCCTGGTCATCCCAGCCACTTGCCTGCTGGTAAAGGCTACTTGAAGCGTCGGGGCTTGTGCTTTCGATGGAGCGGCCCTCGGCCTCAGTTACCGGCATGTAGACGAGAAATCCGTTGGGATTGTTCGCATGTGCCGTGATGAAATTCTGGACCTCCGTCACCCATTGGGTCGGCACACCGTTAATGTTCTGCCCCAGCGTAATCTGGTCAACATTGGCATCGGTGATGTGCCCGGTCGGGTAGTCGTTGCCGCCGATAACCGCCGTACTCATACCGTAGCTCTTGGCAACATCGAAGATCGATTCCTGCCCGAAGACCTCGGTTCCGCCGTACCAGATATTTGTATCAAGGCCATCGGGCTGGCCCCACACTTTACCGGGCGCATCGGGAGTGCGCCAGGCAGGATAGGAGCCGACAGCGATCTGGTAGTGATCGATGGGCGACCAGCCATACTGCGTCCAGCTTTGGGTAGCATCGACGCCCTTCTGCGCGAGCTGGTGGGTGGCCGGTGAGTTATTTGCCATCGATTGTGTATCGGCAAACCACGAATCGTAATAGGTCTCGTCGTAGTCCACAATGATCAGGTTTTTCGCTTTTCCTGCGGGGATAGTGCGCGAGCCGGGGACAGAGATGGGGGATAAATTAAAGTTGACGGTAGCGCTTCCGCTGACGGTGACCCGCATTTGCTGGGCGTCCTTGTAGAAAGGCTGCGTACCGCTGATGGTGTACCGGTCTGCTTCGAGGTTATACGTGCCGTTGGCGATACCGGTGAAGCTGTAGCTGCCGTTGCTTGCCGTGGTGGTATATTGTGCTCCACCTCCCACGGTTCCAATACTAAGGCCCACCTGGGCATTGGCGACCGGCTGGCCGGTAGTAGCGTCCTTGACGACACCGCTCACGCTAGATGACCCTGCGGCCAGGCTGAGCCTTTGTGGATGTAATGCACCGCTCGGTAGATCATCGCTATCCCCAAAAGCTGAGGATGGAATATAGCGAGCTTTGGGACTGGTGCGATTGTCAGGGTTGATAGATAAGGCGCGAGGGATGATGACAATCGACGAAATAAGCAGGGCAATGATTGCCACCGAAGATACGATGGTAAGTCGATTCCGGCTTAACCAACTGCTCTTTGTTGCTTTCAATCTCTACTCCTATCTACAAAATAAAACTGAGGTTTAGCTACCCTCAAAATACTACCCGCATGGAGGCCACCTGCCGGGATAGGAAATGTGTGGGCACTGGCTTTACCATCTGTCGGTGTACTCCTTTATCGTTTGAGGTTTCCCTACAGTTAATAAACAGGCGTACGGCGATTGATTAGCACAATCTGGCCGCGGATTTGGTGGCTTTTCCTTCTAATTTAACATCCAGCCGCCGTTTAGTTGGGCAGATCGATATTTTTGTGTGAAAGGCGATGGTTGTGTCGCGTCTATCTCTTTTGCTGGCGCTGGGTGGGATGCTGCTGCTCACAGCTTGTGGCTCAGCCTCTACTCCTGCGGCTCCCATGATGAATCATAATCGTGCTATCAGTGCGACCTTATTGCTGGGTTCCAGCAGTGGCGACTGGCCGGTCTTTGGATATGATCCCGGTCACACGGGCTATGTCAATCCAATAGCGGACCCGCATCCCATACAGGGCAAACTGCTGTGGTCGAGACACCTCGGTCCTATCTTTTCCTCACCGGTAGCTGGCCTGGGCATGCTCTACATCGCCAGCACCGATGGCTATTTGTATGCGCTGCGGCAAGACTCTGGCGCTATAGCCTGGCGTGCTCGCCTGGGCGATCTTTTAACCGATGCCACCCCGGCGCTAGAGGGCCAGGTGTTATTTGTCTCGGTGCATGGCACCGCGCTGGAGGCGCTCGATGCGCATACCGGGCAGGTTTACTGGACCTTTGACACGGGCGAGAAGATACAGGCTCCGCCGCTGGTCGTGGGCAGCCGGTTGCTCATAGCTTCGCGTATGACGCTATGGGCGCTGGACGCTGCCTCGGGGCGGGTGCTATGGAAGTTCCACCGGGGGGCGAGCGGCTGGCCTACTACCGGGTCTCCGACTGTAGCGGGTAATGTCGTCTATATTGGCCTGGGAACGGGATCGCAGCTCTGGGCGCTCGATCTAACCGGTGGGCACGTCCTCTGGTCGTTTGATACGGGCGATCGTATCACCGGCGAGGCGCTGGTGGCAGCAGGTACGGTCTACATAGCTACCTGGCACGGGAGCATTTTTGCTCTCAATCGGGCCGACGGCACGAAGCGCTGGGTCTATTCACTGAATACGAAATCTCCTCAGAATATCGTCGATGGCGTAAGCGGCAGTATGGCCCTGGCGAATGGTCGTCTCTATGTCGGGGATTATCGCGGCGTAATTTCGTGCATTGATGTGCTGCATGGTAAGCTCGACTGGCGTTTCGCGACTGGCGCACAAATCCTGGCGACACCGGTAGTGACTGCCGGGCAGGTATATATAGGCTCCGGCGATGGCAACTTCTACGCGCTCGACACGCAAACGGGCCGGCCCGCCTGGCGTTATGTTACAGGGGAGATACGCGCTTCTGCTTCCCTGGCGCATGGCCACCTGTATATCGGGAGTTTGAATGGGATGCTGTATGCGTTTGTATAGAGCTGCGCTGCCGGTCAGAATGGCATTGTGTGGTCAATTACGACCCCTCGTTCGCACCCGTTCCGTTTGTGCTGCAAGTAACACGCCCTGTACCAGCAAAATCAGCGCTAGAAGCAGGAAGATGTGCTTGGATATATCCCTGTCCATGCCCGAATATTGCAGCAAGGCACAAACGGCAGCGGCACCGAACACTACCAGTAGTACGATACGGTCTAGCAACATATAGGGACGTGCCAGCCATAGCAATGAGATAATGGCAGAAGCCCCCAGGCCAATGGTTAAGAATAGATTTGGATCGACTGGCACCAGAAATGAAGCTTGCTGGACATCACTGATTGTTTGCAGGAGAAAAGCGCAGCCAGACACCAGGGCAGCCAGTGCAGTCAGCAGCAGGATGCCCCTTGCAACGCCATTGCGCACAAACCCGGTTGCAACAAGCGCAACTACCAGCAAGATTACCGATAGGCCTAGCTCAACGGCGTGATCCAATCCGGCCTGGTTACTCGATCCATACGGTTGATTGATATTGAAAGCAATTGCGCTGCCAGCAATTGTAAGCGCGAGCATTAATCCGAACAATATCATAAAACCCGTGGTCCAGACAGCAGCAAACCTGGGGATGCCTCTTGCCTGTGAGGTAGGAGCTAATGACGGTATTTGACCATAAGCAGGCGATGGCGCAGGAGAAGCGCTTACCGGAAGCGTCGGTGGGCTTATTGGCGCCGGGTTGGTACTGCGAACGGTCGCAGGTGGCATAGCGGGAGAACCATATTGGGTTGGGGCCGAAGCCAGCACAGGATCCAGCCCCGTTGTGGCCTCCGCCGCGTGTTGTTTGATTTTAAGTAGCTCCTGTTGTACCTCAAGAGCACTGGTCGGACGTTGTCGCTCATCCAGCGACACCAGGCGTTGAACAAGCTGGTCCAGTTCGATGGGAACCAGCGGGTTCAGCTGGCGCACCAGGGGAAATGCGAAGCGATCATCAGCATGGAAAGGATCTCTGCCTGTAAGGCAACAATGCAGCGTTGCTCCCAGGGCATACAGGTCCGAGCGGGGATTCGTCTGTGAGACACCGTGCTGCTCCGGCGGTGCATAGCCGGGTGAACCCAGGTAAACTGTGTCTTGCGCCTGGCCTTCTTTGAAGAAGCGCGCAATACCGAAATCAATCAGCACAACGTGGCCGTTCTCCGTGACCATCACATTCGTTGGTTTCAAATCACGGAATATGATCGGCGGGTTTTGTGCGTGCAGGTAGGCGAGAACATCACATAACTGGGTAGCGTAGTCCAGCACCTGCGCAACCGGCAGTGGACGCTTGCCAGCATCCTTGAGTAATTGCAGCAGCGTCTTCCCATCAATGTAATCCATCACCAGGTAGGAACGGCCATACTCGCTGAATGCGTCGTAGATACGAGGGAGATTGGGGTGGTGCAGCGAGCCGAGCAGCCTGGCTTCCTGGTGAAAGCGCGCCGTCGCCTCGGCAAGCTCATTCGCGTTGAGTTGACCCTGGCTCATCTCTTTGAGGGCGACACGGCGGTTCCCATACTGTGTATCTACTGCCTGGTAGACGGCGCTCATGCCACCACGGCCCGCCGGGCCAACAACCAGGTAGCGCTGCTGTAACATCGATTGGGGAGCGAGTCTTCCCGTTTGGTTATCATAGGTGGACATGATGCACCTCGCATTGCGTTTATTGTGCCCAACTTGCCACGTTATCGCAGTTTGTGAACTACGTTAAATGATTGTAAAGTTTGCTTAAGCACAGTATAGTTTATCTCTATAGCGGGGTCAATTGCGTAGTTCACATTTTCACAGGAAAGCGGCATCCCCTCTTCTTAAAATCACGAATTGCTGCTATACTTCTCTTTAGAGGAAACGCGATCCTGATCCTGGGAAAGAGTTGCTCCTGGAAAGTGCAGAGAGGAAAACGACAGGCATGATACCCTGCACACGCGTTCTGCCCGTACCGTCTTTTCTGAAAGAGAGAACCATGATGTTACAACAACAGAGACTCATCCGCCTGCCTCTGGTTGGCACAGTCCTGCTTTGCTTGCTTGTTGGGGTGTACCTGTTTGCATGGAAGCGTTTTTCGAAACCAGCTCCTTCGGCCACGATCATCAAACACCCGGTGGAGACTCCTGCCGATGACGCCCTCAAGTATTGGACAGCGGACAAAATGCGCGATGCCAAACCCGCTCCTCTGCCGAACGTCGATACTCCCGATCGAGGGAAACGCCGTCCGCGACGCCCTCCACACCGCTCTAGTCCACACCAGGCTTGATGAAAGTGAGGGGCATGATGCCACAACTGCATAGACTCATTCTCCACCCCCTGACCGGCAAGGTCTTTCTTTGCTTGCTTGCCGGTGTGTACCTGGTGTATCTGGTTGCAATGGGGCGTTTTCTGTCCGCGTCGCTGTCAGCTCCTTCGGAGTCGATCAGTGAGCACGTGGTGGGGACGAACGCCGCCGTCGCCATCAAGTATTGGACAGTAGCGAGCATGCGTGATGCCACCGACGCCGATCTGCTGACCAGCCAGGCTTCTGATCTGAACCAGGGGAGCATCGACACAAGCGCGGGCAAGGCGGCCCAGCAACAGGGGCAGCTCCCGCGCGATGAGGGCCTTTCTTATCCCCAATCGACCGTCGGGAAACTCTTTTTGACCAGCGCCACTGGTCAAAACCTCGCCTGCTCTGGTACTGCCGTTGCAAGCCTCAACCATAGTGTAGTTGACACTGCTGGCCACTGCCTCTACTGGCAGGGCGGCTGGATGCAGAACGTGATCTTCTGCCCTCTGTACGAGAAGGGCACCGGGCCTTATGGCTGTTGGGCCGCTCGCGATTTAGAGGTCCCTTCCGACTGGATAGGCGCCAGGCCAAATGACCTTCATCATGACTTTGGTATGGCCATCGTTACTCCCAATAACCAGGGCGCCTTGACCGACCTGGTGGGTGGCGCCGGTTGGGCCTATAATCAGTCTGCCAATCAGACTTTCTACCCCTATGGCTACCCCGCCGCGCCTCCTTTCGATGGCCAGACCAGGCAGTCCTGCAAGGGTTCCCTGGGCACCAGCTGGCAGCATGGGGGTGGCACGGTGGTCTCCGTCCCCTGCGATATGACCGGCGGCTCCAGCGGTGGCCCCTGGTTCGTTCAGATCGGTGGCAACTGGTACCTCAACGGCCATAACGACTTCACCAGCAGCCTCCGGTACGGGCATATGTTCTCTCCCTACTATGATGATACATGGTACGCTCTTTACAACAAGGCCCAGCAGACGTGATGACAGGAAATGCTCCTGCTGGGTTCTCCGTCCTTGCGGGGGAATCCCCTACCCGTAGGGGCGAGGGCGGTGGGGTCGGGAAGGGTGGGCCTTTATGGTCGCCCGCTCGTTCCCCCGTGATGGATGTAGACCCCTAAACGCGGCAGTTCTCGCAGCGGCCAAAGAAGGTGAGGGAATGACCTTCGATATCAAAGTTCGTCTGGTTTTCAATAGCTGCTAACTGATCAGTGGGGAGGCAAACTTTCACCTCTATGATGCGGTGGCACTGCGTGCAGGTCAGGTGGTGATGATGATCACTCCCACAAACCCGGTAATGATGTGTGCCGTCGGCAAACTCAATGCGATCCACCAGGCCAATGTTGACCAGCTTCTCCACCGAGCGGTAAACCGTTGCCCGTCCCAGGTGTGGATCTTCCTGTCGTAGCTCTTGCCAGAGATCGTCGATCGTGAAGTCGGCCCCGCTAGCAGCAAGTTCTATGAGGCGTTCGGCAATGAGTCGTCGTGGGCGTGTGTTACGGCAGCTCACCTCGTCGAACGCTGCATAAATCTTTTCCGCTAACATATGATGCCGATTTCCTTTCCATTTTGTACGCACATCTTCTTTGAAATGCATATAAAGTTACTACTTCCTCTCTGGCAATCCTCATGTTCGTTGTGACGACCGGTCGCACCGGTTAGTCTACATAAGTGGCTGTTCTCAGTGTACCATGCCAGTTCATTCCTGGCAAATAAGGCTGAGGTAGAGCTACACATCACTTTGCACCGGTGATCGACCATCAGGGAGTGCGATATGTTCGCCGCAGGGATGGGGTAAATCCCGGTGGCGACGTGGTGTACGTATACGCGCGGCAATCATAGAAGCGAAATAGGAGATGCCCGCCAGTGCCGCGATGTAGAAGCTTACCGGTAAATGACGCCCTGTCCCCACGAACGCCAGGATCAGTCCTCCCCAGGTGAAGAGCAGGCCCAGTGCTACCGACAGCCCGATCGATGTGAGTGGTCGCTTCGTCACGTGTAAAGCGGTCGCTGCAGGAGCAATCAGCAGCGCCAGGACGAGCAGCACGCCGACGACCAGGATGGTCTCGGCAGTCGTGACTCCGAGCAGCATCAGAAACGCCATGGAGAGCAGGCGCACAGGAACGCCGCGCGCCTGTGCCACCTCTGGATCAATCGAAGCAAAGAGCAGTGGACGAAACAGAAACGCCAGCAGTAAGAGCGTTATAACACCGCTCGCAAGGGTAATCATGACATCGCTGCGCGTCACACTCAGAATAGAGCCGAAGAGCACGCCTACTCCTTCTGACGCATTCGTCCCAAATTGCGTGTAGATAGTCAGGAACAGGACACCCAGGCCGAGCGCGAAGGAGAGCACCATGCCGATTTCGACATCACGTCCCCGTACACGCTCGCCCAGCACTCCCATCCCCATCGCTGCCAGCAGCGTCAAGAAAAACATCCCCACGAGCGAACTGACACCAAGCACAGCTGCCCCGGTCGCACCCGCGAACCCAATGTCTGCCAGCGCTTCTCCTGCAAAGGCCTGGGCGCGTAGAACTACAAAGTAGCCCATCACTGCCGAGATAACAGCGACAATCGTTCCTGCCAGAAAGGCATTTTGTACAAACTCGTGTTGTAACAGTTCAAGCATACCTGTCCTCTTCTTTAGAGGGACTTTCCCTGAATGCGTCCCATTGTCTCTACTGAAGTACTTTGTTCCTGTTCGTCTGCCTGGCTTGAAGAAAAGACGCCGCTTTGTGTCAAAGTGACCTTCTGCCTCGCGCGGCGTCCTATCCACAGTGGCGAGAGCAGACGCACGGGAAGATACACGCCAAAAGAGATCGTCGCAATGAAAAAACTCACCGGCCAGTTCACGCTAATGGCCGCTAAAAAAATACCGAGACAGGTGTAGCTCACTCCCAGCACGATGGCGATGACGATGGCCCAGAGCGGGCGCTGCACGATGCGGACCGCAGTCGCAGCCGGCCCTACAAGCAAGGTAAACACAAGTAGAGCGCCGACCACCTGTACTGCCAGCGAGACCGTGATAGCGATTAAGACCAGGAAGAGTATCGCAAGCAGGCGCACGGGAATACCACGCGCTTCGGCCACCTCTGGATCGAAAGAACTGAACAACAGTGGCCTGAATAACACGAGCAGTATTGCCAGCGTTACAGTGCTGGAGATTATCGTAATCAGCACATCGGCCTGGCTTATGCCAACGATTTGCCCAAATAAAATGCTGTATACGCGTTCCGCGAATCCGGCGTAGAGTGAAAGGAAAAGGATACCGAGGCCTAGAGCAATGGTCATGATGATCCCAACGACGGTATCCCGCTCGTTGATCCGTTCGCCCAGGAAACCAATACCGATTCCGGCCACAATAGTAAAAACAAACAACCCGATCACGGGGTCAATTCCCAGCAGAACCGCACCTGCCGCTCCGGCGAAGCCGATGTTTGGCAGCGCGTGCCCGGCGAAGGTCAAGCCGCGCACAATCATAAAGTAACCCGCAACGGCGGCAACGACTGCCACGCAAGACCCCGCGAGGAGAGCATTCTGGATGAATGTATATTGTAAGATATCGAACATAGCCGTTTTCCTCAGGCTCGCATTCCAAGGGACTACGTTTCTGCACCGACCACGAAGACACGCCCCAGCGCATGCACCACCTCGACGGGCGTGCCATACAATTGAGAAAGCGTGGCACTCGTGATAACCTCGTCGGGTGAGCCGATGGCGCCACGCCCGCCAGCCATGTAGAGGACGCGATCCGCCACTGTAAGCAGCGGATTGATATCATGTGTGACCAGCATGACGGCCACATTGCGGGCACGACAGACCTGGGCAACCAGTTCCACGATCTCTTGTTCGTGGTTGATGTCGAGGTTTGCCAGTGGCTCATCGAGCAACAGCAAGCGCGGATTGGTTAACAGCGCCTGGGCAATCAATAAGCGCTGCTGCTCACCACCCGACAACTGCCCCACGGGCACGCCCGCGAAGTCAGCCGCGTCCACCTCCAGCAAAGCCTTGTCAATGATGGCATCCCGCTTGCGACTGGGCAGTCCTGGCCCCCAGCGGTTACCGTCCAGCCCGAATCCGACGACATCACGTGCTCGCAAGGCGAGGTCTGCTTCGAGCACGCGGTGCTGCGGTGCGTAGCCAATGGCATTGTTGCCACGGCGTGGAGGGCTGCCCAACACCCGCACTACGCCTGCGCTGGGCCTGACCAGGCCGAGCAATAGCTTCAGCAGGGTACTCTTTCCCGCACCATTGGGACCAAGCATGACGATGAACTCTCCCTCGCCTACCGTCATGCTGATATCTTCTAAAATGATCTGACGCCCATATTGAACGCGAACGTGCTCCAGGTCAATGACCGGGTCCTTCACCAGGTTATTGCTCCTTCCTTTGGTCCTGCCTGACTGACGCCTCACCTCTTCCCTCTCCACTGCGTGGAGAGGGAGCAGAGGGTGAGGTCGCAGCGTCGTTGGCAGGACCCATTTAAAACTACTTCCTTTTCCAGCTACTTGCCCGTCGCTGTCGCCAATGCTTGCTCCAGCGTGTTCAGTTGATCCATCATCCAGGTTTGATAGGTCTTGGCCGGCGGCATGGTCTCCGAGACCGGTACGATCGGGATATTGAGGCTCCTGGCCTCGTTCTGCAGGTTTGTCGTGATCGGCGTGATGGTCTGCACGTTGTAGATCAAGACCTTCACCTGTTTCCTGGTAATCTGATCGTTTGTAATCGTCACCGTATCAGCAGGCGGCTCGTTACCCTCGGCAATCGCTTTCTCAAACTCGAACGGGGTTAGCACATCGAGGCCTTCCGGGGTGCTCTGGTAGAGATAGATCGTTTCGGTCAGGGCAACTGGAGTGCCCGCGTACTTCGAGTTGATCGCGCTGATCTTCTGTTCAAGGGGCATCAATGATTGCTTGAACGCTGCCAGGTTACTGTCAAAGGTCGAGGCATCGTTACTGTCGAGCTTCTTCAAGGCACCGGTGATCGCCTGGGCAATAGTGGTCACATTGTCAAAGCCGTACCAGACATGGGGATTGTCGGTCAGCTTGTGATTAGCGATATTCCCGGCGACCAGTACGATACGGCCAGGCTTGGGAGAAGCAGCGAGCAACTGGTCCATCCAGGTGTCGTAGCCAAGCCCGTTCTCGATCACGAGTTGCGCTTTACTGACCGTCTCGGCGGTTTGCACATTAGACTCATACAGGTGGGGATCAACATTGGGATCGGAGAGAATGCTTGTGACGGAAACATGGCTGCCCCCCAATTGCCTGGTGATATCGCCGTAGAAGTTCTCCGCTGCCACGATGCTAATAGCCGTTGGGGATGAAGATCCGCCAGAGGTGGCTGTGGAGCTACCCCCACAGGCGCTCAACAAAAATAGCAAGAGTATGAGCAATGGATAAGCTCTCCTCAACAGTAAAGACACGTGGATTTCCTCCTCTAATAATGATACTTTGTATCGTTATCCAGGTAGAGCATAACACGGGCAAGGGAGATTTGTCAATGATACGTTGTCTCAATTAGACATGTGGAGATCAGACTTCCCCCATGCGCGTCGGTCAAGGAATGTCATCCTGAGCGCAGCGAAGGATCTGCCAGGGCGGGGAGTGGGTACTCCCCATGCGCAGGAAGCACCTCACAACAGCACTTCCAGCACTGACTTGAGCGGCGTCCCACAGGAAGTGTTGCGCATGCTTCTCTCCACATGCCTGATTGCACGGCATCAGCATGGACAGGTTACCCAACGCGTGGTACACTTGAGGTGTTACGTAACTCGTTGTGCGTCGTGCGTTACCCACCTACGCGAGGAGAACACGATGACACGCAGCCGTCTTCCGTTGGTCTCCGACGACCATGTACTCGAGCTCGATGGAATAGGAGATCAGCTAGCTCCTGTCGTTGTTGGAACTGATGCCTGGTTTACCTGGTTGGCAGATCAACACATCCAGTCCTTTTCGTTCCGGAACCCTCTGGGCACATTCACCGTCCGGCGTGAGCGCAAACGGTATAGCTGGTACTGGTATGCTTACCGCAAGCGTACGGGCAAGCTGCGCAAAGCCTATCTCGGCAAGACCGAGGAGGTGACGCTCGAGCGGCTCAATGCGGTGGCAGCAGTACTCATCGGCCAGGGCACCAGCGACGAGGGTCCACAGATACACCCAGATGGGCTTGACGGGAGTGCTCCACAGATATCTTCGGACACTGTCGACGGCAAAGACCCTTTTTTCCTGACTCCAGCCCCCTCCTTCACCTCCCCAATTGAAACAATGCGAGCCACCACACACAACCTGCCTACCCAACTCACCCCGTTGATCGGGCGTGAGCAGGAAGTGGAGGCGGCGTGCGCCCTGCTGCGACAACCAGCGGTGCGCCTCTTGACGCTCACTGGCACAGGCGGCGTCGGCAAAACGCGCCTGGGTCTACAAATAGCGACCGACCTGGTCCAAGACTTTGCCGACGGCGTCTGCTTCGTTTCTCTCGCGCCCATCAGCGATCCCGACCTTGTCCTACCCA
>WNFA01000629.1_pt1 | contig 28198 bp, 33 predicted proteins | sample 5400481 | NCBI WGS metagenome assembly WNFA01 (sample SAMN13153340, study PRJNA577476) | soil metagenome | isolation source: 120 cm saprolite under Douglas fir tree site 2 hole 1 replicate 2 | place: USA:California | collected 2015-04-18 | reverse complement strand
GGTCGCAAGGTGCTGAACGTCGCCGACTTCGCCGGCAAGAAGGAAGCCGACAACCCGCACGTGTGGTACTCGCCCGCCTACGTCAACCGCGTTGTCGAAAAAATCGCGGCCGACCTGGCGGCGATCGACTCAGGCCACGCAGCCTACTTCGACCAGCAGAAAACCGCGTACACGACGATCGCGCTCAAGGACTATCGCGACACGATCAACGCCATCAAGACGAAATACAGCGGCACCCCGGTCGGGGCCACCGAGAGCATCTTCTCGTACCTCGCGGAGGGCACGGGCCTGAACCTGATCACACCCTATGAGTACTTGAAGGCGATCAGCGAAGGCTCAGACCCCACAGCCGCCGACAAGGGCACGGTCGAGCAGCAGATCGCGACGAAGAAGATCAAAGTCTTCGTCTTCAACACGCAGAACTCGACCCCGGATGTCCAGTCGCTGGTCGATAAAGCAACGGCAAAGGGGATTGCGATCTCGCACGTAACCGAGACCCTGGCACCGTCCAATCTCAATTTCCAGGACTGGCAGACTAACCAGCTGAAGGAGCTTCTTGCGGCACTTGGTGGCTGAGCCCGATTCGTCCGAGCGTGACTCGCCGAGACCCGAAGAGGCCGTCGCCTTCGAGAATGCCGGGGTCAATCTTGGCGGCCGCTTCGTGTGGCGTGGAGTCGATCTGACCGTTACCACAGGCGAGTTCGTCGCCATCCTGGGGCCCAACGGCGCGGGCAAGTCGACACTTCTGAAAGCACTGCTGGGGGTATTGCCCTTGGCTGAAGGGCGGGTGCGCGTCTTTGGCAAGCCGGTGCGGCGCGGCAACGACGCGGTGGGATACCTCCCTCAGCGCCGGCGCTTCGATCCGGACCTGCGGATCAGGGCCATCGACCTGGTTCGTCTCGGGCTCGACGGCGCCCGCTGGGGGATTCCTCTCCCATCGTGGCTGCCCGGCAGTCATGCGGAGGCCGACAAGGTGCACTCGGTCATCCATCTGGTCGGCGCCAAGGCCTACGCGGACAGGCCGATCGGCGAGCTGTCCGGCGGCGAGCAGCAGCGGGTTCTGATCGCGCAGGCTCTCGTCAGCGGTGCGAGGATGCTGGCTCTCGACGAGCCATTGGACAGCCTGGACCTAAACAACCAGCAGTCGATCTCGGGTTTGATCAAGGACATCTGCCAGCAGCAAGGTGTCACGGTCCTCCTGGTTGCGCACGACGTCAATCCGATCCTTCCCTTCATCGATCGAGTCGTATATGTGGCCAACGGCCAGGTAGTGTCCGGTCGCCCCGAGGATGTGATCCAGACCGAGACGCTGAGCCGCCTGTACGGGGCGCCGGTCGAGGTCCTTCGAACGAGCGACGGCCGGGTCGTTGTGGTCGGCCAGCACGAGCCCGTCACATATCACGCGCACGACCTCCACCCCGATGGTTGATTCGCCGACCTGGGACCTACTCGCCGACCTCGAGCTGATGCTGCGATTTCATTTCATGCAGAACGCGCTCATTGTCGGCACGCTCGTGGCGCTGTTGGCGGGCGCGGTGGGCTACTTCGTCGTTCTGCGCGGGCAAAGCTTCGTCGCCCACATGCTGTCGCAGATCGGCTTTCCGGGTGCGGCCGGCGCCGTGCTTGTGCATTTGTCGCCGGTGATCGGGCTCGCCGTCTTCTGCATTGCCGGCGCTCTCGGCGTCGGCCTCCTGGGAGGCAGGCTCGACGCCGGGCGCCGGCTCGAGTCGGCCGTCGTCGCAAGCATCCTCGCTTTCTCCCTCGGCCTGGGCCTGCTCTTCTTCCATCTCTATGCCGGCAGCGCGCAGACGGTCTACTCCTTCCTCTTCGGCACGATCCTCGGCATCTCTGATCGAGACGTCGCTGTCACCGCGATCACCACGGTGATTTGCCTCGGCGTATTGGCAGCCATCGCGCGGCCGCTCGTTTTTGCCTCCGTCGATCCGGATGTCGCCGAGGCGCGCGGAGTGCGAGTGCGCGCGATCTCGATCGCCTTCCTTCTGCTGGTCGCCCTGGCGGTCGCCGTGACGGTGCAGATCGTCGGCACTCTTTTGATATTCGCCCTGCTGGTCGCGCCCGGCGCCTGCGCCCTGCAGCTCACCGCGCGGCCGGTCCGCGGGCTGGCATTGACAGTCGCGTTATCGCTGCTCTTCACTTGGCTCGGCCTTGCGGTCGCGTATTTCACCGTTTATCCCGTCGGCTTTTTCATCACGTCGCTGGCGTTTGCGGCCTATGTCCTGATCCGGGTCGCGAAAGCGATCTCTGTCGGACGCGCGGGACACCTGGCACTCGAAGGCGGACCTTTGTGATGCTGGCCGCAGCTACCTTCTCGCTCAACCCCATCCAGGATCTGCAAGCGATGCTCGCCTACGACTTCATGCGCAACGCGTTTGTCGCCGGCGGCTGCGTCGCCGTCGCCGCTGGTCTCGTCGGGTACTTCGTCGTGCTGCGCAACCAGGTGTTCACAACGGACGCGCTTGGCCACGTCGCTTTCACTGGTGGCCTCGGTGGCCTTCTCATCGGTCTCAACCTGCTGGTAGGTGTTTTCACCAGCTGCATCGCAGCGGCGCTCGCGATCGGGTCGTTCGGCGGTAGGGGCCGTGGCCGCGATGTCGCCGTCGGCGTGGTGTTCGCGTGGGTGCTCGGGTTGGGCGTGCTCTTCCTGAGCATCTTCACGTCCTCGCGCAGCGGGGTCATCGGCAGCGCCGGCAATGTCGGCATCAGTGTGCTGTTCGGCTCGATCCTGGGAATTCAACCGGCCCAGGCGTTGATCGCTTCGGTGACGGGGATTCTCACGAGCGTCGCAGCGGTTGCGCTCGCGCGTCCTCTGCTGTTCGTGAGCCTCGATCCGGATGTCGCGACATCGCGCGGTGTGCCAATCCGCGTCGTGACCGCTTTCTTCCTCATCCTGGTCGCGATCACAGTCGCCGAGTCGGTCCAGGCTGTGGGTGCCCTGCTCGTGTTCGGCCTGATGGTGACACCCGCGGCGGTGGCCCAGAACCTGACGACGCGTCCGTATGCGGGCATGGCGCTGTCGGCCGCGGTGGCGCTGGTCGCCATCTGGCTCGGATTGACCCTGGCCTTCTTCATCTCGTATCCGGCGAGCTTCTTCATCACCGCGCTGGCGTTTGGAGCATTCATCGTCAGCATCGGCGTGACACTTTTTCGGCGCGCAGGTCGTTAAATCACTTGGTGACTCGGATCAAGGTCGTACAGGAGTCGGAGGCCGAGGGCCCGCTGGCCGAGCTGTACGCGACGGCCAAGGCGCAGAGCGCGATCGGCGTAGTGGCGGAAATCCTCAAGACGATGAGCCTGCGGCCTGATTTCCTGGCGGCCATCCAGGCTGCCTCGCGCATGCATTTCACCGATGGGGCGCTCACGCGAGCACAGCACGAGATGATCGCGTCGTACGTCTCAGCTCTGAACCGCTGCAGGTATTGACTCAGCGCACACACGTGGTTCCTGCAGTTGCAGGGCGAGGCGTTCGAGCAGACGGCGGAAGCGCTCCGCAACAGTGACCTCGATGCTGCCGCCCTGGCGCCACCGGAGCGCCTGCTGCTGGAATTCGCCGGCACCATCGCGCAGGGTGCCTATCGCGTGACCGACGAGCAAGTCCAGGGCTTGCGCGATGCCGGCTGGACCGAGGAGCAGATAGCCGAGGCGGCCTATGTGGCGGCCCTGTTCAGCCTCTACGTTCGACTTGCCGACACCTTCGACATCAAGCCTCCGGCGGTCTACGAACCGAACGGCGTACCCGCAGCAGTCACTCGGGAAGGCTGAAGTAGCGCCCGAAGCCGGTCATCAGGGGGCGGGGGCCAGGCCCGTGTAGTCGACGAAGATGCGCTGGTAGGCATTGTTGTCCTTCGAACCTGCCAGTCCCCAGCTCTTGGCGTACGCCGAGCTTGTCTGAGAGGACACATTGCCGGATGCGTCTCTAGTGATGAGGGTGGCCGTGCCGTGCAGGGTGACCCCGACCAAACGTGCGGCCTGGGTGGCGAACTTGGGGAGGAAGAGCTGCAGGCTGATCCCATCAAAACTGTAGGTCTTCTGGATGCTCTTCCCGTCGGCAATGTCCTGGTTGATGACGTCTACAAATTCCTTGAGGCCGTCATCGGTCGCGCCACTCTCCGCCAGCTTCAAGTCGTGGGAGCGACGCGCCTCGGACTCGATGATGAGGTCGAGGACCGCGTCATGCGCCATCTTGGCGGCGACCTGTTGATTTATGGACGGGTCGAAGCCGGTCACGTTTGACGCGATGCCAACCGTCGGAATCGAGGGCAGCATCCACACACGCGCCGACGCGGAAACGGGCACCGAATCACCCCCCGGCGGCAGGGCGGAGCCCGCCGTGCTGGAGACCCAGTCCCCGATGGCGGGCCCGCCGGTGCCCACGGTGAGCGTGACGGTCGGCGTCGAGCCGTCGGCGAGCCCTGCGACCGGCGAGGGGCTGTGGGTGGAGAGATCCGCGGACACGGGGAGGACTCCGGCGAACACGACGGCGACGGCGAGGGCGGTCGCCACACGCCATCGCGGGCTCGAAAACGCATCGCGATGTGCTCCGGCTTCCAACGGGGCCAGGAAGCGGACGAGCGCAAATCGCATCGCGCAGGCGATGACCAGGCTTGCGAGGATAGCGGTCTTGGTCCAGAACTCAAGCGCAGTCGGGCCGAGCAGCAGCACCGCCAGCAACGCGACCAGGACTCCGAAGACGACTCTTGCCACCGGACCTTCGGGCACAGTCCTGGGGTCCGGGACCATGAACAGCGCGAAGATCAGGATCTCGGGTGAGGTGACGAGGATCTGCCACAGGTCCCGTCCGCACATTGGAGTCACGTGCCAGCTGGCGACCATGCAGTGGTCGGGCACCGGCGCCAGCGCGAGGGCCACGAATACCGCGAACCCGATCATGAAACCAAGGATCAAGCCCACCAGCCGCAGCTCCCAGGCGATCAACAGACCGCCGACGATCAGGATCGCGTAGGTCAGGATCATCCACGGGCCGAACGGTATCCACCAGAGGTCGAGCGGTTCTGTGTGCTGTGGTCCAAGGACGACGAAGGCGGCGACCAGGGCCACGTTGGACGGGTTGAAGATGTGACGGCCCCGCCACCGGATCAGGTACTTCGACGCCATCCCAAGCGCCACCACGCCGATGAAGATCTCGATCCCGTGGGTGCTCCACCACTGGCCGTGTAATGTGCCCGGGACTCTGAGGATGAAAGCCGTGCTGTTGCCGGTCAGCAGTCCGCTGGCCGGCCACAAGATTGCCTTGTCCTTGAAGAAGGAGACGACGAACTCGATCAGGGCGCCGGCCAGGAGGCAAGCCAGAATCTGGGCCACTGACAGCCGGAATCCGAGGACGGTCTGACCCAGGACCTGCAGCGTCAGCAGCACCGCGGCCACGTGCAGGCGGGGGTCGCGGATGCTCGGCAGGATGACCCGGTAGTCGCGACCGAATAAGTGGGCCGTCCTGCCTTTTGGCTTACCCGCGGGGGGGCGCCGGGAATCGCCGGGTAGGCTCAGCCCCTGAGGAGGCGTCGCGTCGGTGCTCGCCACGGTCGGGTAACGGTCATAGTATGCAACCCGTTACAGAGCCGAGCGCCGTGACAACATCTCGTTCACTTTCGCAGGCGGGGCACCGCGCGTTGGCCGCGGTGGCGGGAGCCGCCGTCCTCGCCGCGCTCTCGGCGTGTGACGTTCCCTTCAACCTTGGACAGCCGACGACCCGAGCGTTGGAGAACGGAGCCGCCGATGGACTGACCTTGGCCAACAGCTTCGAGATCACCGGCTCGTACACCGAAAAGTTCGCCGGCGCATCGAGCGGCGGCGTGGTCGCCGCCTCGGGGGCTCGGCGCCCGACGGTGCCCATCAGCCGCTGGACGATCGATCTGGTCGTGGTCAAGCCGAACACGGAACACGTGTTGTTGAGTGGCGGGGGCGTCAAGCTCGAGGCGATCATCATCGGCGCTGACGCGTATTTCCGAGGCCAGGAATACCTCTCTCAGAACATGGGCAGCGATCCACTGTCCAGGAACCTGGTCAAGGCGGCCGGCAACGCGTGGTGGAAAGGATCGGCCGGCAACGCACCTCGCCTGCCGGACCTGACTGATGGCAACACCTTCAGGACGACCTTCCTCGGGTCGGCCGTGACGCAGCGAAGTGACCACGTATCGGTGGACGGGCTCGATGCGGTCGAGCTGTCCGGCACCAGAGCAGATGTCTTCATCGCTGCCAGCCCCCCTTACCGCCTGCTTCGTGTGCACCTCAAGAGCAGTGTCGTTGTCGATGGCATCACCGACGGCGACCTCCGGTTCGACAAGTTCGACCAGGACTTTGGGATCGCTGCGCCCACGGACGTGATCGATTTCTCCAACCTCTCCACGCTGCCCCCGATCTACACAGTGGTTTCCGTCGACACGTCGGGTTGCAGCTCGCCATGCGTCGTCTCGGCCCTGGTGAAGAACCTGGGCGGGACGCACCAGGCTGTGGCGCCGTCGACCATAACCTTCTCCATGACCGACACGGCCTCGGGTCGGGCTCTCGGCAGCTGCCAGGGGCAGGTCAAGCCCGACGTCGGGTACAACGCCACGACCACGGTCTCGTGCACGATCGCCGGCTCGAGCGGTCAGCCTGCGAACGCTGCAACAGTCACCGCCACCGCCGACAATCCCGGCCACGCCTGAGCCTGGCCTCCCCACCACGTGGGGAGGTCCGCCCGGCCCGCGCCGCGGGCCCGGCGGGGAGGGGCGGTCCAAGCTTCTAACGGTTGTGGGGACCTTCGGGGGCAGCCCAGGCGGTAGCTACGCCGAGCCGACAGTCAGGGACTAAGTCTCGATCGGTCATTTCCCGATCGTGGTCGTGACCGGATACCTCGCGTTGTTCGGGATTCTCGGCCTTATCTGTCTACTCGCGTCTTTTCCGACGCCAGCCTCAATGTCCTCTTCGGCTCCGGTGGAATCCTGCTTGGTTTCGCCATGATCGTCCTGATGCTGATCTCGGGCGGGCAGCTACCCAACTGGGTGCGCTGGCTGACCCTGGCCGCCGGGGTTCTGGCCACCGGCGCGCCTTTTTCTTTCCGGCCTTTGCAATTCCCATCTGGGGCGTCGTCATCGGGGTCTGGCTGATTGCTCGCGGCCGCCCAATCGGGCAACCGGGCCTCCAATGACGCGATGCATTGTTGAAGTCCTACCGTCCGGGGCTTTAGGGTTTTGCAGCACAGCCGCGTTTGCGGCCTTAGTCGGGGATAGGTGCGGGCGCGTGTCCCGCGATGTGAACAGGAGGAGGAGCCATGGAGGTTGGCAAGACTCTACCCGCGCAAAAGGCGCCACCAGCTGAGGAGGCGCCGCCCGAGCTCGCCGCTGAAGCCGCCCACTGGGAAGGCCTCGAGGAGACCACCGAGTTCAAGGAGCTGGTCCGCGCGCGCTGGCGCTTTGTCGCCCCCGCCACCGTTTTCTTCCTGGCTTATTACTTCGCGCTCCCTCTGAGCAACGGCCTGTTCCCAAACGTGATGCGCACAGAGGTTATCGGCCACATCAATCTGGCCTACTTGTTTGCGCTGTCGGAGTTCATCGTGGCCTGGGTGCTGGCCTACTTCTACATCCGGCAGGCCACCCGGATCTTCGACCCCCTTTCTGAGAAGGTCCGCCGGCGGGCAGGCAAGGGGAAGTAGGGATGAGCATCACCCTCACTCTCTTCCTGATCGTCGTCGGGATCACTCTCGTCATCACCGCGTGGGCTGCGCGCCGGACAAGAACGACGGTGCAGTTCTGGGCCGCCGGCCGCACGATCAAGGGCTGGCAGAACGGGCTCGCCATTGCCGGCGACTACATGAGCGCGGCCTCATTCCTGGGCATCGCCGGTCTGATCGCCTTCAATGGATACGACGGCTTCATGTACTCCGTCGGTTGGCTGGTCGCCTACCTGACAGTGCTCTTCCTGATCGCTGAGCCGATGCGCAACACCGGCAAGTACACGATGGCCGACGTTCTTTCTTATCGCATGTCGCCGGTGCCGGTGCGTTCGGCGGCTGCGTTCTCCACCGTCGCCGTCAGCGCGTCGTACATGATGGCTCAGATGATCGGGGCCGGAAGCCTCATCAAGATCCTGCTGCCCGATCTGGATAAGAACCTGAGGCCTTATTTCGACTGGGCCGTCTTCGGGACCAAGCTGGACCCGTCAATCGCGCTGGTCGGCGCGCTGATGATGGTCTACGTCATTGCGGGCGGAATGGTGGCGACCACATGGGTTCAGATCGTGAAGGCCGTCCTTCTGATGGGTGGCGCCATCCTCCTCAGCCTGCTGGTGCTGTTCTACTTCAACTTCAACTTCATCCACTTCTTCGACAAGATCTACGGAGTCAAGGACGCGGCCACCAAGCTTCCTTTCACCAGCCCGGGCATCCTCTATCCGTACGGCAAGACGACGGTTTGGGGAATCGACAAAGCCCTGGTCGAAAATGTGTCGCTGGGCCTGGCCTTGATCCTCGGCACTGCCGGCCTGCCGCACATTCTCATGCGCTTCTTCACAGTGCCCAACGCAAAGGCAGCGCGCAGCTCGGTGGCCTGGGCGATGGGGCTGATCGGTTCGTTCTACGTGATGACGACCTTCCTCGGCTTCGGTGCAGCGGCGCTAATCGGTAAGGCCAACATCTGCGCCAAGGTCGTGACGGGCTTCAAGTGCGCGCCCGGGCTGAAGCCGAACAACAACATGTCGATGCCCCGGCTCGCCGACTTCCTCGGCACCTACTTCTTCGGCACCACGGGCGGCGAGTTCCTGCTCGCCTTCATCGCGGCGGTCGCGTTTGCGACCATCCTGGCCGTGGTCGCCGGTCTCACGTTGGCAGCGTCAGGCGCGTTCTCCCACGACTTCTACGTCAATGTGATCAGGACTCACCTGTTCCACGGGAAGGTGAGCGAGGGCGAGCAGGTGCTGGTGGCGCGCATTACGGCCGCCCTGGTCGGCCTGCTCTCGATCTGGCTTGCTGCGAAGGTCGGAGCAACCGCCAACGTGGCGGCGCTGGTCGCCGGCGTTGCCTTCGTGATCGCCGCGTCCGCAAACCTGCCGGCCATCCTCTTCACCCTGTACTGGAAACGGTTCAACACCTGGGGCGCCGTGGCCTCGCTGGTAGGAGGCACCGTCGTCACCATCTGGTTGGTCGCAGCCGGGCCTGGCTGGACGCTTCCGGCCGTGGCGCACCCTGCGTTCCCGCTGCAGAACGTCGGCATAGTCGCGATCCCGCTCGGCTTCGTCCTCGCGGTCGTCGGCACGTATGTCGGCGAACTTTTCAAGGCCGACAAGCTGGCCGAGCTGAAGTTCCACGAGATCGATGTGCGGGCCCAGACCGGGGTTGGCGCCGAGGCCAGCCCGGTGCCCGCCTGAGCCTCGAATCCCGTAGCAGGGGGCGGCTTGGTCCGCCCCCTGCACGTTCCGCATTCGTGTGAGCAACAACGAGCTGGCCTCGCTCGGTGCGCTTGCCGTCGCGTGCTTGTTCGCGGCGGCGATCCTCTTTCGCTCGTGGCTGCGCCGCCGGACCCTACCGCCGCTGATCGCCGCCATCGTGGTCGTTATGGTGGGCGCCGGCGCCATCGTGCTCGCCCTGCTGGGCGTGCCCTACCGGCAAGTCGTCGGGCCGGCCTTCATCGTCGCGATCCTCGCGATCCTGGCGTCATCCCGGATGGAACGCCGCAGCCGGTAGGGTTTGTCCATGAGTTCCCAACAACGCGACGCTTCGCGCAGGCCGGCGATCCCGCCGGACATGAAGGCTTTCAACCGGGCTCTCATCGAGGAGTGGCGGGCCAATGGCGGCCGGCTCAGCGGTCGTCTGGCGCAATCGCAGCTCATCCTGCTGACTACCATCGGCGCCAGGTCGGGCGAGCCCCACACCGTGGTGATCGGCTATCGACCGCACGGCGAAGAGCTGATCAGCATCGCCTCCGACAACGGTGCGCAAAACGATCCGGCGTGGTACGGGAACCTGCTCGCAAACCCCATCGCCACGGTCGAGCTGGGCCCGGACAAGTTCGAGGTGCGGGCCAGGACAGCTGGGCCGGAGGAGCGCGCGGAGTACGGGAGATTGGTTGAGTATCTCGAGCGCCAGCAGAAGTTGACAGAACGCGAGATACCCATCGTCATCCTGGAGCGGATCGCCAGCTAGTCGACTAACCTCCGCGGCATGAGGTCACGGCTGATCCGAATCGCCGCCGCGATGGCGATGTTCGAGCTGGCCGTTTTCGTCGCGGGCTATCTCGTCTACTGGATCGCGTACCGGCCCGGTGACCGCGACTTCGGGGTGCAGTACGCCGCGGCATGGGTTGGAGTTAACGTCGGCTGGAGCCACATCTACGACATGCGGTTCCTTCAGCCGGTGGAGGCGGCAATCCACCTGGACGGGTTTGGGGTGTTCGAGCACCCGCCGCCGGTCGCGCTGCTGGCCGTTCCCGTCGTGGTCCTGCCTTTTCAATGGGCGGCGCTGGTCTGGCAGGCCCTCTTGCTAGTAGCGCTGGTAGCGGCGGCCCTCCTCATGTCGCCGCCGAAGCGTTGGGATCGCGCTCTCATCCTGCTTTCGGTCGCCGCATTCCAGCCGGTTCTGTTCGCTCTCGGCTACGCAACCATGAGCCCGCTGATATTCCTGCTCCTCGTCGGGACACTGCTCGCGTTGGAGGCGGGGAAGCCGGTGGTCGCCGGAGTGTTGCTCGGCCTGACGGCTCTAAAACCCCAGCTCACTCTCCTGGTCGTCCCGGTTCTGCTGGCTGCTGGTTATTGGAAGACTGCGTTGACGGCCGTTGGGGTTGTGGTCGTGCTCGCCGCGGGGTCAGTAGCGATGATCGGCGTGAGCGGAACGCGCGACTACCTGTCGTTCGTGACCGCTCCGGAAACGCTGAACCATCAAATGCCATGGACAGTCAAAGGCGTGGTCGGCGCCGGCGTGCCATCGTTCGTCGCCACAGCGGTTGTCGTCATTGCGCTGGCCGCGGTCGGCTACCGGCTTCGACCGCCGCCGGACGTGGCGCTGGCTGTTGGGATCCTTGCGTCGCTGTTCGTCGCGCAACACCTCAACTACGGCGACTTCGTGCTGTGGCTGCTGCCTGTCTGGTTGGCGTTTCGCCCCGGGCGGCCGATGTGGCTGCGTGCGGTTGCGGCAGTGACGTGGATGACCGGTTGGTTCATGGTCGCGATACCGATCGTGAGCGTGGCCGGGGAGGTCGCCTTGGCGATTGCCTTTCTCGTTGCAGCGACTCAGACCCGGGCGGTCGCCGAGGGGCGTCAGCTCGCATCGTCGGCGGTTAGTCCTCGCTAGCCGATCAGGGCCACCAGCTCCGGCTCGCTGCGGATGCGATCGAGGTCGGTATCTTTCTGGGCAACCTTTTTCAGCGACGGATCCAGCTCGAACGCCTGTCTTAAACGGAACAGCGCCTCGTCCACACGTCCGACGCGTGCATAGAAGCAGCCGAGGTTGTAAGTGGATGCAGCAAGCGACTTCGGCTCGGGAAACTCGGCCCGGTCCAGGTCGTAGACCCACTGCTGCGCCGCCTCGGCGGCCTCCTCGTCACCCTGCTCGAGATGCCAGAACATGATGTGCTGACCAAGGTGGTTGTGGCCGTTACCGGGGACCACCTGCCACAGCAATGCACCGGGCGCTCGAGGGTGGGGTTTGGTCAGGTCCTCATCTGAGCAGGCCGACAAGGCAGCTTCGAGCGTGTGGTATGACGACCGGGCCTCCTCTTTGACATCGTCAGCAAGCTTCTCGTGAGTCGCCGCATAAATCTCAGCGTTCTGCTCGTCATCGTCGTCCCCCACGTGCGGGAGCTCTGACCCGGTGCGCACGGCGTCCAGCACTCGCGCCGCGTAGATCCGCCATGCGGTGAGGTGGGCGAGGTGATCTTTGACCGTCCACACGCCCTGCTCAGGGGGCGGTGAATCATCACACATCGCGAGCAGCTCATGCTCGCGTTCGCGCGATGCCGCGATCGTCGACAGAAGCCGCTGTTTGAGACTCTGCGATTGCACCAAGACCCAAGCCTAGCGCGCCGCGAACTCCATCGCCTCTTTGGCCAGCGGCAGCCATCGGTCTTCGAGTCCCGGGCCCACGACCAGCCATTCCTTCATGAGCCGGCCGTTGCGGCGCGGGTCGAAGCGCTTGCCTTCGCCTGCGTCAACAAGGGCGTCGACGCGCTGCTTGGGCAGCTTGACAACGAACTCATCGCCCGAGGCGAGCATGGCGAAGATCCTGTTGTCGAATTTCAGGGCCGAGGCGCCGAAACCGCGCTTCGATCCGCTTTGGTCCGCGTGCGTCACACCGCGTTTGTTGATCAACGTTTCCACGATCCGCCCATATCGCTCAACCGGCTTCACATTCATCAAAGCAAAGATAGCGACGTAGAGTGATGGGATCGCCGCCAATCACAGACCAAGCGACCCAGGCAAGATCGCGCAACTGCGAACCATCTGTTTGGCGCTGCCGGGCGTTTCTGAAAAGCTCAGCCACGGCGAACCCTCATGGTTCGTCGCTGGAAAGCAATTTGCAACGACGGCCGACCATCACCACGACGACCGCTTGAGCGTGTGGCTCGCGGCGCCCGACGGCGCGCAGCAGATGTTGGTGAAGGCCGACCCCAAGCGCTTCTTCCGGCCGCCGTACGTTGGGATGCGTGGCTGGCTCGGGATTTATCTCGACGTCGAGGTCGACTGGGTAGAGGTCGGCATCATGGTCGAGCGCGCTTACAGGCAGGTAGCCCCTAAGCGTCTTCTGCGCGAACAGCCGAGCTAGCCGACGCCCGCGCTCGGTCCTGAGCTGGTGTGATGTGGTAGTGGAGGCGGAGCACCGGCAGGCCCCACCAGCGCAGGAAGTGGTCGGTGCGAACCGAGCCGTCGCTGTCGGGATAGACGTGGAACAACTCTGAGAACCCACGCACGTACCAGACCCGAATGCGCCCTTTCCCGGCTTCGGTGATGCGGTAGAAGCCGGGGTCCCCGAACCGGCGGCCCGACGAGATCAGCTTCAGCGAGCCGTCGTCTTGTGCTTCGGGCCGCAGCAGCACCGTTGCATTCCCGCGCACCACCGGAAACACCGTCTTTACGCATGGGCCGTGTCCTGGCGGCGATGCGGTGGAGTAGAAGCCCGAGTAGATGACCAGGCCGCTGCCCAGGTTCCGGCGCAGCCAGCTCGTGAAGGCCACGCGTCCCGACGGTTCCACCAGCTGCTCCACCTGGCTGGTCATGCCACGAGCGGTCTCCAGCGGGTACATCGGAAAGTTGAGCTGTTCCATCCGGCGGCTGACGAAGTGAATCAGCGCCCAGCCGGCGGGCCAGAAAAGCGGCGACCACTGCGACCAGACGTCGAGGTGGTAGCGGCTGGTGTGCTCGTAAAAGTCGCGCACCGACGGATGCAGATGCCTCGAGTCGAATCCGTCGCCGTCGAGAAGGGCGCAATCCGGCAGCAGGCCGAGGTCGGGGCCGGTCCGCACCTCCAGGCCGGCTTCGGCGGCAACCGAGCGATGGAAGCCGGTCCCAATTCGCGGCGGGCCCGTCGGACCGTCCAGCCAGGGGACCTGGCTCCGGTCCATGCGGCGGCCGAACAGGAAGCAGAGGAACAGGATGAAGGCCTGGGCCACGCCGCCGATCAGGCTTCCCACGGCACCACTGTAGTCGTGAACCGGGGCGGTTACGACGGGTTAGGCAATCGGCCGCCGGTCATGGGCGCAGGCCGCGATGTAGTGCGGAAGCGTGCCGTCCCAGCCGCCGCGGTTGGTGTCCCGCCAGGTCGGGCCCCGCTCGCCAAGTTTCTCCCAGCCGCGGTGCTCGATGTCTACTCGCGTCGTCTCGTCGCCGAGGTCGGAGAACGTGATCTCGACTTCCGTCGCGCTCGCCCGATCTGTCGCGATATGCCACGAGTACCCCAGCCGTCGCGGAGGTTCCCAGACCGTGATCTCGCCCCAGTCGATCTCCTGCCCGGCCGGTGTGCGTTCGAAAATTCGCCCGCCCGGGCGGCCCTCGAAGATGACCTCCAGGCCGTCAGCTCCGGAGATCGTGGACGTCTTCGGCCACCACGTCGAGGTCCGGGCCGTCCACACGTCGAAAGCGTGGTCCACCGGACACTCGACCGAGAACGAAAACCGCAGCGGCTCGATCACTTGTGGTGCTCTATCTCCCCAACCCTCCCCCCGACGGGGGGAGGGAGGATTTTCGACGCGCGGGTTTCGTGTTCTCAGCAAGGATCCGAAATCTCGCCGCGGCCTCGCCCCAGACCTGAACGAGATATTTCTGAGCCGCTTCCACACCCTGGCCGTGCAGGTGATAGAGCCGCTGGGTGCCTCGCGACTCGTCGATGACCAGGCCGGCGTCCTTCAACAACCGCAAGTGGCGCGACACGGCGGGCCTGCTGATGGGCAACTCGTCTGCGATCTCTTGGACCGAGTGGGGACCCGAGCCGAGCAGCTCGACGATCGCCCTGCGGTGCGGGTCGCCGAGCGCCTTGAATGGATCCCTGGCTGCCACCCCAGCCTTCATATTTGCATCAATGGTAACGTTTGGTTTACGGTAGCCAAAACGTTACGGATAGGAGGCGACAGGGAGGAAGAAGTTGAAGTTTTACGAAGCCACGTCAAACATCAAGGCGAGCCCGGACCGCATCTGGGCGTTGCTCACCGACGCCCCGCACTACACCGAGTGGAACACGACCGTCGATCGGGTCGAGGGCCGGATCGCTCCCGGCGAGACGATCAAGGTACTTGTCAAGGTCAATCCGGGACGCGCGTTCCCGGTCAAGGTCACGGAGTTCAAGCCAGGCGCGCGCATGGTGTGGTCGGGCGGCATGCCGCTGGGCCTCTTCAAGGGCGAACGCACATACACGTTGACGCCCGCGGCAAACGGTGAGACGCGATTCAACATGCGCGAGGAGTACAGCGGCCCGATGCTCGGGATGATCTGGAAGTCGATCCCCGACCTCGGTCCCGCGTTTCAGGAATTCGCTCAATCCCTCAAGCGAGCTGCCGAAAAACCAGCCTAAGCCTGCGCCCCGCTTCGGACGATTTCACCCTCCGCATATAGGGCCGTTGATGAACCACGGAACACAGAGCTGCGGCCCAATCAATGCCCATAGCGCCAGCAGGCCGATGATGCCCAGACCGACCATCCACATGGTGCCCGTGATGATGTTTCGGCCCGGCACCGGCCACGTCCTCCAGCCGAGGCGTCTGGCCACTCTCGGCCCGACGCTCGAATCGATGATCGGCCAGAGCAACAGGCCGATCACCACAACGGTCGGGATGACCAGCGACATGAGCAATTCAGGGCCGAGCTTCAGGAACTGGAAGAGGAACAAGAAGTACCAGTCAGGCCGAGGGATGATGCCGGCGCGCGGATCCGCAGAGCCATCGAGCTGAAGACTCTTCTGAGCGAATACCGCGAGCAGGCCGAGCATCGCGAGCAGGATCACCGTGAGGATTGGGTAGGGCCAGAACTGGTCCGGGAAGTAGGGATGCGTCTCGTCCTCTGGCATGTCGTCGGCAAGGTGGCCGCCCGAGCCGCCGATGAGCATGCTGAAGAGCGCGACTGCAACCAGCGCTGGATAGAGGATGTGGTCTGGTCCGATCGGCAAACGCTTCCACTCGGGCTCCAGGATGTCGGCGCGTTCGGACTCGACCTCGACGATCGGAATTTCGGTCGCCACGTCTGACGCTGTTGTCGCGCTCACATCGGCTCCGCGATGCCGTGTGCGCGGACGAGCCGGAAGTGGAGATACATCAGGACGCTCATGAGTGCCGGCAGCAGGTAGACGTGGACCATGAAGAAACGCAACAGAGTCGGCGGTCCTACGATCGGCCCGCCCTGGAGCACTGTCTTCAAGATCGCGCTCAAGTGCAGCGCCAAAGCAGAGCCGCCCGTCGCGATCGACAGCTCCCGGCTCCTCGCGAAGTACGACGCAGTGTTCCAGGGAAGTAGCTCACCGGTCAGCGAGAAAGCAATGATGATCAGGAACATCAGCACCCCGACCATCCAGTTGAGCTCACGAGGCGCGCGATATGAGCCGGTCCAGTACACACGGGCCATGTGCAGAAGGACCAAGACGATCAGTAGGTTGGCGCCCCAAAAGTGGATGCCTCGGATGAGCCAGCCCAGATACGCGCTGTTCTGAATGAAGTTCACGCTCGTGTATGCCGGTGCTGGGTTGCCTGTGCCATCGGGCACGTAGTACAGGCCAAGCATGAAGCCGGTCAGGAACTCTATTGCGACGAGGATGAACGCCAGTCCGCCGAGGTAGTAGTAGAAGGCGCCGGCGTAGTTGGGCACCCGGCGGTAAAGCTCCGCATCGACCGATTTGGTGAACCGGTAGCGCTCGTCCAGCCAGCTGACCAACGCCGTCTGGATCCGGAGGGGTTTCATGGTTTTGCCACCCGACGCATGCGCAGGACCTTGTGCATGCCCGCCAGGGCACTCCCGAGCCGAACGATTGCCGGCAGCTCCGACTTGACGTCTGCGATGTCGACAACCGTGGCTTCGACCAGGTGGTAATTGCTACCGCGATAGCGAAGCTCCGCATCGCCGGCCGCAAGCACATTGCGCGCCCAACCGGAGTCCTCCCCGAACGCCAATCCGAGCCAGAACCAATCCCCTCGGGGGAAGGCGGTGACCGGGGTCGCGTAGATCCGGCCAGACTTATGCCCGCGATGGTGCAGCAGCGAGAACATCGGAAACCACCAGCCGCCCGCGATCCGGACGATGAGCGGGTTGAAGAGATGGGTGAGAGGGCGGACGATCCGGTCGACGAAAGCCGGTACGTCGGTCGGTTTGGAAGTGTGGGTGGCTGTATTCACAGGATTCCTCCTACGGTTTGCTGAAAGGAACAACCAGGCCACATCGAGAGTATATTTCATCAAGTGATTGATTGACCACGAAGCTGCAGGTTAAGAGGGGCCGGCCGAAGGCTGCGCCAGAAGCCGAATCCCGACGGGAGGCGCTGGTTCTGGCCGCCTACAAGCGGCTGGCCGAAGCCGGCTTCGAAGGGCTACGAACACGAGACGTTGCCGCCGAGGTGGGCGTCAACATCGCCACCCTGCACTACTACTTCCCGACCAAGGAAGCACTCATCCGAGGAGCGGTCGGCCACGCGATGGGCCGTTTCCGAACGGTATTCGCCCCCGGTTCCAAACCCGGCGAGCAGCTGGCTGCGCAATTTCGAGGCGTCCGACGACTCGCCGCCAACGAGCCGGAACTACTTGCCGTGATGGGTGAGCTGGCCCTTCGTTCGGGCCGGGATCCAGCCATCGCCGCCATCTTCAAAGAGATGGTCGACAACTGGCACGCCGTGCTTCGCACGCTCGTCCTTCACGCTCAAAAGGAAGGTTTCGTCGACAAGAAGCTGGATCCCGACACAGTTGCCTCGTTGGTCATCGCGACACTGAACGGCTTGTTCATGGTGCCGATTGCAAACATCGCTCCGGAGCGGGTCGACAAAGCGCTCGGCCAGCTGGAGAGTTTCCTCGGCCTCACGAAGAACAAACGAACTCGGTGATGTCGCCGATCGGCGCTCCAATCAGGCTGGTTGGAGCGCTGTCCTTTGCCGGTTCGGGCATTACTTTCCTGGTCGCGTTTGTCGCCCTCTTCGCGGCGGAAGGACCGAATGCCCCCAGCGTCGCCACCACTCTGAGCAGTCCTGACGGCCGGCACCTGTTCGAGATTCTGGCGATAGCCGGCGTCGTCGCCGTAGTCCTGTATGTGGTCGGAGCCGCTGTGCTCTACGCCAGGTTGGCTTCCTTGAACGGTCTCGCGATGCTGATCGTGGTTGCCTTCTCCATCGTCACGGCGTCCGTGTTCATCGGCTTTCTCTCCTTGCAGCACGCGTTGTCAGAGGTGGCGAAGGAGCGCTCCACGTCCGGCGCCGATTTCGATTCGCTTGTCGTGCAGGCGCATGCCGCGGCCGATCTCGGCGGCTGGGCGAGCATCGCCATGCTTGCGGCGTCGGTCGTTGCCGTGAGCGCGGTCCTCCAGCAGGCGAGGAGCTGGTTCGCTGTCCGCTACCTCGGCTTCATCCTGGCGCCGGTCGCCGTCGTGCTCTTTGTCCTCGACGCAAGCTACGTCTTCACAGCCCCATTTGCGGTTTGGGAGCTCGCGGTCGCTGTAGCTCTTCTTCGTAAAGGGATCTGAAGCAGCGACGCCCCACCCGGTCGGCTCGCTGCGCGAGCTGGCCGACCTCCCCGCGTGGCGGGGAGGTGAAAACCTCATCCGACCGGATGAGGGCAAAGATCGCTCTGGGTGCTGACGACGTCATGAATTTGGCGGCCTAGCGTGACGGTCATGGAAAACATGACCGTCGTCGAGACCAACGGACTCACCAAGCGTTATGGAAACGGAGTCCTCGCCGTCGACTCCGTGGAGATGAGCGTGAGGCGCGGGGAGGTGTACGGCTTCCTCGGCCCCAACGGCGCGGGGAAGACCACGACCCTGCGCATGCTCGTGGGCCTCATCCGGCCCACATCGGGCACGGCAACAATCGTGGGCCACGCGCCGGGCAATCCGGCCGGGCTCGCGAAGATCGGCTCGCTCGTGGAGGCGCCGGGTTTCTACCCGTACCTCTCCGGTCGCGAGAACCTCAAGGTGGTCGCGGACTACGCGGGAATCAGCCACAAACGAGTGGCGGAGGTGCTCGACATCGTCGAGCTCACCTCTCGCTCCGGGCGCAAGTTCGGCACCTACTCGACGGGCATGAAGCAGCGGCTTGGCGTCGCCGCCGCGCTGCTGAAAGACCCCGAGCTGCTCATCCTCGACGAGCCAACAAGCGGGCTTGACCCGCAGGGCATGGCCGAGATGCGCAAGCTCATCAAGGACATCGGCCAGGGCAATCGCACGGTGCTGCTCTCGAGCCACCTGCTGCCCGAGGTCGAGCAGATCTGCGATCGGGTCGGCGTGATCCGGGGCGGAAAGCTCGTGTCCCAGTCCACCGTCCAGGAGCTGCTCGGCGAGGAAGGCGTGCTCGTCACTGCCGAGCCCGTCGAACGCGCATTCGAGCTCCTGACCAGCATGTTCGGCGTCGCGGCGGTGAGCCGGCAGAACGGCTCGATCCGGCTCAAGGCCAATCCCGCCGGCAGCCTCGAGATCAACAGCCGGCTCATGGCCGCCGGGATCGGTGTCAGCGAATTGAGGCCAATCGAAAGATCGCTGGAGGAAGCCTTCTTCCAGCTCACAGGGGAGAAGCAAGGATCATGATCGCAAGCATCAAAGCGGAATGGCGTAAGAACCGATTTCGGCCGGCCTTTCTGGTCTCAGCGGCCCTCATGGCGGGCATCGTGGTGCTCTTCTACTCGGCCGAGTGGTACCAGGCGACCCATCCCGGCGGAATCCGTGACGCCGTATCGATACTGACCCTCTACCCCGACCAGCTCGTCAACAACGTTATGGGCGCCGCCTTCCCGCTCGGGGCGGCAATGGCTATCGTGCTGGGCGCATTGATCGCCGGTTCCGAATACTCGTGGGGAACCTTGAAGACCGTCTTCACCCAACGTCCCGGTCGCCTCAGCACCCTGACGGGACGCGTGGTCGTCTTCCAGGTCTGGATGGGGATCATGACCCTCATCATCTTTGCGGCCGGCGCCTCGTACAGCGTTGTCATCGCGTCGTTTCAGGGGCATGCAATCAGCTGGCCGGCGCTGGTCGACATCGCCAAGGGCATTGCCGCAATCTGGCTCGTCCTCGCTGTGAATGGCTCGCTCGGGATGGCGCTTGGAGTTCTGTTCAGGCAGTCGGCCGCGGCACTCGGTGTGGGTCTGATCTACGTGACGGTGCTGCAGATCATCCTCGTCAGGTTCATCGTGACTTTCAACGGCGGCGCCTACAAGTGGATCACCGACTGGTTCGACGGCCAGAACGCGACCGCGCTGCTGAACTCGTTCACGTCGCCCGCATTCGGGCACTCGACTCCTCCGGCGATCGGCGCTGAGCAGGCTGTACTCACACTGGTGGCCTACTTCGGGTTCTTCATCGTGGCGGCCGCCGCGCTGCTGCGACAGAGGGACGTCACATAGTCAACCTTCCGCCTCCAACAGGTTTTCGCGGCCGGCCGTGGTCATGGATCACAGGCCGGCCGCGGCTCGTCGACGGCCTGCTCGTGGCCATCACGCTGGTGCCGGGACTCTTGGGAGCGATCTTGGTGGACTTCCGCCGGGTCTCGGTCCCCTTGATGGTCGCGGCCGTCGTGCTGGTGCTGTTCAAATCGGTCCCGCTGTGGTGGCGCCGGCGGCAGCCGGTGGCGGTGCTTGCCATCGTGATCGCGGCGCTGGTGATCGGCGAGCTGCTCGGGCTCGCGCAGACCGCTTCTGACGGCGCCGTCATATTTGCGGTGTACGCCGTCTCGGTGTATGCCGGCTCGACTGCGAGGCTGTCGGTCGTTGCTCTCGCTGCAGTCGGGACGGTGGTCGTATTCATCACCACGCTCACTGGGGTCAGCCCCCACCGTGAGTCTCTGCTCGCCCTCGGGCCACCCGCGCTCGTCGCGTGGGTGATCGGCGACTACATCCGCGGCCGTCGTGCGTTCTTCGCGGAACAGATCTCGCGTCACCGTCGCGAGTCGGAGACGTTGCGGCGCCAGGCGGTGGAGGAGGAACGGCTGCGAATCGCGCGCGAGCTGCACGACGTGGTCGCGCACAACGTGAGCGTGATGGCGATCCAGGCCGGCGCGGCTCGTGTCGCCGGCAATACCGATGGCGCCGGCGCGAAGGCGCTGCAATCGATCGAGACCACGGCGCGAGACACGCTGGCGGAGCTGAACCGGCTGCTCGGCGTAATTCGCAAAGAGCCGGGACAGCCCGCGATGAGTCCACAGCCCGGCCTGGAACAGATCGATGCCCTTCTCAATACGGCCCGCGATGCGGGGTTGGACGTGGATCTGAAGATCACCGGTAAGCAGCGCCCGCTGCCCGTCGCGCTCGACCTCACCGCCTACCGGATCGTGCAGGAGGCGATCACCAATGCCCTCAAGCACGCGCACGCGTCGAGGCTGGAGGTGCGCGTGGCTTATCTGTCCGACGCCCTGGAGCTCACCGTTCGTGACAACGGCGAAGGAGGGTCGGAAGAAACCGTCAGAGCCTCGACAGGCCATGGTTTGATCGGCATGCGCGAGCGGGTGGCGCTGTTCGGAGGCGAGCTGGAAGCGGGCTCCTCCGATGTGGGCGGCTTCACCGTTCGCTCGCGGCTTCCGCTGCCTCAATGACCATCAGAGTCGCGATCGCTGATGACCAGGCTCTGGTCCGCGCGGGCTTCCGCATGATCGTCGGCTCGCAGTCGGACATGGAGGTGGCCGGCGAGGCCGGCGACGGGCAGCAGGCAATCGAGCTCGTGCAGCGAGAGCGGCCCGATGTGACCCTCATGGACATCCGCATGCCGCGCGTCGACGGCATCGCCGCGACCAGGCAAGTCGCAAGCATCACGCGGGTCGTGATCCTCACAACGTACGAGCTGGACGAGTACGTGTTCGACGCTTTAGCGGCGGGCGCGTCCGCTTTTCTCTTGAAGGCCGCGCCGCCTGAGGACCTCATCAAGGCCATCCGGGTGGTGGCGTCGGGCGATGCGCTGCTCGCGCCCTCGGTCACGCGGCGCCTGATCGAGGAGTTCGCCAAGCGGCCTGAGCCCGCGACGCGGAAGGCCAAGCAGCTTGAAACGTTGACCGATCGCGAGCGCGGCGTGCTGCGCGAGGTGGCACGAGGGCTCACCAACGCGGAGATTGCGGCGCGCCTTCACGTCGCCGAGACGACGGTGAAGACACATGTCGCGCACGTGCTCGACAAGCTCGAGCTGAGGGACCGCGTGCAGGCGGTGATCCTTGCGTACGAGGCGGGGCTAACGGGACCCTGAGCCGAGTGTGTCGAGGCGATCGAAGACGCCGCCGATTTCGAGCGCCTCTTTGACGATGTCGAACAGCTCGCCCGAGGCGCCGCGGCGCATCCACTCCAGGGACGCTTCGAACGCCGCCGTCACGAGCATCATCGACAGCACACGCACCTCGAAATCGTCCGCGTCGCGGCCCGTACGCATGGCGATGAGGCCGGCGAGAAGGGACTGGGCCTTTTGCAGCTCCTCCCAGAAGCGGGCGCGCAGCGACGGCGCATAAAGACCCAGCTTCGCCCGAGCCAGCACCATCTCGCGGTCGTTTTCCATCGCTCGCCCCATCCCGTCCAGCGCGCGCCCGATCACTTGGCTCAACGGCTCGTTAGGAGGCGCGTCTTCGATAAGCGAAACCATCATCGGGTCGTAGCGGTCGTACAGGACGACATCTTCTTTGGTGGGGAAGTAATTGAAGAAGGTGCTCGGGGAGATTTCAGCGGCGGCCGCGATCTGTTCGATCGTCGTTTCCTCGTAGCCCTGCTCCTGGAAGAGGCGCATCGCTTCGCGCTGGATCGACTCCTTGGTCTTGAGCTTCTTGCGCTCACGGAGCCCTCGCGCGACCGGCGTGATCGTGTTCGGCATCAGGCGGTCACGCCCCTCTCCCTAACCCTCTCCCCTGCGGGGAGAGGGGATTCATGCGTGGTCTCGGGCGCTCTCGCCGGCAGGAACAGCGCCATCAACACCGCACCGGCGATCATCATCGCCGCGCTCACGAGCATCACCTCTGACATGCCCTGAGAGTAAGCGCCCTGAGCCGCCCGTAGAAGTTGTGCGCCGGCCGGATCCGGGAGGCGGTGCGCCAGGGCCGCCGCGACGGCGACGCTGCTGAGAGCAGCTGACTGGACCTGCGCCGGCAGGCCGGTGAGCTGGCCGCTGAGCCCCGCCTGGTAGGCGCCATTGAGGATGCTGCCCATGATTGCGACTCCGAACGACGAGCCGATGTTCTGAAGCGTGCGCGTCAGCGCGCTTCCCGCGCCTGTTTCTCCCGCGGGGAGGGAGCTGAGGATGGCGTCCAGAGCGGGGATCATGGTGAAGGCGATGCCGATCCCGGTCACGGCCAGGGCGGCGGCCGCCAAGCCATAGCCGGAATCGACCCCGATGCGTGAGAGCAAGAACATCCCTGCCGCGTTCCCGAGCATGCCGCCGGTCACCATGACCTTGGCACCGAAACGCTTCGCGAACCAGTCGGTGCTGATGGCCCCGACCATCATGGCCGCGATCAGAGGAATCAGCCGGATGCCGGTGCCCTGAGCGTCGTTGCCCTGGACGATCTGCAGGAACGGGGAGAGAATGAACAACACTCCGGTCATGGCGAAGCCCACGATCGTGAACGCGACCGTCGCCCACGAGAATCGCGCGCTCTTGAACAGCTTGAGGTCGATGAGGGGAAACCGGGTCCGCAGCTGCCACATCACGAATGCCGCGATGAGCACCGCACCGCCCGCGATGGGCCCGTACACCTGCACGTCAGTCCAGCCGCGAACCGGCTGCTCGATGATGCCGTACACGATGCCTGTCACTCCGAGCACCTCGAGGATCGCGCCGATCCAATCGAGTCGACGCGCATTTGGGTCCTTGCTCTCAGGGACGAAGAACCACACCCCGATCACGGCGATCGCGACCACCGGCGCGTTGATCAAGAAGATGGAGCCCCAGTCGTAGTGAGTGAGGAGCCAGCCGGCCAGGAGCGGTCCGAGGGGTAGCCCGATGAACGCCCCCGCGCCCGACAAGCCTATGGCGCGCTGGCGCTCGTCGGTCTGGAACATCGACGGCAGCATCGACTGCATGAGCGGAAGGACGATGGCGCCACTGATGCCCATGATCACGCGCATGAGGATCAGACCGTTGGCCGAGGTCATCTGGCTGGCGATCACCGACGAGATCCCGAAGGTCGCCAGTCCGATGAGCAACATGCGCTTGCGCCCGAGCCGGTCGCCGAGCACACCCGCGGGCAGCATGAAGCCGGCCAGAGCCAGCGTGTACCCGGCCGACATCCACTGCAGCTGGTCGGTGGTGGCGTTGAGCTTTGCCGAAAGGGTCGGCAGGGCCGTGACCAGGATGGTGATGTCGAGCCCGAGCACGAGGCCGCTGATGGTCAGCGCGGCCAGCCCCAGCCATCGCCCTCGCAGCCTCTCCGGGGTTGTTCCAAGTGTGTTGATGCTCATTCCGGCGTCACCTCCAGCCTTTTGTCTAGTCACATGATAAATGGAGTGGCACTAAATATCAAGAGGCTCCAGATACTTGGCGTCGAGCATCTCGAACTACCTTTATCTGTGTGATCGTCTGTGACGTCGGTCCCCGCGACGGGCTGCAGAACGAGGAGCGTGTCATCGAGCCGGCAGCTCGCGCGGAGCTGTGCGACCGGCTGGCCGCCGCGGGCCTGAAGCGAATCGAAGCGGCAAGCTTCGTCAACCCGAAGCTGGTGCCGCAGATGGCGGGGGCCGAAGAGGTCATATCAGCGCTGCACCGCCGGCCGGGCACCTCGTACGCCGGCCTCGTCCTGAATGAGATGGGCTACGAGCGGGCGATCTCCGCCGGCGTCGACGAGGTGCACTACGCGTTCGCCGCCACTGACGAGTTCGGCCGCCGCAATCAGAACGCCACCACAGAGGAGGGCCTGCAGACGGCCGTGGCGCTCGTACAGCGAGCGCGCTCGGACCGCGTGCCGATCACCGTGACCATCAGCGTGGCATTCGGCTGCCCCTTCGAGGGCCCGGTCCCGGCGGCGCGCGTGCTGAATCTCGTCGAGCAGCTGATGGCTGTCCCGCCCGACGAGATCTGCCTCGCCGACACCATCGGGGTCGGGGTCCCGTCGCAGGTGAAGGTGCTCGTGCGGGGTGCTCGAGACCTGGGCGCGACCGTGGGCGCGCATTTTCACAACACTCGGAACACCGGCTACACGAACGCGGTGGCGGCCCTCGATCGGGGAGTGGTTTCGCTTGACGCGTCTGTAGGCGGGTCGGGGGGCTGCCCGTTCGCGCCCAAGGCGACCGGCAACATCGCAACCGAAGATCTCGTCTATCTCCTTCGGGGGATGGGCGTGGATACGGGGATTGACCTGGACGCGTTGATCGAGTGCTCGCATTGGCTTGGGAAGCAGCTGGGCAAGGAGCTTCCCAGCATGGTGTCGCGCGCCGGAGATTTTCCAGCGGCCGGATAGACACGGTGGCCGTAGCGCTGCAACATGGCGCCATGCCGAAGACGAAAACCGCAAGTCCTCATCGAGTCGCCGTCGTCCAGCACCCGCCGGTGCTCCTTCATCGGGACAAGACCATCAAGCGCGGGGTCCAGCTCATGGAGGAAGCTGCAGCGGGCGGGGCGCGGCTCGTTTCCTTTCCCGAGACGTGGCTGCCGGGCTACCCGGAATGGGTGTGGCGGCTGCGACCAGGCGATGACTTCGAGCTGATAGGCCAGATCCATAGCCGCCTGATCGAGAACGCCGTCGACCTGAAGGCCGGCCAGTTGAAGCCGATCCAGGCTGCGGCGCGCCGCCACAAGTTGACGGTTTCGATCGGCGTGCATGAGCGAGACTCCGAGTTCAGCCGGGGGACGCTCTACAACACGGTGGTTCTCATTGGTCCCGACGGCGAGGTGCTCAACCGGCACCGGAAGCTGATGCCCACGAACCCGGAACGAATGGTGTGGGGGATTGGAGATGCGACCGGGCTGCGGGTGATGGAGACGCCCGCCGGCCGGGTCGGCTCGTTGATCTGCTGGGAGAACTACATGCCGCTCGCGCGCTTCAGCCTCTTCGCGCAGGGCTGTGAGGTCTATGTCGCGCCCACATGGGATGCCGGCAGCGCATGGGTGTCGACCATGCGGCACATAGCGTTGGAAGGGCGATGCTGGGTGCTGGGCAGTGGCACGGCGATGAGAGGCAAGGACATCCCCGCCGACTTTCCCGAGCGGTCGAGGTTGTTCCCCGACCTGGAGGATTGGTTCAACCCGGGCGACTCGGTCATCGTGGCCCCGGATGGCAAGGTGGTCGCGGGCCCGCTGCACGAGAAGCACGGAATCCTGTTCGCGGACTGCGACCCCGCGCGAGCGTCAGCGGCGAAGCGGACCATGGACGTCGCCGGGCACTACGGGCGCCCGGACATCTTCAGGCTCGAGGTGAATCGGGACGCACGGTCTCCAGTTGACTTCGGCGCCGGCGCGGGATAGCGGCGACAGCCAGGTGACCCAAGCGTCCTGGCATCGCGACCAGGACAGCGTGGTGGGCCAGCTCGTCGAGTGGGAGGTCTGGGTGCAGCTCGTAGTCCAGTCGCAGGGGCGGCTGCATGTCTTTCTCCCGCTGCTTGGTCGCGGAGTGGATGCGCTTGTGCACCGTATCGACGATGGACGGTGGTTTCCGGTTCAAGTCAAGGGCCGCTCTCGACTGCGAAATGGTTCCTTGCAAATCAAAGTTGGCGCCTCTGGGCTTGTGGATCCCGACGCCCTCATCGTCGGCGTCGCACTCGAGGACGATCACCTCGGGCCGAATGTCCTGGTCATCCATGAACGTGATTTCCGGCGTCTCGCCATTCGCAGCCACGCTCGCGGCAAACCAGTGCTCGCGGGGCAGGTGTCGCTCGTGCCGGGCCGGCCGAGCAGATGGTCGCCATATGTCTTTCCTCGCAAGAGGCTCGTTTCTGCACTGCTGGCGGGCATCAAGCCGAAGTTCAAGGTTGCCGTGCCACCGCGGCTGCGCGGCACCATCGCCCGATCGACCGGATTCAGGGGAGAGGTGGAGGTGATGCGTCGCCTTGCGGACATCGATGTGCTGACTATCTACCGGGCGTTTCCGGACCTGGAGACCGCAGAGGTCGTCGTGCTTCACGAAAAGTCGCGGCAGGTCCTCGGGATCCAGGTGAAGACGATCGGCGTCGACCGCCAGCATCCGGCCGGAACGATCGATGTCGACATGGCCAGCTTCCGCCCTAGCGCTACTACATGGGTGGTGGGGTGGCGTGGGATAGGGTTGCCACGCGTTTTCGCGACGAGTGCCTGGTTATCCCTTCGTTCGAAGTGAATGAGATCGTTGCGCCATATCGTGGGCACGTAAGGTTCCCTTACTTTCCGGACAGCCCGCGCAAGTGGGGACGATTGACGAAATACAGGCGCCCGCTTGCTGATCTGGGTGAGCTGATGGCAGCGAAACTGGTCTAGGGCGGAACAGCGACCAGCCCGCCCTCAGTTCGTTCCAGCGTCCAGCCGCCCTCATGGAAGAAGCCGTGATGGCGGCGACAAAACAGCAGCAGGTTCCAAAGTGCATGAGGTCCGCCGTCTGCCCAATGTCTGATGTGATGGCCGTCGGTCCATGCCGCCGGCATGTCGCAACCAGGAAACCTGCAGCCCTTGTCGCGAGCGATCAACGCCCGCCGCATCGCCGGCGGGATGGCCCGGCTGCTGCGACCAGCTTCTACCTGGTGCGACTCCGCGCCGCAAAAGAGCGGCGTGATCGTGCAGTCGCAAGCAAGGCGGCGTGCGGTCTCGGCGGGGATTGGCTGCGCCCATTCCAGCTCCGCTGCCCGCGAGCCCGGCTCCTTGGCCAGGGTCGCCATGTCGACGGTAACCATCAGGTGCGGTTTCTGGCCGCCAACCTCCGGCAGCCTGCCGCCATCGAGCTGGCGCCGGGCCATCTCCACCGCTGCGTCCAATCGGCGCTGCCTGGTGGTGCGCTCATCGTCCGGCGCCGGCGGGCCCATGACCGAGTTCAAAGCCGTCTGCAGCACTGCGCCAGCCTCGGCGTCGAGGCGGCCGTTCAGATAGAAGACACCGTCGAGGGTCTGGCTCAGATAAAGGAAGCGCCGTTCGTGGGCCTCGTTGGCGTCTCGCAGCACCTCATCCGGCTGCAGGCAATGACGAAGGTGTGCAGCAACCTGCCCCAGGCTCTGCGGATCGAGCTCTTTGGCGGAGCTGACGAGGATTTCCTCAGCTTGCGCCTCCATCTTGTCGCCCAGCTGCTCTGAGGTGCTGGCGATCAAGGACGCGTGCCGGTAGCTGATGTCGCCGTCGGCGAACGCCTCCGACGTCTGCGGCAGAGAGTCAAGCGCTCGTGCCACCTCGACCTGATTCGACGCCGCCGTGTAGGTGAGATTGCACTTCCAGCGCAACCAGCCCTTTGCACTCAGCGCCGCGGAGTTGGCGTAGCCCTGGCCGCTGTTGAAACGGCGCAGCCGGCGCAGCGTCTCGGCCTGGACACGACTGTCGATGCGCTGCAGTGCGAGCAGGTCATCACCCATCGACTCCGCCGGCACCGAGTTGAGATCCTCTTCGGCGAGCCGCGTGAGGAGTGAATGGATCTCCTGGAAGAGCTCTTGCGAGGTCCAATTCCCCCTCACCCCAC
>WNFA01002704.1_pt1 | contig 28208 bp, 20 predicted proteins | sample 5400481 | NCBI WGS metagenome assembly WNFA01 (sample SAMN13153340, study PRJNA577476) | soil metagenome | isolation source: 120 cm saprolite under Douglas fir tree site 2 hole 1 replicate 2 | place: USA:California | collected 2015-04-18 | reverse complement strand
ACGCTAAGATATTGTGGTTGTGTTGCAAAAATTTTTAAGCTCATCAAAATGAAGTATATTCTACAATCGTTACAGGTAAAACAAGTAGAAGATGTGCTTCTTTTGCATCTTAAAATTTACTTATGTTGCTAATGCACTCACAATAATGATGAGTTTAAAAATTTGCAACACAACCGGGCTGAAGGTCTCGTAGTTGTGTCCTTTAATCTCTTCATCTGCAGGTACCCTCGTCGTATCACGATTAACAGTGCTTGAGTCACTTCTGCAGCAGGAGTTTTCAGCCTGTACATAGACGTTCCTTGCGTTTTTCCAAAGTTGTCTTGGAGGTTCGGCAATGTTAACATGCCCTGCCTAGGTGGCTACCGTTCCGAACCATATGGAACTGCGGAAAGTCCGGCTTAGGGCGCGAAGGGAGACTGGAAAACTACTTCCTCTCTCGTTTGGCCATAGGTCACCTCCTTCCCCGTATTCAATCATCTCCTTACAACGTCACTACTCACTTCTCTGATCACTTCATAGTAGAGACTGTAGCCATTGCCTCTTCATAAGCATGTTGCACACTAGGAAAATGAATCACATGATCAATATTTACTTTTCGAAGAAACTCTTTCCGCTTCGGGTAGATCCGCTCTACCTGGCACTTATGCATAAATCGCCGTATACGCCGCAAAGCGAATGTTTCAGGGCTCTCTACTACCTGCTGCAATGCCTGTATTGTCAGTGGGGCCTTGCGCCGTTTTAGATTTCGCAGTTCAGGCACGTTGATATATATTTTTCTTATTGTCACTCTCTTAGGATCACCCGGATCATCAATTATTCTTTGTGCGCAAGCTTTTATAGCAGCAGCCGTATTCGCATCTTGTATTATCGCGTCCTCATCAAGGAAATGATTCTGTAGCGATTGAAATGGAAGAGGTATTTGATTTTTCGGCTTTTGCCTTTGCCTGCTTGGCGGTAGGTGTGCCATGAGCCATTCGCCATCATGAGTCTTGAGCCACCAATAAACACCCGGTAATTTTTTACGCAATGCTGTAATACTTTCATCGGGAGCCAAGCTGATCAGCGATGTCCACTGTGTCCGGTACCACGAGGAATCCTTTGTTGCCCTCCCTTTATGCTTTATCCCCGATCTTGGAGTCCAGCATGATTTTCTTGGAACAGGTAGGTGCAATTGAGATGCCCGCCGATTGACGGTGACGCGGGTAACACCGAGCTCGTGAGCAATATCTTGAAGTTTGACAGTCGGGTCGAACCAAAGCTCGCGCAGTTTTGCTTCCCATAACGAACCATAAGCAAGAATTTTATCCCTCCGAAATATATCCTCTGGTGATTGATCAGGTCCTGAGCGACTGTATACGAAGCCGCAACTGCAAGAGAATTTCCCAACGAGAAGACCTTTGCCACTCTCTTCGTTCATTTGACAAACATGGATATGTCTCTGATGGTAATGCTCACAGACAGGATTGAGACAAGGCCAAGGGCCTTTGCCAAATGGTTGGGGATAGGGAATCTCCTGACTTAGAAAAGCTTCTACCGTTGAGCCGAGAAAGTGAATGATGAGAATATGATGAAGTGGATGTCGAACGCTGCCAGAAAGGTGCATGAATGTAGATAACCAGGTCTTTGATGATGGACGTGTCTGCTTGATCTCACTGTTCAGTAGGGACAGTAATTCTGGCGGATAGTAATCCGCAAAAGCTTTGAGGAGGTCTCCTGTACGAACTAGACCATGTAACGTCATGAAACCTCGTTGAGCTAAAATTGCCTGATATTGTCTGCGAAGGAATTGATCATCCAATGGAAGAAATGAGTGTTCCAACAAGGTATCAACAGCCTTGGCAATATCTAGGAGCGCATCATTGAGAGGAGAAGGCGTGACCAAACGAGGCTTTGTGGCGCAAATCGCTTGTTCTGCCGAAATTAATTGTCTTGCTTCAGGCCTGACGTTGTCTCGCATACGAACTACACTGTTCTCAAGAAAAGTTCTGTGCAGAGGACAGACTTCGACCCCTAGTACTTGATGCAAACGATGCCAGTAACACTCTCCAAATTTTGCCTTATCTTCCTCCACACATGCGGGGCAGTAACGAATCCAGAGCGGTGAAGATGCGGTGGTCGTGACATTTCCCATGTTTCCTACAAGTTTGTGGATTGCCCTCCCATTGTCTGAAACCATGTGCTCCTTTAGACGACATAGCCGATCCTGGGGTAAAAAAGGAGCATAAAAAGGGAATAATGTATGGAGGTTGATCAGAGAATCAACAGTATAGGAGTGCTCAAAAGGTAAGTTGGCTACAAAATAGCCTAGATGATGAGGCAAGTCCACAACCGGAACCGCATTCTTGTTTCCAAAGAGTTCGCACAAAACATCCTCCCTGCTTGGATACTGAGCATAATCACAAAAACGCGCCCATACACTATAAAGGATCTCACCTGGATGAGGATCTGGAATGAATTCAATCATCTGATACGAATATCCTCGACTTTGCTTAGTTTAGCCACGAATAGCTTGCGAACAAGCACACCCTTGCATTCAATGAAAGCGCAATGCACCTGTCCAGAATGGCTGATGCTCTGTTTAACGTTTTCCTGCTTGCAAGAGGCAATGTTGGCAGATATAGTAAGGAATAATTGGCTAGTACTGAGCTTCTCTTACGCTGTTTTAATGTCTAGTATACCGGGTACTTTACATCGATGAATTGATGGATTTTCCTGACGGCTTGATGAGGAGATTTTGAGATGAAATGATGTCGATAAGCTCATAAATTAACAAAACGGGCCAAGAGCTGACAAATATCAAATGGCAAAGAAGCATCCTGAGACGTTGGGGCTATTCATAAAGTTCACAACTTTATTGTTTCACATTATTTCTGCTACGAAAGGGAAAGCAACACCCAGGGTGCAAAATGCCATTTGGTTGCTGACGTTTCGGACGATATTCATCATGGTGGTTGTGTTTCTTTAACATGTTTTGAGCGTAGAGTGAGTTTAGAACATTATTGTCTGAGTTCAGAACATAATTGTCTCTGCACACGTGCTGGGTGTGCCGCTGGCGCTGGGTCGAGAAGGAGGGCCGATGGCTTTGGAGCGCCGTGAGGAAACGCTGGCCATAGGACCACAGGCGCGCCGGCGCACGCGCTATAGTGTGGCTGGACGTGAGTTGATTGATACGCTCGATGCGGTGCGCCGCCACGACTTCGTTGTGCGCGATATGCCCAGTTATAGTCTTAAAGATGTGGCTCGCTATTTCGGCATTGCTACTCGTGACCGTGTGTACCTGGAAGGTGCGGCGATTTTCGATACTTACCGTCGAGACCCCGAGCTGGTACGTCGCTATGCCCTGGATGACGTAGCTGAGGTGGACGGCCTGTCGCGGCGATTGCTGGGTGCGCCTTTCGCGCTGGCGGGCATGGCACCGCGCCGCTATGAGCGACTGGCGTCGGCGGGGCCTGCGATGGGTGTTCTCGAGCCGATTCTCGTCCGTGCTTACTTGCGTGCTGGCGCGGCGCTGCCTCACCAGGCGGCCGGTCAGGATAGCGAGCAAGGGTTGCATGAAGGTGGTGCAGCTTACCTGTTCGCCGAGGGCGTAGCCGAGCAGGTGGTGAAGGCAGATGTTGCTTCGCTGTATCCTTCGCTGATGCGCACTTTCCAGATTGGCCCGGCCTGTGATCGCCTGAGTGTTTTGCTCAGCATTCTGGGTCGTTTGACGGACCTACGCCTGGCACATAAGGCGGCGGCGCGGGCAGCTACGCCCGGTTCGGTGGAAGCTAATTTGCATGACGCGACTCAGGCAGCAATGAAAATTCTGATTAATGCTGCGTATAGCTATATGGGCGCAGGTTCCATGGCACTCTTTGCAGATAACCGCGCTGCCGGAGAGGTGACGCGACGAGGACGCGAGGTGCTCTCGCAGGTACTGGAGGCCCTGCGCGAACGAGGCATGGCATTGATTGAGGCCGATACCGATGGGGTGTATTTTGCCGTGCCTTCGGGCTGGACGGAGGAGCTGGAGCGTACACTTGTGGCCGAGATTGGGGCGGAGTTGCCAGCGGGTATCAGGCTGGAATATGAAGGACGCTATCGCGCTATGTTTAGCCACGAGGTCAAGAACTATGCTTTGCTGACGTATAGTGGGCAGCTGGTTGTGCATGGTGTAGCGCTGCGTTCCAGCCGGGCTGAGCCATTTGGGGAGCGTTTTCTACGCCGAGCGCTGCTTTGTACGATGACCAATGATGTGCCGGGCCTGCGCAAGGTCTATCTTGAGACGGTGGCGGCCCTGCGCAACCGTGCTCTGCCAGCAGCGGATCTGGGGGCGCGTGTACGTCTTTCAAAAACGCCCGAAGCGTATATGGCATCCCGCAGTGCTCACCCTGAAGCGCAATATGAGGCGCTACTGGCTGCGGGACGTACAAATTGGTATCCGGGAGAGCGCGTGCGTTTCTACCGCGCTCGCGGAGGGGGATATGTATGGTTGCCCGAGGAGGCTGAGGAAGATAATCCTGGCGGGGGCAAGGCTGCCAATCAACGAGATTATGATGTTGAGCATTACTTGCAGGTGCTGGTCACGTCCTATGCTGCGCGGCTGCGCAAGGCTTTCGCGCCGGAGGATTTTGCGCAACTCTTCCGCGTGGATGGTCAGTCAGGCCTATTCGACCGGCCAGTCGAAACTATTCAGCCGCTCTGGATTCGTGTCTGAAAGGACTCGATGTCTTGATTTTCCCAGGTCACCGCGAGGGCATCTTCCTGGCAATAGGATACCTCAATCAGCCTGGTTGCAGCAATATCTCTTAGTATAGCTGCCTTTTCCTTCTTCGAGCAAAGTGATATCTTACCCCAAGATCTGTACTATAATATAACACCCAGGTCAGATAGCAGGTAGGTACAATCTGGTAGCCGAGCGAAATTTATTCGTAGGTCAGATCGTGTTCCTAAGGTAGGGTATGAATACAAAAGGGGGAAATGCATGCTCACAAGAATGGAGAACTTAATAGGTCGGACGATTGCGGGCTATCGCCTGGTGGGACTGCTGGGCAGGGGGGGCATGAGTGTTGTCTTTTTAGCACAGCCTCTGGACAATCCGCAGGACAGGGTTGCTATTAAGATATTGGCGCCATCCGACGCTGCGACAGAGGAAGAATGGCTTTCTTCCCAGGCCCGCTTTCTTCGTGAGGCCCAGGCTGCCCACCAGATGCATCACGAACACATCCTGCCAGTGTTGGGCTATGGGGTAACGGATGATATCTTCTACATAATAATGCCGGTGATTACCGGTGGTACACTGACCAAACGGTTAGCTAGTGAGCAGGGGCCAATGCCTTTGGAGGAGGTTGCAGGATATCTGAACCAGCTTGCAAGCGCAATTGATTATGCCAACCAGCATGGGGTAGTGCACCGTGATATCAAGCCCAGTAATGTGCTCATCGATAAGCAGGGAAGAGTGTATCTTGCTGATTTCGGCATTGTACACCTTTTCGATACTGGCCCCTACGCAGTTGATCAGGCACCGACCAGGTTGACTGCCACAGGAAAATTGTATGGGACACCGTCCTATATGGCTCCAGAGCGGTTCAAGGGAGAGCAGGCTGAGCCGGCAACGGATATTTATGCGCTCGGCGTGATGCTCTATCTGCTCGTCACGGGCCAGCTTCCTTTCAAGGCTGATAATCCTATAGCCGTAGGTATGAAACACCTCAATGAAATGCCCCCGTCACCTCGATCTCTGCGCCCGGATTTGCCTGAGCCTGCAGAGGCGGCAATTCTAAAAGCACTTGCCAAGGAACCCGCTGACCGCTTTGCAAGTGCAGGCGCACTAGCGGCAGCGTTCGATGCTGGAATTAGAGGGCAATGGGCACAGGAACTGTTTCCCTTGCCGCCAGTTTGGGCACCAAATCAGGTTGATACGCAGGTGGTACAGCCAACAATGGCATCTATTGTTCCTATCCCAGAAGCCCCTGCCCAGCCAACTCCCCTGGTGCTCGGCCCTACTCCTGCGCCTTCCTCCGGCGCTATGCGAGGTGTTAATGTACCTACCCAGGTTAATCCTGCGCCGATTGTTTACCCACAACCCCGTTCGAGGAATCTCCTCTCTGCGTTGCTCCTGGGAGCATTACTGATAGTCATTGTGTTGCTGTCTCTCCTGCTCCTGCCAGGATTATTAGCATCACACTCGGGATCTCCAACACCTGCTCCAACTCACCAGGCTATTCCGACTAGCACCAGGGGGGTTCCCATAAATACTGGGATCACACCTACATCAACTACTGGGGCCACGCCTACACCCCCGCCTATAACATCGCCGACTCCTAAAGGGTCATCGACGCCTTTGCCTAAAACATCGCCGACTCCTAGCGGGTCGCCGATAGCGACTCCTGGAACGACACCGACGCCAAGGTCCACGCCGACTCCTGGAACGACGCCAACACCGATAGCAACATCAACTCCCGGAACTCCGCCCCCGCCAACGCCAGCGTCGACCCCCTAAATCACCAGGACGGGGCAAGAGGCGGCTGACAGGCGTGCAGCAGCGATATTAGATTTTGCGCCCCACGTCCATCCAATAAGGCTCGCGAATCTGGGCTTTGAGCAGTTTGCCTGCCGGGTTGCGCGGGAGTTCGTCCACAAAATCTACCGAGCGCGGCTTCTTGTAGTCGGCCAGACGTTCAGTGCAGAAGGCGATCAACTCTTCTGCACTGGCGCTCTTCCCTGGCTGCAGCGCCACTACTGCCTTCACCGACTCTCCCCAGTGAGCATCAGGCACACCGATCACGGCGACGTCGGCGACGGCAGGGTGGGCGGAAAGGACCGCTTCGATCTCGGCAGGGTAGACACCGATCACGGCGACGTCGGCGACGGCAGGGTGGGCGGAAAGGACCGCTTCGATCTCGGCAGGGTAGATGTTGACGCCGCCGGAGATGATCATGTCGATCTTACGGTCGCAGATGTAGTAGTAGCCTTCGGAGTCGCGATAGGCGATATCCCCAACCGAGAAGAAGCCATTCTTCATGCTTTTGGCGGTCGCGTCCGGCTTGTTGTAGTACTCGGCCAGCCAGGGACTGCGCGCCCACATCTCACCAGGGGCACCGTCTGGCACCGGTTGACCTGCGTCGTTGAGGAGGCGTATCTCCTGGCCTGGGGCGACTTTACCGCAGGAGCCTGGCTTGCGAAGCTGGTCTTCGGGCCTGAGGATGGTCACAAAAGCGGTCTCGGTGGCCCCATAGAACTCCCAGAGGCACGGACCGAAACGCTCTATAGCGCGTACGCAGCGCCTCAGCGGCGTCAAATCTGGGCTGGACGACCACCGTTGCTCCCAGTACCAGGTTGACGGCAGCGAAGAAGCCAGGTGCGCTGTGGTAGAGGGGGCCGACCACGAGGTGAACATCGGCCTCGGAGAGTTCGAAGACCTGGACGATCTGGACCAGGTCCTGGGCCGAAACGCCGGTCGGACGGTAGGCTCCCTTGGGGTTGCCAGTTGTGCCGGAGGTATAGTTCATCGTTTTTCCGAGCGCACCTGCTCCCATTGGAGGATGTTCGCTGGCCGCTTGCAGGAGTGCTTCGTAATGCAGCCAACCGGCGGGAGCTTTACCGCCGATAGCGATATAGAGAGGTTTGCCCGGCACCTCGGCTCGCGCCTGCTCGACTACCTGCACCAGTTCCGGGCCTGCCACTACTGCCTTGGCCTCGCTGTCGTTGATCACATAGGCGACCTCGTGCTCACGCAGCCGGTAGTTGACCGGTACATTAATCGCACCGATTTTACTGATGCCCGCCCCAACCTCGAAGCCTTCAAGCGAGTTGTGAACCATCACGGCGACGCAATCGCCTGCCTGCACACCCAGGCTTCTGAGGGCGTTGGCGACGCGATTGCCTCGAGCGTTCAATTCAGCGTAGGTGAGCGAGCGTTCTCCGCAGACCAGGGCCAGTTTGTTTGGGCGCATCATGGCCTGGATGGAGTAGATGTCGGTTGGTGCCGCTTGCGCCGGGGCGGGAGTCTCTGCGGCAGTGCTCTGTGTAGTGTCTTCTGGTACGCTCATGAAATATCCTCCTTGGTGTTTGATTTGCAGAAGCCAGTGGTTTATCAAGGTTCAATTAGTGGCCCAGGCCTGGTACCCACCGCCCCTGGTACCCGCAAGGGGCACCAGTACACTGCAAAATGTACTGGTGCCCCTTGCGGGTACCAGGCATTTCAGGTCTTATAGGTTTTGGGTTCCTAATGCTAGCTCGGCCATTTGCCCGAACAGACTCATTATATCAAGGGGTGCCTGATCACCGCTTAGTTCGCGATAGATCGACGCCACATTCACGGCGATGCGTTCACCGTCGGTCCAGGATGCGTAGCGGTCCAGGGGGATATCTTTTGCGGCCTCAAAGGATGGCATACCGGCTTCGTAGCGTGTGCGAGCCTCTTGAAAGATGTATTCGAGGTAGGCTTTGACCTCAGCAACACCCTTTTTGTCGGTGATGGGGCCATGACCCGGAACGATGGTGTCCACATCCAGCGCGAGGATGCGATCGCAGGCCCGCAGCCAGTTACTGGTTGGTCCAGCCCAGATGATGGGATGACCGCCGATGAACAGGATATCAGCAGTAAAGATAACCTTATTATCGGGAATATAAACTAGCGTATCACCCTGGGTGTGCGCCGGACCTACCTCTATGAGATGGACCGTCTTGTCTCCGACTTTCAGGGTCAGTTCGCCCTCGAAGGTCCTGGTGGGCGGAGTCAAGGTGATATTTTCGAAATCAAAACGTCCGAAGGCATAGCTGGCAAATGCGCCGGGTTGTCCGAGCTGTAGAGCTTGTTTGAGTAGCACAGCCATCACAGCAGGGGAGACGCCGGTGGTCATCTCTTCAGCAGTGCGGGCCGATGCGATGATCTGGGCGTCGGCGACTAGCTGGTTGCCGTAACAGTGGTCACCGTTGGCGTGGGTGTTGACGACCATATCGATGTGGGCTGCCGCCGGGACCGATTTGCGCATGGTGTCCAGCATTTCCTGGGTGAGTTTCAGGTCGAAGAGGGTGTCGATCAGCAGGGATGCCTCGCCATCGATGATGAGGCCGGAGTTACTCCAGCCCCAGGTGCCGTCGGGTTGCAGGTAGGCGTAGACGGCGTTGCCGAGATCGTGCAGGCCTTTGGTGTAGGTCCAGGTGCTCATGTGTTTCCTTTCTTTTGCTCAGGCATGTTCAAGAGGAGGTGATAGTTGAGTTGTTGGAACGGGCGCGGGTATTGTTAATGATCCCTTGACGGCAAGAGCTTGTTCGGGGGTCATGGAGCGTCCCTCGGCCCAGGCAGCGCCAAAGGCCTTCTCCCCGAGTTGGGTACGTGCTGCAGTGACTGAACTCTCATAATCAATACGATAGACAGGCGGGATGGGTGTGCCCATAGTCTCACGCAGGGCTTCGGCGGCCCCCCAGAGCCGTGCTGCCCACGGAAGCTCTCCCTGTGCGGCAACAACGCTCGCCAATCCTTTCAGATAGAAAGCAATGTTCAGCTTGTCATCTACCTTCCTGGCTAAAGCCAGGCTCTCCTCGTAGAGGGCACGGGCTGTTGTGTAGTTCTCTTGGTGGGTCTCCATCTCTGCTAAAAGGAGGAGCAACCCAGAGATACTCTTTTGGTCCCCTGTCTCCTTGTAGATTACAAGACTCTCCTCAACCAGTGAGCGGGCTGTGGTAGGATCGCCCAGATAGAGCGTGATCTCCCCCAGGATGGCGAGTACTTCAGCTTCACGATCCTTGAAGCCCTCCTCCCTATACAGCGCGAGACTCTCCTCTGCCACTACATGGGCTTTCGCAAGGTCGCCTTGAAAAAATAAAACATTCGCCAACGCGGTCGACATCAAGGCAATGGCTACCTTATCGCCCAACTCCCTGTAGAGCGCCAAAGACTCCTCCGTACGTGAGCGTCCCCTGTCAAACTCACCCTGGGTAACATCTATAAATGACAAATGGGAGAGTGCCCAGACATAGGTTCTTTTGTCGCTTGCCTCTCTGGCGAGTCCCATGCCCTCTTCGAACAGCGAGCGCGCCGCTGCAAAGTCGCCTCTGAAGTAAGCTACCATTCCCCGATGGCAGACGGCCTGTCCCATCCCCACTGTATCTTCGATCTCTCGGTACAGCGCCAGACTCTCCTGGCATAAGGCTTCTCCTCGCTCAAAGTGGCCCAGCCACCCGGCCAGATCCCCAGCACACGCAAACGCCTTTGCACGCACCCGTACTGCAACTCCCTCGCTTCCAGCCAGTGCCCGCTCCAGGAAGTTCCATCCCTCATTCCTCCAATGGGAACCACCAAATAACCACAAAATCCACAGGGCTACCCCCAATCGTAAGGCCATTTCGATGCTCTCCCTGGCCTCTGGGCGCTCAAGCAGCCAGTCCATTACCACCCGCAGGTTACCATGTTCCTGCTCCATGTATGCTAACTTCCTCGTTTGCTGGGGGTCATAAAACTCTCGCTCTAGCTGCTCCGCCAGTGCCAGGTAGTAGTCAGCCTGAGCCCGGCGGGTGAACTCCACTTCCCCGCTGGCTGTCAGACACTCCAGACCATACTCGCGGATCGTCTCCAGCATGATGAAGCGCAGCTCGTTATCCCCCTCATTTTGTTGCAGCAAGCTCTTGTCGATGAGCGATGCTACTCCATCGAAGACCGATGCTGTTTCATCCCCCTCGCCAAGCGCAGCATAGATGGCTTCGAGCGCATCCAAGGTGCAGCCGCCGACGAAGACGGAGAGCCGCCGGAAGAGTCGCTGCTCATCTAAATTGAGCAGATCGTAGCTCCAGGCAATCGTGTTGCGCAGTGTTTGTTGTCGCGCCGGTACGTCCCGCGTTGTGCTGGTCAGCACTTGCAATCGCTGTGAGAGCCGTGCGAGCAGAGCCTGTGGTGAGAGGAGTTTCATGCGTGCTGCTGCCAATTCAATCGCCAAGGGTAGCCCATCTAGGCGAGCGCAGATTTCGGCAATGGGACGAGCATTGGCATGGGTCACCTGGAAGTCGGGTTTGACAGCTCTTGCTCGCTGGAGGAAGAGTGCGATGGCAGGGTAGTGCGAGAGGGTTGCCAAATTAGGCAGGTGTTTAGGATCGGGTAGCTCCAAGGGTGGCACAGGGAACTCGTGCTCGGCTCGCACATGCAGCACTTCACGACTCGTGACCAGTATTTTGAGCTTCGGGCATGTAGCGAGCAGGTCCGCCACCTGTGAGGCTGCGCTGACGACCTGCTCGAAGTTGTCTAGCAACAACAGCATCTGCTTCTGGTGCAGGAATTCCTTCAGGTGCCCCAAGGGAAGGTGACCAGCCACTTCGCGGATGCCGAGTGTCTCTGCGATGATCGACATAACTAACGCAGGATCACTGATGGGGGCCAGGTTCACGAAAAACGCTCCATCGGGGAACATATCACTTAGTTCCGCTACCACCTGCAAGCCCAGACGGGTCTTGCCTGTGCCACCAGGGCCGGTCAACGTGAGAAGCCGCACATCCTCACGGAGGAGCAGTTCTCCGACGACCGTCAGTTCCTGTTCACGTCCAATGAAAGGGGTAGGCTGGATGGGCAGGTTGTTGGGAGAGATATCGAGGGTTTTGAGGGGCGGAAAGTCGGCAGGTAGGTCTGAGATGACCAGCTGGAAGAGGCGTTGGGGACGTCCCAGGTCTTTGAGGCGATACTCTCCCAGATCACGCAAACTCACCTCATCTGGTAGGTCTTGCTCGACGAGCGTGCTGGTTGGCTGGGAGAGGAGCACCTGTCCGCCATGCCCGGCACTCATGATGCGTGCAGCGCGATGGACATCCAGGCCCACGTAGCCCTCGGGGGTCAACGATGGTTCGCCTGTATGCAAGCCCATGCGCACCCGGACCGTTGTGCCTTCGGGCCAGGGATGGCTGACGAGAGCTCGCTGACCGTCCACTACTGCCGAGACCGCGTCGATGGCGCGAGCAAAGGCGACGAAGAAAGCATCGCCTTGCGTGTCGACTTCGTGGCCGCTCCATTGCTGGAACGCGGTACGTAACAATTGCCGACACTCTGAGAGCACGTCGGCATATTGGTCACCTAACTGCTGGAGCAGCTGCGTAGACCCCTCCATGTCAGTGAAGAGCAAGGTAACCGTTCCCCGCGGGAGGTCCTGCATGGAAGACTTCCTTTGCTCAGCTTCGGCTCGGTGTTCCAGGGCAAGCACAGGGGTAAAACGAGGTGATAATACCTCCTGAGAGGCGTGTTCCAACGCCTTGGCAAAGTCCCGCACACGCGGAAAACGTAGCTCTGGCTCTTTGGCGAGTGCTCGCAGCACTACCTCTTCGATGGCAGGTGAGAGGTCTGGCACCTGCTCACGCAAGGATGGTGGCGGCACCGAGACATGCTGCACGGCAACCTCCAGGAAGGGACCCCGAAAGGGTGGCTTGCCGCAGAGCCACTCGTAGACCACCACCCCCAGAGCATATTGGTCACTGGCAGGTTGGGTCTTGCCTCGAAGCTGTTCAGGAGCAAGGTAGGGCGTCGTCCCTGCCAGCGACGGCTCCATGGGTTCAGTAGCCCCAGAGGAGAGCGAATGAGGTGTGTGCATGACCAGACCAAAGTCACTGAGCAGCACCTCGTCATGGGAGTTGAGTAGCATATTCTCCGGCTTGACATCGCGATGGATCAGGCGTTGGTCATGGGTGTACTGCAAGGCCGAGGCCACCTGCTGGACGTAGGGGAGGATCACATCAAAGGATAGCTGCGTTCCTTCGGGATGCCGCTGCCGGAGTGTGCCATGAGGAGCATACTCCATCACCAGAAAGGGCATGCCATCCTCCAGGGCAAAATCAAGGACGCGCACGATATGGGGATGGGTCAGACGAACCAGGGTCTGCGCTTCCTGCAAAAAGACTGCTCGCTCTTCGGCTGTGAGCACCATGTGGCGAACTTTGAGTGCAGCCTGGCTCTTGAGGTAGACGTGCTCGCCCAGGTAGACCGATGCCTGGCCACCTTGTCCCAAGAGACGAAGCAGGAGATAGTTACCAAGCTGCTGTCCGACGCGGTCGTTCATCCTCCACCTCCTCAGCGGGGATTTGATGTTCATTCATGAAGTCTGAGACATATGCTGCCAAACACCATCATTCACAGACGTTGTTGATACTCTTGTGCGCGTTCTGCCTACACTCAACTATACGCTACTGCGGGTAGAACTTCAACATCCACATTATTCTACGTAGAGGCAGCGGAATTTTTGTTGCGCAATGTCCTTGACAATGAGGAGATGCAATGATATTATTGCTCATGTTCAAGGGCGATTAGCTCAGTTGGTTAGAGCGCCACGTTGACATCGTGGAGGTCACAGATTCGAGTTCTGTATCGCCCACCTAAAAGCGGCTTCGCGCGAAGTCGCTTTTTTGTGTTGACCTATTGGATCTGGAAATCCGCCGAAGCCTGGTTCACCTGGGAAGGTGGATTAGCGATCAGAATGAAGGTATACGAGGTGATATCCTGGGGCACAAGAAAGACCGCCGTCCCTGTTGTGCCGGTTGCCTTCGCCCCAACCAACGGAGGAAAGGTGGAGACGGTTGCCGGACGGAGGAAAGGTGGAGACGGTTGCCGGTGCATTCGTCGTGCTGCCCGCTTTGAGTCGCATGTAGTCACCTGGAACTGCATTAAACGCTTGTGAGGTAGGATTATCCGCCTTCAATGTGAGCGTGACGAAGCGCAACCCGGCGCTCGCTTGCTGATTACTCACGCTCCAACTTAATGTAGCCGTTGTAATTGTCCAGTCCAATCCGCGATAGTGCAGCGCTGCATGTGGCTGGACCGTCTTGGGCTGATACCTGCTCACATCGACGTTTGGCCTCAAAAGCACATCCATCTGAGCCTCGCTGTTCCTGCCCAATCGCAAGAGGAGGTCGCTGACATTCGTGCCGGTAGGCACAGAAAAATCAAGCCAATTTGTGCGTGGCGCGGCCGATTCAGGCGCGAAAACATTGTCAGCGTTCACAGGAGCAACGCTCTTGCTCGTTGGCAAGATTATGTGCACCACATCACTATAGGTGAAGGTCCCTATTGCCTTGGCCAGCGTATTGCGTTCTTCGATATCAAGACGCATTTCGCCTGGTGCAGAGATGAGATTGGCATCCTCCGGAAAACTCGCGGCCTGCCGGACGTCGACAAGGGTGATCTGAACGCCTGCATAGGTCAGGGTGGCATTAATGGGTGTGGTCGTGACCGATGCGGATGTCGGTGTAATACCAGCGCCGGTGCCGGACAGACGAGGAGCAATAAAGCTTATGGCGAGGTAGCTGCCCGTAGCAAATAAGATAATCACAAGTAAGGCTATAATGCCGATTCCACACCCGATTTGAGTGGGGGCAAGCCCCGCCCCTACCATTTTTGATGAGGCATTCGCCGCCGTGGCAAGGACGGGTGATCGGCGTGGCCGAGTAGGGGCGGGGCTTGCCCCCGCCCTGAGTGGCAGCGGCGTTTGCGGTGATCGTGGAGATGTTTGTGGTGGTTGCTGAAAATAAGACGGGTATGGGGTGTGTCGCTCCAGAGGTATATATTGACCCTGGCCAGGGGTTGCCCGGAGGTTGCCGACGTCACTGTGAACTGGTGCTCCACAATTTGGGCACGAACGCTGGTTTGCGGAGACCAGCATGCCGCAACGTGAGCAGGGACGTGCGGATGCCTGAGACATCGTTTTGTTTTTCTCTTTCTAATTCTCGTCCTGGTACCCACAAGGGGCACCAGGAACGAGAGCAGTGTACTGGTGCCCCTTGCGGGTACCAGGCTTCTCACGATTTCAGTATTGGCAGCCCCATACCTTCCGTGCGAGTGCGATGGTGACCGGCAGTCTCCTGAATCCCGCCTTCGGGATAGACCAGTTTTGCCTCTTGCTCCGGCAACAAGCTTGCTACCTCCTTCAGCACAGCGTCAAGGAACTGGTCTTCGGGGACGGTCTTGATTACTTCACCCTTGCGGAAGATCACACCTTTCCCCTTGCCGCCCGCAAGACCTACATCAGCATCGCGAGACTCACCAGGGCCGTTGACGACGCAACCCATGACAGCGACATGGATGGGTGTTTGCACTTTTGCCAGGCGACGCTCCACTTCATTCGCGACCTGGATCACGTCGATCTCTACACGTCCACAGGATGGGCAAGATACGAAGGTAACGCCACGGTTACGCAGTTCGAGCGAACGCAGAATCTCGTAGGCTACGGGAATCTCTTCCTCTGGCTCTGCACTCAGACTCACGCGAATGGTGTCACCAATGCCATCAGTTAGCAACAAACCAAGACCAACGGCAGATTTTACAGCGCCTGTCACGGTTGTGCCTGCTTCCGTGATGCCGAGATGGAGGGGATAGTCCGAACGCTGCGAGAAGCGACGATAGGCCTCAACGGCGGTCAAGGGCGTGGAAGATTTAAGGGAAACCTTTATTTCATGGAAGTCTAACTCTTCACACCAGCTAATATATTCTAGCGCTTTGTTGACCATGCGTTCTGCGAGGTGCTCACGCTCTTTGCGCCGCGCCTCGGCTGGGTCGCTGCGCTCTAGCACACCATCGTCACGCAGCCTGACTTGCACACGCTGCATCTGGGCACGCTGGTCAAGCGCATCAATCGAGCCTGAGTTGACGCCGATGCGTATGGCGATACCGCGTTCTTTGCAGGCAGCAACAATCTGCTCAAGTGACTTGCGACCGTTGATCAGATTGCCAGGATTGATGCGTACGCAGTCGATGCCCTGGCGAATAGTTTCTAATGCCAGGGTGTGCTTGTAGTGAATATCAGCAACCAGCGGGATGTGAATGCGCTTCTTGATCTCGCCAATGGCGAGCGCGTCTTCTTCTTCGGGTACGGCCACGCGCACAATTTCACATCCAACGTCTTCGAGGCGGTGTATCTGCGCGACTGTGCTTGCTACGTCACGGGTATAGGTGGTACACATGGATTGGACGATAATGGGAGCGTCGCCCCCGATAGCTACGTTGCCAACATGAATCTGCCGGGTTTTCCTTCGCATGATTAACTCCATTTTCGAGACCCAAATGCGGGCGACCACAAGGGTCCCCACCCTTCCCCACACCACCCCCGCCCCTACGGTATATTAATGCACGATATTACTGATATCAAAGTAGGTGATGACCACCATCAGGGTGAGCAGAATGGCCATGCCGATAAAATTGATCATCCCTTCGCGTTCTGGTTTGAGGCGCTTGCCGCCACGTACAAGCTCGATCAGGATCAGGAGGACGCGCCCACCATCCAGAGCAGGGAACGGTAGGATGTTAATGATTGCCAGGTTCAGGCTCAAGAGCGCGGTTAGACTGAGTATGGGCCACCAACCGTCGGTTGGGACACTCTGGGCCACATCACCAGTAATCCTCACGATACCTACCGGGCCGGTAAGCTGAAATGGGGCAGTGCCGGTGACCATTTGCCCAAGAGCTTGCACAAACTCCCTAGTTGTTGTGAATGTATACGCCACACCCTTGAATGGCGCTTGCCACAGCGGTGAACTGACAAGTACTGTTTTGCCCGCGATGCCCATTGCTCCTTGTCCCACCGGCGGATGCTCACGCACGTTGACGGTTGTTGTGATGAGGCGGGTTTCGCCCGCATGCCTTATGACCAGGGTTACAGGAACCGTCGCGTGTCGATTGTGGTCGGCGGCAATAACCGAGTTGACAATAGTGCGTACGTCAGTAAACAGGTGTACAGGTTGGTTATTGACTGAGATGATGGTGTCGTTTGCACGTAAACCGGCTATGGCCGCCGGAGAGCCAGGAACTACCATGGAAATTTGAGCAGGATAGGTTGGCGCACCCAGGCCATACGCGAAGCTAAACAGCACCATGGCCAACAAAAAGTTCATTATGACGCCGGCGCAGAGGACAATGATGCGTTTACCCGCTGGCTTAGCGGCGAAACTTTGCGGGTCATATTTACCTTCTTCATCGTTAGGGTCGCCATTTTCGCCTGGCATGCGTACGAAGCCACCAATAGGCAGCCAATTCAGCGAATAGATGGTGTGCGTTGACCTGGCGGGGGCATTACCTGTCCCCCAGACAGGTAATGCCCCCGCCAGGCTCCCTTCATCACGCTGACTTGCCCCCGCCAGGCTTTCATCGTCACGTTTGCCGCCGAACCAGATGACTTCCCAGCCACCTGTATCGCGTTTGCGAATACCTACCAGGCGCGGTGGGAATCCCAGGCCAAATTCTTCTACGCGAATGCCTGCCCACTTCGCTGTGATGAAGTGGCCAAATTCATGGACCAATATGAGTAACCCAAAGACTGGGATTGCAGCCAGCAAGTACCAGTTATTCATTAGACTTTCCTTATAGACTTATTTGCATCTCGTGCTGTTCTACGCGCCCAGGCACATGCCTCTAGAATCGTAGGTACATCCGGCTCATCGACGGATCGATGACGTTCCAGCACAGTCTCTATGAGTGTAGCAATATCCAATAACCCTATTTTACCATCAAGGAAAAGGGCAACCGCCTCTTCGTCGGCTCCTACCAGCGCACAAGGATAGGTGCCACCGCGTCTTGCAGCTTCCAGTGCCAGGCGAAAACAGGGGAAGCGCGTTACATCCAGTGCTTCAAAGTTGAGCCGCGCTACCTCTGCCCAATTAAGTTCTCGCACCAGGCCGGTGCCTGCGGTATCCAGCCTCTGGGGGTAGCTCAAGGCATCCAGGATCGGCAATTGCATATTAGGCAAACTCGCCTGCATCTTCACGGAGCCATCTATAAACTCGACCATGGAGTGAATGATGCTCTCTGGGTGGACGACCACGTCGATGCGTTCGTAAGGAATACCAAAGAGCCAGTGAGCCTCTAGCACCTCCAGGCCTTTATTCATCAGTGTTGCAGAGTCGATCGTCACTTTCGGCCCCATACGCCAGGTAGGGTGAGCCAGGGCTTGCTCTACCGAAACGCCGCGCAGTTGCTCAAGTGTCGCACGGCGAAATGGCCCACCCGAAGCAGTAAGCAGCAGGCGGCGTACTTCTGCTGTACACTCCCCGCGCAGACTCTGCCATATGGCGCTGTGTTCGCTATCTATGGGCAGAATAGATACACCTGTACGCTGCGCTTCTCGCATGACCAGGTGGCCCGCCATGACCAGCGTCTCTTTGTTGGCCAGTGCAATGGTCTTGCCGGCACTGATAGCGGCTAACGTTGGGCCCAGCCCTACCAGGCCAGAGGTGGCCGCCACGACGATATCGGCATCGGCATGTGTTGCTACTGCGAGTAATCCCTCCTTACCCAGGACGACACCGGGCAACGCCTCTCGCGCTGCCTGATCTATTCCCGGGGTATCAGCAAAGCATGCTACCAACGAGGGTGCAAATTCTCGCGCCTGCTGGGCCAGAAGCTGGGTGTTACTGCGCGCCGCTAATGCAACAATACGAAAATGCTCAGGAAAACACCGCACTACGTCCAGTGTCTGCCGACCAATCGATCCGGTACTGCCGAGCAAAGCAACATGCCTGGGAAAAATGGTCATGAGTCTTCATCTTTATCAACAAGCGAACACAACATTTGCTTTCATATAGGTATCATACGGGGCATTACCTGTCCCCCAGACAGGGTCCCCCGCCCCTACATTTCTATCGTCAGGAGCGCGAGATGTAGTGGTGGGGACGTGCTCGATAAATCGGCACTCTACAGCCCCTACCAGGCTCACTTCCCAACCAGTTGTGCGAACACATACACCGCAATAGTAACAAACAGCAGGCTGTCGATACGATCAAGCATGCCACCATGACCACGCATAAATTGCCCACTGTCTTTGACATGTGTCTGGCGTTTGATCAATGACTCCGCCAGGTCACCCAGCACTGCCGCTACGCCAATCCAGATACCGAGTACAACCGCGAGATACCAGGGGATACCCAGGGGTACGACGGTGAAGAGCAGGGCTGCGATAATGGAGAGCAGCATACCGCCAAGGACGCCCTCCCAGGTTTTACCAGGGCTAATGTTTGGCGCGAGTTTATGGCGACCAAAGTAGCGTCCAAAAAAGAATGCCGCAGAGTCGAAGCCCCAGGTACCGAGTAGGATCAGGAGCAGCCACCAGGCACCACGCGGTAAAGGCCAACTAATCTGATAGCCGCGTAAGAGCAGGCCCAGACTGATTGGCCAGCCCAGGTAAATGGGGATTGCCAGAGTCAGTGCCCAATCCACCATGGCACCATCGAGTTTTTGGCGGAAGAGGAGCCAGAGAAACGAGATGAACAGAGCACCACTCAAACCGCTTTCAAGTAACAGGAGGCGTTGTTGGGGGAACATAGCTGCGGCGAGAAAGAGCAGATTCAGTCCCATACTGATGACGATCAGCGGACGATAACCTGCATGGTGCATCATGTTGTAGAGTTCATAGGTACCCACAGTCACTACAACGGTCGCGCCCACGAAGGCAAACCATCCACCCAACAAGGCGAAGGCGAGCACAATGGGCATGGCAATAATGGCGGTGAGCCAGCGCTGGCCAAGGACACTAATGCCCCGCCTCCTGGTCTTCTTCTCAGGACCTGCACCTGGCGGTGGGTTCTCTTCGGTTGCGTGTTCCACGCGACTGTTTTCTCCTGCCTGGGTGGATTGGTTGACACCCTGTGCAAATTCTTTTTTGCCGCCTGCGGCAGCGAGCAAAAGAGAAGAAAGAGCATGGGGATTACCTGCCCCCCAGGCAGGGTCCCCCATTCCCCGGCAAGGGGACTGCGTCCCCCTGCACCCCCTGCTCGAAATTCGCACACCGGGTTAGTTGATATGCTAGTATTGTAGTACTAAAGCTTGACATGCACAAGGGGCATCACACCTTGCCAAAACGCCGTTGTCGCTGGCGGTAACTGTCCAGGGCGGCACATAAATCCTCACGGCCAAAATCAGGCCAGAGGGTTGGGGTGGCATAGTACTCGCTATAGGCCGATTGCCAGAGCAGGAAGTTACTGACGCGCATCTCTCCCGCGGTGCGAATGACCATATCAGGATCAGGCAGGTCGCGTGTATAGAGGTAGGAACTGATCAACTCTTCGGTAATCGAATGCGGGCTGAGTCCATCGGCGATGATCTGGCGAACAGCATCGACAATCTCAGCCCGCCCACCGTAGTTAAAGCAAACATTCAAGCCAATGCGAGTGTTATTACGAGTAAGTTCTATTGACTCGCGTACGGCCCGTTGAATATCAGGCGAGAGATCTTGCAAACGACCAAGGTGACGCAGGCGGACGCCATCGCGGTGCAACTTCTCTAAATCCGAGCGGATCGTCTCCCAGAAGAGACGCATGAGTCCATCGACTTCGGCGCGTGGCCGTGTCCAGTTCTCGGTTGAGAAGGCATAGACGCTGAGCATCTCGATGTTTTCATCAGTAGCACACTCGACCACGCGACGCAAAGCGGCAACGCCGGCTTTGTGTCCGGCCAAGCGGGGAAGATGGCGTTTTGTCGCCCAACGCCCATTGCCATCCATAATGATGGCAATGTGGCGAAGTAGTGGCGCAGCCTGGCCGCTCATGGGACTGCCAAGCGTCCCTGGCCGTGGGGTCCCGTGGGGTCTCTTTAGAGACGAGATAGTTGCGATTGGTTGTGCCTGCGAAGCAACTCTCCCGTTCCCTTGTGATGAGGGAACGAGATTTTGTGTCTTGGTCAACTTAGACCTCCAGAATTTCATGCTCCTTGGTCTTGCCGACCTTGTCCATCTCATCGATGAAACGGTCGGTGAGCTTCTGCAGCCGCTCATTGCAACGTTTCAGCTCATCCTCGGAAATTTCTTTCTTTTTCTCACGCTCACGTAGTTTGTCAAGTGCATCGCGTCGGATATTACGGATGGCCACCTTATGCTCATCCAACTTCTTATGCACACTCTTCACCAGATCACGGCGGCGTTCCTCATTGAGCGGTGGGATACTGAGGCGGATCACCTGCCCATCATTGTTTGGGTTGATGCCCAGGTCAGATTTCTGGATGGCTTTCTCGATGTCGGTCAGCATTTTCCGTTCATACGGCTGAATGACTAACAGACGCGCCTCGGGCACGCTCACATTAGCAACATGGTTGATCGGCGTTGGCGCGCCATAGTAATCGACCTGGATACGCTCAAGCAGAGCTGCACTGGCGCGACCGGTCCGCACGGCGGTCAGGTCCTGGCGCAGAGCTTCCACGGCCTTTTGCATACGTCGTTCAGTTTCGGCGAAAATGTCATCTACCATAGCAATGCTCCCATCGTATTGCCTATGAGCACGATCTACCGGGTCTCTTGTGCGCGATAAATCGGGCCCTACGAGACGGTTTCTTCCATGTCATGAACCAGCGTTCCGCGCTTTTCGCCACGCATAATGGCTTCGAGTGCACCTGTATCATTGAAGTTGAACACCACAATCGGCAGGTGGTTATCTTTACAGAGCGAAATCGCTGTACTGTCCATGACTTTTAGCCCCATATTCAGTGCCCTCATATAGCTCAATTGCTCGAACCGAAAGGCATTTGCATTACGCATGGGATCATCGTCATAAACACCATCCACTTTTGTTGCTTTGAGCAAGACCTGGGCGTTGAGTTCGATAGCACGCAGGGCTGCTGCCGTATCGGTGGTGAAAAACGGATTTCCACTACCTGCCGCAAGGATTACCACGCGGCCCTTTTCCAGGTGGCGTACGGCACGACGGCGAATAAAGGGTTCGGCCACAGGTGGCATTTCGATAGCCGTTTGCACACGTGTGTCCATGCCCAGTTTTTCCATGGCGTCCTGCATGACCAGCGAATTCATCACCGTTGCCAGCATACCTACGTAATCGGCGGTGGCCCGATCTATGCCTGTCGCGGCGGCATCGGCCCCACGCCACATATTCCCACCACCGATGACCACTGCCACCTCTATACCCAGGTCATGCACGCGCTTGACCTCGGCAGCAATACGACGCACCATCTCTGCGTCGATACCATAGCCACGCGAGGAACACAATGCTTCGCCACCCAATTTGAGCAGGATACGTTGATAGCGTAGAGATGAAGCCTTCTGCCGACCGTCCCGGGGGATGTTCATGTTTTTAACACTCCCATGCGTCTAACGCTCACTTATTCAGCTAACGCGAAGCGAGCGAAACGCCGCAACACGATATTCTCACCGGTTTCGGCAATTACCTTACGTACCAGGTCTCCCACGATGATACTTTCATCCTTCACCCACGGCTGCATCATCAATACCTGCTCACCCAAGGTCTTATTCAGTTTGTTGCTAATAACCTCCTCACGTTTTTCTGCAGGGACACGCTCCATTGACGGCTCTTCCAGAATCTGCTTACGAGCCTGCTCAACTACCTCCGCCGGCACATCCTCGAAATTGATGTACCTGGGAGTAGGATGAGCGCCAGCAATCTGCAAGGTCAATTCATTGGCAAGTTGCAGAAAACTGTGACTGCGAGCAACAAAGTCAGTGCTGCAATTCAGTTCCAGGAGGACGCCTACATTATGATTGTGGTGGACGTAGGAGAAGATGCCGCCTTGCTTGGTTTCACGGTCCGCCGCGATCATTTTCTCGGCCTTACGGTGACTCTTCGCCTCCAGGATCTGAATGGCTTCACCCCAACTTTTTGCTTCAGCCAGCGCATTTTTGCAATCGGCAAATGTTGCGCCAGTCTCTTCACGCAGCTTTTTTACGTCTGCGGCAACGTAGTTCATAACTGTCTTTTCTCCTTAACTATGATACTCAGGTGATGGATAGATGTACAATTCCCGCTGTCCATCTTTTTAGGTCCCCGAGTGCTTGACAAATGAGAATATACTGGAACGTTAGATGGAGATTGCCCGCGCCCCTACGATAAAGCGGCCTGAGGGCCCCCTGCTTTAGCTGTGGGGGTGAAAGGCCGCCGCCGCAGGCGCACCTCCCTCGATCTGTTTGACAGTCACATGAATAGCCAGGATAATCGCCTGATTATCACTCGCTATCCCGTAGTGTTGTTTGATCGTTTCCAGTGCCTTGATATCTTGCTCCTCAAGGCGCAGAGTGGTGGCCTTCAGGCGCTAAGGCGCTTTGATGGAACAATCATCGTATCAGACGTCTCGCCTGAGAAGCCCCTGCGTTTACGCATGGGGAGTTGTCACGAAACCGTATATCGAGTAGGGGCGACCCTTGCGCTGCGAAGCATCGCCGAAGGCGCTTGCCCTGAGAGCCCCGGTTTCCTTACAAAATCCTTTTAGAGAGCCTCTTTCGCAACGAGTTCGGGTTCGGGTTCGGCGACGACCTCATTCTTTGCGCTCTCAACCGGCGTGGCTTCTGGTTGCGTCTCTTGCCCTGCTGCTTCCTGGCTGGCAAGAGATGAGGTCACGAGTCGTTCCTCAGGCTGCACCATGTCGGTTGCTTCCACGAGTTCACCCTCTTCAGTCGGCTCACTGTCTTTCTGACGGGCTTCCAGCTCGCGACGGCCTTCGACGGCGGCATCAGCGATTTTGGCACAGAGGAGGCGGACAGCGCGAATGGCATCATCGTTGGCAGGAATGGGATAATCCATTTCGTCGGGGTCGCTGTTGGTGTCGGCGAGTGCGATGATGGGGATTTCCAGGCGGCGCGCCTCTAAGACTGCTGTGCGCTCCTTGCGTGTATCAACGATGAAGAGGGCGTTTGGTAGACGGCGCATATCTTTGATGCCACCCAGGGTGCGCTCCAGGCGTGTCATATCGTCTTGCAAACGTTGCACTTCTTTTTTGGGTAAGCGCTCGAATTCACCACGATCACGGCGTGCCTCAAGGTCACGCAGGTAGCGGATGCGCGATTGGATGGTCTGGAAGTTCGTTAGCATGCCGCCCAGCCAACGCTGATTGACATAGTACATCCCACACCGCTTGGCTTCTTCAGCGACAGCTTCCTGTGCTTGTTTCTTGGTGCCAACAAAGAGCAGGGTTCCGCCACCGGCGACGAGTTGTTCCACAAACTTGTATGCCTCGTTGAGGCGCGACACGGTTTGCTGCAGGTCGATAATATGGATGCCATTGCGAGCCATAAAGATGAAGGGTTGCATCTTGGGGTTCCAGCGACGGGTCTGGTGCCCGAAGTGGACGCCTGCTTCAAGAAGCTGCTTCATGGAAATGATGTTTGCCAAAAAAGGATCCTCCTCCGCTCTCTTTCTTAACAACTGGAAGGCTCTCATGGGGATCACCAATGAGGCCTCTGGCCGGAGAGCGTGTGTACTTAACTTGGTGATTTTCACAATCATATCATGCCAATACAAGCGAGAGTTATCTCTCGCTGACTTGCAAGTATAGCACAGAGCGAGCCAGGACGCAAGAAAAATTTGGGGGTTGGGGGGATACCTCGACGATTGCTGCATAGTTATGCTATGATTGCCGATGAATTGATATATGTCAATATGACGAACGTTGAGACGATGCTATTGTCGTCCTAGTTCCTGGTGGTACATTTTGCCAGCTTTTCCTTGTTCAGCGCGAATTCAGGCATGGAGTTCCAGGCTCTCGCTTGTAGGGCTTTCTCTCCTCATGCTCCTTCTCATTGGCTGTAGCGAACTGCCGGGTGGCCAATCGGCGAATAGTAACCTTGACAGTACATATCATGCAACACGGGGCCAACTCACCTACGTCGCAATCGGAGCCTCGGACACTTTCGGCATTGGGACCAATGATCCGTATACGCAGAATTGGGCATCCGACCTGACAGTAGAGCTTGGTCACAGGGTCCACCTGATCAATCTTGGCATACCCGGCGTGCTTGTACACGATGCGCTCAACCTCGAGGTTCCTATTGCGCTCGATACACATCCTGACCTGATCACCATCTGGCTGGCAGTGAATGACATCGTGGCCAAGGTGCCGGTCAACAGCTACTCACACGATCTCGATCTGCTTGTGAGTCGCCTACAAGCAGGAGTGCCGCATGCGATCATCGCCATTGCCAACGTCCCCGACCTGGCATTCATACCTCGTTTTAGCAAGCTGGACGTTCACGCGCAGCAAGTACTCTATACGCAAATGCTAGACTACAACGCTGCCATTGCTGCTATTGTAAAACATCACCACATCATCCTGGTGGACCTATCGCAACAGGGATTCAACCTCAAGAATCATCCTGAATATATCAGCGGCGATGGCTTTCACCCCAATGACATTGGCTACTTACAACTGGCAGAGTTGTTCTACCAGGCTCTGCCAGGTACCCTTCGTAGGGAAGGGAAGACGGGATAACGTCCATGTCACAACTGTTCGGCATTCCACTGGATACACTGTCAACGATCCTGCTGGTGGTGACACTCGTCGTCATCGGCGGTGTGGCGCTATTGGCGCTGAGCAACCTGATCTTTTTTAAGATCGGCGTGCGCAACATTCCCCGTCGTCGCACACAAATGGTACTGATCGTCTTCGCACTTATGCTCTCAACCACGCTGCTCTCCAGCACCCTTGCGATTAGCGATGTCGTCAACGCTGCCGTACAAAGTGTTGCCATCTACAATCTGGGCAATGTGGATGAGACGGTTGAGGGAGGAAACGGTGCGCTCGGCTTTTTCGACGACAGGATTTACTACGGCATCATCAGACATTCCAGGAACTATCCTGATATCGCAGCAGTCGGGGCCGCGCTGGTTGAACCGAATCTACTCGTAGCCGACGAGAACTCCCGCCAGGTACGCTCTAAAGTGACCGTTCTTGCCATTATACCTGGCAGCGAACAGGGCTTTGGCGGGATGCAGAACGACAACGGCAAGGGGCATCTGCGGATTGCTTCCCTGACGGGGGATGAAGTCTACCTCAATCACACCGCAGCACAACTGCTCAACGCCCATGCAGGCGACTTGATCTACTTGTATTCTAAACGCTGGCCGGGCAAACGCTATGGATTCTATGTGCGCGCCGTTGTCACGAATGGCGGTCTCTCGGGTGATACGCCGGCTATCCTGAGCCAGGTTCAACCAATTCGGAACATCGAACACCGCTATGACGATATCACAAAAGTCTTCATTGCCAATCGCGGAGGCGGCGGTGTCAACGGCGTTGGCCTGACGGAGAGTGTGACTCCAGAACTGAAACGCTGGATCCCCGGTAATGTACACGTCATCGAGGTCAAAGAACAAGGTGTGCAGAACTCACAGAAGGCAGAAGATATCTTTTCGCGCATCTTCGATCTCTTCTCCCTCTTTGTACTGGCGATAGGTCTTCTGCTGATCTTCCTCATTTTTGTGTTGTTAGCGGCGGAACGACGTATAGAGATGGGCATGGCGCGTGCCATCGGCGTACAGCGTCGCCACCTTGTGCTGATGTTCCTCTTCGAGGGAACCGTCTACGACCTGCTGGCCTCCTTCGTAGGCCTGGGCTTTGGCGTGGGTGTAGGCGCACTACTGGTGATCTACCTGGGACCGGTATTGGCGCGTTTTGACTTTCCGCTCACACTCACATTCCAGCCACGCAGCCTGGTCATCGCCTACTGCCTGGGCGTGATCTTCACCTTCTGTTCTGTGGCTCTCTCTTCCTGGCTCGTCAGCCGCATGACAGTCGTAGAAGCCATTCGCAATCTTCCAGAGTCAGGACGACACGAACCATCATTTAGCGAGCTCTGTGCGCGTCTAGTGGAGTTGGTGGGTATGATACTAGGTGGGAACGGGCGTCTAAGCCGGAGGGGCGGGAGCAGTGTGGACGAGGAGCAGGATACCTGTCCCCCAGACAGGGTGCCCTTGTGGTCTCCCACGGTACCCTTCTTTTCACCGCGGATAGAATGGGCACAGTCGATAACCCCACCGCGGGCGACCACAAGGGTCCCCACCCTACCCCGCACCACCCCCGCCCCTACGGAATATATGCCCAACGGGACGGAGACCCGCCGACGTCGGACACGGTATATTCTCATGGAACAGATTCCCGATGTGCTGCTTGGGCTGATACGCGCACTGACCCAGGTGGGTTTCTTACCGCTGCTGGCGGGCTACCTGCTGGTAGAGTTGGGACTGGACCAGGCGCAAATCGCTTTCTTCTCGCTTGGCCTCACGCTGATTGTTATTGGTGGTGGGCTGGTGATAAAGGCTGTCGTAGAGCAAGCCCTGCACCTGCTGAGCAAAAAGAGGATACCGACAACAAGAATTCTTGCCGCTGTGGTGGGGCTTGCCATCCTCGCTTATTGGGCATTGCCTTTTGATGCTCTGGCAGGTTTTGGCCTCCCGCGCTTTCAAGGTGGACTGGAGGTCTTCTTTCTGGCGGGCCTGATGATGGTGTTGGGAGCAGCGTGGGCGCTGATCAGCAATGCGGAGTTGCTGGTGGGTCCATTGCTGGCGCTTTGTTCTTGGCGACCCGGCCTGCACATCATGGCCAGGTTAGCCTCGGCCTATCCACTGCACCATCGCTTTCGTACAGGCCTCAGTGTGGTGATGTTCAGCCTGGTCATTTTCGCCATGACGGTCATGGCAGTGATTACAAATGCCATGCAGAACACGTACACAAATATCGATGTGCAGACGGGTGGCTATGATATTCAAGCAGTCGCGTATTTCAAACCGTTGCCCGTTGGCGACGGACATAGTGGAACCAACATCAACTCGGTGCTGGCAAGTCATGGCATTAACCCGCAAGATTTCGCATCGATCGGAGTAAGTAATACGACGTCAGTGGGCGTGATCCAGCCCAGTGCAACGAGTCCGGCATGGCATCTGTACCCGGCGCAGGTAGTGAGTGGCGGGTTCTTGCAAGGTCTGGGACTCCATCTGATGGCACGAGCACAGGGCTTTAACAGCGACAGTGCAGTGTGGCAGGCATTGCAATCAAACTCGCATTACGCGCTCATCGACAGCGATGCACTACCTCCTGACCCCAACAGCCTTGCCAATGCGCCGGTCTATGACCCTAACGCGCCATCCGCTGCCGAGGCAGGTGCACCGGTCTATCCGCCGGGCCTGGATCCATACTACACCTTTTCGCTGGACGGCATCCATCAGGGTGCTACCAGCTTCGCGCCACCCTCTGTATGGGTGGCCAACCCACAAAGCAGGTCAGCCATCAAGTTGACCATCATCGGCGTTGTTGACAATAGTGACAGCGCCCATTTCGGGTTGTACATTCCACGTGTAATCTATGGCAACATCAGCGCCGACCCATCCACACCTGAAACGCAAACTTACTATTTCAAAGTGGCTCCTGGTCAAGACAAGCGTGCATTAGCGCTGGCACTTGGTTCGGCCTTCCTCGATAATGGATTAGAGACCACCGTCCTGGAAGATGCTGTCTGGCAGGTACGCGGCCCACGCATCCTGCTCAGCAA